>Ga0181571_10002614_pt1 | contig 13414 bp, 10 predicted proteins | sample 101ome_17_FD_132440 | JGI IMG/M metagenome (GOLD analysis project Ga0181571, IMG submission 132440) | Coastal salt marsh microbial communities from the Groves Creek Marsh, Skidaway Island, Georgia - 101407AT metaG (megahit assembly) | ecosystem: Environmental > Aquatic > Marine > Intertidal...
AACCAGCTTTTCAGGGTGTGGCAATTCCCGGTCACAAGTGTATTGAGCAAAAGTGGAGGCAATGAAAAGTTGTATACCAGGTGTGCTTCATTGGCATTACCAAAGTAGGAGAGGTTTTCAATATTGGGAATATTGGTTTCTGTAATGACGATGGTCCCTGGACTGTGGTATTCAACCAGTGTCCTGATCAGTCGAACGATCTCATGGGTCTGGTTAAGATTAAGACAGCTGGTCCCCTCTTCTTTCCACAGGAAAGCCACGGCGTCCAACCTGAATATCTGCACCCCCTGCTCGATATACAGACGAATTATCCGGATCATTTCCAGAAGCACCTCCGGATTGGCAAAATTCAGGTCTGGCTGGTCATGACTGAATGTACACCATACATTTCTGATTCCATCCAGGGTGTGAACTTCCCTGAGTATTGGTGTAGTCCGGGGACGCACTACATTGGACGTATCATAGTCGTCATCCACTGTAAGGAAGTATTCCTTACCTGGCGACTTGTTCATTTTCAGTTGTTCAAACCACCGCCCCATGGCAGAACAATGATTGATCACCAGGTCTGCCATCAGCTTGAAACGTCCGGCGATCTTGTTGATATCTTCCCATTCACCGTAGCTCTCATTTACACGGGTATAATCGATGACAGCAAAACCATCATCGGAACTGAATGGAAAAAACGGCAGAATATGAACCCAGCTTATTTCCTTTTTCAGGTGTTTTTTCAGAAACGCAGAAAGTGTTCTCAGCGGTAGTTCATCATTATTGAGTATCGAATTCGCGTAAGTGATTACACAAATATCCGTTTCATCCCAGTTGTTTTTATGCCAGCGCGGTTTATTACAGGCATGCTCGAGCCCCATGATGTCGAGTGTTCGGGAAGCCAGTGAAGGAATATCCTGTTCGGGATATACTAGGGAAAGATGATTCTCTACGCGCTGCTGCAATTCGGCATGCAGTGCTTCAAGTTTTTTTCGATTACTCATCAGTACTGCTTGAGATCCTCGTCAACAGCGGTCAGGAAATGATCAGCCAGGTCAGGTAATGCGCTGTTTACTCTTGTCCAACTGGGAATAAATGGCGTCTCCTGGGGGTTGTCCAGAAAACTAAGTCCGGCCTTCATAATATTTTCAGCAAACAACTCGACAGCCTTTTCTTCATTATGGATATCCAGAGTCAGACCATTGATCATGGCATCATTGTGATAACTTTCCACCATATCCAGAGCAAGCCTGTAGTAGGTCGCCTTGATAGTACGGAAAGTTTCCAGTGACAGGACCACTCCCGTCGTCGCCAGCTTGCGAAAAATAGCCTTGCTTATATCGATGGACATCCTTGACAGACCGGCATTTTCATCATCATAGGAGACCTCCTGGTGTTTATGATCATATCTGTCGGCTATATCCACCTGGCACAGGTGATTGTTGGAATAATTTCGCCAGGTTTCCGAAAGTACGCCAATTTCCAGTCCCCAGTCACTGGGAATTCGAATACCCTTGAGTACATCGGCGCGCATGGAAAATTCCCCGGCCAGTGGGTAACGGTAACTATCCAGATATTCCAGATAATCATGCATGCCGAGAATTTTTTTCAATGCCCGCAGAAGGGGGGTAACCAGCAATCTGCAAACCCGTCCGTTAATCGTGCCATTGGCAATACGCGAGTAATAGCCCTTGCAGAATTCATAGTTAAAGGTGGGATTGGCGACCGGGTATATCAATCTTGCAAGCATGTCGCGACTGTAAGTGACAATGTCACAGTCATGCAGGGCTATAGCTTCTGCTTCTCCCTGGGCAAGAAGATAGCCCAGGCAATACCAGACATTCCTGCCCTTTCCCATCTGTTTTGGCTCAAGGCCCAGTTTTCGCAACTGTTCATCCACTTCCTTGAGCCGCGGACCGTCATTCCAGAGCACTACATGATCCTGCGGTAGAACCTTGAAGAAATCGAGCGCTTTGCGGTACTGGGTTTCATCCGCCCGGTCCAGGCCAATCACAATCTGGCTGAGATAGGGAACCTTGGAAAGCTCCGCCACGATATTGTCCATGGCCGGGCCTTCCAGCTCCGAATATAGACAAGGTAAAACAAGCGCCATTGGTCTCTCTTCAGCAAAACTGACCAGTTCTTTTTCCAACTCATCCAGTTTCCGGTGAGATAGATTATGCAGAGTAGTTATCACCCCGCCCTGATAAAAATCACCCATCGCTTTGTCCTGTAGTTTTTAAAATAGTCTTGATAGCGTCATTCCAGCCCTCTGGACCACAGGCCAGCGTTTTTATCTGGTTCCTGTTTTCCACAGAGGGATAGCCTCTCACAGGAGACTTTACGAGTACTGCCCAATCAGCCGCTTCCAGCATGCCCACATCATTGTCACTGTCACCCAATGCAATCACCTTTTGTGGCTTGCCAGTAAGTTTTTCCATATGCTTTTTCAACCAATTTACGGCGGCGCCCTTGTCACAACCACTGGACACATGAAGAAAACGTCCACCCTGAACCCCTTCAAGCCCTGCTTTTCCCAGATGTTTGATAAAGCGTACACGACTGTCATCGCTGTCTTCCCATAACAGGGGTTCCGTAAACTCCCGCTGCAGAGCCAGCATGGCACTTTCGCTATCCAGTCCGGTCACTTCAACCAGATCATTAATGCTCATATCGCTGAAGCCGGTATACTTGACACCCAGTTCCTGTTTTATGGATTCGAGGTTTTTAATTATGTCAGCACGATTCATACCAAAACTGACCACTTCAGCGGAGTCTGCTCCGGTATCATTGTCAAACAGGTAAACCGCACCTCCATTTTCAGCAATAAACGGCGCATTAGTTTCCAGAGCCAGCCGAATGGAATCCATTTCAGCGGCTGTTTTACTGCTGCACAGTACTAGCGGTATCTGCTGTTTTTTCAGTAATGCCAGCGCTTCACTGGCCGGCTCCCACGAATACGAATGATGATCCAGCAAAGTGCCGTCAAGGTCTGTTACTACTATCCAGGATTCTGCCATGGCACTATTTAACCTATCTCCAATTAGCTGGTATTTTATGGTTATAAACTCATCTCACATGACTCGAATGTTTGACTGCCCAGTAAAATGCAAGATTAATACCGTTATACAAACAAGGATTGGCCTGTTTGTCAGCACCAAAATTACAATTAACGTCATAAATCAGTGCGTTCACAGCTCAGGCGAACCAAAACAGTGCCCATGATGCACACTTTTAGTGACAGATGAGCGTAATCAGAAATGATACACTCCGTTTCCAACAATAACCCAAAAGACAGTTTTCACTCACCATGATCATAGACACTTCCACATTAACCAATAAGGAAATGTATAAATTCCTGATTGGTGGTATAGCCCCCCGCCCCATCGCCTGGGCAGGGACCCGCAGCAAGGACGGCATCAACAACCTGGCGCCGTTTTCCTTTTACAATGCCTTCAGTTCCACACCACCGATTGTTGGTTTTTCCACGATACCCAGACTTGACGGACGCAAGAAAGACACTCTGCAGAATATCATTGATACGAAATGTTTTACCCTGAGCGGCGTGAGTCATTCTCTCGTAGAGCAGATGAGCAAGACCGCTGCCCTGCTGGAACCCGATGAAGACGAATTTGAATACTCAGCACTTGAACCGGTCCAGGCCAGTCATGTTGATGCCCCCTATGTGAATGGAGCACTTCTGGTATTTGAATGTGAACTCAACCAGATTGTCAGCTTTGGAGACCAGGAAGGTTCCGGCAACCTGATTCTGGGTGAGATTCGCTATATCAACATTGATGAGTCAATTTATAATGACGGATATGTGGATTTTGAAAAACTTGATCCGGTTGGTCGTCTTGCAGGTAACTGGTATTCCACTATTCGTGACAAATTTGAATTGAAAAGAGGCTAGGCATGAAATTTTTATTCCCTTTAATCACCGCTCTTGTCTTGCTGTCGACTGCTGTTTTGGCCCAGGAGGTCAATGACGAAAACATTGCTGCCCGTGTCAATAATGCCATTGAAAAAAATGAAGAGCTCGAAGGCAGCGATATCCTGGTAGTAAGCGTTAATGGGTATGTCATGCTGGCAGGCCAGGCTCTGAGCCAGGAGCAGAAACAGCAGGCATCCATAGCTGCCGCCTTTGCTTCCGACGACATTCGCCGTCTTATGAATGAACTTGAAATCGTAGAATCAATTGACCGTTCTTTCGACGCTTCAGACCGGGGAATTCTTGACCAGATCGTAGCCGTCATTCCTGAAATGTCATCGGCGACCGTGCCAGTCATACATAATGGCGTGGTGCACCTGCTTGGCAGAGTCACCCGTGAGGAAGGCAATAAGGTCGCCACAGCCATCAGCAAAATGAAGGGCGTTAAAAACATCAGGCTCAGTTATGAGTTCGTAGATTAGCTGTACTATTGCGGACCTGACCTTCAAGCGCAATGCCTCGCACTTTGATCTCAAACCGGCAATTTCCTTTTGACGGAAAGCAAAATCGGATTCCGTACAGGGGAACCATGTCCGGACGATAAATTCTGAATTTAGCGTAACGAACGAAGCAAGATTGAAGCGCCTGCGCGCGCAGTGAGCTTAGAGAGCGCAGAAAAGCCCGTATGGAAATCCGCAACCGATCGAGCATATAAGCAACAATTACCTGGCAAGTGAAGCAGCTACTGCAAAATCAGATAAAATTTCCCAAAAAAAAGGGCGCTGTGTGCGCCCTTTTTGATTGCTGGATCAATACATCAATAATCCAGTGGTGTCTCTCGAATCTGGAACTGCACCATCTTGCCGGTCGTTCCCTTACCACCTTCTGTATGCCAGATCAGGTGGTTGCCGTAGTTGGCCCAGAGGGAGCGGCCTTTCCAACCTGTATCGGGATCATCAATCCTGCCATCCAGCCCCCTGTGATAGAAACCTAGGGGATAAGGAACGCGCAGGTATGTCCATTCACCGGAATCCGGATCAAGGGCAATCAGGGAGTCCGAGTTGGAACCCGTGATAATCGGCGTGTCCTTACCAAGTCCACTCACATTATGCTGATCAACCCAGCCAAAATAGTGGAAGTCTGCCGGAACATCAGAGTTGCCCAGCTTCGGTCCGGGAGTCTGGTACAGGGTCCAGCCCTGTTCGCAATGGGTACCGGTTTCTGTACCTGGTCCATTAAGCACAGGACAGGCACTGCGATCCAGGGTTGCCCAGTGCGATGAACCGGCCAGGGCTACCCAGGGATTCCCTTCGCTGTCGAGGTCCATACCGCGTGGATCAAAGCCAGGATCCGGAATCGCGTATACCTCGGTAATGCAGGTCTCCGGAGGATTATCACCGCGATCCAGACGCATGATGGAACCAAACGGGAACATATCACCAGTATCCTCTGAGGCACCCCAGACAATATCGCCGTCATTGGGGTCCGGAATCACGGTATACATGTTATTGCGAATCTCTGTATCCAGGTTCGGATCCACTTCCTCACCCCAGGCATTCCATGGGCGGGTAATCACACCGTCACCATTGGTATCCACAATCTGTGGACACCAGCCCTGGGATGCTTCCTCGTCATGGGTCTGGTCCCAGATACGGGTATTGACCCAGCCAAAGACGGGTCCCAACAACTCATTGAAATACAGTGTATTGTCAGGATCTGTGGCCATCTGCAGGTGATGGGTGGCAAAACAGGTATCGATTAGCTCGAATTCACCGGTAGCAGGATCAAATACAGACGCCTGGCGGTTACTGAAGGTCAGCGGGTAGTACTGGGCGAACTTGTTGTCTGAATCGCTGCCACAGAAGGCCGGCTGGTCATTACGCACCTTGGAAGTCATCCACACACGACCATCCGGTCCGATCATGGGATTGTGGGGATCCGATGGGTTGTAATCCGGTCCCCAAAGATGCTCAAAACCCCAGAAATTTGAAGGATTGCCCGGTGCCGGGAAACGACCACGGACTATACGTGGATCTTCCTTGGTAGGAATAGTGTAGAAATAGGAGTCATTGGTAATCGGATCAACAACGGCCAGGGTGCCATGACCCGAGGATACCGCATAGGTCGGTCCATAGGGGTTGACAGTAGGGTTGTTCTTGTCAGTGGTAATCTGGTCATGCATGAAGTCATGGTCACCGCCGATATCGCGCAGGGTAACCACCAGGTTACGCTCAATGCCTTCGGGCCTTGGTGGCTGCGGAGGCACTGCCCCACCCTCAATCTTGCGTGTCCAGTCAGACAGCATACCCAGCATGCCCTGCAGCCCAATACCTGCCAGGTTACCCGCCATGGATCCACCACGTACGCCAACACTGGTACGGTACTGCCAAGCCTGCTCGTGTGTATCGAATCCAAGATGATCCATATGGTCAAGCGAGCGTGTTACTTCATTACCCAGCTGGTGACAGAAATGGCAGTCACTCTTGAACTCATGCAGCATTTTTTTCTGGCTGGTGATGCGGGGCATCCAACCATTGGCACCGGTACCCGGGAATTCATCATTGGTCGGTGCATCCAGCAGGGATAGCCAGTAATCAGGTGGATAGACCTTCGCAGCGTCAGCCGCTGTTGTCGCCACATTGGCGGTTAACGCCACATCCCGGTCGCCGGGGCGTCCTTCAATGGATTCCGAATCCACCAGGCCATATCCTCGAACCCACAGTTTATAAGTCACCTCAGGCAATTGCGGGATGGTAAAGCGCCCCTCATCATCAGTGACCACTATCTTGATATATCCGGTATTTAGTTCAGTGGTTTCGGCAATAACCCAGACACCTGCCTCGGGACCATTTTCACTGGTAACAGTACCGGTGATATAGCCTTCAGGCCAGCTGCGCTCAACAAAATTGGGTACCTGAGCCAGCATGGCACTGCTGATAAACAGCATGCCCAGGGATATAGCCCTGATCAGATTCTTCATAGATCCTCCTGGAGATGATCCTTTGATAATAAAAGCGGTCATTACGACCAGAAAAACAGGAAATAACGGTTTTGGTTTCTTCCCCCTGGAAAGGAAACGAGTATACCTGATCTTTTTTTTGAACTTAAAGCTTTTCTCCTCGCCCTGTTGCCTGCTCTAGGAGCGCTGCAGGGTTCCGTTTTACAGGCATTCAAACTACAATCTGATGCCTTTCAGGCCTGAAATAAGCGCTTATAAGGCCCTGTTCCCATTCCAGGTTTATAGAAGCAGTAAAAGACAGAGGATTTCATGTCAAACAACATTTCCGCCAACAGCTTGCAAATTTCCCAGGTACTTTATGACTTTATAGAAAAGGAAGCGACCCCTGGTTCCGGAATTACACCGGATCAGTTCTGGAAATCCCTGGCGAAGATAGTGGCGGAGTTTGCTCCCCGTAATCGGGCATTGCTGGAAAAAAGAGACGATCTGCAGGCCCGTATTGATGAATGGCATAAAAGTCATGATATGCACTACTACCTGCAGCATCGTGACGAATACAAGGCGTTTCTGCAGGACATTGGCTATCTCGTGCCCGAGGGTGAAGACTTCAAGGTAACCACCTGGAATTCCGACTATGAAATCTCCATCGTGGCAGGTCCTCAACTGGTTGTCCCGGTCATGAATGCCCGCTATGCACTCAATGCTGCCAATGCTCGCTGGGGAAGTCTTTTCGATGCCCTCTATGGCACCGATGTCATTCCTTTTTCAGGCAAGCAATCCAAAGGCTATGATGCAGAACGTGGGCAGCAGGTCATTGACTGGGCCGATGATTTTCTCGACCAGGCAATTCCCCTTGAACGGGGCAGGCATAGCCAGGTCCGGGAGTATGGTCTGATCAACCAGGACGGGCATATCGTTCTGCAGGTTGAACTGGAAGACGGTACCTACACCGAACTCTCGAACCAGGACAAACTCGTCGGCTGGCAGGGATTTTCCGAGGCACCCGAGGCACTTCTTTTCGTCAATCATGGCCTGCATATCGAAATGCAGATTGATGCAGACAACCTCATTGGCAGACAGCACCATGCCAAAGTAAAGGATATCGTCATGGAATCTGCCATGACCACCATTCAGGACTGCGAAGACTCTGTTGCCGCGGTCGATGGTGAGGACAAGGTCACCGTATACCGAAACTGGCTTGGCCTCATGCAAGGCAACCTCATGGAGACATTCCGAAAAGGGGATGAAACGGTTACACGCCGGCTCAACCAGGACCGCTTCTATAAAGGCACCAGTGGTGAGACTGTTTCCATGCAAGGCCGTAGTCTGTTACTCGTCAGAAACGTGGGTCACCTGATGACGACCAATGCCGTTATGGATAGCGAGGGCAACGAAATTCCCGAAGGCATACTCGATGCCATGGTCACTACACTGTGTGCCAAGCATGATGTCCTGAGAAACTCGCCTTACCGCAACAGCCGGAACGGCAACATCTATATCGTCAAACCCAAAATGCATGGCCCTGAAGAAGCAGCCTTTACCAATGACCTGTTCAATGCGGTGGAAGATGCCCTTGGACTGGATCGCAATACCATCAAGGTAGGCGTCATGGATGAGGAACGTCGTACCAGTGTGAACCTGAAGGAAACCATTCGTGCGGTCAGTGAAAGAGTCTTTTTCATCAATACAGGATTTCTGGACAGAACGGGTGATGAAATTCATACCAGTATGCATGCAGGCCCCTTCCTGCCCAAGGAGGCTGTTAAAGGTGAACCCTGGATTGCCGCCTACGAAGATTCCAATGTAGACATTGGCGTCAACTGTGGTTTTGTCAGCAAGGCACAGATAGGTAAAGGCATGTGGGCAAAACCGGATATGATGGCTGATATGATGATGCAGAAAGTGGCCCATCCCAATGTGGGTGCCAGCTGTGCCTGGGTTCCCTCACCCACGGCGGCTACTCTACATGCCATTCATTATCACCAGATCAACGTAACGGCAACCCAGCGTCGTCTGTCTTCCAGAAAACCGGCCAGTGTTGATGACATCCTGACCATACCCCTGATGACAGAAAACAACCTGACACCTGAACAGGTCAAGAACGAACTGGACAACAATGCCCAGGGCATCCTGGGTTACGTAGTACGATGGATTGATCAGGGGGTGGGTTGTTCCAAAGTCCCGGATATCAACAATGTCGGCCTGATGGAAGACCGCGCTACCTGCCGTATTTCAAGTCAGCATATTGCCAACTGGCTCTGTCATGGCATCTGTTCCGAGGAACAGGTTATGGAGTCGATGAAACGCATGGCAAAAGTTGTAGATGAACAAAATGCCGGCGACCCAAGTTATACCAACATGGGACCAGACTTCGATGGCATAGCATTTCAGGCAGCATGCGATCTTGTCTTCAAGGGAATGGAGCAACCCAATGGCTATACCGAGCCGGTTTTACACGCAAGGCGCAAGGAACTGAAGCTTAAAAAAGCAGGTTGATTGAAAAACACAACACACTTAAAAAAACGGCGGTTAATATCGCCGTTTTTTTTGGAACTTACCTGGCAGACATCATTCAGGCAACGCAAATACGTACAGGTTGTTGCCATTGCCCATGTCGAGATTCAGACGAATCGGAGCTGTTGACGTATTATTCAACCCTGGAGCAGAGAGATTTCTTCCAGTGATGACCGCGACATACTGCCTGCCATCTACGGCATAGGTAATATTACTGGTAGAAATCGGCCCACCCAGAATAGTTTCCCAAAGCACTTCACCAGTATCCGCATCCTGCGCTCGAAAACGACGATTGATGTCTCCCCAGAAAAGCAGATCACCAGCCGTTGTCAGAATGGAGGCTGTCGTTGGAATCGGGCCGGTATGCCAGTATTCAATCTCTCCGGTTTCCATATCTATCCTGGCCATACCGTTCATAGTCTCGGGCGTAGCTCCTGGAGCAGCAATTCCGATACGGCTCTGCGGCTGTGCAGGCACTCCCTCTGAAGCTGGCACTGCAGCCGTCATGTTCAGGCAATTACGAATAAAAGGCACATACAGGGCATTGCGTTCTGGATTATAGGCACTGGGCCAGTAGGATCGGGTATTCCAGTAGCAAATAACATGATGATCTCCCGGTTCCTTCATGATCAGTTCGCGATTGATCATCACTGCACCGGTTTCCACGTCTATATCTTCAATAAGAAAATTTTCATTATCTTCGGGAAATGGTGTAGCCCAGAGGAATTCACCGGTGTGCTTATCCAGTACCCAGATACCTCCACCCTCACCAACATTAACGACAACGTCCCGTTCCTGGCCAACCACATTCGGATTGATCCACTTGACATGGTCGGGGTCAGGATCGATGCGTGTGCGGAAAATGATCCGTTCTTCATTCATGTCTTCATCCCAGTCATCACCGGGTAAGTGCTGGTAGTACCAGGACAGCTGTCCTGTATCCGGGTCAATCGCAACAGTGGAGTTACTGTAAAGCTCTGCCGGGGCAGTAAACGGAATCGCAGCAATATCACCACTATGCCGTTCAAGTCGGGTATAGGGTGAGGGGTTCGCCACTCCCCAGTAAACCAGGCCTGTATCCGGGTCATAGGAACCTGGCAATCCCCACGTGGAAGCTTGCCGGCTCTCCAGGGGTAGACCACCCCATGTGTCGTAACCTGGCGGCTGTTCCGGTGCCTGTGTAGTATAGAAACGCCACGCCAATTCACCGGTGAGAGCATCATGAGCCGAAATAAAACAATCTGAACGAGCCCTGCAGGTACCACCAGCGAACACCTTGCCATCGGCCACCATTGTTCCGGAAGTAATATCCCTGCCACTGGATTCACTGCGCCAGCGTTCCTGTCCGGTAACGGCATCAATCGCCACAACGGAACCATCGGAAGCCCCGAAAAATACCATATCCTGGTAAATAGACATGGTTTTGGAGCGGCCAGCTCCACGGGGACCCTGGGGAGCCTTGTAATTCCAGATAAGATCACCGGTAGTGGCATCGAGGGCCGTAATAGTGTCATCAGGCATCGTTATGTACATCACCCCGTCATATACCGTAGGAATCGTTTCTGTAATTCCCTCAGGCAAACCCAGGGACCATGCCAGCCCCAACTCATCCACATTGCCACGATTGATATGATCAAGAGGACTGAAACGTTGGGCATCGAACGTCCTGCTGAACATCAGCCAGTCTGCAGGATCCGGGTTGGCCAGCATCTCATCCGTCACAGGCCTGAAATTTTCGATTGCCGACGTTGACGCAAAACTATTTAAGGCGGCAGAACTGCCCTGCCCTTCAGGCGTGTAATTCACTGCCAGAAAACGGACATATTCAATCAGTGAGGGCATCAGGCTGTCAGAAACCACGACAGGAGGCATGCCTTTTTCTGGATTACCCTGGCGAAGAAATATTTCCAGGTCCTGGTCATCTTCCTCAAGCACACGTTCCATGATATTGGGGCCAAGTGTCCCTCCCAGACCATCGTTGCCATGACAATGAGCACATATGCTATTGAAGACCTCACTTCCCTCAGCCAGTTCCTGGGCCAGAGACTGATGAAGCGACACACAGGATATCAGCAGAAAAAATATTCGGATTGATCGGGTATTCATAAACATGTTCCAAATAGGTCTGAATTCAAAGCCACATAGAAATAACCAATTTAAACTGCAAGGTCATTGAGTAATATCAATACAGGATCGATGAGCTTACTCAAAACGCCAGTCGTGGATATTTCTGTACCGTGCCGTACGAATGCGCTTGAATTTTCCATCTTCGATATCATAAATACCCCAACTGATGGTTCGCATGACTTGCCCTTTTTTAAGAGGCACACCCCAGAAGCTGTCTTCCCGGTCTGCAATTACCTCAAAGGTTGTCGGGATTTCCACAGCGAGTTTATTACCATCCATGATGAACTCGGTAACCTCAACTGTTTCCTTGATATATTGCTTCACATCTGCATAGAAATCCTTGATGCCCTGTGCAGTCCTTATTTGACTACCCGCAAGTTCAAGTACGACGTCCGGGTGATAAAACTCGATAAAAGAAGGATCGTTGTTATTAAAACGATCCAGGTAATCATCATAGGCCTGCCGGGTTATACCCTCGGCAGCCAGGAAGGGAGAAAAAAACACGCCTGTCAGTAACGTAAGGTATACCAGCTTCTTTTTCATTTTTTTAGATCCCATATGAAGGATTAAGTGCTAACAGGAGACTAAGGCCTCTCGCGGTAAAAGTAACAGTATTTGAACATACTTCGCTTTTCTTCCCCAAACAACCAGCAATCAGACCTGATCGCCAGTCCATGGACATTACCAAGCGGGATGGCTATTCTCTTATAGGTAATTTTTCAGTTTAAATTCAATTTTTCACCATTAATCAACAAACGGCTATTTTTGAATGCCGTTACCAGAGGGGAAGACTCATGTGTGACGAAAGAACTGTCAGGGAAAATGCAGAACATTTTAGAAAAAGCGGCAAAGTGACCCGTCGTAAATTCAACAAGATGTCCGTGGGTGCCGGGTTGGTGATGATGCTACCTCCGGTGGTCAATGCCCAGGCCATCTCATCCTCCCATGTTGAAGTCACAACCCCGGATGGAGTTGCTGATTGTTATTTCACACACCCTGCCTCAGGTAGTCATGCAGCGGTACTTGTATGGCCTGATATTTTTGGTCTGCGTGAAGCCTTTGAAATGATGGGAGACCGACTGGCTCAGTCCGGTTACTCGGTACTCGTGGTCAATCCTTTTTATCGTATCCAGCCAGCACCCACTTCAGGGGGTACTGATCTGTCAGATCCTGATGAAAGGGGTCGCCTGTTTGCCATGATGAGTACGCTTACGGCAGAAACAAATTTCCAGGATGCAGAGGCCTTCGTGACCTGGCTTGATGCCCAGGAGTCCGTCGATACCAGTCGTGGCATCGGGACCACGGGATATTGTATGGGTGGCCCTTTGGTGATGCGTTCCGTAGCAGCGGTTCCCCACCGCTTCAGGGCCGGCGCTACCTTCCATGGTGGAGGCCTTGCCACAGAAGACGAAGGTAGTCCTCACCTGCTGATTCCAGACACCAATGCCAGCATGCTTCACGCTATTGCGGCCAACGATGATGAATCCAATCCAGCGGCCAAGGAAATGCTCCGTGAGGCATATGCGGCAGCAGGAATTTCAGCGGAAATCGAAGTCTATGATGGGACCCTGCATGGTTGGTGCCCCCCGGATTCAACGGTTTATCATGAAGATCAGGCAGAACGCGCCTGGAGTCGGCTACTTGCCTTGTTTGATGAAGCCCTGGCCTAATCAAGACCTGGCATGATGAAAACTGGCGACTGATTCCGTTATCGGAATCAGTCGCTTGTCGGTAAACCTTCTTCCTGCCAGCGCAGCAAGCCACCACTGATATTGGCCACCTGTTCCCAACCATTCTGTTTCAGCACATTGGCCGCCAGTCCGGAACGTTTTCCCGAGCGGCAAATAGTCATAACAGGTTTGTCTTTAGGCACTTCATCCAGTCTTTCACGCAATTCC
>Ga0181571_10002630_pt1 | contig 13360 bp, 14 predicted proteins | sample 101ome_17_FD_132440 | JGI IMG/M metagenome (GOLD analysis project Ga0181571, IMG submission 132440) | Coastal salt marsh microbial communities from the Groves Creek Marsh, Skidaway Island, Georgia - 101407AT metaG (megahit assembly) | ecosystem: Environmental > Aquatic > Marine > Intertidal...
ACCGGGCAAGAGCGCTTCAAGGAGCGCAAGATTGGCTTTCAAAAGTGAGTTGATGAGCTGATGCGAAAGCAGAGATGCTTGATCTTCTGGGTGATTGTTTAAAAATAAAAGCAGCGATGAAATCTCTCCTACTCTTTATTACTTTAAGCTTTTTACTAGCAAGCTGTGGTGTTGACCCACGATGGGGGCCACCCCCTGGAAAATCTGGTGACTGGAGGGATGCTTCTTCTCTGGAGCCTTCCTTTCAGAGGCTCTGATTTAGCGTATTTGAAAGCGGTAACGCCCTGATTGGGTCACGAAGTTGACATGAGTGTCAGATTTTCCAGTGAGCTCGATGCCGGCGACCTCGCTGATGATTTTTCCTGACTCCGTGACTTCTTGTTCTTTTTTACAGGGTAGTTGAATTCTTGAGAGCACCCCAGGTGGGATGGTGACCTCGAAGTCAAGGTGGCCCTCCTTTGTTTGTTCCCAGTTGACTGAGACCCTTCCAGAAGGAGAATCATAATGGCCTTTCACCCACTGAAGAGAATCGATGTTCGGGATTCTAGGGGCGATTTGAACGAGCTTAAAACCCGGCGCGCCGGCATCGATCCCCACAAGTTGGCTCATCATCCATTCGCTAATTCCTGCACCAATGAAGACTTTAAGTTGTTCGTCGTTTAAGGAGAGGATCATTTTGACGAGGTGATCTTGCTCTCCAATAAGGGGCAAAACCTGTAGGAGGAAATACGCTCCCATGGATCCGACTTCAGGACCATCTTTGTGGAGTGAAGCCATCAGATTTTCAATGATGGTATTTTGATATTCTGGGATCTTTTGGCCTGCTTTATTTTCGGGAAGTACGCCACACCGAAGGGCAAGAAGTTGGGCTGTTTGAGAGGGTTTGATGAGAGCTTTTTTCTCGTTAAGATACTGTTTTTGAAAACTCTCTCTAATCCTCGCTGAATAGTCTTTGAAGCGAATGACATTAAGAGGCTGTTGGGCTGGCCCAGCAAGCTCTCGGATGATGCGGCTGGTGTAACCCATGCTTGTAAGATCAAGGAACTGAGGGCTGAGCTCCTCCTCTGGAAATTGACCCCATTTCAAGCCTTTGAAAGTGGGATCATTTTGCTCTCTGGCGATGAAGTAGGATTCAAAAACCTCCCATCGTTGTTTGACGAAATCGTCATCTCCACCCATCCACCAAAGGGGCAGGTGGGTTGTAATTGCAGCGTCTGAAGAAACCGAGCCGTAATGAGGAGCATGAGGTTGAACCGGGAAAAAACCTTCCTTGGTCCGAGTGAGATCCATCATTTTAATCCACTGCGTCAGGTGGCTTGTGGCGTCAAAATGGTAGAGGAATTCACGAGCAGTTCTTTGGAGAGAGGCACCGTTACCAAGCGCCTGATGATTGCCTTTGCTGAAGGCTTCGATTCGGGGTTGTAAAAGCAGAATACTATCCTGATAAATCTCATTGAGTCGTTGGGAATTACTTTCAAACCCGGAAGTGCGTTGCGGTAGACCAAGCTTTCGTTGAGCCCCAACCTTAAATTGGCTCGTCTCCGACCAATCGCCTGTTTTTTGAGATTCATCAGTGACTCGAACTTTCCAGAAGACAAGTTGGTCATTCTTGAGCTTTTTGCCTCCCCACGCAATCAGTTGCCGATTCGAGGACTTTACTTTTCCACTCTTCCATAAATCGGCTTTCTCTTCATCGAGTAAATTTTTTTGAGACGCGGCGATGATCTCATAGGCAAGTTGACGTTTGCCATTTTCCTCGGAAACCAGATGCCATGAAAATCGAGGGTTTGTGGAAACTCCAACTGGATCGACACTATGCTCCACGCGGGGAGAACCAATATTTATGGGCGCTCCAAAAAGCGAAAGAGCCGTGCCAAGAAAAGCGATTAAAAAACCTAGCTTCATCGACTGATAAGAAAGCCTGAGCGCTGCGAGAGCGCAAGTCGGCATCTTCGGATCAGCACGATATTGTCTAGAGCATCGCAATTGTCACGAGAGCCCTTTCGTTTGGAGAATCCTCTTTTTTGGGGATTTTATTGTTCAGTGCTCAGTGATTCCCCTTTCACGAGGGAGGTGAATTGTTTGATCCACTTAGGCGCTGACTCGTGATTGAGATTTGCTTTGAGATGTTCAAGCATCCGGATAGCGGCTTTTTTTTCATCCCCATGATTAAAGAGATCTACCTCCATTAACCAAGTGAGCTCATGTCGACCATTGATCAGCCATTTCTCAAAAGCGGGTTTGCGATCCTTGCCATCAGAGCCTTCGTTGGTCCAGCTCTCTAGAATGAGCCCTTCGTGTTCGATACGCTTTAACCATCCCTGCCTCAGAGCAGAGAGGTTTTCTCGCGATCTGAGAGGAGGCAGGACCATGACCTCATAAATATTAGTGATATCAAGAGGGGATGAGGGCCAAGAGCCTGGTCCGACTCCATTGACTCCATAGGCGGTGGCAAAGACGGAATCCATCGCATCCTCACGAAGCAGTCGCTGGTGGTCTTTGAGCACATCCGCATCTTTCAGAATTGCTTCGATCACCCCTTGTCCCTTTGAGCCCATTGCAGAGAGATCTTTTGGCTTTTGCGCCGCTTCCAAGGTTAGGACAATCCAATTGAGTTGAAAGCGAAGAGCCCTTCGGAATCCCACGCCATCAGTGCGCTCCTTATGTCTTCGTTTCCATTCGCGAAACTCCGTAGCTTTTTTCGCTTCGTCTTCAAACCTGACTTTTTCGATACATTTGAGGTACAGATCGTTGGCGTTGGCGTCACTTGCCATTGCCTCTTTAAAGGCCGTCATCGCAGCTCCAAAGCGAGATTGCACTTTTGAATCTGAAGTTTCTTGAATTTGCTTCAATCTCTCAAGAAGGAGATCGCGATCAATTTCGCTGAGCTTTTCTTGACCCGATGCCAGAGGAAGGCTCGCCATCAGGATTAAAATCGAAGGAAATAATTTCATCTGCGGTTTTTGAGGGTTTTCTAGATGCTCCAACGTAAAAGAAATGCGAACTCTAACATTTTTTTTGAGTTTTTCAAAAAACCGTAAGACTTTTGATTAATTTGGGGTAGAAGATGCGCCTATGAATAGCCCCCACTGTTTTTGCGTCGGATTTCTGAGCCTTTTTTTGCTCAGTTGTGGTCCTAAAGATGATCCGGAGCTCGTGAAGAAGCTTCAGGAAGTTGAGGACGAAATTGCTCTCAAAGAATCAGAAATGGACGCGATGACAAAGGAAATCAAGATGATCAAAGGTGATGATCATTCTGAAGATTTAGCAAATTTAAAAGCTGAGCTGCAGAGTATTGAAGAGCAGCAAGAAGCGCTTCAAAAAGAAGTGGCACTCATGGAAGAGACTGGCAAAAAAGACCAAGTCGCTTTCGATGAGTATCAAAAGAAATACCGCGTTCGCTCTAAATAACCCCCAGAAAGATGAGAATTGATCAAAGATTAAAACGTTCTTGGGCAAGGTCCATTTTGGTGTGGGGGCTTTTTGTTTTTCCTCTTAAAGGGGCTGACAAAAAGTCTTTAGTGGAGTCGCAACTCGAGTCACAGACTGTTGCTTTGGAACGAGTCACCGAAAGGCATCAGCGAAAGCAAGTTGAATTGGAGAAGTTTCGAGGCTATGCCGCGATTGCCAAGGAACTTGAGCAGGTGGCGCTAAAACTTGAGGAAGCAAAAAAGACATTGGCCACTCTCGAAGAGAGGAAAACTGCTGCTGGTGACCGGATTTCAGAGGTGCAATTAGCCTTTGAGGACTATCGAGATCAATATCGCAAAGCGGAACGTGAGGCTGCCAAGGGCGAGGTGTTGGATCTCTCCTCAACGAAGGGCGAGGGCTACAGCGCCTGCGAGGTCTTAGGAGTGAGCCCTCTTCATCTGAGAGTCAGGCGGCCTACTGGTGCAGAGGGAATCGCATTTCAGGAGCTCCCGAAAGCCCTCCAAGATCGCTTTCAGTTTTCAGACGACGAAGCGGGGCGTTATGCCGCTGCCCTTGCAAAATCTGATGCCGCAAGAGCGAAAGCATACCGTGAGTGGAAACAGGCAGGCGCTCAAGAGGCGTTAAAGGAGCAACAAGGGGGCTCACTCGAGGAGCAATTGGAAAGAACTCAGCAGTTGGTTTCAAAGACTCAGAAAGAAGGCGATCAGCTCAAACTCAAGGGGAATGAGTGGCGCGAGCGGGGGCTCCGGTTTTGGAAAGGGATCCCCGCCGCAAAATCTGAAGCAAGTCGTAAGTCACTCGAACGGATGGCTTCAAAGGCGGATGAAAAAGCGGATGAATTCTATGAGCTTTTTAAGGCGGCGAGATTTGAGGCTGCTCGCTTAGAAGCCATTGTCATCGAGCTGAAAGCTCGGATCGCAGAAGAAGCTCAAAAGAAGTAGTAAGTCACCTCTTCTAAAGAAGCTTTGCGCGCAGGGTATCCGTTGTGGCTTTTGGATTGGCTTTTCCTCGAGATGCCTTCATGACCTGGCCTGTCAAAAAGTTTAACAGCTTTTCGTTGCCAGATTGAACCGCGGCAACTTCGTCAGGATTTGCGGCGATGACTTCATCGATCAAACTTTCAAGAGCGCTGTCATCGGCAGGCTCGAATCCCATTTCTTTTGCGAGGGATGCTGGATCTTTCTCGGGGGACTCCCAGAGCGCAGCAAAAAGGTCTATAGCTTGCTTCCCCAAAACGGTGTTCGCTTCCAAAAGATTCAAGATTGCAGCGAGCTTGGAGGGGCTGACGGGCGAATGGCTGATCGAGAGAGATTGTTCGTTAAGAAGCCCGAGAAGGTTATTAATAATCCAATTGGCGACTTTTTTGGCCGGCGCCTTTGCTTGGCCCTGGGTGTTTTCAAAAAAGCGGCACAGATGGATATCAGAGGTTAAGACAGAAGCATCATATTTTGTGAGGCCCAACTCGGCTTCAAACCGTGTTGCTTTTTCATGGGGAAGCTCAGGAACAAGAGGGCGAACTTTTTCGACATAACCGGCAGTATGCACTGGCAGCAAATCTGGATCAGGCAGATATCGATAGTCGTGAGCATCTTCTTTGGTGCGCATTTCAGAGGTTTCACCGAGGTCGTCATCCCAGCGACGCGTGGACTGCACGAGAGGTTCTCCATGATCGAGAGCCTCACATTGGCGTGCAATTTCGTAGTGAATGGCACGGCGCACAGCCGAAGTTGAGTTCATGTTTTTGAGCTCAATTTTTGTTCCCAGGGGATCATTCTCGTTTTTGCGAACCGAAATGTTGACGTCACACCGCATCTGCCCCTTATCCATATCCGCGTCTGATATTCCCCCTGCAATTAAGATTTGTTGGAGGGATTTGAGATAGGCAAAGGTTTCTTCCGCTGAAGAAAGATCTGGTTCGGAAACGATTTCCATTAAAGGGGTGCCAGCTCGGTTGAAATCAATAATCGTTGAGTTTGCGAGGTGAGTCGATTTTGCGACATCTTCCTCGAGGTGAATCCGGTTGAGGGCGACGACTTTTCCGGGATTGGGAATGTCTTTTTGAGCGTCCTTTGGGTAGTTGTGGTCGTAAAGGGGAACTCCACCTCCGAGGCAAAGAGGGAGGTCTAATTGAGTAATCTGATAATCTTTCGGCATATCCGGGTAAAAGTAGTTCTTTCGGTCCCAGATGACTTTTGGAGGAGTGGAGCAGCCCAGTAGCATCCCTGAAAGGATGGTTCTTTCGATGGCAAATTCATTTAAAACTGGGAGGGCGCCAGGCAAACCGAGGCAAGTCGGGCAGGTGTGTGTGTTTGGTTCATCGGCAAACGAGGTTTCACAACCACAAAACATTTTGGTTTGGGTTTTGATTTGGCAGTGAACTTCAAGTCCGATGGTGACGAGGTAGTCTGAAACAGGCACAGAGCGGATTTAAACGAAGAAAGCCATCGCGCCAAGACTTGCCTTTCGCTGATTTGAGTGAAAGCTCAGTCTATGCTCTGACTTTTATTAAAAGCCGCTGAGAAAAAATCCGGTCGGATTTGGCTCAGTCTTCTTGTGATTACCTTGATCGGTTTGATCCTTTTTTGGAGCTGAGCGTTCAGCGGATTTGACGGACGTTGACCAAGACGTTCGTTGCTCGGAAGCAATTTAAGAGGATTTAGAAGTGGAGATTCTCTAAATCAGCTTGAATCGTGATTTTTGGATTTGGAGTGATATTCTCGACGAGTTTCGTGCGCTGTCCAATGAGTTGGAGGGCTGAAACTTCATCGGTCACCTGATCATCACCCTGACGAACCTTTTTGTAAGCTTCTTGAATGAGTTTTACGGAAAAAATCTGCGGAGTTTCCATAATCCAAAGATGATCACGGGAAACTGAATCAGTTGTCATGTCACTAGAATCTGCTCGTTTGAGAGTTTCGGTGACTTTTCGGGCCAAACTTGCAGCCCCAAGTTCAACGGCTTCGTGAAATGTTTTGAGAATCGCATCCTTGGAGACACAGGGTCTGGCCCCATCATGAATGGCGACATGGGTGATGTCAGAAGCAAGAGTAGCAAGACCTGCAGCAACCGAATCGGCCCGTTCTCTGCCTCCGTCGGCTCGTTCGACCTTCTTTCCCAAATCATGGAGCCACTCGAATCTTTCCACGGGAGTCACAACGACAACTTGAGAGATCTCTTCTAATGAAGAGAAAGCCCTCGTGCTGTGCCAGAGAATGGGCTTGCCATCAATTTGAGCGCTGAGTTTATCAAAGCCCATTCGACGGCTGGAACCTGACGCGACGATAATGGCTGCCCAGCTCATGGTGTTCTTCGAATTAACCAATCAAACGAGGACGAACTAGGAAAGTCGCTTCATCACTGCTTGGGAAAGCGTCTTTCCGTCGGCGCGCCCAGCGGCCTTTGCTTGGACAATTCCCATCACTTTGCCCATGTCAGCTTTGCTCGTTGCCCCGGTCTCTTGAATGGCGGCATCAACGATTGCATCCACTTCGGCATCACTCAGAGCGGCTGGTAGGTATTTTTCTAAGACCGAGATCTCTGCATTTTCGCTCTCGGCGAGTTCAGGTCGATTTGCCGAAAGAAATTGCTCAATGGAGTCTTGGCGTTGCTTGATTTGCTTGCGAACTAAGGCCAGAGCTGTCGTTTCATCGACGATGTTATCTTTATTTCCGGACTCAATGGCCGTATTCGTCAGTGCTGTTTTAAGGGCTCGAAGCGTGCTCAAGGCGACCGTGTCCTTCGCTTTCATGGCTGCTTTGAGATCTTCCATTATCAATTCGGCGAATGTGCTCATGCCCCTGTTGTGTCCTGAATTGAAAGATGGTGCAAGTACTAGCCTTGCGAGACGAGTGAAATATGATACCGAGACAGGGTGCAGCAAAAAGGGATAGGAGGCTTACTGTATTTGGCTTTCATCGGTCTAGCGCTTGCTGGAATGGGTGGCTTGTTCGTGGTCATCTTGGGGAAAGGTTATTTGAAAGCAAAGCAAACGCAGGACTGGCGGCAAGTTGATGCCGTCATCATGGAATCAAAAATAAGCGAGCGCAAAATTGGACCGAATGTCCCCGCCGAATATCATCACCAATTGATTTACGAATATCAAATCGAAGGCCAGTTCTATCGAGGGGAGAGGACAAAGCGCCGCGAAAATCCTTATCTGAAATCAAAGAGTAAAATTCAAGCGGAGGTCGATCGCTGGAAAGTCGGCAGTCAGGTCACTGCTTGGGTCAATGGAGAGAAGCCCGATGAAGCTGTCTTGGAGCATGATACGCGAGCGCCCGGTTATTCAATTTGGTTTCCAGGATTGTTTTTAGTGGGTGGACTGGGAGTTTTTGGGCGAGCTCTCTTTCAGTTCGTTCGTCGCAGAAAAGCTGAAAGTTTTTAGGAGCTTTAGAAGTAGCTCTCTACGTGATGAGTTTACGGGCATCCTCGGGTAGTCTCCGGTTTATCCTCAGTATTTTCTTGTCGCTAAACCTTGGGTTTGCGGATGAGGTGGTTGCGCTCAAAGGAAACGTTGAACAATGGAGTTTTGGAGAGACGGTGTTTGGGGATCTCGTGCGTAAACAAGATCTTCAAGGAAAAGTGGTAGCGATGGAGTATTGGGGGGTTGAGTGTCCGAATTGTTTAGAAAGCCTCCCTCGTCTCGTTGAGGTTGATCGGAAGTATCGTGATCGTGGGCTCAGGGTGATTGCCGCTGAAGTTTGCGAGAGTTCTAAATCTCGAATCGGAAAAATCGTCGATCAGTTTGGGGTCGGTTTTACGGTGACTGATGGCATGTCAGGGCCGGTTTCGGTCACAGGCCTTCCTTTCGCTCTCGTTTTCGACCCTCAAGGTAAAATGCTTTTTAAAGGCAATCCCAAGTCTCCAAAATTTGAACAAATGATTCGGGAAGCCTTAACAAATGTGAAACCTTCAAGTGTGAAGCCCACTGAGATCCAAAGCGACTCTCCTTCCGGTGATCTCATTGCTTTGCGAACTTGGACAAATCATGAGGGGAGGCCTCTCGAGGCGTCAGTCACCAAGATTGCTGAGGGGAAAGTGTTTTTTCGACTGACCACCGGGAAAACGGTTTCCTATGAGATTGAAAAACTTTCAAAGCAAGACCAGCAGTTTCTCAGAGAACAGGTCAATCCCTCATCATTTTAATTGCGAAGATCATTTTGAGATCTTTTTCTCGAGTGAGACGATCGATGGCTTTTTTCATCCAAGGCCGCTGATTTTGCGTTCATCGGGCTTAAAAACTGTAACGATGGCCCTCGATGCCGCGTCGATGATATTGTGAGAGCTTGGGTGGCGACTTACTTCTTTCTCCTCTTTTTCTGTCTCAGGACTCCGGGGTTGGGCTTAACCATTCAGATCGATTACCGATACGATGTGACTGGCTTTTTTGATCATCCGGATGCTAGGGCGGCAATCGAGGCGGCCGCGAGGCGCTGGAGCCGGATTATCAATCAGCCTCTGGCAGCTGTCGACGTTGGAGATGATGAGGATGACCGTCGTTTTGTGCTCCGGCATCCTGGAACCGGGGAACTCATTGAGGTGAGTTCAGCGAGTGGAGTCGAGTCAGATGCTTTGGTGGAAGCTGGTGCGTCTCCTGCTGATGAATACTGGGGGGGCATCCAAATCCCGGCGGATACGTTCATTGTCTTTGTCGGATCTCGGGATCTGGACTCGCTCGGGTTGGCAGGACCTCTTGGGGGAGGAACAAATTTTGAGGAAGTCTTTGAAGAAGTCGACGGGCTCTTAAATCGAGGCTTCAACGCTTCGCCCGAATTTGGAAACCTGACTGTCATTGGAGGATTTGCCTCCTTTGATAGCGACGGAGAATTTGAATGGCATTTCAATCACCTCACAACTCCAGAGCAGAAAACGGTAGATTTTTACTCGATTGCTTTGCACGAACTTGGTCACTGCTTTGGCCTTGGAGCAACGGGGGTTGTTGAATGGGAGGGGTTGATTGAGGGAGATCAATACTTTGGGGAAAATGCCCTCAGTGCTTATCGGCAAGATCATGAAAACGATCTCGAGTCGCTACCTGTTCAAGGAATGGTAGAGAACCGATTCGATTATCACTGGAAAGATGGAGCGATTGATTCGATTATTTTTCCCTTGGGTCAGCCAAATTACCTTTCAACGGTCGGAAGGGGTGGTGTGCAAGAGGTTCTCATGTCCGCAACCGCCTATTTTGCCCCTGGAGTGCCTCGGCATGAGGTGACCAACGTTGATGTTGGAGCGCTCAAAGATTTGGGTTGGAGCGTCCTTGAGGTTGACCCTCCTCAGGATCCTCCAATCGAGCTGCAAATTTCGCGAGATGTTGCTGGGGAATTCATCTTAAAGTTTTCCTCGCAACTCGGGAAAAATTACCGAATCCAAACCTCGCTTGATAGTCATCAGTGGAACGATGTGACTCCTTCGATCCTAGGAAAAAATGAAATCACCACATGGCTCTCGGGAGATCCAAATTTTATCGATCCCAATGGTCTTGGAGCTTACAAAAAAGCTGGTTTCTTCCGAGTCGTGAAGGACTAAGTCGAGATTGAAAATCCCGTGCAGTTGAAGAGCGGGTCAATATCCCAGATACGGTAATCTTTGATGAGACTTGCAAGATCAGATTCTTGAACGATTTCTTCAATGAACTCTTCGACTTCCTCTTTTTCTCCCATCACCTTGAGCTCGACGGTTCCATCGCTCAAGTTTTGGACACTGCCCACGATCTCAAATCCAAGGGCGAGTTGTTTTGTCGAATAGCGAAATCCAACTCCTTGGACTCGTCCCTCAAAGATCACCTTCCTTGTAATCATCAGTTTTTAAGAGTGTTTTCAAAAATGCACTGGCTCTCCTGAGTTCGTATCTGAATCTCTCGGTCAAGTTGAGTTTCTCTCAGGTGGGGAAGCAGAGACTGCTCAATCTCTTTGCAAAGGCTTTGAGCCGATTGCTCATCAGATAAGGCAATTCGCCATGTGAGGGAGGGGCGCTCAGGATCTCCGCTTAACTGATACCGGTCATTCGTCCACTCTGTGGCGAGCTCAGAGGCCCGCTCGTTTCCAACATAAGGTTCGAGCCAGAGGCGTAACCCCAACATCCCTAATTGATTTTCTCCAATCAGGTTTGCTGGTAGATCACTTCCCAAATCCGTCGGTTGAGGAAGCGCTCTTTCTGGATGAATGATTGTTGCCGTGCAAGTCGCGGGTGTTTTGAACATCTCTAGCCAAGATTGCCGCGATTGGATGTAATACTTTCGCGCGTAGTCGTTGCCCTCTATAAAGGGAAAGTTAGCGAATCCTTGAAGGGCTGGTGAAAGACTCATGAGGAGTTCTTCACGTGCCATTTCTGGATCTCTAAACTCTGCTTCGTTTGCAGCGGATTGTCGGCGGATGTATCGAGATTGGAGGCTTGCAGCCGCTCCAAGGTGAGTTGCTTGCCATGCCTGCCACTGATCACGGCTTGCCCAGCTTTTCTTGGGGTGATTTTGATAGGCAAGATGCTGAGCCAATAATCTTGCGAGCACTCCCGAATCTGGAACGCTCCCAGGATCGTATGTCTCTGCGAGAAGGATTTCCTCTTTTTCTAGGTCAAAGAGACCCCGAACCCCCGAACTCTCCAGCATGATCAATTGAGCGAGCAAGCGTTGTCCCTCGGGGAGGAGACCGACGAGTTCCCAAGCTTTGTTTTCGATGGCAAGGGTGTCTTCTCCGTGAATGAATCTTAGATTTCGTTCGGCAGCATTTCTGAGGTCGTTGGGCGTTGCGAGGCGAACCTTCGGGGGGGTTAAAAAAACCATACCGAAGTCCTTCTCAACCCACGCGACGAGATCTTCTGGAACCGCAAATGGGCCTTGGGTCAACATCGAGCGAGCTTGAGCGAGCTCATCTTCCCGCGCGTCAAGCTTGAGCGAGAGCTCGGTGTTTCTCGCGCGGAGTTGGGCAAGTTCGTCATTATGAGAGCCATTACTTGGATTCTGCTTCCAGTATTGGCCATAAAGCCACCCCCCAGCGATGAGTCCGATGGCGCTGAGCGCTTGAAAAACACGTTCGGGTTTCATTGCCCGTTTGGTAATTTTCGGATCCGATTTTGATCGAAAGGATTATCATTTGGATTGGATGAATCCTTGGGGTCGAATTTTTCCTCTTGCTGGAAATGTTTTTGCTCCTCGTCCGTGAGGCGATTCTGAACTTTTTTATCAAAAACTTGTTCGGCAGTTTTTCCCTTATTGGGCACTAATGAGATGGCCTTACTTTGATTTCCATCAGCGTCATAGAAGTAGTACACTCTTCTAATAGGCATTTCCTTGAGGCTGCCATCTGGGTTGCGAATATGAGGAGGATAGTAACGTTTCACGCGGGCATCAAACATGTCTTCCGCAATCAAGAGCTGGGTCTCGCGATCGTAACCGTAACGAACTTTGTAAAGCGGGGAGCCCTGTCCATCGTGAATTCGGCCGGTTTTCAGAAAGCCCTTACTGTCTCGGTAGTAGGTTGCTTGCATCTTAATTCGGTCGTTTTGATCTTTGGTTGTTTTGACCAGCTTTCTGTCGTCTGGTGTTCTTTCGAAGACGACATAAGATCCATCCTGATCGTTTCGCTTGATGCGGACATGCGGACCTTTGGACTCCCAGAGATCATTGTCTGCGTGGGATGGCGCGATGATCACGGCGATGAGAGGCAACAATCGAGTGAGTTTTTTCATTGAGATTGTCATGGTGTTTCCGAGACTATGGTGGATCAAATGAAGGAGCGCAACCATGGAACCGATCACGGGATTATTTGGAAGGCTGGTCGGTTTCAGTGGTCGTTAGATTCAAGAGCGCTTGTGATGGGCATCCTCAATGTGACTCCGGACTCTTTTTCTGATGGGGGGCGATTTGATTCTTCAGCAGCAATTCTTGAGGCCGCCCATCAAATGGTCGAAGAGGGAGCAGAAATTATTGATGTAGGGGGGGAGTCAACACGGCCAGGTGCTCCTCCAGTGAGTGCTAAAGATGAGTTGAAACGAGTCATCCCCGTGATCGAAAGTATTCGGCAGAACATCGATGTTGCGATCTCCATTGATACCTACAAAGCAGAAGTTGCGGCGGCTGCGCTGGATCAAGGAGTTGATATTATTAATGATGTCAGTGGATTTCGTGACCCTGCGATGATCGAACTCTGTGGTGAATCTGATTGTGGCTTGGTCGTGATGCATATGAAAGGCACTCCTCAGACGATGCAAAAAATGGCGAGTTACGATCATGTTTTGGGAGAGCTGAAGGCATTTTTCGAGGAACGATTTGAAAGGCTCACTCAATCGGGAATTGAAGCGCAGAGATTGGTTTTTGATCCAGGAATTGGTTTTGGAAAAACTTTGGAGCACAACCTGAGCCTGATTCATGACATTTCCCGTTATCAGGTTGGCAACCGCCCGATTCTCATGGGGTTATCACGCAAGTCCTTCATCGCTTTGTTGATTGGAGATTCCGGACTATCAAGACGAGAAGCCCCCACTCAAGCGTTGACGACTTTCACAAGAATCAAAGGCGCAATGGTTCACCGGGTTCATCAAGTTAGAGAAAATCATGACGCTCTTCGAATGGTTGAAGCCATCTTGACAGCACCATAATTCTGTCAGCCAGCGGGCTTTCATTTGTTGGCCTCCTGAAGAGAAACTCAGTTTTTAGGAATGACTCTCAAAAAAAATAGCATCGATAAATCCCTTACCTAAAGGGATTTGAATCTTTTTTCAAAAATCTATCTTTAAAAAGATTGACGTGAGAGCTGAAAACATTAGGGTTGCCCCCGCAGCCGCTGCCGGCCGCAACCGAGAAACCTCAAAAAGCTCGCCTGAATGAACCTTCATCAGCGGGCTTTCAAAGTCTCCGGTTCTAACGTTCTTTGAAAGTATGGGTTCTACAGATCTTTCCACTTTTGGAAACTCTGCGAACAAAGACATGTTG
>Ga0181571_10002631_pt1 | contig 13358 bp, 12 predicted proteins | sample 101ome_17_FD_132440 | JGI IMG/M metagenome (GOLD analysis project Ga0181571, IMG submission 132440) | Coastal salt marsh microbial communities from the Groves Creek Marsh, Skidaway Island, Georgia - 101407AT metaG (megahit assembly) | ecosystem: Environmental > Aquatic > Marine > Intertidal...
AAAATATGACTTTGAAGTCACTGACACTGACTCTATTCATCTTGGATGTGAACGTGTCAGTAGCACATTAATTCGAGAAAAACTCGATCAGGGTTTGTTTGATGAGGCGGAACAACTACTCACACGGCCTTATACTATCTCCGGTAAAGTTTTTCATGGAGATAAAAAAGGACGTACAATAGGCTTTCCTACGGCGAATATTTTACTCAAGCGTCAGACATTACCATTACATGGTGTGTTTGCAGTAAGCGCCCAGTCTACACACAAACAGTGGAATGGCGTGGCAAACATTGGCCACCGCCCAACTGTAAACGGCACCCGTGATCAATGCGAGGTGCACTTGTTTGATTGTGACGAAGATTTATATGGACAGCGTCTTAGCATACGCTTTTATAAAAAAATCAGGGAAGAACAAAAATTTTCAGGTTTAGACACATTGTTAGAACAAATAAAGATTGATGTGAATCTAGCCAAAAACTATTTTTCAAAAGGATGAATCACTCCGTGACTCAGGATTACAAAGCGACGCTCAACCTACCAAAAACTGATTTCCCTATGAAAGGCAATCTTGCTCAGCGTGAGCCTGAAATACTCAAGCAATGGCAAGCCATGGATATTTACCAACACATTCGTACAGCCTGTGCTAATCGTGATAAAAAATTCATCCTGCATGACGGGCCTCCCTATGCTAATGGTGACATTCATATTGGGCATGCGGTCAACAAGGTGTTAAAAGATATTATCGTCAAAAGTAAAACGCTAGATGGTTATGACACCCCATTAGTACCTGGCTGGGATTGTCATGGTTTGCCGATTGAAGTCATGGTGGAAAAGAAAAAAGGTAAACCCGGGCACAAAATCAGTGAAAAAGATTTTCGTCAAGCTTGTCGAGAATATGCCCAACAACAAGTCAACAAACAATGTGAAGACTTTGTTCGTCTCGGTGTATTTGCTGATTGGGAAAATCCATACCTCACAATGAATTATCAAATTGAAGCAGACACGGTAAGGGCACTCGGTAAAATTATTGAAAATGGCCATCTAGAGCGCGGTTTCAAACCTGTTTACTGGAGTGTTGCAAGTGGATCAGCACTGGCAGAGGCAGAAGTTGAATATCAAGATAAAACTTCCTACGCCATTGATGTTAAATTCACCGCTGATAATTCTGCAGAATTTCTTCAGCACTTTCAGGGAGCGGATAAAAACATTTCAGCGCATGTGGTGATCTGGACCACCACCCCTTGGACATTACCTGCCAACCAAGCGGTCAGCTTGCATCCAGATTTTGAGTATTCTTTATGCTTGGTTGAGGGTGAGTATCTTCTATTTGCCAGTGACTTGGCCGAATCAGCCATGACGCGTTACGCGATTGAAAATTATCAAGTCGTCGCAACATGCCAAGGTGCAGAGTTAGAGAATATCGCACTGCAACATCCATTCTATGATAAATGCGTGCCTATCATTTTAGGCGAGCATGTGACTACTGAAGCCGGCACCGGGGCAGTCCATACAGCACCCGACCATGGCATGGATGATTTTGTGGTCGGTAATAAATATAACCTCGGTACGCTGAATATTGTTGATGACAATGGTGTCTATCGTGAAGATGTGGAAATTTTTGCTAAGCAACACGTGCATAAAGTTGATGTTGCGATTATCGAACTTCTAGAAGCACAGCATAAATTAGTTTGCCAACATAAAATCCATCATAGCTTTCCGCACTGTTGGAGAACTAAGACTCCTCTGATTTTCCGCGCCACACCGCAATGGTTTATTAGTATGAACAAAAACCAACTATTGCAGCGTTCACTGGAAGAAGTTGAACAAGTGTCATGGCTGCCGGATTGGGGCGAAACCCGCATCACTAGCATGTTAAAGAATAGCCCAGACTGGTGTATCTCAAGACAAAGAACTTGGGGCGTACCCATTCCTTTATTCATTCATAAAACCACTCAAGAACCTCATCCAAATACTCAAGAATTAATTGAGCAAATTGCCTGTCGCATAGAAGAACAGGGTATCCAAGCTTGGTTTGATCTTGAAGTCAGCGATCTACTTACAGAGGATGCGGATGATTATGTGAAGTCTGCTGACACTCTGGATGTCTGGTTTGATTCTGGTGTCACGCATGAATCCGTCATGCAAAAAAACCCTGCTCTACATTTTCCTGCAGACTTATACTTAGAGGGCTCCGATCAACATCGTGGTTGGTTCCAGTCATCACTTAAATCCAGCGTGGCAATAAATGATGTTGCTCCTTACAAGACTGTCCTCACCCATGGTTTCACCGTCGATGCCAATGGGCGTAAAATGTCAAAATCATTGGGTAATGTCATTGCTCCTCAGAAAATCTTTAAATCTTTAGGTGCTGATATTCTGCGCTTGTGGGTCGCCTCCAGTGACATCAGCACAGAAATGACGGTGTCTGATGAAATCCTGAAACGCACAGCAGATTCTTATCGTCGTATGCGCAATACCGTAAGATACCTACTATCCAATTTGCATGGCTTTGAGCCATCGCAACACGCGGTGGCTTACCAAGATATGATCGCATTGGATCGATGGATCATCGATCGAACTGCACAGTTGCAAGCGCGAGTTATTCAACACTACAACAAATATGAATTCCATCAGTTATATCAAGTGCTGCATAATTTCTGTATCACAGAGCTAGGTGGCTTGTATTTAGACATCATTAAAGACCGAGTCTATACCACACAAACTGATAGCCGAGCGCGTCGCTCCGCACAAACAGCGACTTACCACATAGCCCAAGCCTTGCTGCGTTGGTTAGCGCCGATATTAAGTTTTACTGCCGAGGAGGCCTTCCAATACCTTCCAGAGACAGACAATAAAACAATATTTACCACTCAATGGTATCAACACCTAGGCACACTAGATAAAGATGAGGCACTCAACACTAATGCATGGGCGTGTATTTTTGAAGTACGTCAACTCATCCTTAAAGCGCTGGAGGACGCGCGTGAGCATGACCTGATAGGCTCAGGTTTAGAAGCCCATGTCGAAATATATTGTGGCCCTCAAACGCAACAAATTTTGTCTTTACTTAAAGATGAATTACGCTTTGTATTGATTACCTCAGAGGCCAATGTGCAAGCTCTAGATGAGAGTTTCGACGGTCCGCGTTTTGATTTAAGCAATCAGGAGCAAATCGGCCTCATCATCAAAAAATCTTCACACAAGAAATGCGCGCGTTGCTGGCACTTGAGAGCTGACGTTGGTGATCATGATGCGCATCCAGAATTGTGCGGACGTTGTATTGATAACATTGATGGCGAAGGTGAAGTCCGACATTATGCGTAAATGGCTCATTTGGATAGTCATCCTCACCGCGCTTGATCAAATTTCTAAGCGGCTTGCGGAAACCTTCCTACACTTCGCCACACCTGTAGAGATATTACCTTCATTCAACCTGATGTTAACTTACAATCGGGGTGCCGCATTTAGTTTCTTAAGTGAGGCCGGTGGCTGGCAGCGCTGGTTTTTTGTCGCACTTGCCAGTGCTATATGCATTTATATTTTATATTGGTTAAGTCAATTGAAGGTCGAGCAAAATAAAACTGCCTTAGGCTTAGTCATGATTGCAAGTGGTGGACTCGGTAATCTAATCGACAGAATCTTCATGGCGCAGGTCACTGATTTCTTGGATGTCTATTACTCTAGCCAAACACAATGTTTGCCACTTTTTTATCATTGGGCAAATAATAGCTGTCACTGGCCTACCTTCAACATCGCAGACATGTTCATCTGTATCGGTGCCGGAATACTGTTTGTGCAAGTTTTACGAGAAAATCCACAATCATGAAACGCATAGAAATAAAGTTAGCTAATCCACGTGGTTTTTGCGCAGGTGTCGACCGAGCCATTGAAATCGTCGAACGTGCTCTGGAATATTTTGGTGCTCCAATTTATGTTCGTCATGAGGTAGTTCACAATCGTTTTGTGGTGGACTCTTTGAAACAGAAAGGAGCGATATTTATTGAGGAACTGCATGAAGTGCCGGATCACGCTACAGTTATTTTCAGCGCACATGGTGTGGCAAAATCTGTGCGCGCAGAAGCACAAAGCCGACAGCTAACAGTATTTGATGCCACCTGTCCATTGGTTACCAAAGTGCATATGCAAGTGATGCGCAATTCTCGCCAAGGTAGAGATACCATTCTTATCGGGCACAAAGGCCATCCTGAAGTTGAGGGCACCATGGGACAATGCGATGGTGATGATGCAGGACGAATCCTACTGGTAGAATCGCCACAGGACGTTGACACGATTGCTGTCGACAATCCAGAAGAGTTGTCATATGTGACCCAAACCACTCTGTCCGTGGATGACACCCAAGAGATCATTCAGGCACTCAAAAATCGCTTCCCAAACATCCATACGCCAAAACGAGATGATATTTGCTACGCCACTCAGAATCGCCAAGACGCGGTCAAAAAACTCATGGATGATTGTGATTTATTACTGGTGATTGGCTCTCAGTCTAGCTCTAACTCCAATCGACTGCGTGAAATTGCTGAAAAAAATGGTATCAGCTCATATTTAATTGACAATGCTGAACAAATCGATCATCAGTGGCTACAAGGGAAAACTAATATAGGTGTCACCGCGGGCGCCTCTGCACCCGAGGTGCTGGTACAAGAAGTTGTCACCACCTTATCCACATTATGTAACGCCCAAATCAATGAAGTGGATGGAGTCAAAGAAGACATCACTTTTGCAGTACCAAAAGAATTGCGCAGATAAAAATAAGCTACCAATTTTTTTTCTGATTGCGAGAATTATAAGCCATCGTCAGCTGCTCGCCATCATTAGGTATAGCGGACAACTCAACACATAATTGTATAGCCTCACCTTCACATGCCTGTGCTGTGAATTGATAGGCATCAGTGCTTTGATAAATTACCGCATAGGCTAACACTTCATCCAATTCTGCTGTGAACGTGTGATGTTGAGAGTAAAACAACCTTTGCGCATGAATGAGAGATAGCAAAACATTCTGTGCATCTGAACGCTGGATTTTATATTGAACACTTTGATAGGAAGGCACGGCATAATTCATTACCATCGCGATGAGCATCAATACGACAATTAATCCCAGCATGCTTAAACCTTGTGATGTCATGTTGAACTTTCAAAAATATAAGCATGGCATTTGCGCCTTAGTTTTGACTAGACGCATGAGCACGCAATACGCACAGTTGAGATTAGACTACCTGCACATTGCACACACAGAGCCCACTTAAGGCAGTCAACTGCCAGTCATAAAGCGATTGAAAATAATTCAGATAAGACCCAAATAGCCAAGAGTAAAATTTTTAATTTATTGACTAGTCTAGGAAAAATAACAAAAACTAAAAAAGAAAACTTAGAAAAAAAAGCGAAAGTTAAAAAAGCGGGTACACAACCACCCGCTTTTATCAGCAAGCCTACATATGTGCCACTGCGTTAACAAACATCCAAACATCGAATCATCCAAGCACCAAAGCACCTGGTGTTATATCGCTGTTATAGAGTAGCCACATCTGCGCCCGAAGATAATTGCTTCAATATATTCAATGCTTCATCTAAGACCGCATCACCCTCGTCATTGGCTGGCACAGTGACTGTTTTGATTTGCTGATCACTCTCTGACGTGTCCGTTTCAGCTAACGATTTTTCATCGTCATTTTGTTCTAGGTGCCCTGCAAGATCTGACTCGCGCACAAACTTGAAGCTCTTGTCTTGTTCTCCATCTGACACGTTTGTTTTAACTAAAATATCTGGCTTGATGCCCTCTGCTTGTATGGAGCGACCATTGGGAGTGTAGTAACGAGACGTAGTTAGTTTAATCCCGTTATTATCCTGCAATGGCAACACTGTCTGCACTGAACCTTTGCCAAATGATTTTTTCCCCATAATGACAGCACGATCATGGTCTTGTAATGCTCCCGCTACAATTTCTGAAGCAGAAGCTGAACCTTCATTTATAAGCACTAGTATAGGTATACCTTCGATGAAATCAGGCGTACTTGCGGTATATTTAAGACTATTATCATCACCTCGACCTTTGGTATAAACAATCAATTTTCCATCATTTAAAAATAAGTCAGAAACGCCAACAGCTCCGGTCAGCACTCCACCAGGATTATTACGTAAATCCACGATCAAACCCTGTAAGTTTGGATCAGAGGTTTTTAGCCTTTGCACGGCATTGATAACATTACGCGTAGTCTTAGACTGAAAGCTTGAAATTCTCAGATAACCATAGCCCTCTTCTAGCATCCGACTACGTACACTCTTAACTTTTATGACATCACGTTTCACTGTGATTTCTATGGGTGCACTCTCTCCCTCACGCACAATGGTCAATACAATGTCGGTGCCACGCTTGCCACGCATGAGTTTGACCGCCTCAGTCAGCGTCAGCCCTTTCACTTGAGTGTCATCTAACTTGATGATGAGATCCCCCGCCAGCACGCCAGCCTTATCAGCGGGTGTATCTTCAATAGGAGCAATAACTCTTACCACGCCATTCTCCATTCCCACTTCGATACCCAATCCACCAAATTCTCCACTGGTGTCTATCTGTAGCTCTTTAAATTCATCTGCACTCAAGAAAACAGAATGAGGATCTAAGCTGCTCATCATCCCGCGTATAGCCCCATCAAGAAGTTGTTGGTCATTCACTTCTTCTACATACTCTTTCTTGATACGCGCATAGATATCAGTGAAAAGTCTAATGTCAGAAAGTGGCAGGCTCACAGATGATGACTCGCCCTTTTTCTCGCTGTCAGCTTGCGCTTGAGAATAGGGTAGTAGTAGTGCCATGCAGATTAGGCTGATTACTACTGCTAGACTCATCTGTTTTACGTGTTCCATGTCATGCTCCATATTATTAGAACTAAGCCATTATTAAATATTTAAATACTTTGTTTGATATCTTGTTTGAAACCTCGTTTGATACCTCGATACCGACCAGTAGAAACATTTTGATTCCACTGTAATCATGATCGACGACACCACAACGCTGGATCAACCGGATTGCCATTATCTCGAATCTCAAAATAAAGATTAGGCTCTTGTGTTTCTCCTGAATCCCCGACAATAGCAATCACTTCGCCCTGTGTCACATCTTCACCATTTTTCTTATACAAGCCCTCTGCATGAGCGTACAAACTCATGTAATTATCACCGTGATCGATGATTGTGAGCCACCCATAACGATCAAACCAATCCGCAAACACCACTTTGCCTGCGAAAATAGAACGTATTTTTGTCCCCGTTTGAGCCGCAACGCTAACACCAGTCCAATTCAAGCCACTACTGGATGACTTCTGCTGACCAAAACGACTTTTAAAAGTGCCTTGCACTGGCCATGCGAGCTTGCCGCGATAATCGTCAAAAGCTTGGCTTCCGCTAGGTTTTGCACGCATCAACTGCTCCAACAGCTGGGTCAGCACACGCTTGCCTGCTTGATCAGACTGCAACGCGCGGGTGTTTTCCTCTATCAACTGAGAAAGCGCATGTTTGGCACTTTTCTTTTGTTTTCTCGCTTTATTCAGCCATTCATACTCACTTTGTTGCTGAATATGTAAGCTTGCCTGTTTTTGATGTTGCTCGGCCAATTGTTGTCGATGATGGTGTAATTGTTGATAAACCTGTTGTATTTCCTCAACCTGTTTGAGTTGTGCTGTGTGAATGTACTCATATATGAGGCTATTTCGACCGACATTCTGCAAACTCTGTTGATTTAAAATAAATTGCCAGCGGCTGTGGGAGTTGAATTGATACGCTGATAGGAGTTGTTGACGTAACTGTGTGCGCTGTTTGTCGAGACGCTGTTGCAAACTTTCACTTTCAACTCGCAAACTATGAAGTTGCTTTTGCGAGGCTTCTAGTTGTTCAGCCGTGGTCTGTAACTGCCCATGTAAGGCTCCTATTTGTTTGTCTAATTGACGCGATTCTGCTTCTAAAATTGCGTAACTTTCGCTATCTTCGCTTAAAATGCTCTCTAATGTGCTAATATTCTTAATCAGTGCCTGTAACCGCTCACGCACGTCTTGCGGACTCTCTGCCTTCGCCATAGGCAGCATACAAACGATCATCAAGACCATCAGATGACAGCGTCCATGCCAGCCATATCGCAGTTTATGCATTGTGCACTTGAGATTAAGGCTATCCAATCGATCAATTCCTGACTATGATTAGTGTATTAATGTTTTATAATATTGTAAAATAGTAACTAGACCCCGTGGTGAAATATAGTATCGTGCAGACCACGATCAATGGAATAAAAATATGACTGAATCCTCATTCGTCCAACTCACACAATCTGAACTCATGGCTAGAGAAGAGGACATCGATAGAGCCTCAAGATCCTTGAAAGCCATGTCGCATCCGCTACGACTCAAGATTCTATGCGTCCTAGGAGATCGCGAAGTCAGTGTTCAAGATATCGTGGAATTTGTTGGCACCTCTCAGAGCAATATTTCTCAGCACCTAGCGATCCTGCGTGACAAAGAGATTCTTAAATCTCGCAAAGATGCCAACCGTGTGTATTACAAAGTAGGGGATGAGCGCACCCTCAAACTCATAGAAATGATGCAACGAGTATTTTGCTCGACTCATTAAAGACATCGCTTATAATGCGACCTTATTTTTTTACAACAAGCTAAATCATGACCCCTGAATCTGAATTCTTTGCCAACAATATTGTCCTATTTGCCGCCTTAGGAATTATTATCGCGCTAATTTTAAGAGTGGAAATCAAACGCGCCACCTCCGGCTTTAAAGCCATCACCCCCACTCAAGCAGTGCATTTAATTAACCGCGAAGATGCTATCTTAGTGGACGTACGCGAAGACAACGAGTTAGGTCAGGGCAGTATTCGCAATGCAGTTCACTTATCTCTGAGTGTACTCAAACAACGTATCGAGGAACTCAGAAAACACAGCGAACGACCGATCATTACTTATTGCCGTTCGGGTAATCGTTCAGCAGAAGCTTGCGCGATTCTTCTCAAGCATGACTTTGATAATGTCATGTCTTTAAAAGGTGGTTTTGAAGCTTGGAAAATCGCTAATTTACCGGTAACCAAAAAATGACCAACAATAACCACGATATAAAAATATACAGTGGCAATTTGTGCCCATATTGTAATGCAGCCAAAAGGCTTTTAGACAGTAAAAATGTCGGCTATCAAGAGATTAACGTAGACACTGATCCATCAGCACGAACTGAAATGGAAGCGCTCAGCCAGCGCACATCTGTTCCGCAAATTTTCATCAACGGCACTCATGTTGGTGGCTTTGATGACTTGGCTGAACTTAATCGTGAAGGCAAACTCGACCAGATGTTAAGTGAATAAAAACTGTATATAAGACTATGGCAGATAACGAACATAAGTTTGAAATCCAAAAAATCTTTGTCAAAGATATTTCATTTGAAGCCCCGAATTCACCAGAAATATTTCGCGACAAATGGAAACCTAAAACAGAAGTTCATCTAGCAACCAATGCCCGCAAGCTTAATGACGACATGTATGAGGTGGTGCTTAATATCACCGTGACAGCTAAGCAAGATGAAGAACAGGTGGCCTTTCTCGTTGAACTCAAACAGGCGGGTATTTTCCTCCTTCAAGGTTTTGATGAAGTCCAGCTAGACCAAGTCATTGGTAGTTATTGTCCACAAACACTTTTTCCTTATGCTCGTGAGGCCATCTCCGATTTTGTTACCAAAGGCGGATTTCCACCGATGCTATTGACCCCTGTAAATTTTGATGCGCTTTATGCAAAACAGAAGCAGCAGCAAGAAAACACAGGTGACCAACCACAGCAACATCATTAGCCACATGACCCAGTCACCACAAGTCATAGGCGTTCTCGGCGCAGGGGCTTGGGGGTCAGCTCTAGCTATACATCTCGCCAGACTACACAATGAGATCAGCCTGTGGGCACGTGATAGCGCACACCTACAGCAATGCATCAGTTCTCGCGAGAATCAACGTTATCTAGAAGGCATACACTGGCCTGACAATATCAAAGCTCAACCCGACTTAATTGCACTTATCCAAACAGCTGACGTCATCATCGTGGCAACCCCAAGTGCTTGCATTCGCGACATGATGCAAACCATAAGCAAACATCGAGGCTCACAGCTGGCGGGGATCATTTGGGCTTGCAAAGGACTCGAACAAGGTACCGGCAAATTTTTACATGAAGTCGCTGCTGAGGAATGTCCTGATGATCTCAATCATGCCATATTGTCGGGGCCATCATTTGCTCGTGAAGTTGGTTTAGGCCTGCCCACTGCCGTGACTATGGCCTCCAGTAACTCAGATTTTGCTCACGCAGCGGCCCAAGTATTTCATCATCCACTATTTCGCTGTTATACCAGCGAGGATGTTCTCGCTGTTGAAATCGGTGGTGCTTATAAAAATGTTCTCGCCATTGCTGCTGGCGTTATTGACGGGCTGGGGTTGGGTGCCAACGCGCGCGCTGCCTTGATTACCCGTGGTGTCGCAGAAATGACACGTTTAGGTCGCTATTTAAATGCTAATACCGAAACCTTTTCAGGTCTGTCTGGTATTGGTGACATTGTTTTAACCTGCACCGATAACTTATCGCGTAATCGACGTTTTGGCCTAGGTCTGGGTCAAGGCCAGAGTGTTGAGCAAGTAGAGCAACAAATCGGACAAGTCATTGAAGGCAAATTTGCTGCTCATGAATTTTTTCATTTGAGTCAAAAACATGCCATCGAATTACCTATCTGTGAACAAGTGTATGCAATTTTATATACACAAAAAGATTCACGTCAGGCGGTCGAAGAGTTACTGGCTCGCTCCATTAAGCATGAATCTGACTAGTTACACTGCGCCTGAAAAATCATTCTGACGCCATGCCTCAAATATAAAGATGGCACAGGCATTGGATAAGTTCATACTGCGACTATCAGGCAGCATAGGTAATCTGAGCACCCGATCTGTATCAAAACTATCAAGAATATGGGCGGGTAAACCTCGTGTCTCAGGACCAAATAAGAAGGCATCATCAGCTTGATATTCAATCTGAGCATAAGACTGAGTGCCTTTAGTGGAGCAAGCAAACAGGCGTTTAAATGAAATATTTTCTAAGCAACTGGCAAAGTTAGGGTACTCACTAACAAAATTCCAGTCTGTATAGTCTAGCCCCGCGCGACGCATACGTTTATCATCTAGCTCAAAACCCAATGGATGAATCAAATGCAAGTGGCAGCCGGTGTTTGCGCATAACCGCATAATGTTACCCGTGTTAGGCGGGATCTCTGGTTCGAATAAAATAATATGAAACATGACAATCAAGTATAAACAATTAAACAATACGCTTTGTGGCATCAACTTGCAGACACCATTGGTATTACTGTCTGGCTGTGTTGGCTTTGGACAAGAATACACGCGTGTGGTCGGATACTCCAATCAAGAAATCGGAGCCATCTGTCTCAAGGGGACAACTTTAGAACCTCGACTAGGCAATCCCACTCACCGTATCTACGAGACTCCTGCTGGCATGCTTAATGCGATAGGCTTACAAAACCCTGGCGCACATAAAGTTGTTAGTGACTATCTGCCGCGCTTGGATTTTTCTGAAACTCGCTATATTGCCAATGTCTCTGGTTCTACCGTTGAAGAATACGCTGAGGTCACTCGTGTATTCGATGACTCACCCATTGATGCAATCGAAATAAATATCTCTTGTCCCAACGTTAAAGAAGGGGGGGTCGCTTTCGGTAACGATCCAGACATGTCGGCGCGTGTAGTGGCCGCTTGCCGCGCAGTAACTGACAAGCCCATCATTACAAAATTATCTCCCAATCAAACCGATATTGCGGACAATGCTAAACGCTGCATAGAAGCAGGCACTGATGGCTTTGCCGTCATTAATACTTTAATGGGTATGGCAATCGATGTGCACAAACGCAAACCGGTGATTGGCAATAATCAGGGGGGTCTATCAGGTCCAGCGATAAAACCTATAGCCTTACTTAAAGTGCATCAAGTGCACCAAGTCTGCAAACAACATAATATTCCTATTATTGGGCAGGGCGGTGTTAGCAACGGCCAAGATGCGCTTGAATTTATCATTGCCGGCGCCAGTGCAGTCGGTATTGGCACCGGCCTTTATTACGATCCTTTGCTGTGCCAAGCGATCAACGAAGAAATCTGTACCTATCTTGCCGATCATCAACTCACTCACATATCAGAATTAGTCGGGTCTTTAGAACTCAATTAAAGTGCGCTATTTTTCTATGTTGTAAGTATTTCTACGTCTAACAATTTCCTGATCTTTCACTGATCGTCTAATCAAGGTTTATTCATCAGGACGCCCAATCCCTTCACTGTGTTCATACATTTTCAATTCTTGAATCTTACGCGTCAGAGTATTTCTACCCCAACCAAGAATCTTAGCCGCCTGCTGTCGCCTACCTGAAGTTTTTTTCATGACAGTTTCTATCAATACACGTTCGAATTCTGGCACAGCTTGTTGCAGAATATCCTGTTCATTATTACTAAGTTTTTGTTCTGCCCAACTCACCAACATGGATTGCCATGTATTGACACTCACATGTTGCGTTGCATCACCTTTTAAGTCATGAGGCAAATCTTCCATATGGACAATTTTGCCGGACGCCATGACAGTCAGCCATCGGCACATGTTTTCCAGCTGACGCACGTTGCCCGACCATGGCAAGCTACTCAAATAGTCGACAACATCCATAGCCAAGCTTTTCACTTCAACCTCAAGCTCATTAGCTGCAGAGGCTAAAAAATGATTGAGTAATAGTGGTATATCTTCTCGCCGCTCTCTCAGTGCAGGGATTTTTATTCTAATCACATTCAATCGATGCATAAGATCTTCTCTAAAGTCACCACGATCGACTAATGTTTGCAAGTGTTGATGTGTTGCAGCAATAATCCTTACATCACATTTGATGGGCTCATGTCCACCCACTCGATAAAATTCACCATCTGATAACACTCTTAATAAGCGAGTCTGCAAATCAGCAGGCATATCACCGATTTCATCAAGAAATAATGTGCCTCCATTAGCTTGCTCAAATCGCCCTCGACGCTGAACCTGTGCACCTGTGAACGCGCCTTTTTCATGACCAAACAATTCTGACTCCAATAAATCTTTTGGAATCGCCGCCATGTTCAAAGCAATAAATGCATGATTACGTCGGGTTGAATGTTTGTGTAGAGCGTGTGCGACTAATTCTTTACCCGTACCCGTCTCACCGTTTACCAACACCGTAATACTCGAACGCGACAGGCGACCAATCGCTCTAAATACTTCTTGCATCGCCGCAGATTCACCAAT
>Ga0181571_10002633_pt1 | contig 13353 bp, 6 predicted proteins | sample 101ome_17_FD_132440 | JGI IMG/M metagenome (GOLD analysis project Ga0181571, IMG submission 132440) | Coastal salt marsh microbial communities from the Groves Creek Marsh, Skidaway Island, Georgia - 101407AT metaG (megahit assembly) | ecosystem: Environmental > Aquatic > Marine > Intertidal zone...
GCCCATCCTCCCAAACCCCTCCCGCTCGACCCTGCGGCAACCGCGCCCGCCGCGACCCCCAACGCTTTCCCCAGCGAGCCTCCCCCAGTCCACCCCCTCGCCGCCCTCAGCGTCGCCGCCACCGCCGCCACCTCCTCCCGGTCCCTCCCTCTCCACGTGATGAGACCGTCGAGCAACGACGCGAGCGAATCGTCGTCCCACCCACAGGGGGTCAAACCGGTCACCAGCCCGCACGCGTCCCGCACGTCCCACGCCGCGAGTTCCTCTAAAACCTCCAAAACGTCCGACACGGTCCATCCGTGTTCGCCCACCAGCGAATCGCACATCGGCGCCACCAAACCGTGCGCGTCCCACGTCACGCCCTCATCGCCGTTACGTCCCTCGTTCGCGACTGATGCGATCGCCGTGAGAACCTCCGCCGTCTTCGGCGCGCTCCATCCCACGTGCGGCGACCGGAGCGTCGCCGCGACGTCGGCGGAGGCGCGCGGGTCGGCGCCCTCCCACCCGAGAACCTCGGCGGCGAGCCGCGCGGCGGGCTCCACGTCCCACGCGAAGTGCCCGTGGAGTTCGGCGGCGAGGAGCGCGACGTTCCTCGCGTCCCAGCCGCCTCCCCGGGGACGGCGACCGGAGCCGGAGAGCGCCTCGGGGCCCAGCCTCGGGCCGAGGGAGACGAGGGAACGATTAGTAACCTCGACGCCCCGGTCTTCCTCGTCCTCCTCGTCCTCCTCGTCCTCGAAGGCGCCCGCGTCCTCCAGAGAGTCCCCGTCCTCGTCCAGGACGTGTCGCAACGCGCCCGCGATGGCTCCGATGGACCACGCGCCCGTCCCCGACTCCGCCGCGTGCGTGTCGTCGACGCTGGGAAACGTGCGGTGGGGATGCGCCCACCTGAGTTCGTCGGCGACCCGTCCCCCCATCGATCCGCCGTCCTCGTCCACGCCGGCGCGTCCGCCCACCGCGAGCGCCGCGGCGAGGAGCGCGCTTCCCTTCACCGCGCTCATGCCCACCAGTCCGTCGTTCCATTTCCAGTGCGGCGCGGGGAGCACGGCGGGGAGGAGAGAGGACGCCTCGTCCATGGACCATCCGAGGCCGCATCCCGGACCGGGCCTCCGCGGTCGCGCGAGCTCCAGCACCACCTCCGCGGCCTCCTCCACGCGCTCCATGGAGGTGAGCGGGGAGCTGTCGCCGCTGGTGCACGCGTGGATGCACCAGAGTAGGTCCCCGACGTTCGCGTGTTCCCACTCGTGCGTGCGAACGAGACTGTGCGCGAGCGTCGCCTGATCCTTCGGATCGATGTCGCCGCCGAGACGCGCACGGGAACCGCGGTGCGATCCCGCGAGCGCGCAAAGGAGCGCCGCGAGCGACTCGGGGTCCCACCAACCCCCGTCGTCGCCGCTCTCGTCCTCTCCGCCGTCCTCGTTCCAGGCGTCGTCGGCGCTCGGGCCCGCGTCCCGCGCGTCCGCCGCCGCCGCCGCCTGCAGTTTGCGCACCACCGCATCCGCCAGACGGGCCAACGAGACGGGGTCCCAAGCTTCGCCGTCGGGGTTGGCGAGGCCCGCGGCGGCGCCGACGTCCTCCCCGGGCACGCCGTCCCGTAGCAGGGACGCGGCCGCGGACGCCTTGATCTCCAGCGGAGCCGATGCCGCGTCCGCCATCGCGCCTCAAACTCTGAAGCTTTCGTCGACTTTGCCAAACGAAAAATGCTCTTATTAACGAAAGACACGGCGGGCGCTCATCGCTCCGCCACGACGAGCGTCTCCAATCCCTCGCGAGCCTTCGCCTCCCCCTCAACCTTCGCCTTCCGCGCAGCCTCCTTCGCGGCTCTCTCCCTCTTCCTGGACCTGTAACGGACGCTCTTCACCCCGGGGTCCGAGAACGATTTGATCTGACGCTCGATCATCTCGTCGAAACACGCCTCAACCGCGCGCGCCGCCCTCTCACCCGCCGCACCCGGTGACTCGCACCCGTCGTCGCCCGCGGGCTCAGCCTCACGCAACGCCGCCGCGATGCACTCCGCCGTGGACAGGAACCCCGGGCGCGGCTGCTTTCGAATGCGATACGCGCTCTCCCGCCGTTGCCCAGAGGAGGAATTGGAATCGTTCTCGGCGTTTTCGTCGCGATCCTTGTCCCCAATGCCGTCATAAGGATTCTCCCCTTTCCCGCGGCCGCGAGACGACCCGGCCGCGGGTCCGTTCAGCACGGACTCTCCGTACTGCACCCTGGACGTGTTCTCCCCGAGCACGTACGCCGGCAGCTCCCGGACCCACGGGATCCTGTTGTACATCCGCTTGGCTCGGTGCCACGTGGTGTCGATGACCACCAGGTGCTTCGGAGGAGCTCCGCCGGCGTCCGATGACCGCTCGCCGTCCCCGGGGATGTCGGCTCCTTCTTCGTTCGACGTCGCACGGCGCAGCGTCGCGGCGTCGGGTGCGGGCCACAGCACGCCGACGTCTTTGTTCGGAAGGTGTTTAGGCCTCGGGACCACCTCGGGCACCGAGGTGTCGAACCAAACGCTGGTGCAGTCCTCGAGCGCCAATTCGGCGACGATGGCGCTGCCGAAGGGCCTCTTCAGTGCCTCTATCCTGTCTTGCAGCACGGTGATGCCTAGTTTGTTGTCGATCGGCGAGTCCCCGACGATGGAGCGAACGACGCCGCACACGCACAGCCTCTGGACCCTCCTGCACCGCCAGCACATCTCCCTTCCCTTTGGCGCGTCGGAGTCCTCCGCATCGTCGGCGTCGTCGCCGCTCGAAGCACGCGGCGCGTCTGGGAAAGGCGTCTCGAACCCCTCGTTCGCGTCGTTCGGTCGCGATGCGCCGTCTCCGGTCATCCCCGCGGACCCCGAGGCTGAGGGTGTGACGGTCAGCGTCGACGCACGTCCGCCGCTCGCTCCCACCACCACCGTTCTGTCCGCCGCCGCGAGAACAGCCGAGCTCCTCGACGCCATACGCTCCCTCCACGCCTTGGCGTGGTCCTTGGACACGCTGGACATGCCTCGCGCGCTCCCGCCCGGAGACGCGCTGATCGATACCCCAACAGCTGCACTCGCCATCTGGCTGGGCACTTCCCCACATGTTCACTTTAGAAGGATTTGGATAAAATCCGCCGTTGAGCGAGGTTCAGGGTTCACTTGACACGTGTCGCGCGCCACACGCCCACGCGACCGGACACTCTTCGCCTTCACATCGAGAGCGTCTTTGAACATGTCCCAGGCGACTACGAGACCGTTGGCCGAGCTCGATATCGACGATCCGGACCTCACCGATGAGGAGCTGGACGCCCTCCTGACGAAGCTTGCTGAAGAAGAGGCGGCGGAGCGCCTCGGGGCTGACGACGAGGACGACGAGGACGACGATTCCTCCAAGTCTGCGAACATGGGCACGCTCATCGCGGCCGTCGTCGGTACCGTGTTGCTCGCGAGCGCCACTTTCATCGTCAGGAAGCTGAGGAGGAAGAAGGCGCCGCCACCGGCGAACGTGCCCTCGGATGAGCCCGCAATCCTCCAGGCCCCGGGCACCAGCAACAACGTGGTGCGCAGGAAGAAGGTGGTGAAGAAGAAGGTGGTGACGAAGAAGACCGCGGATAAGAAGGCGTGCGCCCACTGCGGCGCCGCCGAGGCCAAGACCGCCTCCGGCAAGCTCCTCCGCTGCGGCCGGTGCAAGGCGGTCTCCTTCTGCAGCGCCGATTGCCAAAAGGCCCACTGGCCGACCCACAAATCCGAGTGCAAGCCCGCGGAGGCACCCGCTCCCGCCGCCCCCGCCGCCGCCACCGCCCCGGCCGCCGCCGCCGCCGCCGCCGCCGCCGCCGCTCCGACCCTCAACCCGGCTGCGCCGGCCTTCGTCCCCCCCGGATCATCCACCCCGGCAGCCCCGGGTGCCCCCGCGACTGACGAGCAAGCGACAAATGAGCAAGCGACGAATGAGCCCCTGTCTGCGGCGGCTGATCCCGACGCGGACGACGCCGCCCGCAGGGCTGCGCTCCAGGAGAGGATCAACAACGACCGTGAGAACATGCGCAAGCTGCAGCAGCTTCGCATCTACCTGCAGGCCGCGTCCCAGATGTTCTGGCGGGGCGAGTATCGTAGGGCGGTTGAGGTACTCCAGCAGGTTGCGGAAAAGTGCCACGGCATCCCGAGCGGCGAGATGATGGAGTGCGAGGCTCTCCGCCTGTGCGGCCACTGCCTGATCCGGCTGAAGCAGTTCGACGCCGCGGACAGGTGCCTCGACATGTGCATGGACGTCGCCAAGACGGTCGAGATGCCCGCGCTCATCGCCAACGTGCACATCGCGCAGGGGCAGCTCGCGTCCCAGCGGGAGCCCCCCGACTACCCCAAGGCGCTCGAACACCACGAGGCGGCGAGGGTCATCGCCAGGGAGTGCGAGGATATCTCCGCCGAGGCTGCGGCGTGTCTCAACTGCGCCAACACGGTGGGTAAGATGGGCGACAAGGAGCGCGGCATGGAGCTCCAGTACGAGGCCCTGGGGCTGAGGCGCAAGCAGGTGGCGGACGCGCAGCTCGAGATTGCCGAGGCGAAGAAGGTCCTGGACGAGAACCCCCCGGCGCCGACGGAACCCGCGACTTTGGGGGCTAGCGCCGAATCGGAGCAGGCCTCGGGGGCGACCACCGAATCGGAGCGGGCCGCGCCAACCGCCGCGACGGACCCGACGCAGGTCAAGCGCAGGCGCGCCATGATGGACCTGGCCAACTCCAAGAGGTCGCTCCAGGAGGCTAGGCGCGCGGAGGCTGCGGCGCTCGCCAACGTCGCCACCGCCGTCGCCGGGGCGGACGGGGACAAGGCGCAGAGAGCGACGGACGCCGCGGCGCTGTACGAGCAGTCGATCGAGATATTGCGATCCGAGGATTCGTTCACGGACAAGCAGTTGGAGCTCGCGGTCGTCCTGAACCTCGCCAACGTGTACGATAACCACGTCCCGAACGGCCACGGCACGGGCGTCGAGTACCGGAGGGAGCTCGACGAGATGGTTCGTAAAAACGTGCAGGGCAAGGAGGGCCTCCCCGACGTTTGCGGCGTGTGCGAGGAACGGACGAACCCGCTCGACATGGTGAGGATGGGCGAGAGGGGCGCGGATGAGGACGCGGACGATATGACGGCGCTCACCGTCCTCGACTGCATGCACTGCCACCACTCCAAGTGTTGGACCGCGCGCAAGGAAACCGGGAAGGGGTGCCCGGACTGCCACAGGGACGAGCCCGACGGTAACGCGTTCGTGTGACGAGGGTCGTCGAGGGTTATCGTATGTAAGAGGCGACGGTGAAACGCAGTCGATCGCCACTAAAAGTGAAACGCACACGAAAACAAACACACCGACGAAAGACGATCGCGGACGGACAAACCTCCCGTCTCACCACCACCGCTCCAAACGCACGCTTCGCTTCGGCAGACCCAGCTTCAACAGCGTCTTCTCCGTGGCGTCCGACATCTTCGGCGGACCGCACAGAAACGCGACCACGTCCGTCACGGACCTACCCTCGCTCACCGCCGCGGCGCGCAGCCGGTCGATCGCCCTCTCGAGCGCCTTCTTATCGATCCGTCCGTCGCGAGTGATGGCGCCCTGGCCGCACGTGTCGGAATCGTCCCACTGCTCCGCCTCCGAAGTGGCCGAAGAGAGAGACTTTTTGGGCAAAAAAGCGGGCGGAGACGCCGGCGTCGACGGGACGGGGGTTGAACTCACGGTTAAACTCGCCACCGCCAGGTCGACGAGCTCCGGCTTGGTCATCATGTCCAGGCCGAGGTCCATGCCCGCCGATTGAAGGTGCGCGTGGAGCTCCGCGGTGGTCATGGCCTCGAACCGCGCCTTGGCGGCGACGGTACTTCGCCCCGCGGCGGTTCGGTGAAAGACGCATTCGAAGGCGCCGTCGCTTCTCAGCGCCATATCCCGCACCCTGCCACTCAGGGCGTGCTCGGTCTTCTCGCTGTACAGCAACACCGCCCGCAGGTGCCTTTTGCGACGTCCGGAGACATCGTTCGCGTCCGAGCCGTCCTCGCCCCGCGCACCCCCGGCTGGTCGCGAATCCCGCTCCCGCTCCAGCAGCGTCTCGAGCATGGCGCACAGCGGGCTGATGCCGATGCCGCCCGCGACCATGAGCAGCGGGGCGTCCGCGTCCTCTGTTGCCATGAAAAATGTGCCCCCGACGCGCACCCGTACCTCATCTCCGGGCTTGGCTCCGTCGTGGATCCAGTGCGACGTCCCTTGGGTGCGGGACTGCTTGCACGCCACGTCGAAGGTTCCGTCGCGAGCGAGCTGCCCGGGCGACGACGCGATCGAGTACCCCCCCGGCTTGTCCACGCCCGGGGCGTAGAAATCGACCCACTGCCCGGGTCTGAACGCGAACTCGCCGCCCTCTGTGCTCTTCGTCGGCACGCGCAGTCGAAGCAGCTTCACCGCGGACGTCTCCTGCCTCACCTCCGCGACGGTGGCGACGACCGTGCCGTCACCGCCGACCCCGTTCGTCGCTTTCCCCTGCGTCGTTCCGGAACCGTCGGTTCCCTTCGCGGGGCGCGGCGCGGGGCCCGGACCGTCCGCGGGGACGCTCGAGCCGCACCCCATGGGACCTCAGCGACCTCGGGAGCGAAGCCCCTGGTCGATACGAGCCGACAAGCGCCCGTGCAAACTGCGGAGAAGGCGGAGGGGGTCGCCGCGTGAAACCAAAACGTCAACTCCGAGGCGAGGCTGCCGTGTCCGATCGGGCAGTCGGGAGAGGTTGACTGTTGTGAGGGCGCCCCAAATCCGGAAAATCCTTTCAAACCGAGCCACTCCCCCCTGGCGCTCAGAACGCAGGTGCGCGTCGCGTGACTCGATCCGATCGAGCGACATGGGGAAGAGCGACGGCTACGATAAGAAAGCGCCCTGGTGAGCGCCCTCGACCCTCCCTCGCGCGCGCCCGGGGTCGCCTCGTGATTCGATTATCCGTTTGCCGCGTGAACTTTGATTCACGCCTCGCGCCCCATTCTCGCGACTGACCCGTCGTCTCCTTCGCCCCCTCAACGATGCTCAGCCCGCTCGGCACCGGCACCAAGTTGGTGCGGGTCGGCGGCCAGCTCGTGTGCGTGGCGCACAAGCACGAGCCCACCGGGTACAAGGCTCCCGGAGCGTACGGCAGCAAGGTTGTGTTCGACGGGGAGAGCACGTCCAAGGCTGCGCTCGCTTCGGTGCAGACGATTGGGCCCAAGACGACGAAGAAGAAGCTCGAACCCTACCACCCGCTCGCCGCCAGGAACCGGCCGAAGCATCAGACGGAGAACATCAGGTCATCCAGGTTCGGGGTGCCGAAGGGGTTCACGGAGACCTATAGGAACAGCAGCCAAATCAATCTCGGAGATGGCCACCCGGATTCGAGCAAGCCGTGGAGGACGACCAACCAGATCTACACGAACCGCACGCTCATGACGGGGAAGGTCGGCATCGAGACCAACGAGGGAATCTTCGCCGAGTGCGCGGCCCTGACCCACAGCAAGTTTCGGAACTGAGAGGGAGGGGAAGAGGCGACGGGACTAGACGCCGCATTGTGCGAATGTGCGCTGCACCACTGTAAAGTATTCTGAGAGTTACCAACACCCAAACCAACACTCCATCACGCGCGACGAGAGCCGAAGCATGACCTCGGTCGTATCGGATGTCCGGGTTCTCGCGTCGAGAGCCCCATGCGCTCGTGCCTCGACGCCACGACGTCCTGGGCGAGGTGCGACCCTGACGCGGCGCGCCTCAACCACCGAGGCGAGCGCGACGCGGACGCAATACACGTACCTCGGCGGCAACTCCTGGTTCTGTCGGATGGGCGTCTCGGGGGTCAAGGTTCTCTGCGACCCTTGGCTTGTGGGAGATCTGACGTTTTGGGACCTGCCCGCGTTGTACACGGGTCGCAAAGCGTCGCTGGAGGGATCGAACGACTGGATGAGGGTCGCCGAGACCGCCGATGTCATCTTGCTGAGCCAAGCTTGGGAAGATCATTGCCATCGACCGACCCTGCGCAAGCTGCCAAAGGATATTCCAGTGGTGGGATCACCGGCAGCCGTCGAGGTGGCGAACGAATTGGGCTTCTCTAACGCCACGCCCCTGAAAGCGAACTCTCAGGTGAAGGTCAGGCCCCGGGGCGACACCGACGAGGCCAAAGAGGGGCTCTTCCTCGTAGCCGTAGCTGGGGCCCTCGTGGGGCCGCCTTGGTCGACTCGGGAGGCTGGATTCATCCTCGCCGATGGATCCGAGGGCGCGCGGGTATACTACGAGCCGCACTGCTCGTACGTCCCCGAGTCCGTCAAGGCGGGTTTGAGGGCGGTGGGTGGCAGGGTGGACTGCGTCGTCACGCCGGTGCGAAGCGTGAACGTCGCCGGCTTCCCGCTGGTCAGCGGAGGGAGCGAAGCCGCGGATCTTTTGGAGTGTTTGAATCGACCGGGGCTGGTGATACCGCTGCGAAACGGCGAGTTGGAGCAGGACGGAGTGAGCGCCGGGCTGCTCGGGACGGATGGGACCACGGGGGAGGGGTTCGCGGCGCTCTGCGACGAGCGTTTCGGCGCGGGCACGGTGGAAGTGAGGATGCCGACGCCCGGGGTCGCGATTGACTTTTAGGACTTTTTAGTCGAGATGTTCTCTTCAAAAGCTATAATCCTACGCGGCGAGGAGTACGGGCGGGCTCGCGGCGGCGCTGCTCCGAGGTTGGGGGCCTGGAGAACTTTGGCTTTCCGTCTCCGTCGTCCCCCGACGCGGGCGCCGATCCGGAGGGCACGACGGGCGTAGCCGGAACGCTTCTTCGACCAGGCGTGACAATCTGCGCCCTCTGCGTCGCCGCCCTCTGAGCCTCCTTCTCCCGCTGCAACCTCTCCGCCTCATCTTTCTGCGCCTGTTTATCTTCCATCTCCTTCTTCATCTTCTCCTTCTCCTCCCTCTGCCTCGCCTTGCTCTGCGCGAGGGACGAGTGGGACTCCTTTATGCTGAAAAACATCGGACCCGCCTCCGCCAGCCAGTGCGGCTCAACCGCCGAGACGCACTGCATGTACTCCTTGCTTGTCATCACCAGCTCGTGGTATATGACGTAGTCGGGGGTGTACCCGAGGCCGTACAGCGACGACGACGGGTGCAGGTGGCAGGGCATGCCGTTGCGGCAGTTGACGTACTCGCCGACACCCTTGAGCCTCGCCGCCTGATGGAAATAGGCGGAACAGAGCGCGCGACGGCAGAGGTCCCAGTCGCCGCCCGCGCTGATGAGTTGGATCTTCTGCGTTTTCATGATATCGAGTAGCTGCGCGCGCACCTCGCGCCCCTTCTTGAGTCCCTTGCCCTGAATGTAGTGGCGGTTGCACCAGTCGGTGCGGTACCCGTTATTCTTCCACTGCTGGTAGACGTTGAGCAGGGTGAGGTGGTCGCTCTCTGGCACGAAAAACTTCTCTCTCGCTGCGTCGGATTCCTCCTCCCTGTCCTTGGGCCTGAACCAGATGGGGGGTACAGACAACATTGCGATGACGGTGAGGATCTCGTTCGAACACTTGAGCTCCTCAGCCTTGAGCAGCATCTGCGCCAGCGGCGGGTCCACGGGAAACTCCACCATCTTGGCACCCATCCGCGTCAAGCCGCCGGTGTTATCCAGCGCGCCCAGGATCCACAGCTGGTACATGCTGTTCAGGATGTTGTCCTGCGGGGGTGGGTCCATAAAGTCAAAGTCCAGGAGGTTCTCCACGTTGAGGGACTTGAGAAGCAGCACCACGTTCCCAAGGTTAGTGCGCTGAATCTCTGGCACCGTCATGGCGAGCATCTCGTGCTTGAACGCCATCTCCGTGTACAACCTGTAGCACGTGCCCGGTCCGGTACGACCCGCGCGACCCTTGCGCTGGTTGACCGCAGCCTGGGAGCAAGGGAAAATCTGCAGCGCGTTCATGCCCATCCTGGGGTTATAGACGCTCAGCTTGCAATAGCCGGTGTCCACAACGTACATGACGCCGTCCAGCGTGAGCGAAGTTTCGGCAATGTTGGTTGACACCACGCACTTCCGAATACCTCCCGGAGCCTCCTGGAAGATCTTCGCCTGCAGATCCGACGGCAGCTGCGAGTAGATGGGTAGGACCGAGAGGGGAGGGCACGTTCCAACCTTGGTCAGCTGCTCCAGCCTCTCCTCGAGCGCATACGCCACAGTCTCAATTTCCTCCTGGCCGGTCATGAAGATGAGAATATCACCGGGGGGGTACGCGATGTGGATGGCGAGCGCCTGTTTCACCGCGCCCTCCACGTAGTCCTCCACCGGGGTCTTGCTGTACAGTGTCTCCACCGGGAAGGTCCTGCCCGGGATGTTGAATATGGGCACCGACCCGAAAAAGTTGGAGAACTTTTCAGAGTTGAGGGTGGCAGAGGTGACGATGAGCCGGAAATCGCGGCGGCGCGCGACAACCTTCTTGAGGATGCCAAAGAGCACGTCCGTGTGCAGCGAGCGCTCGTGCGCTTCGTCCATGATGATGCAGCTGTACGTGTCCAGGTCGCTCTCCCTCAGCGTCTCCCTCAGCAGCACACCGTCGGTCATGTACTTGATGATGGTGTCCGGTCCCGTGCAGTCCTCAAAACGAATGGCGTAGCCAACCTTGGAGCCGAGCTCGCACCCCATCTCCTCGGACACGCGCTTCGCGACGGACATCGCCGCCACGCGCCTGGGCTGCGTGCAACCGATCATGCCAAACGTGGAGTATCCCTCCTCGTGCATGTACTGGGTCATCTGCGTGGTCTTGCCGGAGCCGGTCTCGCCCACCACGACCACGATGTTGTTCTCTCGGATGACGTGCATGAGGTCCTCGCGGCAGCCGTACACGGGCAGAAACTCCCTCTGCTCCTTCATGGTCTTCTCCTTGGCAAACTCCGATCGAGCCACCGTCTTATCCTTCATGTGGTCGCCAAACTTGGCACCCTTCCTAAAGTCGAGCTCGCCGTCCTCGTTGAGCGGCTCGTCGTCCGCGTCGCGCTCGCCGTAGTGGTCGCCCGCCTGCTTGCGCTGCGCCTCGGCGGCGGCGGCGGCTTCGTCATCCTCCTTCTTGGTCGTGCCCGTCACGTTGCCCATCTTGGACCCCTTCATCTCCCAGAACCTGTCCCTGCTCTTGTTCTCATCCCTCTTGGTCCGCACCTCCTTCATGAGGTTGGATCCCTTGCGCGCGATCATGGCCATGTCGCTGGTGGCGTCCTTGACCGGCAGGACCATCTCCGCCTTCTTGGTGCTCAGCCAAGCCTTACCCTCAAGGAACGGGGGCTTCATGTCGTGCACCAGCAGCATCACCCGGTTCTCCTCCTCCGTCTCAAAGTCCAGGTCCACCTCCTTTCGAACAACCACGCCGGAGTTGAGCATCCTGTTCTCCTCCCACGCGTTGTGGTCGGCGTGGATGCTGGCCATCTTCTTCGACTGCGCCAAAGTCATCGGCCTGCCGTCGCGCCGCGTGAGCCGCTTCTGATACGCCTCCTCCTTCTGCTTGACCTTCGCATCGTCGTCTGCGCCGATGAAAGGGTTGAACGCGTCGCCGTGCCCGCCGCCTCCCTCGTCGTCGTCGTACCACGCTCGGTCGAGGTCCTTTTCGGCGGCGTTGGCCCCAACGCCGCCTCCCTCGGGCATGGGCCGAAACCCGCCGCCGTCGTCGTCGTCCACGATGTGTTCACCGTACGTCTCAACCGCCGTCTTCTGCGCGGGCTTGTTCATCCACTCGTTCGCGGCGTAGCTCGGCGTACCGAGCGGGGTGCCCTCGATCTCGAACGTGGCCCTGTGCGAAGACGAACCGGATTGATTGTGAGATCCCCTGGACGACCCCGGAGTCGGGTTGCTGTTCCTCGCCGACGAAGGCTGCGGCGCCGAGAAATCCCACGAGCCCCCGCTGGTGAACCGGTCCGTCGCGCGATCGGTCCACGGCGACGCTGACGCCCTCGCCGTCGCCCCCGCCCCCGCCGGGGTCTCCTCCCACTCCCCGTCGTCACCGCCCCCGTCGCCGTTTCCCCCTCTCTTGCCGCGCGCCAGGATGGCCTCCATCCCGGCGCGATCCCTGCCGGGCGTCCGATCGGATGGGCCGCCCCTCGCGGTGCCGCCGCCGCCGCCGAAGCCCTGGCCCCAGTCCGCGTTGCCGTACGACCCGCCGCCCCGCGAGCGAGCGCGATCCCGCGAGTCGTCGCGTCGACCCCGCGCTGACGATCCGCCAGCTGTGTCCCCGTCTCGAGACGAGCCCCGGCGCGGACGATCTCCTCGATGCTCAAATTTACCTCGATCCCTGTCCCTCGACCTGTCCCGGCCTCGATCCTGGCTCCTGGCGGTGACCCCGCGGTGTCTATCCTTCCTGCGCTCGTCGATCTCGCGGCGCGCCTCCTCGTTCAGTCCGCCCGGGTGGCTCGGGGTCTCGACGCGGTGGCCCCGGAACTGGCGCTTGGACGGATTGCCGAGGGTGCCGCCCCGGTTGCCGGTGGTGGACGGGCCCGCGCGGTCGTCGTCGTTCCCGCCGCCGCCGCCCAGCTCGTCGTCCTCCATCATGGACGTGCGCTTCCTCGCCGCGGATTCCTTCGCCTGGTTCGCCGCGCGCTTCTCCCGCGCGAGCCGGTCCAGGCCCAGCAGCGAGCCACCGCCGGGAGGCCTCGGCGCCGGGGCGGCGAAAACATGCTTCTCCTTGTTCGCGTCCTCGGTGCCCTCGGTGGTGGCGGGCTTGCCCTCGTCGGAGGACATCTGGGAGCGACGCCTGGAAGTCCTCCCCTCTCTCCTTTCCCTCGGTCCTTCGAAGCTCGGCTCGGCCGCTCGTTCGGACGACGAGGAGAGAGATCTGCGGGGACTGTCGCGCTCCAATCGCGGTTTTAGGTCAGCCCGTGGAGTCTTGCATCATGCCAGCCGGCGAGACTTGTCTTGCTTGGCTGCCGAGCGAGAGAGGCCGAAATCTGCAAGACCGAATTGCCTCAAGGTAAAGTTATTTGGAGACGATAGACCGTCGTTTCTTGAGTCCGTTGATGTCACGAATGCGAAATGCCAAACTCCCGTGACGGAAATCTCGATCTCGCCGGGAAACGCTCCGTGACACGACCCGAGTCACCGCACGCCCGACGCACCCCGACGGCGCCACTGCAGCGCGCGCGTCGTTCCACGGCACACGCACACGCACGAGACGCAAACGTCACGTATCGTCGAATCGATATCGACGCACACGTGTCTGATACACATCCGCGCGAACGACCGAACGAGCGTTCTCCGGTCCACATCGTTGACCGCGGCACCGACATCTCGGCCGGCACAGCTCCCGCTGCAGGCGCCGAACGATAGGCCAGTGAGCGCGCGCGAACATGGCAGGAGCCCCGGAGCGCGAGCTCCTGACCCGATTTGAGGTCCAGAAGTTCCTCGGCAAGGGTA
>Ga0181571_10002635_pt1 | contig 13350 bp, 12 predicted proteins | sample 101ome_17_FD_132440 | JGI IMG/M metagenome (GOLD analysis project Ga0181571, IMG submission 132440) | Coastal salt marsh microbial communities from the Groves Creek Marsh, Skidaway Island, Georgia - 101407AT metaG (megahit assembly) | ecosystem: Environmental > Aquatic > Marine > Intertidal...
ACGTTGCAATTGCGCGCACGTTAGCCTTGGAACATTAAGATTGAGCACATTAAAAAATTAAGTTTTCGTAAAGACAGATAGTCTGGAGTGCGCAAGGAGGCTGTTTCGACTTAAGAGACGCGTCACGAATGGCGCCTTGGATCTTCGTTATGGAGCAGGACATTAATTGCCGAGGCGTGTAGAGCGAAGCATCGAAGCAGCGAGTCGCCATCTTTGCGTAGCGATGGGTACAAAGGGCGTGAAGGGTACCCTGAGATACAGCTGCCGATGGTCATCCGTTGCTTGAGCTTTTGGTGGGCATCATTGTAAAGATGACTTAAATGCAATCCGAAAGCTGAGCTGATTTCAAGGCTGGTTTCTGGTCTAAGTTCATGCTTTGCTACTCCCTGCGCGAACAGCAATAAATGCACTTGGCGTCAAAAAGGGAAGCACAATGGCAGGACCGATTTTTACAAAACTTTTCAGCACCTCGCCCATGAGTTACCTCAAAAAGCACGTCGGGCTCGTGGTTAACATCGTGGCGCTCGCACAGCGGTTCCAGGCGGCAAGTCAAGCCGGCGATTGGGCGGAATGTGATCGATTATTTGTTGAAATAGAAGATACCGAACCGGAGGCTGACAAGCTCAAAGCGGAATTTCAACTTCATTTGCCAAGAGGGGTGTTCTTGCCCGTCTATCGATCTGACTTGCTCGAAATCATGATCATCCTCGACCGTATTCCCAACGAGGTGAAGGACTATGCGGGGATTTCTCTTGGTAGACAGTCAACAGTCCCGGCGAAAGCGGGTGACGCCTTCGCAGCATTCATCGCGCTGGGTGGCGAATGTGTGGCGCTGCTAGAAAAGACGATTAATGAACTAGACGATCTTTTTCGGTCAGGCTTCAGCGATAAAGAGATCCGGCTCATCTCAGACATCGTCGAGCAAATATCCGTGCTGGAGCACAAGGCAGACAAAGATCGAATTGAGCTCAATCGCATATTGAGGTCCTGTGAAGCAGAGACACCGCCACTGGACATGATGTTCATCTATCAGATGCTCGCGTTCATTGCGGGTGTCAGCGATCACTGCCGAGAGGTGGGGTACCGCATTGTGGGGATGATTACGCGCTGAGTGATGGTGTTGTCACGATGGCACGTTAGTGAACAAAACCATTGCCGAGAGACCCAGTAAACCCCTTAGATGATTTAAACGGCCATAGAGCCGCGGGTAGCCCGCTAAGTAAAGAGGACTGATTTGTGGAAATCATACAACTGCACGGAATGACCCTACTCATCATGGCAGCGGCCTTTGGTTTCTTCATGGCATGGGGTGTGGGTGCCAACGATGTGGCCAACGCGATGGGTACCTCCGTGGGCTCTCGTGCGATCACTATTAAACAAGCGATCATCATTGCGGTGATCTTCGAGTTTTCTGGGGCCTTCCTCGCCGGCGGCGAAGTCACAAGCACGATCCGCAAAGGCATTATTGACCCAGAGATTTTGTCCGCATCACCTGAGTTGCTCGTGTACGGCATGATTGCGTCGCTCCTTGCCGCGGGCCTCTGGTTGCTCGTTGCAACCTCCTTTGGTTGGCCTGTATCGACAACGCATTCCATTGTGGGCGCGATCGTCGGCTTCGCAGCCATTGGCATCTCAGTGGACTCCGTGAATTGGAGCAAGGTGTCGAGTATTGTCGCCAGTTGGGTGGTGTCTCCTCTGATGGCCGGCGTGATCGCGTTTGTTGTCTATCAAAGTGTTAGGCGCTTCATTTTGAACGCGGCCGAACCCCTGGCGGCGGCGCGAAGAGGCGTTCCCATCTATATCTTCATGGTCGCTTTCATTATTTCCATGGTGTCGCTGGTCAAAGGGTTGAAACACGTGGGCTTGGATCTAAGCTTCGAGCAATCGTTAATTTATGCTGCGTTGATCGCATCGGGCATCACGTTAGTGGGCGCCATCCTGATCTCCAGATTGAAAGTCAATGCAGAGACGTCCCATGAAGAAATCTTGAGCGTAGAGCGCGTCTTTGGTGTGCTCATGATCTTCACGGCATGCTCTATGGCGTTCGCTCATGGCTCCAATGATGTGGCCAACGCAGTGGGTCCGCTCGCAGCGGTTAATGCCGTGATTGAAAGCGGTGGGGTCGTGGCGCAGAAGGCAGTGATGCCCACCTGGTTATTATTTTTGGGCGCCCTGGGTATTGTCATCGGCCTGGTGACTTATGGTCATCGAGTCATTCGAACTGTGGGTAGTACCATTACGGAGCTGACGCCAAGCAGTGGCTTTGCAGCCGAACTCGCGGCTGCGATTACCGTGGTCGTGGCATCAGGCGCGAGCTTGCCGGTGTCAACGACCCACACGCTTGTAGGTGGCGTGATTGGCGTGGGCTTGGCGCATGGCGTGACCGCGTTAAATATTAGAGTCGTCGGGACCATTTTTACGTCTTGGATCGTGACCTTGCCCGCTGGCGCGATCTTGTCGATCACCTTCTTCTATGTGCTGAAGACGGTCTTCGGGGGGTAGAGAGTTCTGAAAACGCGCATGGCGCTAGGTTTCAGTTGCGCCTCAAGCGTCTTAATTAGGCCTGCTTGCATCGCTCCGCGGCTCCTTGGTGCAGCACAGATGCGGCTGAGATAAAGGACCTTGGGTGTAAAGGGCCTTGGGGATGAAAGGCACGGGGAACGAAGGGCGTTAGGGAGTAAGAGGACTGGGCGCCGAGTGAAGAAGGCGCCCGACCGCAATCCTAAGATGTTGCTCAGCCATTCGAGAAACCCACCAATCCATGTGCCTCGCGAGTCATGCTTGCGTGGGATTCTGCGGTTCGACGCTCTGCTAGAGTGAATCAATCGCGCCTCATCGGACGCGATCAATCCTAGATGTTTGCAACCTCAACCGGGATACCGGTCATAAATGATTGGTTGCTGAACGGATCGTAACTACCCGGCCCCGCAGGCAGTAGGATGTTGGCATTGACGCCCGGGTTTTTTGCCGCAACCGACAGTGCCCCAGCTTGGCCCCAGCCGTGGGTCATCGCGACCACGCCGCGTCTCAACTGGGGATCAAATGCGACCTCAGCTTGAAGGGTTCCATATTGGTTGTGCACGCGGACCTGCTGACCCTCTTGGATTTGACGCAACTCGGCATCGTCCGGATGGATGAACAGGGGATTGGTGGTTTGCGAGGGGCGTTTGAGCGCTTCGACATTATGAAACCAGCTGTTGAGCATGTAGTTGGTCCGTCGGCTGATTAGCTTCAGCTGATGCAGAGGCTCCGCGGCAAGAGACTTGAACAGGGTCGTCATTCTTTCTCGTGTATCAGCCATGGTCGCTGGAAAACAGTCCACCATCTGATCTTCGGTTTGAATGGTCCGATCATAAAATTCACCCGCAGGTCGTCGCTCCAGTACTCGAACGGGCATCTCGTCTTCTTTCAGTTCATCCAGCTGAATGGCTGATCGCTGCAGCATGTGACGTACTCTAACTAATGGGTCCTCGGTCAATTCAATGTGGGGTTCGCCCATGAGTGCACGCTCGAGCATGCCCATGATTTGCCATTCAGGGCGGCGCTCATTTTTTGCTGGAACTAGGGGCGGTGTGTACTGAACGAATGGCTCGGACTGGAGCCCAAGCCCGCACAAATTGATATCAGCGCGTTCGAACATGTCGGTTGCAGGCAAAATATAGTCCGCCACTTCACTCGTGGCGTTAGGGTAGATATCGACCACCACCACAAAATCGAGCGCGTTGAAGGCCGTCTTGAGTCGATCACTCTGCCCCACAGAGATGAGCGGGTTACCCGAAATAACCACCATGGCTTTGATGGGGTCGGGATCATCCAGAATCATATCTGCCATGAGATTGCCAGGGAGATTGCCCCGAATTTCGCGTACCGGACCAAACGCCGTATCGGCATAGTGTGGCGCTTTGCCGCGCGTTGCCCCAGCCTTGGCAGCGGGGTAAAAACCTTCGCCGTAGCGATTGCCACCGGGCCGATCTAGATTGCCCGATATTAAGCTGAGCATTTGCAGAAGCCAGTAAGCTGCTGATCCCTGTTGACCCATATTGACGCCTGTCGACATATAGATAGCGGCCCGTGGCGCGCTCGCAAAATCTCGGGCTAACTGCTGCAATGCGTCGGCAGGGACACCGACCACGTCGGCCACCACGGTCGCGCTGAAGTCGGCGACGAAGTCTTTAAGCTCATCGATGCCACGGGCGTGGTGCATGATCGCCTCGTGATCAATGAGGTTCTCCTCAAAAAGGGTGTGAATCATGGCAGCCAAGAGATAACTGTCCGTATCGGGGCGGATGGCAACGTGCTCACCCAACCCCCGAATGCTCTCTGTTTCTCGAGGGTCCACGAACACAAGTCGACCCCCTCGTTTCTTGACCGCGCGAAGCGCTGCCATCGGATCGGCAATGGAAATAAAGCTCATGTGGGATATCCGCGGATTGGCCCCGAGAATAAGCAAAAAGTCAGTTGCGCCGATATCTGGGATCGGATGGATCGTGCTTGATCCGTACACCGCCTCTGACGTCGCAAATTTGTTGGTGCAGTCTTGCGTCCCTGAGCCAAAACGCCTGCGGCAACCGAGGGCGCCAATAAAGCTGCCGATCGCGGGTCCGGCGGTTGAATTGAAGGCGAGAGGGTTGCCGGTATAGGAAGCGATCGCGTTTTCGCCGTGTTCAGTCCGAATCGCATTCAGCCTTGCAGCGATTTCTTCGCAGGCCTGTTGCCAGGAAATGGGTTCAAGACCGTTGTTTGTGCGCTTGAGTGGTCGATTCAGGCGGTCAGGGTCACGATGGATATCGAGCATGGCGAGGCCCTTGTGACACGCAAATCCCTTGGTGACCGGGTGGGTTTTGTCTGGTTTCAACTTAGTGATCTCGCCGTTATCAACCTCAGCCACCAAACCGCAGCTTGGTTCGCAGACGCGACAGAAGGTTTTGACGGAATCAGACATAGGGAACCTCAACGTTGACTTGGCTTACCGAAGTAAAGCCTTTAGCATCAGCGAATTCAAGCAGGATCCACTGATGACATCATCTCAACACGTTATTGTGACCGGTGCCGCGGGTGCGCTCGGTCGAGCGGTTACCCAGCATTTTCTAGATCAAGGGGCCACAGTTCACGCGCTGGATTTATCCCTCGAGCTTTTGAAGGGTGCCCTTGCAGATTTGTCGAGTGAACAATTGCAGCTTTACGCAGTGGATTTGACCCGCCGCGATGATGTGGCTCGCTGTGTGGCAGACGTCATTGCACCGGGCGGGCAAATCGACGTGCTTTGTAATATCGCGGGTGGGTTCATGATGGGCGACTCGGTGGCCGATACAACAGACGACACGTGGGACTTTCTGTTCAATCTCAATACCAAAACAGTGATGTACATGGCATCAGCCGTCGTGCCTGTGATGCGAAAGCAAGGTTCAGGCAAGATCGTGAATGTGGGTGCCTTAGCGGCGAGAGAAGGTCTTGCTCAAATGGGTGTTTATATTGCGTCCAAATCAGCGACGATTCGGCTGACAGAAAGTCTTTCAGCCGAATTGAAACCCCAGGGGATCAATGTCAATTGTGTACTTCCTGCTGTGATCGATACGCCTCGGAACCGGGCAGACATGCCGGATGCCGACTTTGACGCTTGGGTTCCGCCCTCGCAGTTGGCTGCCGTCATTGGCTTTTTGGCGTCGGAGGCGGCAGTGGCCGTCCATGGCGCCGCGATTCCAGTGACGGGGCGAGGTTAACTCGGAGCTAAACACGTGATCGAAAAGTGGCAACGATTGGCGAGCAAACTGTTGCTTGATCTTAGGATCTTGAAGGTGCTTGAAGTGACGGCAAGCTCGAAGCGAGGCGTCGCGCCGCATCCATTTTATGTGTTTGACACCGTTGACTGGATTAACGTGTTGCCTATCACCGGTGATGGCCAGGTCGTGTTTGTGAAGCAATATCGCCATGGGAGCGATGAGATTTCGCTTGAAATCCCCGGCGGTATGGTCGACCCCGGCGAGGCGCCCGAGGTGGCGGCAGCTCGAGAGTGTCTTGAGGAGAGCGGCTTTAGCGCCTCTGGGCTCATTTCTCTCGGCGCCCTGCGACCCAATCCCGCAATTTTCAATAATTTTTTGCACACGTTCGTGGCATTTGATGTGCAGCACGTCGGTGAGATCAAAAACACGGCAACGGAAGAAACAGAGCTGGTACTCCTTGACCTAGAAGCCCTTCCTCAAATGATGCTGGACGGGGAGATCGATCATGCCTTGGTGGTGGCAACAATTTGGCGTTATTTTTATGCACGCGCGAATGGATTGATGTCGTCAAATCATGGGGTAGATAGCTAAAGTCCACCGCATTGCCGATGAGCTCGCTAGGAAAGAACCCCCTTTGAAGTGCGAGCCTCTGACCAGAACGCTTGCAAACCCTGTCAAAGCGTTTGATTCATAAGCTCGTGTGACCGCATCGTCACCTTGGTGCTGAGATGTCAGGTGCTTGATTGGCCTTCATAGCAACATCAAAGGCGAATCGACGACAGCCAAGTGGCGAGGCTCGAGTTCGGAGTACCAACCTCGAGAATGCGATCGCCCAAGTGTTCGCGTGGAGCTTAGACCTGCTCAGCCATTGTGAGTTGCTCCAGGCGATTGCTCCGGATCATAGTTTGGATGTCCCGAACGTAGTCTTCTCCACGAATGGAGTAGGCGAGTAGACCCTCTGCCAATTGGATACCCCTCGCAGGTACGTTAAGACTGCGCATCGACATTCTAATAGCGCGTAGATCACTGTAGGCGGGATTGGTGTTGATGTTGTGGATGTAGGCTGCAACACCCTCGTAAATGGATGCGAATCGCTTCACCTCGTGACGAGCGCCCTGATCTCGGTCTAACGGCTTGAGGCCACAGCCCTCAACGTAACACCACACGCCGAAGAAGTTGTTGCCATCGATGGCGAACCTTGAGGTGCCCCAACCTGATTCGTTAGCCGCTTGAGCAAGGACCAAGGACACGGGCAATGTGTCAACGCGTTGTAATAGGCTATCCCATCGAACATCGAGCGCTTGCTCCATGGAGGGCAGCGCATGCTCGTAGTAGGTGGCGAGTGATTGGATGCGATTCGCATCCTCGAGTAACAGTGGCTGGCCTTGGCTCAGTCGCTCTCGCTGCCGAATAAGGAACGTCCGCGCCTTCAGAATTTCTGCGTTGGCATGGATGACTTTTGGCACAAGAAATTTGAAAAATCGCTGCTTCTTCTCCTGCACATCGCGCATCTCAGAGAAGGCAGGTGCCGCTGGCCAGTCCATCTCGGACTGGAAGAAGCGGGCTTGTACTAGGCCCTCGAGCTCGGAAGCAAACCCGCTTGAGGGTAATAAGCTGATGATCATTAAGGCAATGCGACGCATGTGTGCCTCCCTAACGGGGTCATTGGTGCGCCATCTTATTCACTTTTTCTCCATTATCAACCCTTATTTTCAGTTTTATTCAGGATTAATTCAGCATTGAATGAAGGTCTTTTAATTCAGTTCTGCGGCGCTGTGGCGTACCGCCTACCCATAACTGGCTGATATATGGTCTTTTTTCGAATGAGGGGGGCGTGTTAGTCTGAAGGAGATTAAGGGCGGTGTAAGGAAGCAGCGCGAGAATGGAATATCAAGAACGGCAGCAGGTGCTTGTGCTCTATTTGGCGAGTTCTGCGTTGGATAGCCCGGTGATTGGCTGGAGTATTTATGATGGCTCGTCGATGGAAACGCCACAGACTGGGCATCAAGACGAACCGCCCTATGGGAGCGGTCTTGCTGCAATGCGAGATGGCTGGCGACTGATTCAGGCCAGTCCGTTGATAAGTCATCAAGTCGGTCAAGAGTTTAGAACCGATTACCTAAAGTACGAATTCTTCTTCGAACGCTGGTCAACGCAAAATGAGCGGCGCGCGTGATGATTAGGCTTAATTCCCAGCAGATTGCCAAGTTTGTCGCCGAGGGCTATTTGAGATTTGACGGCGTTGTTCCTCAGGCGTTGAACGAGCAGTTGTTGTCGCGGTTTCAGTCGGTTGATCCGAGTAATCATGGCAATTTACGGGGTTACTATCACGAGGCTGTTGATCAGCGGGTGCTGCCAATTGGCGCCTCAGGCCTGCCGCTCGATCAAGTTTTTGATGCTGAACCGCTTTTTTCTGCCTTGCTGGCGGTCCCCGAAATTGCAGGTGCTATTTGCAGCCTGTTAGGTGAAGCGCCCAGATTTGATCATCACTTTTTGCATGTCACGCTCACGCCTGAAACGCAAACTCGCATGCAGCTGCCAACAGCCGCGCAGCACTATCATCAAGATTCAACGATCGATCCAGAACTCGCGTTTGATATTCAATTGTTCTATTTCCCTCAGGCGGTAACAGAGGCCATGGGTGGCACTCGATTCCTTCCGGGCTCACACCTTCGCACCGTGAGTGAAGCCGCGATCGCCCGTTATCAGAACATCTTAGGCCAGCAGCATGTGGTGTGCCCCGCGGGTAGCGTCTTCATTTTCCATAAAGGGTTGTGGCATGGCGGGGGGCTCAACACGAGCGAGATGATGCGGTATCTCTACAAGATCCGCTTGGCGCCGGGTGCCTCACAGGTGCGGCAATGGGATACCTCGGATTTAGCGCCGATAGATGATCACCAGGGTCCAACTTTTTGGCGTGAAGCGAGCGGCGGCTCGGCAGTTCAACAGATACTGATGCGACCACAACCTTGGTTTGAATATGACGTGGGACGGCTGGAGCTGATTAACCGCATCAAACTTTGGCGATACCTGCTAGGTGACCCAGCCGCCGACGTGGATTACTGGTTAACCCGACTCGAACGCCCTCAGTTGATTGATCGGGGCCCCTCACTGTGAATGGAACACAAGCTGAACCAAAACAGTAGACCCGTTTTCGACGTCAGTCTCTGACCAGCCCAGGGCAGTCGAGAGCCGTCATGGCTCGATGACGTTGAAGCCGCTCATAAAGGTGTCGAGATGCCCAAAGGTTTGTGCGACGGGTTCAATGGGGCCATCGACGCTGACCAGACCGTCTTTCATTGCGTCTCCAATCAACCGCTCGCCGGACATCACGTCGATGAGCGTTTCTCGAGTGAGGCTGATGTGCGCTTGCGCGCTGGTCGACGAAGGCTTCTCTTGGTAGTAAAGGGTTCGGTTAGAGATGCCTAAGACCCAATGCGTACTCAGGTCATTCACTGTGACATTCAACTCGGTTGTAATGCCCCCAAGCGCTTCGGACTGTAATCGGATCGACATGGCATCAAAAATTTGTTCGACCGTCATAGCGCGCAAAATACCTCGAGCTCGAACGGGCTTGCCGACGATGGGTGGTGGTCCTTGGCGAAGTTCTTGCGCGGCATTGAGATAAGCATTCCTAAAAGTGGATGACTCAGCCTGGTAGCCAAGCTGCTCCATGGCGTCAGCTTGAAGAAGCCTAGCGGCTTGGTTCCCAGGATTAGCGAAAATAAGGTGATTCAGGAGCTCCGCGACCCAGCGGTATTCCCCCTGATCAAATGCGCTTCTTGCCTGGGTGAGGAGATTGTCTTCCCCCCCTGCTAACGCAACATAGCGGCGACCGGCATCTTCTGGCGGCAACCGATCGAGGTTGGCGGGGTTGCCGTCATACCAGCTGAGGTAGCGTTGATAGACGGCTTTCGCATTATGAACGAGATCACCGTAGTAGCCGCGTGTGTGGTCGTTGGCAAGGAATTCCTCCGGCAATGCCAGCTGATCAGAGATCTCAGTCGGCACATAACCGTGGTTGGCAAGACGCATGGCCTGATCATGCATCCACTTGTAGAGATCCCTTTGGTTAGTTAGAAAATCTCGGACTTCGGTCTGCCCCCATTGTGGCCAGTTATGGGATGTGAACAGAATGTCCGTTTGATCAGCGAATAACGTCATGGCTTCGTGAATGTATTTAGACCACTTGAGCGCGTTCCTAACTAAGGCGCCGCGAATAGGGATTAGGTTATGCATGGTGTGGCTGCAGTTTTCGGCCATACAGAGCGCCCTGAATTGCGGAAAGTAGAAGTTCATCTCCGCTGGGGCCTCGGTCTCTGGTGTCAATTGAAACACTACGTGCACGCCATCTATCGTCATCTCCTCCCCGGTTCGTGTGATGTCGTGGGTTGGCGCTATCAAATCCGGCCCGCCTAAGGGCAGGCCGTTGCCCAGGCCACAATCAACATGCGCTTTAGGGTCTGCTGGCAACATAACGCCGAATTGGAACAAAGCCCTTCTTGCCATTGCCGGCCCGGCAATAACGTTTTCTCCGACGGTCTCCTCTAAGAAGTGTTCGGGTGCAATCACCATGCAGCGTCCGGCATCAACGTCCTCTTGAGAGGTAACGCCTAAGACGCCGCCGAAGTGGTCAGTATGCGAATGCGTATAGATCACAGCGAGGACCGGCCTTGGCCCTAGATGCTCATTCGCGAGAGCAAGCGCATCGCGTGCAGTTTGCTGCGTTGTGAGTGGATCAACGATGACCCAACCTGTGTCACCTTGGATGAAGGTGATGTTAGACAGATCGTAGCCACGGACCTGCCAGATGCCCGGCGTGACTTCGAAAAGGCCGTGATGGTGATTCAATTGCGCGTGTCGCCAAAGGCTGGGATGTACGGTATTCGGTGCAGGATTTCCGGTCTCTAGAAAATCGTATTGATTGACGTCGACCACGCTGCGCCCATCTCGGTCCAAAATAACGCCTGTTGGGTGATGCGCGATAAATCCCCGAGACACCCGCTCAAAATCTCTGGCATCGGTCGGCGTCGTGGCCTGTTGATGTAGAAAAATTGTGTGCTGAGTTGCGTCCTTTCGATCGATGCTGGTCATATTGCTCACTGCGCCTCTTTCAAGTGTTGTCTTCAGACCTTGGTTCTCTCCTGCCGCAAGGCCATGAAGCGGGTTTGGTCCGCTTCCTTGTGCTCGGTGGGTAACCCGAAGCTAGTGAGTTCATGGTAACGCAGTTCGGTCCGTCTATTAGAACTTCATGACGCTCGAGATTCTCGATTTCAGCGCTCAGCGCGGTTTACGTTTCGCGAGGCTTCTGAACTGAGACGCGTGCATGCAGATTAGGGTTTCTTTGCTGAAGGCGGCCAACGCTAAGTGGCAGGTGCTATTTTGGCCCTGTCCTTTAATTCGCCCGCAATGCCTGATTGATCTGTTCGTGGAAGTGAACCAAGGGTGGCTCATTGGCGCCATAGATGACCTCGGGTAGCGCTCCGCTGGCTAAATTCTTTTGGATATTGGCCATGAGCGCAAAGTCCTCAACACCCGTCACATGAAGCAGGAGGTCAAGGTTTTTTACGAAGTACTCACGCGCTTTCGCGGTTTCAGGCTCACGGGGAGCATACACAGCAGTTGTGGTTCTTGTGCAATTGACGCTCAGGGGTTCGACGATCCAGGTTTCAATATGGTCAAGTTGATGCACAACCAAGCCATTGGGAACCAGAAAATACTGAATCGTGCCATAGGGGATGAGTGACCATTCAGACTCTGGCTTTTCAAACTCGTCGTGGACATTGGCTCTTAGACCCACAGACAATAAATTTCGACCAAAGGCATCGAAGATGACGCAGTCAGAATTAAACGTGGGCGCTAGCGTTTTACTGTGCAAGGTTCTGATGTGATAACTCTCGGAAAACGTGTCGAAAAAAAGTTTCCAGTTGAAGTCCCACTCATGGGTTCTCGATTCGATGAGAACGTATCTCTCGATTTCAAAGGATGCAAGGTCATCCTCGGCGCCAGAAAGGACCTCGTCAATATCGATAGGTGAATCACCCTCTGGCCGAACAAAGATCAGGCCATAGCGCTCGGCCACGGGGCGCTGAATCAAGTGACAAGATTGAGTCACGTCATCAAATGCGCCTGCCGCAAAAGGTCTGGCCCGAAGTTCGCCCGTGAGATTGTAGGTCCAGGCGTGATAAGGGCAGTGAAAGGCTTTCAGGTCACGGCCACTCGAATTGGGATCTACGAGTGGTGCGCCGCGGTGTCGGCAAGCATTAACAAAGGCGCTCAAGCTGCCATCGTATTGACGGACCACGACCAGCGGCAAATCGTCGATCCGCATCGCCCGGTAGCTTCCGGGTTCGGGTAAATCTGCTGAGAGGCCAAAGAACAGGGGCCCCGGCTTAAAAAGGGTTGTGATTTCCTGCTCAAATCGAGTCGGGTCGGTATAAGCCGACGCTGAATTGGTCGCGCTTCGACCTATTTGTAGCCCGCGAAGGTGGTTACCGCTGGCCGCGACTCGCTTGAGTAGTTCAATTTGTCTTGCCTGGCGCATGCAGGATTCTCGGTTGGCCTGAGATGAATTGTATTTTTCTAGTATATACTAGAAAAAATAACCTGTATGCGTCGTTCATGATGAATCTGCTCGTCGAGTTCAAAAAAGGGATGTCTAAGTGACGTCGGCCGTGTTGCTAAAAAAATCAGAGCAGACGCGTCAGCGCATCCTAGATGCCGCTGCGACGTTACTGGCAGCGAGAGGGTATGCAGGCACGAGTATCAAGGCAATTGCCGAAGAGATCGGTATGCAAGATGCGTCTCTTTATTACTATTTTCCGTCCAAAGAAGCGTTAGTGCTTGAAGTGCTCCACATTGGCACCAGCGAAGCTGAAGATGCGGTGGCCACCGCGGTTGCTGCGATTGATGCAAATGCGGAACCGCTCGAGGCGCTTCGCCTCGCGATCGTCGCGCATGCGAAGTCAGTGCTTGGCATGGGGGACTATCCTCGCGCTAACGTGCGTAACTTCGGGCAGTTGCCCGCTGAAATTCGTTCTGAGCATCAGGCCGAGCAGGCTCGCTACGGTCGGACCTGGAAAGCCTTGATCGAGAGGGCGATGTCCGCAGGTGTTATCAGGACCGATCTAGATCCCGGTGTGGTCCGAATGCTGATCCTTGGCGCGATGAACTGGGGGCCAGAATGGTTTAAGACAGAAGGCGCGCTTAGCTCGGACCGGGTGGGCGAACAAATGGCAAGTTTGGTGATGGAGGGCTTGGTCCCTCGCCAAGAGCGTGGCCATCCAGCCAAGGCGAAGAATGACTGAAGCTGCAGTTCTTTGGACGCTGAGGATGATGGCCATTTCATTCTGGGCTTTGGTGGATCCTTAAGCCTGACCACAGAATCCAGACCAAAGCCTAGTTGTGAGTTCGAGAACACAAAAAAGACAACAACAAATTCGACAGACAACAAAGACGACAACAAAAAGGCAGCGAACGGGGTTGAGAGAAGGGAATGGCTCAATGATATCAACACGAGACGCAATCAACGAAGCGGGCGAAAGGTTTGATGCGATTGTTATAGGTGCGGGCGTGTCTGGTATCTACCAAATCAAACGCCTTGTTGATCTAGGATTGCGAGCCATTGTTC
>Ga0181571_10002636_pt1 | contig 13347 bp, 9 predicted proteins | sample 101ome_17_FD_132440 | JGI IMG/M metagenome (GOLD analysis project Ga0181571, IMG submission 132440) | Coastal salt marsh microbial communities from the Groves Creek Marsh, Skidaway Island, Georgia - 101407AT metaG (megahit assembly) | ecosystem: Environmental > Aquatic > Marine > Intertidal zone...
GTTTGGGTGAACCCTGAACGAGGGTTTAATTTTTCTCGGTGATGAAAATGCCTGGTGAAGAAATCGGCGGGGGGCTTCGGTCAAAAAAAAAAAAAAAAAAAACCAAACTGTGGCGCGAGTGCCTACTTCTCGTCTTGGCAGTGGTCCGCGCGCGGCGGCGCGAAGATGCACCCGGCGGGGGCGTCCTCGGAGTCGGGTGCGCGCGCGATGATGACCCCACCTCGCGCCCGCGCGGAAGGTCTCGCGTCCCCCGCGGGTTCGTGGCGATCCCCCGCTGGGGTGATGACCACCCCGGTCTCGGAGGGTGCCCAAGCCTTCGGGGGGTCCCCGGGCGCCGGGGAGGTGGTGCCCGCGACGCCGGAGGAGACGCCAACGCTCCCCCCGCCCGCGGCGGCGAAGAAGAAGATCATCACGAGGTGCGTCATCGCGACGCCGCGCCGATCCCGCGCCTTCGGCGTCCGTCGCCGCGCCCCCAGCCCCACTCCCCGTTCCCGATCCGCTTCAAATCGCCAACCCCCGCCTCCGCCCATCCTCCCCCCGCTTTCGATTCGAACCGCGCAGGCCGCTGCACGACCCGGACGCGCCCGGGGCTCTCGTCCTGTGCACCGCCGCGGAGGCGGAGACGCTCCCCCCCCGCGACGACCACCCCGGCGTGGCGGTCGTCGTCGACCCTTTCCTGGCGAAGAAGCTCCGGCCGCACCAGCGCGAGGGCGTGCGCTGGATGTGGCGCGCACTTCACGGCCTCTCCCCCCCTCGGGCCCGGGCCCGGGGCGACGAAAAAGCCCTCTCTTCTCGCGCGCTCTCCGGGTGCCTCCTGGCGGACGACATGGGTCTCGGTAAGTCCCTCCAATCTCTCGCGCTGGTGTGGACGATGCTTCGCCAGGGCCCGCGCGGGGTGCCGACGGCGCGGCGCGCGTTGCTCGTGTGCCCCGCGTCGCTCGTCGGGTCGTGGGGCGCGGAGACGAACAAGTGGCTCGGCGGCGTGCGGGCGCAGGCGGCGCTCGCGGAGGGCGGGGGCACCGAGAGGGCGGTGGCGGCGTACGAGCGGTGGGCGAACGCACCCTCGCACCTGGAGAGTAAGAGCGCGTTCGACCGGTGGCCGATTCTCGTGACGTCGTACGAGACGCTTCGGAGGCTGGCGCCGCTCGCCGCGGCGGCGGCGCCCGAGCTGCTCGTGTGCGACGAGGCGCACAGGCTTCGAAACGCGCGGGACGGGTCGCAGACGCTCGAGGCGCTCAAGCTGGTGGACGCGCCGATGCGCGTGCTGCTGACCGGGACGCCCGTGCAGAACGACCTCGACGAGTACGCGGCGGTGATGGATTTCGCGTGCCCGGGTTTGCTCGGCGACGCGGCGGAGTTCCACCGCGAGTTCACCGCGCCCGTGCGCCGCGCGGGGGAGCCCGGGGCGACGCCCGCGGACGTTCGCGCGGGCGAACAGGCCGCGGCGGCGCTCGCGGCGCTCACCGCGGACCGGGTCCTGCGCCGCGAGTCGAGCATCAACGCCGCGCACCTCCCGGCGAAGACGGAGACGGTGGTCTTCTGCCGCCTCTCCGAGACGCAGAGAGCGCTGTACGAGGAAGGCGCGGCGGCGGTTCGCTCGTGGACCGAAGCGCCCGCGGGGGGCGGCGGCGGTAACGCGAACGCGCTCTGCGCGATCGGGCTCCTGCGCCAGCTCGCGAACTCCGTCGACCAAGCGCTCGGGCGCGCGCGGGCGGGAGGAGACGCGGAGGAGACGCGGCGGCGGAAGAAGAAGGAGGCGGCGATGAACGCGCGCAAGAGAGCGCGCGTCGAGGACGACGACCCCTGGGGCGATTCCGCGTCTGAGGGTCGCGGCGACGGCGAGGAGGATCAGGAGGAGGAGGAGGCTGATCGAGCGGCCGCGCGCGGCCGGAGCGGCGCCGTGGATGCACTCCGCGCGTCGCTCGCGTCGCGCGTCCCCGCGGGGTTCGCCGGCGGCGTCGCGGGGTCCGGGAAGCTCGCGGCGCTGCGCGCGATTTTACTCGCGCTGGCGTCTCGCGCGACGGACGCGGGCGGCGAGCGCGCGGTGGTCGTCTCCTCCTTCTCCGCCGCTCTGGACTCGGCCGGGGCGCTGTGCGCGTCTCTCGGCCTCGCGACGGACAGGCTGGACGGGCGGACGCCCCCGGAGGTTCGTTCGGGGTTGGTTCGCGAATTCAACGCCGGTCGCGGCGGGCGGGTCATGTTGCTGTCGTGCGTCGCCGGCGGCGCGGGGCTCACCCTCGTCGGCGCGAGTCGACTGGTGCTCTTCGACACGAGCTGGAACCCGGCGCACGACCACCAGGCGATGGCGCGCGTGTGGCGCGACGGGCAGACGCGGCCGGTGACGATATACAGGCTCCTCGCCGCCGGGACGATCGAGGAGAAGGTGTTCCAGCGGCAGCTCCTGAAGCGCCGGGAGGCGAAGGCGGCGGGCGTCGCGGGAGAGGGGGAGAAGGCGGAGACGCGGGGGACGTTCTCGAGGGACGAACTCGCCGAGCTCGTGAAGTACTCCGCCGCGGAGCCGCCCGCGACGCTCGCGGCGGTCGGGTGGACGGACGCGCGCGCGGAGACGAGCGACTTTTTGCTGAAAGCCGCGGTGGCCGACCGAAGCGACGCCGTCGCCGCGGTGGCGCAGCTCGCGGGCGACGGCGGGCGCGCGAGAGCCGTCAAGGCGGCGGAGGAGGCGGCGGCGGCGAGGCCCAAAGCGGCCAAGAGGACCGGGCCGAAACGGCTCGCGTTCGCGGACCTGCTCAGCCGCGCGAAGAATCGCGCCGCGACCGGGGCGAGCGATGATAAGGAAGGATGATCGCGGGGGTAGGGCGCATGACATTTACCATATTTTTTAGTCTACGCCGCGCGTTCCCTCTTTCGTTTACCCCCTCCTCGCCTCGCGGCGCTTGAGCAAGGCGTCGCACTCGCGCACGAGCCACAGCGCGTTGTCGATGGACTTGTTGTACGAGTTTTTGTTCATGGACTCGGCGTTCGCCAGGATCGACTCCGGCGACGCCTTGACCCTGACCCACTGGTACCCGAACACGACGCGGCACAGGTCCAGGACGGCGGCTTCGTACTGTTCCTGCACCTCCTCGCGCGTCCACTCGCTCGCCGCCTCCTCCGCGGACGCCGCCGCGCCGTTCGCCGCGAGCGCGACGCACAGCTCGCGGTGGTAGTGATCCAACAGCGCCGGCACCGCGTCGGGGTCGCAGAACGCGTCGCCGGCCGCGTCGCCGAACCCCAGCGTCTCCGGGTCGACGGAGGCGGCGACGACGTGCGCGGCGTCCACCGCGCCGAGCCCGAACCCCATCCACTGGAAGTCGATGAGTCCCACCTCCCACCCCTCCGCCGCGTCGCGCGCCTCGCGGAGGAACACGTTCGCCGCCTTGGCGTCGCCGTGGATCAACGTGCGCCACTTCGCCGCCTTCCCCCTCAGCTCCGCCCCGGACGACGCGTCGAGGCCGAACGGGTGCGACTCCGCGCCGACCTCGGGAGCCGCCGCCTGCAGGCGCGCGCCGAGCGTCGCGTGGTCGACGCCGAGCGCCGCCAGCCGCGCGTCGAAGAGCTCCGCGAACCGCGGCGCGTGCGTCCCCTCCCACGTCGCCGCGAGCTCCGTCATCTGGCTCGCCGGCTGCATCGCGGGCTGCCAGTACGCCCCCGCGGGCCACACCGCCGCCTCGACGGCGGCGTAGAGGGGCTCCTCGTCGAAGGCGACGTTCGCCGTCTCGGCGCGTCGTCGAATCGCCGCCGGTGTGAACAACGCGTGCATCCTCGCGAGCGCCGAGAGCGTCGCCCTGGCCTGCGACGGCGACAAGAGCCGCTCCTGGCGCCACCCCTGCGCCGGGGCGTAGTCCTCCAGGAGCAGCGCGAACTTGGACTCGATCGGCGCGTCCGCGCTCGGGCGCAGGTCCGCGGCGAAGCACCGCGGCACGCGCACGCCCGCGTCGGCCAAGGCGGCGGCGACGGGCGCGGCGGCTAAAAACGCCGCCTCCACCGCCGCCGATTTCACGTCCCGCGCGATCTTCATCGGCTGCGTCTTCGCCTTCGTGCGCGCGTACTCCAGGTCGCCCAGGGCGACCTTCTTGTAGAACACCGTGTCCGGCATGCCCGCGCACTCGCCGTCGTCGCTCGGCCGCCACGCGAGCTCGAGCCGGCACGCGTCCGACATCAAGCCGCGAATCGCCGACGATTCCGGCGCGGCGTACGCCGCGAGCGCCGAGCCGTTCGCGCCGCCCTTCAGCGCCTCGGAGACCCTCGCGCCCACCCACGACGCCTCGAGCGGCGCGCCGTCCAGGCAACGCGCCACGTCGAACGCCTCGCCGTTCGTCTCCCTCCGGTTCGCGGGGTTCGCCTCCCCGGCGTACTTGGTCAGGAGCGCGGCGCGCAACTCGTCGTCGCCGCGCATCGCCGCGGCGAGCGCGTCGTGGTCCCTCCCCGGGGCCCGGACATCCCTCGCGGCGAGGTCGCGTCCGGTCGCCAAGACGCCGAGGTCGTTGATGAGCCCCCCGCCCGGCCGCTCGGGGTCGTGCACGAGCGGCGCGCCGAAGAGGTCGGTGCACCGCCCGCCCGCCGCGCGGAGGACCGCTTCCGGCGCGCACGTGTCCCAGAGTGACGTCCCAAAGTGCATGAGCGCCACCTCCGCGCGCCCCTCCGCGACGGCGAGGATTTTGTTCCCGGCGCCGCCGATCGTCGCGTACCCCGCCGCGTCCGCGCATCGCTTCGCCGCGGCGAGGCTCGCGTTCGTGGAGTCGCCCGTGACGCACACCGCGCCGAGGGCGGTTTCGGGCGCGAGCCTCGCGGGGGGGAATCGTTCGCCGCACGCGCCGAGGGCGCCCGACTTCGCGCCGGGCGCGGCGAGGCCCCACACCACCGTCGCCTCCGTCGCGTCCACCGCGTCGATCGCGTCGTCGTCGGACGACTCGTCGGCGGTCCTCTGGAACGGGAGCCCGATGGCACCCGCGACGGCTCGGCCGCGGCACGCCACGCCGACGAGGCACTGCACGGCGTCGAGCCGTCCCTCTACAAACTCCCGCGTGCCGTCCACGGGGTCCACGAACACGGTCAGCGCGTCGAGGGGTTCGGTCCAGTCCGCTAACCCCGCGTGTGAGGCGGCGTCGGGGCCGCGGACGACGTCGTCGCACAGGTCGAGGCGGAGCGGCGCGCCCGGGGCGGGGTTCGGGTCCTCTTCCTCCTCGCCGACGATGCGGAGACCGGGCCACCGGGTGCGGAGCGCGTTCACGATCGCGAGCTGCGCGGCGGTGTCCGCCTCGGTCAGGGCGGAGCGAGGGTCGTCCGCGTCCTTGCGCGTGCTCGCGAGCTCGCCGCCGGAGGTGCGCCTGCGGAGCTGCACGGCGCGGATCTCCGCGCAGCCCTTCCGCGCCGCGTCCACGCACGAGGAGAGGAGCTCGACCAGAGACACGGGCGCGGCGGACGACGCGTCCTCGGCGACGGGCATCACCAGGGGGGACATCTCCTTCGCCGCGCGGGTGGAAGCGCGGCGCGACGAGGCGCGGACGCGACCGAGGGGGAGAGCGTGCGACGCGACTCGATTCGCGAGAAGACCCGAGGAGAGCGCGCTCATGAGCGAACGCGAGCGCCGCGCGCGCGCCGGTGTGCACCCGGGGGGGGGGAGGCCTTCTGGATAGACCGATCGTGATGACTTGGCCAGGCCCACTTGTGACGCCGGCCGACGAAATCGCGCGAGCCGCGCGGCACCACGACTGAAGACTCGCCTCGTGTGTCGGAAGAGGCCGCACTCGACGTCGCGCCGGGCGGCGCGGACGGGGTCGTGGGCGCCCTCGTCGTCTTCGGCCCCGCGCGTGCCCTCGCCGTCTTCGCCCTCGCGTCGTCCTCGTCGGCCGATTCCCGGCGCGCGTTCGAGCGTCGCCGGTTCGGTCCTCCTCGGCTGAAAAGTCGGCGTGCCTAAATCGGGCGCCCCCCGAACGAGAGTCAAGCCGAGATGGCCTCTTCCGTGGAGGACCAGCTCAACCTCGACGCGCTTCACGAGATGAAGAAGAAGTTCGACGCCGCGGACGAGGACGGGAACGACGGCATCGAGCTCGACGAGTTCATCCAGCACTTCGCGGACGTCCTGGGCGGCGGCTCGCTCACGGAGACGCAGCTCCGGCAGCTCTTCATGAAGATCGACGCCGACGGCAACGGCAGCGTGGACTGGGACGAGTTCACCAACTTCATGTTCCTCATGCGCGCCCCCGCGCCGAGCGACGACGACGACCGCGCGATCACGTCCGCGTACGCCGATTCGCCGACGCACCTCGACCTGGACGAGGACGACCTCGCGTCCCGCGGCGGCTCCTCCGCGGCGTCGCACGCCGACGTCATCACGTGCGTCGAGTTCGTCCCGTCCCTCGACAAGGTGGCCACCGGGAGCAGAGACGGGACCTGGATGCTTTGGCACGCCGAGGACTTCTCGCACGCCGCCACGGTGAGAAACCGCGACGCGGAGACCGCCGGGAAGACCCCGCCCTGGATCACCGCGATCAAGGACCTGACGGATTGGCCCGGGCGGAATAAGCGCGTCGCCGTCGCGGCGATGGACCGCACCGTGTCGGTGTTCACGTTTCGCGCGGGGGGCAAGATCGAGCTGACGGGAAAGTTTCGCGCGGTCGGGAACATGGGCGCGCCCGCGCGGTTCACCACCGCGCCGATCGCCGGGGAGCCGAGGTTGGTCTTCGGCGGGTCCGACGGCGCGGTTCGCGCGCTGGTGTGCGACCTCGACGCGCCCGCGGAGGCGATGGAGCTCGGGGGCGCGACGACGCGCGCGATTCGAGCGGAGGACGTCGCGCTCGTGCACGACAGACACTCGGACTGGGTGACGCACGTCGCGCACGTCGAGCAGCTGAACGCGATCGTCTCCGCGTCGATGGACGGGCGCGCGGTCGTCGTCGACGCCCACCCGACGCGACGCGACGGGGGGCCGGGAGACGCGGGGCCGGGGGCCGGGGCCGGGGCCGGGGCGGCGGAGTCCTCGCCCTCCCGCCCGGCGTCCAAGTCCTCTCCCTCGCGAGGTCCTCCCGCCGCGTCGTCGTCGCTGCACCGCCTCCGGTTCGACCTCAAGCTCTTCCCCAACGGCGTTCGCGACATGGCGTGGTGCCCGCGCCAGAGTCTGTTCGCGGCGTGCGGCGTGAGCCGCGACGTCGTGCTGTGGAACGCGAGCACGGGCCGCGTGGTGTCTTCGCTGGCGGGGCACAAGGCGTCGGTGGCGTTCGTCGCGGTGGACGAGACCACCGACCGCGTCGTCTCCGCGGGCACGGATAAGGTGATCAAGGTGTGGGACCTCCGCGCGAACGCGTGCGCGCAGACGCTCGTGGACGACGTGGAGTACAAGGTGGGCACGCGCGTCGTTGAGTCGCACGCGGCGATGGCGCACGACGCGGCGCGGCGGCGGCTCGTCACGGGCGTGACGAGGCTCGGGTTTTGGCGTCAGCGGTTGAAGACGAAGGAGAACGAGGGCCACGACCGACCGGTGGTCGCCTGCGCGTACAACCACGGGTTCGACGTCGCCGTGAGCGCGGACGAGGGCGGGAACGTGCACCTGTGGGACTTGGACGGCGGCGCGAGGGAGGGGCGGTTCGTCGCGGCGTCGCGCGGGTCCCCCGGGGCGCGCGTCACGGCGATGGCGTTTGATCGCGGCGAGCGGCGGCTTCTCACCGGCTCGGACGACGGGAGCGTGAAGTGCTGGAACCACAACAACGGGCAGCTGCTGAAGGAGATGGTGCATCGGCAGCCCAAGGGCGCGGTGACGCAGGTGTTGCACGTCCAGGACGAGGAGAAGGACGCGCGGCTGATCGTCGCGGCGGGGTGGAACCGAAAAGTCATCGTCTGGCCCGAGTCGGACGCGTCGACGCTCGACGACTATCGGGTGCTGTCGGGGCACGAGGAGGACATCCTGTGCGCCGCGCACTGCCGCGGGACGGATTCCCTCGCGACGGGGGACTACGGGGGGGTGATCATCCTGTGGAACGTGTACAGCTTCCACAAGAAGGCGACGCTCAGGATCGAGTCCAGCAACGCGTACAACCGCGCGTGCGAGCGTCTGTGTTTTTTGAGCGCGCGAGACGACGTCGAGGGGGGGCCGGTGTTGCTCTCGGGCGGCGCGGACGGGTTCGTTCGCGCGTGGCTGACGCACCCCGAGGGGGGAGGAGCGGTCGCCGGCGAAGACGACCCGGCGCGCGCCCCGGCGGGGACGGGCGCGGTCGCGCCGTTCGCCTCGTTCCGCGCCGCGGCGGAGTCGGAGGACGTCACCGCGCTGGCGACGGACCCGGAGAACGCGCTGGTCTTCGTCGGGGACAGCGCGGGGCACGTCCGCGTCTTCGACGTCGTCGAGGCGCGCGCGGCGAACGCGGCGGCGGCGACCGAACCGGAAGCGGCGGAAGAGCCGACGGAGGAGGAGCCGGTGACGCTCCCCTCGAACGATCCCGAGAGGGGGGTGGCGCGCGCGGGAGGAGAGGGAGAATCATTATCGTCTCCCGCGCGAACCTCGCCGCTCGCGTTCGCGGAGAAGGCGGCGTGGCGTCCGCACGCTCGCGCGATCGCGTCGGTGGACTACCTCCCCTCGCGCCGCTACGCGCTCATCGCGAGCGTCGACGCGCGTATCGCGCTCTGGACGCTCGAGGGGGCGCGCGTGGGCGTGTTCGGGGAGCCGGCGACGTGGGGGGACGGCCCCGGCCCGCCTCAGGCGTCCCCCGGCGGCGGCGACACCCCCGCGGCGGCGAGGCCGTGGCGCATCGACGCGATGCCGGAGATCGGGCCCGACGCCGCCGCCAGCGCCGGAGACGCCGAGGCGAACGTCCGCGCGGAGTACGTCAAGCGGATCCTCCGCGAACGCCTCGAGGCGACGCTCCTCGGCCGCGCGCGCGGATCGTCCGACGAGGACGCCGGCGGAGGCGGCGACAGAAGCGGCGGCTCGCCGTCCGCGGAGGCGGCGCGGTTCGTCCGCGACAAGCGCGCCGCTGCCGACGACGTCGGGTGGAGCGACTACCAGAACAATCTGACGCACTCGAGCCTGCTCATGCACGAACTCGGGGCGACGCCCGCGAGCCCGAAGGAGGCGCTGTACGGCGAAGACGGGCGCCCGAAGGCGCACGAGGCGAGCCCGCCGCCGGCGAAGGAGCGCCTGCGGGGAACGGGAAGGGCGCTGCGAAAGTTCTCGGAGGCGAGGGCCGGCTAATAATATCATACGACGCTTCGTAGACTCGCGAAAGTATTCCTCATCAAAACGCCTTTCGCTTTCTCCGCTTCCCGCCGAACACCGCGCGGATCGGCCACGCCCGCCGCGCGCGCTCCACCCACGAGAGCGCCGTCGTCCTCCAGGTTTCCTTCCTCGCCCTTTTCAGATCCCGAACGACGCGCCTCCCGCCGCCGCGCCACGCCGCCCACCCGAGATAGTACGCCGCGAGGAGAGACCCCACGAGCCCCAGCGCGACGTAGTACCCCCCGCTTCGACCGCCCGCGACGTGACCCGACAGGCGCTCGAACATGTGCGGCGCCGATTCGCACGTGAGATACTCGCAGTGGTGCCGCGTGAAGTGCTCGCGAAGCACCGCCGCGGAGGCGGAGGAGGAGGAGGAGGCTCGCTCGTCGTCGTCGTCGTCGTCGACCCGCGACGCGGAGGGGAAACACCGGTGCATGAGCATCTCGCAGTGGTGCCGCACGCCGCGCATCTTCTCGCGGTCGCACCGCCGCGCCGTGGCCCAGGCGATCAAACCGACACCGCCGCGGCCATCCGAACGCTTCCACTCGCGGTGCTCGTCGCAACGAAGCACGTCGCAGTAGTCGGCGAGGCACGTGTCGGCGCCCTCCGGGATCTTGTCCATGTGGCGATTGTCCATGTGCTTGTCCACGTAGTACTCCGACTTGAACACCTTGTCGCTGTACAGAGACTTGTACTGCGTCCGCCGGACGACCTCCTTGTGGCGCTCGTGCTCCAGGTACATGTCCTTGTCGCGGCCGAAGGGGCAGTTCGGGGGGAGGACGAAGTCGTTCCGCGCCACGACGGGGTGGAAAAACTCATCCAACACGTCCCGCGCGTGCCGAGATCGCTCGCGCGAACACGCCGGCGAGGACGGCGTCGCCGCGGCGTCGGAGCCGAGAGGCGCGATCGACGTCGCGGCGAGGACGAGCGCGATCGCCGCCGCGAAGCGCGTCATCGCGTCGCCCTTCGCGCGCGCTGCGCTGACTGCGGCGGGGAGAGAGGGGGAGGTGCCCACCCACGCACTGGCGGTTGCACCCCCACAAGTCGTCAAGTGTTGACTGAACAGTCGCGGCTCGGCGGTTCGTTTTGAACGATCGCCCTTTTTTCGAAGGGCGGCACGTCACTCGATTCGCGCGCTGGGCACGCGGAAAGGACACTTTCGTCGAGATGTCGGAGATCGCGGAGGAGAAGCCCGCCCCCGCGGCGGAGAAGGAGGCGGAACCCGCGTCGGAGAAGGAGGTGATCAACACGTTCCAGACCTTGCGCCAGGAGGCGTCGCAGCTCTTCACCAAAATCAACGAGCTCGAAAACGAAAAGGCGGAGCACGCGCTCGTGATCGACGCCATCAAGGACCTCGACCCCAAGCGCAAGTGTTTCCGACTGATCGGCGGGGTGTTGGTGGAGCGTACGGTTGAGGAGGTGCTACCGGCGGTGGAGAAGAACCGGGACGGTCTGCAGCAGGTCATCGAGAAGCTCATGGCGCAGCGCGACGAAAAGGTGGATCGCGTGGAGTACCTGCAAAAGAAGTACAAGATCAGGGTGAAGGGTGAGCCGGATCCGGAGGAGGAGGGGGAAGCCGGCGGGTCCGGCGGAACGCAAGGCGTGCTCGCGTGAGTAAAACGCGAGCGCCGAGGGAAGGGGTTAGATGACTCGGATGAGACCAGGGAGAGGGGACGAGACGATCGAACAACATCAGCTCTCACGTCAACCGCCTCAGCTTGGCGCGCTGCCGTCGGCGCGCCCCGCGCTCTGGTTTTTCTTCGGCGCCCCTATCCCCACAAACGCTTTTCCAGTTGCTTTTCGCTCATCGCACTCGACCTCGCGCAGCCATCCCCACCCATCGCCGAGCGCCATGCCCGCGAAGGTAAGCATGCACCCTCCCCTGTGGATTCCCGCGCGATTCACGCTCGCCCCTCGCTCTCCCAGGCTCCCTTTTTCTGGCGCCCCCCGAGACGACGAGCCTCCGGTGCCGTTTCTTTCGCATCGCCGACGTGGCCGCTCGTGGTTCGAGCGCTCACCTCCGGCCCCCGCCCCACGCCTCCGCAGTCCAAATCCGCTTCCGGGAAGGCCGCCGCACCGCTGACGCCGTATGAGAAGGCGCGCGCGCGGAACATCGAGGTCAACGCCTCGAGGATGAAGTCCCTCGGGGTGACGGCCGCGGCGAAGGCGATCTCGAAGGAGTCGAAGAAGCGCAAAGCACCCTCCCCCGCCGCGCCCCCGCCCGCGCCCGTCCGTAAGAGTTCGCGCGCGCGCGCCGAGGTCAGCTACAAGGAGCCGACGATGAAGGAGTTCGAGGAAGCGTTCGCGGCGGCGGACGACGGCTCCGACGCCCTTCGCTCCGCCGCCAAAGCCGCGGTGTCCTCCGCGTCTCGCGCCGGGTACTCGCCGGCGCCGCCGAAGTTTCCCTTCGCCCCCGCGTTGGATCTCGCCGACGGCGCGGCGCGGGATAAGAAGACTGGCAAGCTGGTGTTCAAGGACCACCCGGAGTTCACGCCTAACTTGACTCCGAAGCAGGTGATTCGCGCCGGGAGCTGGGGCGGCGTGTACTTCAACCCGCGCGGAGGTAAGGCTGGAATTAAAGGCCGCGACGTCGCCGTCTCCCCCGACGAGTTCCCCAAAGATTGGTTCGACGGGCTCAAGGCTGACGCGTACAAGGCTCGGCGGTACGACATCAAGCGTAACAAGTACGGGGTGAAGGCTGGGCAGGACCAGGCGTTCTGGGAGGAGCACGGGTGGATCATTCCTCAGGATCCCCGGGGATGGTTCCAGTGGTACTGCCGGTTCTATCAGGGCCGGCGAACCGCGGACGACGCTCGTCAGATCTCGCGGTGGGTCGGCGTCGCCGGCGCAAAGGGAAGGTGGAAGACAAACCTGTGCAAGAAGTGCGTCCACGCGAACAAGCGCTTCGACGACCAGACCATCTCGCCCGTGATTCGACAGACCATGCTACACTGGGCGTACGAGATCACCGAGCAGGACGTCAAGGACGTCATGAAGCGAATGTGACGAGCGACGGACGACAAGGCGCGAAACGACCGGCTGTTTGCCGCGATGTAAAAATACGTACTTCGTATCACGACAACGAGATGAACAAGATGCGCACTTTCTTTTGACTACCGATACGCCGCGAACGCGCCGAGTGAAACTGCTTACTAGCGTGATAGATAGAGGCCCCTGGCCCCGCGTGCCTTACCGTCGCCGACTTCCGTCGCTACTTGGCGTTGTTGGACTCGTTCTTCGCCTGGTATCCCACGAGCGCGATGACGGCGGTGACGGCGAAGAATTTGTCAAACGCGCCCTCCGCGGCGAGGCTGATGTCGGTGACGATGAGGAGGAGGAAGATGAGGGTGAACGCGCTCTTACGCTGCGTCGCCTCGAGCGTGTTCCTCATCCTCGCGTCCACGTCCGCCGCCTCCTTATCGATGGCCTCCTGCTTCAGCGCGCTGATGGGATTCTTGGGCGCCGCCTTGCGGAATCGCCCGCTGGAGGATCCCGTGAGCTGCTCCTCCAGCTCCGCCAGCTCCGCCTGCACCTTCTCGTTCCTCGCCCTCGCCGCCGCCGTCTCGTCCAGCATCTCCGCGAGCTGGTCGTCGATCTCGCTCGCGCGCATGCCGAGCTCCAGGCTCGCGCGGTCCCGCGCCAGCTGCGCCTCCTCCTCCATGGCCGACTTGCCCTCCTCGCCCTTCTCCAGGAATTCCTCCTTCTTCTCCTCCAAGAACTGCTGCGCCTGGTACAGCTTCGTCTGGTACTTGAGCTGCGTCGTGATCTCGTCCTGCACGAACGAGTTGCCGAGCATCTCCGCCGCCTCGCTCGCCTGCGGATCCTCCTCGTCGCCCGTCTCCTTCTTCGCATCGTCCCCCGTCGCGCGCACCGTCGTCGACGCGTTTTCAAAGCGCGAGCGACCGAGATCGAACCGGCGGGAAGGGAGGGCGGAACCGCGCCCCGAGGACGCGGGGCGGGCGCGAGGGGCCGCGCCGGGCGCGCGCCTCGCCGAAGCGGAGGGGAGGGCGCCGAGAGCGAGCGACATCGCGCGAAGCTGGGGGCCGAGAACGGACCGCTGCCCGCGTCGCAATGGGGGGCGAGGCGGCGGCGCGTCGAATATCTTTTCGGCGGTTGCTGACGAGATCGCGGATACTTTTTGA
>Ga0181571_10002638_pt1 | contig 13342 bp, 9 predicted proteins | sample 101ome_17_FD_132440 | JGI IMG/M metagenome (GOLD analysis project Ga0181571, IMG submission 132440) | Coastal salt marsh microbial communities from the Groves Creek Marsh, Skidaway Island, Georgia - 101407AT metaG (megahit assembly) | ecosystem: Environmental > Aquatic > Marine > Intertidal zone...
ACGCCGCGCTGGGAGGGTGGACGAGCCGAGTCCCATGGGGCGCCTTCTCAACGTCGCCGCGCCGAGATCCCCAGCGGCGAACGCGGACGTCTTGGAGGCGCGCGACGCGGACGCGGACGCCCTAACTCGGTGCGTTGAGCTCGACGTCTCGCGCGTGAAACGCGCGGTGGCGCAAACCCGCCCGGGGGCCGCGAGGCCGACGCTCAACCCCGGCATGGGCGTGATATTATTTGCAAGATGAGGAACAACGGGTGCCCCGGGGTTTTTTTTGAAGAATGCTGCACGCCGATGTGCGACGTCGCGACGAAAGAGCCTTCCGCACGGATCGAGTCGCGACGCGGTCGCCCGAAACACGCGGGTGCTGCGTTCGCGGGGCGCACCTCCGCGTGCGCTCGCCGCGTCGCTCGCAGTGACACCGCCTTATCGATCGCGGCTCCCCGGGAAAAAAACACGTCAGAGGAAGACACTGTGGTTGGTGGTCGGGATAAGGACGTGGGCCTGGCAAGGCACCGACCGAGGGCACCTTGGTCTGCGTCACAAATCTTCGGTTTAATTTCTTGAGTTAAAATCGCCAGTCAATTTCAAGCAATGTTCGCCCGGGAGAGGAAACTCGTGCAACTCGCATTGTGAATCGCAACCCGAAATACACTAAATTACATTATGTAATTATCCATAATTTGAAACTGTATTTATGCTAATACTAATGTGTACAAAAGGTAAAAGAGCAAGCTGGCGTATCCGAGTCTTTTTTCAGTTTCTCCTTGGACCCTCCGCCCCCAGCCCCGCTCCTCTCCCCCGTCACCAGACGCGGGCGCGCACATGGCAACCGGTGACGTCGCCGCGCCCGAACGGGCGACGAGGAGCGAGCCTTCCCCCTCTGGAAGAATGGAGGAGGACGTCGTGGAGCTCCAGCAGGGCGACGACGCAGCGGAGGAGCCTGAGCCGAAGCGGTTGCGCCGGAGCGAACGGCGGAAGAGTCATGACGGGGGCGGCGTCGTGCAGGAACAGGCGGTGGATGCGGTGGACCTCACAGGTGACACGGACGACGACGACGACGAGGTGGAGGTGGTGAGGATAGAGGATTCCCCCCCGCGGCAACCGGCGGTGGAGAGCGGGAGCATCAAGTGCGCGATATGCATGGACGCTGTGGGGAAGCGCGACCTCGCATCTACTATTTGCGGTCACATCTTTTGCCACGATTGCATAGTGGCATCCATGCGGACGTCGAAGAAGTGCCCGACGTGTAGAAAGTCGCTCCGCGCGACGCAAGTGCACAGACTGTTCGTGTGACGCGCGATAGAGTGGGGTTGCGATGCGCGACGCGCACGAGCCCCGATAGAACTCTCTGTACGAATACAACTACAGGTATGAATAGCCAATGTAGGACAACTGATGCCGCTCATCACTCGTTCTCCTCCACGAGGATGCGCGCGCCGTCGCGAACACCGAGGTACGAGATGTCGTAATCGTCCGGTTCGAGCAGTTCGGGCATACCCATGAACGGTTCTTTGTAGAACAGCCTCTGGGAGTCCGCCTTCACCTTGAACAGCTTCTCGCACAGGAGCTTGAGCTTGCCGACGGTAATCGTCATCGGCACCTTCTTCACCTGAGGCGCGCGCTCCCCCGCTGACGCCGCCACGCACGTCAGCGTCAGCTGCAGCATGTCCTCGCCCATCTTCCCCGTGCCCGCCGTCCGCGTGACGTGCGTCGAGAGCTCGCCGTACGACCCGAGTAATGCCTGGAGGCGCGGGTGCGCGGCGGCGACGGCCTCGCTGCCAGTCTGCGGGGCGCGCGCCTCCGCCACATTTTTGGTCTCCTCGGGGGCTCCACCGGTGTTCCCCGCGGACTCGGACTTCACCAGGCCGAGCACGCGCCGGAGGTACCGGATCTCCGCGTCCTTGCGCTCCTGGTCTGCGATAAGCGATCCGTTTAATTGAGAGAGGCGCCCGACGCGCGCGACGATCTCGTGCCGCGTCGCCGCCTCCGCCGTCACCGGGTTCCCCGTGAGTCGAACCTCCGCGAGCGCGGGGAAGTCGTTGAGCGCGTCGACCGAGTCCCAGCCGTCCACCACGTTGTTCGCGAGGAACAGGCCCTCGAGCTTCTCGAAGGGCACGGGCGACGCCCCATCGCCGTTCCTCGACGGGTACGCCACGCGATCGAGCCTGTTCCCGCCCAGGTGAAGCCGCTCGAGTGACGGCAGCGACCCCAGGCGCTCCACTTCTGACCAGTCCCCGATGGCGTTGTCCTCGAGATTCAGCGCCTTGAGGCCCTCCAGCCCCGTCGCGAGGGAGGCATCCCCGTCGCCCTCGGTCGCGAGCGTGGTGATTCCGCACCCGCCCAGGCTGAGCTCGCGAAGCGACGGCAGTGCGGCGGCGACGGCACGAGCGCCGCCCCACGAGCACCCAGACTTGTTCAGGAGGAGCACGGCGAGGTTCGGGAACCGCGACGGCCCGGCGGGCGGCACCGTCGGCCACGCCGCGCGAACGCCGCTCAGATCGAGCTCCTCGAGCGCTGGGAACTCCTCCCCAAAACGTGCGACGCTGGGCCAGTCCGCCATGAGGTTGCCACCGAGGTCGAGAATGCGGACGCGCGCCGCCGGGACGCCGCAGCTCGACGCCTCGCCTGGATCGCCCGCGGACGCGACGGCGGCGTCCGGCAGGTACACGCGGTCCATGCCCGCCAGCGCCGCCACGGGATCGTCCTTCTTCAGGCACAACTCAATCTCGATCTTCTGCCCGTTCGAGGACTCGACGTACGCCCCACCGTCGTTCTCCCCGTCGCCGTGGGCGCCGGGCGCGCCCGTCGCAAGTGCCTCCGCGACCTTCCCGTCGAGGTACTTGGCCTTGATCGCCTCCGCGAAGGTGACACTCGGACGGATCTTTAGGGGGCGCACGAACGAAGCCGGGGTGAGGCCATCGGCGCTCGACCTCGCGCACTCGAAGTAGCGCTCGCCGCCGTACGACCCGTCGTGCTTGCCCCGCGTCGGGTCGTCCCACTCCACACCGATCCACTCGCCGTCTTGGCCGACCACGGGACCGACGTATCGCACCGTGGCCCTCGCGCCGTCCCTCGTCTCCACGCGGCACCCGACGGCGGCGTAGCTGGGAACCACCATGTTCGCCGCGCGCTCCGACGATCGGTCGAGGAGGCGCGCGGGAGGGAGCGCCCGCGGATGTGGCGCAGGCGGAGGCGAAGTCAACGCTCGCGACCTGAGATCTGAGACGTTTTGAACTTATGTTTGACCAGTGTTCTTGCTCCGGGGTGCCAACTTCGCGTCAAATTCAATCGCGCGGGAACGAAGGGCACCTCAACCGCGCCCGCGATGGCGGCCGTGGCGCCGGACGACGTTCAGGAGACAGTGAACGCGCTGATGCACATGGCGCGCGAATTCGAGGAGGATGAGTGCCCGCTGCAGGCTGTCAAGTGCTATGAGGCGATCTGCAACAAGAACCACCTGACGGTGCTCCCCCTCCCCGAGGCGCGCGCGCGGGTGGCGCTGTCGCGGCTCCTCCTCGAGTACACGGACAACGTGCACAGAGCGAAGACGCACTTGGAGACGACGCAGATGCTCCTGCGCAACGTGCACGGATACGAGAGCCTCAAGTGCGCCACCTACAGCGGCCTCTCGCGGTGCTACCGCCTCATGGGCCCCGATCTGAGGCGCCAGCAGACGGACGCCGTGCAGAGAGGGCTCGACATGTCCCGCGGCGTCGCCAAGAAACACCCCGACGATGCCTCCTGGCGCGCCTGGGAGCTCCACTTCCTCCTGGAGAAGGCACAGCTCAAGATGTCCGCCGGAGACTTCCGCATGGCGCGGAAAACCATCGCGGAGGGCTCCGCGTTGGCCGCGGGGGACCACGACGACGCCGACGCCGCGCGCAATCGCGCCTTGTTTGCCCTCGCGCAGCTCCAGCGAGCTATCGCGCAGTGCGCGTCGGGCATGGGCGTCGGATCCGGGCGGGAAGCGGCGGGACGGGACGCTGATGCGGCGATGAAAGCGCTGGCCGACGCCCTCGGGCCTGAGGCTTGTCCTTCGCTGCGACTGCACCACCGCGCGCTTCGAGCGCTCGGGAGGCTCGCGGCGGGCGACGTCGCCGCCGCCGCGGGGGATCCGGCGGAGATGAAGGCGCTTCTCGCGGAACGCGAGGGCGAGGACGAGGACGAAGGCGACGCGCGCGAGACGGTCGGCTCGGCGTGGCTGCCCGCGCCCGCCGCCCGCGCGTTCGCGCGGCTCCTGTGGGCAGAGGCGGTGCGACCTCTGGGGCAGTTCAAAGAGGCGCGGCGTGAGTTGGAGGCGGCGCTGCGGGAGTGCGACGACGCGCTCAACGTCCTCGGCGTACTTCCCGAGGGCGGCGACCCGATCGAAGCGCGGAAACAGGAAGACGCGGCGCTGATGGGGGTGTCCCCCGCGGCGTCCCCGGTGAAGAAACGCAAGGGAAAGTCCCGCGAGGCTGTGCCCCCGGCGCGCGCCCCGCAGAGCCGGCAGTGGGTGGGTTCTGAGGCGGATCTCTCACTCCGCACGGGCGCGGATGCGTCGCCCTACCTCACCATCCGCCTGCTCGCGCTCCAGTCCTTGGTCGGGATCGATTTGACGTCCACAAAGCTGGATGACGCGGCCTCGCGCGCGGAAGCCATGCGGACGATGGTGGAGGCGTACCCGCGGACGCTTCGCAGAACCGCCGCAGCGGCGGACGTCGCGGAGGGGCAGACGCTGCACTCGCTCGGGCGGGAGGCGGAGGCGGCGGTGCGCTTCGCCGCGGCGGCGGAGACGGCGGAAGCGTTCGGCGCGCCCGCGACGCGCGACTTGGCGTGCGTTTGCGGGGCCCTTTCGGAGCTCGCGGATGGGTCCCCCGAGGCGATCAGCCGCGCGCTGAACCTGGTGCGACCCGTGCTGGCACGGCACGAGCGCGCCGCCGAGGAGGCGGCGAACGCGGCGGGCGGGGGCAAGGAGAAGGACAAGGATGCAGCGCCCAACTACGCGTACCAAGCGGCGGCGCTGTTCGTGTCTGGATACGCCACGCTTCGCCAGGGCGAGGCGTCGCAGGAGGCCAAGCCCAAGCTCAGTCGCGCCCTGAAGCTCGCGCACAGTCAGTGCTGCAACCACCAGCTCGTGGCGCAGTCGCTGAGCCTCATCGGCACCATCGTGCTCGACGCGCGCGGGGGCGACCTGAGCCAGTCGCTGGACATGCTGCAGAGCTCGTTCACGCTGAGCAAAGCGCAGGAGGATGTTCCCGCGCAGTTGGGCTGTCTGCAGAGCCTCCTGCGCCTGCACCGGCTGCGCGGCTCGTCGGAGGAGGAGCAGGGCCAACTGACGAGCTACTCCCGGCGGAAAAGAGGCGCGTACGAAGCCATCCTCGCGGCGGCGACGGAGGACGAGGAGCGCCTCGAGCGCCTCGCCGCGGGGGGGTTCCAGGACGAGGACGAGGAGATGAGCGAAGAGGACATAGAATTGGAGTGAGACGTAGGGTGGGCGGGGCGGTGAGAACGACGAGACGCGTAGATGCGAACGAGACGGACGCACACAGCAATCGAGCGGACGACGCGTGCGTGCAGAACTTTCGTGCTGGATAAAAGCTCCTCATGGTTTCGACTACTTTCCGCACGACCAGTGGGGATTTGACCCCGCGGCGCCCGAAATCGTGGAGGAATCTCGTGGCGCCGCGGGAAACACCCCCGCCCATCGTGCACCGCGCGAGGATGGATCACTCGGGTCACGCGCACCAGATGATGGGCGGCGGGATGTCCGGCGACGGCGGGGGTGGCCACGCGATGACGGGCATGACAGGCATGCCCGTGGCGTTCGAGTGGGGACATCGGGTCACTCTCTTCTCGCACGCGTGGGCTACGGAGACGGGATTCGAGTACTGCGTCGCCCTCGCGGGGATCTTCCTCCTGTGCCTCGCGCAGGAGCAGCTCTACTACTTCCGCACGACCGTGCGCGTCGGCGAGCGGCCTGCGGCGTCGGAGGATCTCTCCGCCCCTATCGTGCCGAAGCCGTACAGGTGCGAGAGCCCGGCGAAGGAACCCGCGACGATGACGAATTACCCTTGGACACGAGGCTGCACCGAACCAAGAACCAACCGACCGCTCGCTTACCCCTTCCATTCCCCTCTCCTCGCAGCGTTCCCGGAGTGAAGCAACGCGCGGTGGGTACTGCACTCTACGCCTTGAATCTCGCGTCGAGCTACCTCATCATGCTCGCGGTGATGACGTGCAACGGTGGTTTGTTCGTCACCGTCGTATGCGGTTTGAGTCTCGGGCATTTTTTGGGGCCGTCCAGGCGCCCCGCGCCGGGGCCGGGATCCTCGGAGGCATGCCACCCCGAGGACTAGAACAACCCGGCTCAGGCACCTGGACTGAACGCGCGCGCGCGCGGCGAACGGAGCGGTACGACTCCTTGTAACAACAAACGACCATCTGACGATTGGTATCATTCATCATCCGTTCAGACGCTCCCCCCTCGAGCGCCTCGCTAATACTAACCCCCCCACTACACCGCGCTCTCGCTACCCGAGGACGTCGGGGAAGTATATGCTCAGCACGAAACGCGTCGGGTTAAACCCGAAGAGGAACAGCAAAGGTGTCGCCACCGCGATCGCCGCGATCGGATACAGGAAGAGCACCGTGTTGTCCAGGAACGGCAGCGCGTTGAACCCGACAAAGACGCAGTAATGGTAATAACTCAGACTCGCCGCGTAGAGCGCGCAAGAGAGTAGCCGAGGCAAGAACCCTCGCGCCAAGAGCGCCGGAGACAGGACTAACTGGACGCAGTACAGGGTAACGAAGAGAGGGAAGAAGGCGTTGCAGTGCACATCGAAGGCGTAGAGCAACTCCACCCTCTGCTCCACGGCGTGGCTGCGTCCCACGTGCGCCCCACGGAGGAACCGGTTGGACGCCACCCACGCTGCGGTTGAGACGAGCGCGCCGACGCCGAGGAAGTCGACGACGACAGCGCGCGCCGCGAGGGTCGCCACGGCGCCCGCTGAATGCGCGTAGAACGCGCCGTAAAGCGCGGCGACGATCGCGATGAGCGCGCAGGTGATGACCACGAACGCCGGGTCATCGCGCGCCCACCGATTCTTCGTCTGCTTCCGGTACATCGTGTGGCGGTACACTGTCTTCGGATTGACGCACATGAGGTACATCTGCCACAGCGTATATTCGAGGTCCATCTGCTTCCACTTCAGCAGGCGCCGGATGTACGGAGGGAACCCGCTGCCTCGATACCGTTGGGGCTCCGCCTTGAGGGGGTACTGCATCATGGCGATCCGCCCGAGACGAACGGAACGATGCCGCCCCGATCACGCGCTGGCGCTAGAGCGCCGAACGCTCGCTCGCTCCCTCGCGCGCTTTCGCTCGGAGGCGTCTCCAACGAACAAGAGAGCACCGAGGTGACCCGCGTTCCGAAGAAGGCGCGGCTCTCGACTCAGGCGACCCAGCGGTCCCTCGTGGGGAGGTGCGCCGTTCGCAATATCGGTCAGTAGGAGGCGACCCGCCCAGGCTTTGTTTCGAGTCAGCTCAATCACGATCAAACTGAGCGGTCGATCCGCTAGCCGCGGGTTGCCTCACTCAAGTTTTAAACGACTCGAAAGAGGTCCGTCCCGGAGCGTCACACAGCGCGGAGCGCGTGCAGAACGACTCGTGCGACGAGATCCGGTTCGGACAGACACGGCCACGATGGGAGTTGCCGGTCCTGTGCCGATGCCCGGCGTCCCCATCGGCAGCGCTGCGGGTCTCCTCAGCATGCTCGAGGAGGAACAGACGCAGCTTCAGGTCACGGCGCTGACGAACCTGAACAGGGTGATCGACACGCACTGGGCCGAGGTGGCGAGCTCCATCTCCGTCATCGAGGCGATGTACGAGGACGAGTTCTTCTCGCAGCGTGAGCTCGCGGCTCTCCTCGCCTCCAAGGTCCGTTCGATGCTCTCGCCCACCGCAGCGCGTCGTTCCGTCTTTTCGCACTCGCGATCGATCGTCAGGGTTAGCCGTGTGCCCACCAGATCTGAGATCTGACGCCTCCCCCTTCCCCCCGCAGGTCTTCTACCACCTCGGCGAGCTCAACGACGCGCTGAACTACGCGCTCTGCGCTGGTTCGCTCTTCGACGTGTCGGAGACGACCGATTTCGTGCAGACCCTGCTCGGTACGCGCGCGAATCCCCAGAACGTGCCCGCCCGCAACCGTTGTTCCCCATCCGTCATCCCCCTCGCTCCGCCCAACCTTGGTCGTTTGGCTGGTTGGAATTTTTGCCGGGCGGGCCCGCCCGCCGATAAATCGTTCTCGAAGCTGACGTCACACCCCTGTCACTCGCCCCCCCTCGCACCTCGTTGAACAGCGAAATCCATCGACGAGTACATCGAGCAGCGCTCGAAGCCCGAGGCTGAGCGCGAGATCGACGATCGCTTGGTTGCCGTCGTGGAGCGCATGTTCGATCGTTGCTTCGCCGATGGGCAGTACCGCCAGGCCATCGGCGTGGCGCTCGAGACGCGCCGTCTGGACAAGCTCGAGGAGGCCATCACGAAATCTCCCGACGCCGCGGATAGCCTCGCGTACGCCACGAAGGTGTGCCAGACGCTGGTGACGTCGCGCGAGTTCCGCCACGAGGTGCTCCGCGCGCTGGTTCGGCTGTACGAGACGACGGCGGCGGAGACGGACCACCTCAACGTGTGCCAGTGCCTCATGTTCCTGGACGACGCGGACGGGGTTGCCGCCGTCCTCGGAAAACTCGTCGCCGGAAGCGAGGAGCAGCAGCTTTTGTCGTATCAGATCGCGTTCTCGTTGTGCGAGAACGAGATCCAGGCGTTTCTCAACCGCGTCAACGAAAAGTTGGCGGCGGCGCCTGCGACGGCGGAGGCAATTGATGCGGAGAAGGAAGCGGGCGAGGGCGACGCTGCGGAGGGCTCCGAGGAAAAGAAGGAGGAGAAACCCACGGCGGCGACTCCGATGTCGCTACTTCGCTCGGTGCTCTCGGGGGAGCTCCCCGTGGGTTTGCACCTCGAGTTCCTCTTCTCGCATAACGCCGCCGACTTGTTGCTGCTGAAGCAGATTCGCACCGCGGTTGAGTCGCGCAACAGCGTGTGCCACTCCGCCACTGTGCTCTGCAACGCCCTCATGCACGCGGGCACGACCGTGGACACGTTCCTTCGCGAGAACCTCGACTGGCTCAGCCGCGCGACGAACTGGGCGCGCTTCTCTGCGACGGCGGGCATGGGCGTGATTCACCACGGCCAGCTGGCGGAGGGGCGCACGCTCATGGGCCCGTTTCTCCCCCGCGAGGGCGGTAGCGGGGGTATGCGTCCCTCACCTTACACCGAGGGAGGCGCGCTGTACGCGCTCGGTCTCATCCACGCCAATCACGGCGACGGCATTCTTCAATTCCTCCTCGACTCGAGCCGGTCGAGCAACAACGAGGTAATTCAGCACGGTGCTTCCCTCGGCTTGGGCCTCGCCGCGCTCGGCACGGGCAACGAGGAAGTCTTCACCGACCTGTTCCGCATCCTGCGCACGGACGGCGCCGTCGCGGGCGAGGGCGCGGGCATTGGCATGGGGCTGCTGCTCGCGGGCACCGGGCCCGCGAACAAACAGCAGCAGATTCTCAACTACTGCCATAAGACGCAGCACGAGAAGATCATCCGCGGGTGCAGCGTCGGCCTGGCACTCACCGTGTACGGGTTGGAGGAGGCGGCGGAGCCCCTCGTGGAGCAGATGGTGAGGGACTCTGACCCGATCATTCGCTACGGCGGGTGTCTCGCTGTCGCGTCGGCGTACGTCGCCTCTGGGAACAACGGCGCGATTCGACGCCTGCTGCACGTCGCAGTCTCGGATGTTTCGGACGACGTTCGCCGCGCCGCGGTGATGTCCCTGGGCTTCGTTCTGTGCTCCACACCCTCGCAGTGCCCGCGCGTGGTCGGTTTGCTCGCAGAGTCGTACAACCCGCACGTGCGCTACGGCGCCGCCATGGCGGTGGGGATCTGCTGTGCAGGCACGGGGATGAAGGAGGCGGTGGCGCTCCTTGAGCCCATGCTGACAGACGCAGTGGATTTCGTGCAGCAGGGCGCGCTCATCGCCACCGCGATGGTGATGATCGAGCAGTCTGAAGCGAGCCTCTCGCCATTCCGCAAGCGCCTGATCAACCACATCACGGACGAGCGCGAGGTGACGATGACGAAGATGGGCGCCATCATGGCGCAGGGCATCATCGACGCTGGCGGGCGCAACGTGACCGTCGGCCTCCGCGCGCGGTCTGGTTATCCGCGCATGACCGCCGTGACTGCGATGCTCGTCTTCACGCAGTACTGGTACTGGTACCCGCTGTCGTACTTCATCAGCCTCACCTTCGTGCCGACGGCATTCATCGGCCTTGACGCCAAGCTCAAGATGCCGCACTGCTCTGTCACGAGCCACTGCAAGCCGAGCGCGTTCGCGTACCCGACGCCCGTCACCGCGGACGATAAGAAGGACAAGGGGAAGATGGTCAAGGCGGTGCTCTCCACGACCGCCAAGGCGAAGGCGAAGGCGGCGAAGAAAGACGCCGAGAAGAAGGCGGCGGAGGGCGGAGACGCCGCCATGGATGTCTCAGAGAAGGCGGACGACGAGGCGGAGCAGAGCGCCGACAAAGCCGACAAGGAAGAGGAGGCGAAGAAGCAACCCGAGCCCTCCGAGGAGGAACTCTCGAACCCGGCGCGTGTGACCCCCGCGCAGGAGAAGTACGTGCGGTTCGATGAGGGAAGCCGGTTCGTGCCCATCGTGGCGGAGAAGGCGACACACGCGCGCGGGTTCGTCGTGCTCAGGGACACCACCCCGGGAGAGGATGTCGAGTACGTGCAATCGGAGCGGACACTCGTGCCGGGGGTGACGGGCCCGGCGGCGGCGGGCGCGGGGGGGGGCGCCGCGGACGCCGCGCCGGCGGAAGAGGAACCGGCGGCGCCAGAAGCGTTCGAATTCGATCCCAACGACGTGTGAGGGAGAGGGAGAGGGAGCGAGAGGATCCGCACGCGCGCGAAGGTTATGATCTCACATCGAACCAATCAATACTTCTCAGATCTCCGATCGCATCGCCCACCACTATCCGCGACGCGTCTTGGCTTGCCGAGCCGCGCGAACGATGATGTCGCGTAGCGCCGCAGCCATCGTGGCGCCGTCGCACGTCTCGCTTGGCACGCGCGCGCGACGCGTGCGTCGCGTCCGGCGGGCGATGGCGCGCGCGTCGGGCCATCAGCAGAGCTTCCACGCCGTCGCCTCGCCGGAGGGGGACGTGAAGCTCGAGGTGCTGTCGCGGATGGCGGACGGCACGTCCTCCAAGCCCCCGCTCGTGTTCGTGCATGGATCATACCACGCCGCGTGGTGCTGGAGCGAGCATTTCTTCCAGTACTTCGCCGCGCGCGGGCACGACTGCTACGCCCTGAGCATGCGCGGCCAGGGCGGCAGCGACATGCCCCCGGTCGCGGACGCAAAGATCGCGGGCACGTTGGAACGCCACGCAGATGACGTTAACCACTTCTGCGCCTCGCTGGGACGGCGCCCCGTGCTCGTCGGCCATTCCTTCGGCGGCCTCGTCGCGCAGCTCGCGTGCGCGCGCGCCGCCGACTCGCCGCCCGCGGGGCTGGCCCTTCTCGCTTCCGTTCCGCCAACGGGGAACGGCGAGATGGTGAAGCGTTTTCTCTTCCGCGCGCCGATCGCGAGCGCGAAGATCACGTTTGCCTTTGTCACGGGCGCGTTCAAGTCCAACGCCGCTCTGTGCCGCGAGTGTTTCTTCAGCGAGGACGTGTCCGAGACGACGCTCGCGCGGCACATGTCCCAAATCGCGTCTTCCTCCCGCGTCAGGCTCTTGGATCTCTCCGCGCTGAACGCGTCGCTGCCTGTGCCCGCCCCGCCGGCGGAGACGAGCGTATTCGTGTGCGGTGGGGAGGACGACTTTGTCGTGGATGAGGAAGGGCTCGAGGAGACCGCGGCGTGGGGGAGGACCGAGGCAGTCATTCTTGAGCGCACCGCGCACGATCTGATGCTCGACACGCGGTGGGAGGCGGCGGCCGCAGCACTGGGAGAGTGGGTGGACAGGCGTGTTTCGCCTTCGTATTAATAAATAGTCGACCTTCCTTTGGGTCGTGCACTACTTTCTGCCGGAGTTTCTACGATGTCTCTCCTCTGTCTGCGGCACCGGCTCCTCCGCTCGACGCGTCTTTCGCGCCTCGTCGTCCTCTTCATTCGTGTCGATGAATCGCGCGAGAATTCCCTCACGAAGAATCTCCCCGTTCCCGTGATTCCCCTCGACCGGGAGGCAAAGGGCAGTCGTGGTGACTCCCCCCCTACCCTCGCCGCGACACTCCATGCACTTCTTCAACTTCTTCCCGTGCACGCAATAGCTCCTCATCTTGCAACGTTCGCACTCATTCAACAGCTGCTCGTGCTCACACATGCCGTTCTTCCTCAGCTCTTCGCAAGAGCGGCAGTTGTGCCTGATCTTGTCGTGCATGCATATGCTCGTGCCATTGCATTCTTTGCAGATGTCTCGACGACGCCCGTGGGTGCAGATACTGGCGCCCCCGCACTCCTTGCAGTACTGACGGTTCCGCCCGTGCTCGCAGATGCTCGCCCCACCGCATTCCTTGCATATGTTCCGCCGCCGCCCGTGCTCGCAGATCCCTTTGCCCGGACACTCAACGCAGTGATACCCGTGCTTGGGTTTGCCGTGCGGACACAATCCGCGAACCCTCGTCGACGGCGAAGGGCCGCTCGCGAGACCCGGAGAAGCCAACACCCCCGGGAACAGCGCGGGCGCCGACGGAGAGGGCGCCGTCGCCGATGCCCCGCCGGCCTCTCTCGGAGAGTCTGGCATCAAACCCTATCAGAGCGTCCAGGCCCAACGCTGAGCGTGCCCGGCGCGGCCCGGAGTCGACGTCGAAGGGACTCATCAGGGTACTCTGCTGAGATACACAATGAACCTGATGGGTTATGGGCATAATTTCGAGTGTCGACATACTCGAACGGCATTGAAGACATTTATTATTACGAAAGTACTATCATACTTTTCCCTGGAAGGTAGACTATTTTTTTACAGCGGTGTGTCATACGAAATCGTAACTTTCTAGAAGAAATCTAGAAGAAATCGTACCTGGTACCGGCAAGCGGCCCGGTCGGCGTCTCTTGCCTGGGATGCGGCGCTCAGCTCGCCAGGAGAACCTCGGGGCTCTCAGGACCCACATAAAACGCTCAGGGCCTGCTCTCCCCCGCGCTCCTCGCTCGCGCGCGCCGCGTTCCCTAGCGCGCCCGATCGATCATGCCCGAGCTCCCCGAGGTGGAATCCGCGAGGGCGCTCTGCGAGGAGCACTGCCTCGGCGCGACCGT
>Ga0181571_10002639_pt1 | contig 13342 bp, 13 predicted proteins | sample 101ome_17_FD_132440 | JGI IMG/M metagenome (GOLD analysis project Ga0181571, IMG submission 132440) | Coastal salt marsh microbial communities from the Groves Creek Marsh, Skidaway Island, Georgia - 101407AT metaG (megahit assembly) | ecosystem: Environmental > Aquatic > Marine > Intertidal...
CCAAAGTTTCTAAGATTATTCTTAGGAGGCTTCTTGGGAGAATTCATCTTTGGGTTGAGGTTTCAAATTAGATACTCCTTTAGGCTTCATGCTACATTCAGCTTCAAAAATAGCCCCTGGTGCAATAGCTAATTTAGCGGTTTGAACCTTACCCTCCACCACAGACTTCGATTGAAGATTCAGCAATTCTCCTACAACAATTTCTCCTTTAAAATTGCCTTCAATATCCGCATTGAGACAATCTACCTTTCCGTTAATTGACCCCGATGGTCCGATAACCACCTTGCCGGTAGTAGTCAAATTTCCTTCTAAGCTCCCTTCGATTCTAAAATCATCCTTAGAAGTGATCGATCCTATGATGGAAGTTTCTTTTTCTATTCTATTCGGTTGGGATCTTAAGTCAGCGGAAGAATTCCCTTTTTTATTTGTGTCTGCAAACATACTTATCGTTTTATGGCTTTGTGTTCCACTTTATAGGCCTCTAGATTCTTATAAAGCTGCACCGTTCTATAGTGGGAAGCTAAAATTACGAAAAACTCGCCAATTTCAAAGACAGTTGATTGAAAAACAGGGTTTTTAGAAAATCGAACCGTCGCTACTTGAGTAGGAAATCCATGTACCACATAGACGTCTTTTACGGGAGAATATGTTTCTTTAGAGTAACGAAGGTGTGATAAATCATCTTTGAATAAGGAGCGTATTTGTTGTCCGATAAGAGAATCGTTATCTCCATTATTGTGTGGGACCCAGATGGCTAATTTCCAGTGATCGCTAGCTAGTGGATCACCGAATTCTGCTTTTCCCATCAACTGATTCGCTTTAGTCAAGTACTCCGTAGCCTGTTGAGCTGCCAAGGAAGAAGGAAAATCTATAACGAGTTGCTCTAGGGCCTTTTTATAGGCAAGGTATCCTTCTTGTTTTCCGATAGACATGGCTTTTAAGTTGCTCCACTTTCCAGCAGCTTCCACATCAGTAGTGTGTTCTAATTTTTTAGTGACTACCTGAATTACGGAATCGTTTTTTTGATTCTTATAGGCTGCATACACCTTCTCGTATTGCTTGTCAAACTCAGAAGAAGCTAACAAAATGGCTTTTTCTGGATCGATAAGCACCTGAGCGTAAACGGACTCAGGAAATGACTCAATGATGATGTTTTTGACTTGTGACGCTTTTAACTGATCCCCTAATTGCTCATGTATTTTATACGTCGCATAAAGCGATGGAATACAAATTGCTTCATCATCGGTATAAAGATTCGATACCTTTAAATTGTCTAAAGCAAGTTTATAGAGCTGGAAGCTCTCTTTATAAATGGTTCCTAATCTAAAATGAGCATAGTTTTTTTCGTGTTTTAAACTGTCTAATACCGCGGGTGAGGTAGGAATTTGTTTTAAATAGAACTGTGGATCAAATTTTTCTGCACGTTTGTCCTGCGCCTGGGTGACTTGTTCAACTGCTCCTGATTCTACTTGATCAACCACCTTAACTTGCTTGGTTTTAATTTCCCATCTCCAATTATCGCTCAAGGCGCGGTCTCCCCAAAGTCGTTTAAAACTAGTTTGTCCTCGTTCCACCATTGAAGGGTTGTAAAAATAAAAACTGCCGCTTTGAGTAGACCCCTTTGAAAAAGAGGCGTTCGCTTTTGGCTGTTCTTGTTGTTGTTCTTGTTGAATTGAAGCTTCTCTTTTAGCAGCCTCTTGTGCTTCTAACGTCTCAATATGTTGATGGATGCGCTCCAGCTGTTCTTCTTTTGAAACTGACGCAAGGCTTATTACCGAATCGATCTTAGCGATGCGTTTCTCATAAAGAGCCACATCAGCTAATTTTAAGGAACGCTTTTGTATGGCTCGGTACTTCTTCGAAGGGTTGATCAAATAAGGCAATAGACTATCGTAGTACGCGTGAGCCATCAGATACTGATCATGATCAAAATAATGATCGGCCAAAAGCTCATAACTCATGGCAGCTAGCGTAGGGTCATTTTGATTCGCTTTTAAGGATTTGTTGATAAAATCAACTCCTAAACTATCGGACTGCTGTTCCAAATAAACGACACCCTGTTGATAATGAATCACATCTAAATACTCTTGATTTTGCCAATAATCAACGAGTTCGGCTAGGGCTAACAAATGGTCGGTTTGATCTTGTTCCTTTAGGTAGTTATAACGAAGTGTTCTGAGCTTTGAATGTACCCAAAATGCACGTGGTGCTTTTTTATTGAGCTCAACAATCTGTTGAAAATTCTTTTGAGCAGAGGAGTGATCTCCTTTGGAACTATAGAGCTGACCTAGAATAAAATGATAACGCGCTTGTTCGACTTTCTTTTTTGTGGCTTGAGCAGCAATAGTCAATCGCTCCATAGCTTGACGTATAGAATCTGTATTCATATAGGCTTGTGCCATCGTTGCATTTGCATCTGCTAATTCCTGATCTTTTAACTCCCGGTACTTTATCAATCGCTTGAGGTTCTCAATAGCGATAACCTCATTTCCTAAACGAATGTTGGTGCGTTCCTTCCAAATTCTAACCTTGTTTAATCGATTGGTGGCAGGATGGGTCTTGATGATGTAACTAAAGGCTTCATAAGCAGGTACAAACCGCTGGTCAAAATAACGGGCTTTCCCTAATAATAGATAAGCATCTATCATCTGAGCATTTGCCTCTTGATCTTCGATAAGCATTCCGTGTTTTTTGATGGCTTTAACTGCTTTTTCTTCAGCTATGGCAAACGGAGAATCTGCTTCAACATCAATCTTAAATGCATAGTTTTCTTCAACTGCTAAACGCTCAATTGGCAACAGGTTCCAAAAATCTTCCTGATAGCCTTCTTGCAGCTTACTCCAGTTTTCATTAAAGGATTCATTTCCATTAAAAACCACGTTATATTTGGTATTGAGTTTATGCCACTCCCTATTGATTAATCGGTCTCTGGAAGTAGAGCAGGCCGATATCAACAACACCCCCAAGAGGAGTGTAAAACCAATAAAAAACGTTTTAAGTATATGCATAGTGTCGTTCCTGTAAGGGTGTTAACCTTGTTTTAAGAGGAATATTGTACAAACTTACAATTTTAACACCGCTTTTAAATAGAAAAATACGCTTCAAGTTCCTTAAGTGTTGCTGGAGAGGTTTGTAGGTCTTTAACGACTTCTCCTTTGTTTAAAACAACTATTCGCTCACAAACTTCAGTAATATGGGTTAAATCGTGTGAAGAAATCAATAAGCTTACCTTGGAATTTAACTGCACTTCCTTGAGGTAATTCTTAAGGCGAATTTGAGTGGTAGGGTCTAAATTAGCAAAGGGTTCATCTAAAATAACGAGCTCTGGTGATCCCAAAAACGCAGCAGCGATCCCGACCTTTTTTTGATTCCCTTTAGAAAGGTCTCTAATGTATTTTTTTTGACCGAGAATCTCCTCTGCAAAAATAGCGGTAAACGGAGCTAACTCCTCTGCTATTATGGTGGGAGAAATCCCCCTTAAATTTCCCAAGAAATTAAAGTATTCTTCCGGGGTCAAATAGCCAATGATAAAACTTTCATCAATATAAGCTGTGGTATACGATTTCCAATCTTCACTTTGATCTACTCGAATCTCTTTGTTAAGTAGCTGTCCCGTAGAGGGCTTTATCAAATCTAAGACTAGATTAAAAAAAGTGGTTTTCCCAGCTCCATTATTTCCTACAAGGCCTACACACTCTCCTTGAGATATGGACAACTCCTTGATGTTCAGTACGGTTTTATCACCATAGTTCTTCGTTAACTCTAATGCCTGTATCATAACTTATTACTTGTTAGGGTTTTGTATAAGAGGCTAATGTGTCATACTTCTCTCTTTTATAGAGTTTGACCAATGCGTCAATAATTTTTTGGTGAAAAATCAACCCCAATAGACTCACAATTATGAGTAACGTAATTCCAAACCAATTCCCCAAGGTGTAATAGCCTAAAGCGTAAATTCCTATCGGAAATAACAGCTTCGGTAAACTCAATAATATGGTTTTAGTGTTCATCGCTTGAGAATCTCCAAAAGGTTTTTTACCTGAGGTAAGGTCGACAGGCACCTTGACAAAGGCGCCTGAAAGCAACACAAAATAAGCATTAAGTCCCAAATTAAAAAAACCTCCTGCAAGGATATATAAATAAGCCTCTACGCTGACCAATAAATAAAAACTGGACAAAATAACGCTAAGTACCACGGCAAAAACAACTAAGGCCCATTTAGATTTAAGGTACTCCCGATACGATAAATTTTGAGTCATCAGTAAAGGGTAATAAGCTGAATCCCAACTAGGGACATAGGACCCAAACATAAATAAAAAACCTCCAGAGACAAAGATGCCTGCAAACATTTTAAACATTGGATTTTGATATACCTCTATCGTATTGGTATAAAATAACAACCCATAGAACAAAAAGGCAATGCCAGCTAAAACAGCCTGTTTTGGTCTTTTGTTTCGAACAATCATTCTCATATCATTGGTCAGTAAATTTCCTAAGGAACCCAGGCGCTTTAACCAACCCAATTCCAAAGAACGAACCGACTCCTGCTTTTTAGCTAATCCACTGTCTAAATACATATGATTCTGGAAAAATCGAATGGCACGATACCGCATAAAAAACACCAAACCAATCGGAATCAACAGCACTAAAGGCTGCTGATATAAACCGTCGAAAAATGGTGCTGTATAGGTCGTAATATCAAAAACTTCAAAATAGTGACTCAAGGCTAAAGCTACATAAATAACAGCAGCACTATAAAAGACCCGATCACTACTATTGACAAACACATTGAGGTAATTCGCTGATAAAATCAGTAAAAAAATGCCAAAAAACCAGGATACAACACCAATAAGATGGTAATCATGTGCGATGAGAACCACCGAAAAGGGGAGTAAAAAAAACAGGTGTATCACATTAAAAAAGGAAAAGCTAGACTTTAATAAAGAGAAGTGAATGATTTTCTTTTTATTCAGTGGAGTTAAAAGTAGCTGCATAATTCGTGTCACCGGCATCTTTTGTAGACTATAGCGTATGTATAAATCCCCTGCGAGATAATAAATCAAAAACTTGTTGACCCAAAGCAACGGATCAGAAGCGCCAACTTCCTCAGCAATAAAATAGATTCCAATTCCTAAAAACAAAAAAATGGCCATAAAATATAGCGCTACAATTCCCATGAGTATTTTAATCGCTACATTAGTTTCAAAGCTTGGAGATCGTTTAAACGCCCTCCATTCTAAATAGAGAAATTGCTTGATGATTTTCATGTATTTTCTTCTTAAATACGTACTTTTGAAGTAAATTATAGTGCTGATGTCCGACTTTTATTCCTTAAAAATAACAAAACTAGATCAACTGACCTCAACTGCAGTTAATCTGCAGTTAGAACTTCCAGAAAATGTTAAAGAGGCGTTCCGCTTTAAGGCAGGTCAATACCTAACTTTAAAGGCAGATATCGACGGAGAGTCCGTGCGTAGAGCCTACTCTATTTCTGAGGTTCCAAATCAAAATTTTTTGAGCGTAGGTATTAAAAAAGTGTCTGGAGGCAAGTTTTCTACTTTTGCTGTTGATCAATTAAAAGAGGGAGACATTTTAGAGGTAATGCCTCCGCTTGGGAACTTTTTTTGGGAGGCTAATGCAACTACTCAAAACATCGCTTTAGTTGCTGCTGGTTCTGGAATTACTCCAATGATGAGTATTGCCAAAAGTGTATTGAGCAGTGATGACCAATCTCAAGTGCTTTTAATCTTCGGAAATAAAACCGCCGAAGAAGTAATGTATAAGAAAGAATTAGAACAGCTTCAAGAAAACTACCCTGATCGTTTACATTTAGAATGGGTCTACAGTAGAGCCAATATTCCTGGAGCGCTATTTGGAAGAATTGACAAAGGGGTTGTCCTTCACTTTTTAAAAAATACCTATGCTTCCTTGAACTTTGATCAATACTTTATCTGTGGTCCGGAAGCTATGATCAACACCTGTATAGCGACCTTACAAGAGTTAGGAGTACCAGAAAATCAACTAAAATTTGAGCGTTTTGTCAGTAGCTCAAAAAACGAGCCCTCTATTTCTGTTGATCAGGGGACTGTTCAAATTAGTGTGACAATTGATGAGGTGACGCATCAGCTTAGCTGTAATTCAAAAACAGTCTTATTAGATGCCTTTATTAAAGAAAAAATAGATGTTCCTTATTCCTGTCAAGGAGGTATCTGTAGTAGTTGTATTGCTAGAGTAACAAAAGGTACTGCTATAATGGAAACCAATGAAATTTTAACCGATTCAGAAATCGAAGAAGGATTAATTCTTAGTTGTCAAGCCCATGCAACTTCTTCTGAAATTCACCTCGATTACGACGACGTCTAATCTAAAGCGTATTCCAAATAAAAGGCATCACTGCCAAAGTGATCAACAACACATCTTTCACCCAAACTCTTCTAATAGACTCTAAGGCATTAGCAAGAAGTACCGATGCCGGAAACAATAGCAACACGAGCTGATGTTGGTCCTGATTTTTGGATACAACGATAACGGCTGCGATAAGAAAGCTGATCAAGACCAAACGTACGCTGATGAGTCTTCCCATTAGAGAACGGCTCAATCCTCTGTAGGTGACCATTGCAGCTATCAATGAAAAAAAGAGGACTAGGAGCAGCTTAAAAAGTCCACTATTCCATTCAAAAGAATGAAATGACAACCCTATTTGGTAATGCGTGGCTAAGAACTGTTTAAACTCATCTATCCCTAAATAAGCCGCTAAAAGCAATACATAGGTGCCCAAGGCAATTAGAATCGATAGCCAGTTTTTTAGTTTGTTATATTGATAAAAATAAATCGCTAAAAATAAGACAATGAAAAAATAGAGTGAAAAGGCATTAAAATAAGAAGCCACCAAAATCCATAATGCCGCATCAAATATTTTTAACTTGATGGAAACTAAAGACCGAATGCTCAATATTCTTCTCGATGCCAACAATAAAAAAAAGAGGGTAACTAAAGAGGATAACGCATACACCTTAGCTGAAAAAACTCCAAACAAAAGAATAAAAAATAATATTGCATACGTGTTTTTGGAGGTAATCTGATTCTTTTTAACAGTAAATTCTACTAAAAAAACAGAAAACGTAACTAGAGCTAGTTTTGCAACAAACAAGAGAACAGCCGATGAGTCAAGATGAAAATCAGCTGAATTTAACTCCCAAAACCAGTAGTGCAAACTGAAGATCAGTAAGACGGAGAAAAAATTTATTGGATTAGTTTTATCAAAAACACTTGAAATCATCTTAGGATTTTATATTTTTGTCGTATAAATATACGGTTAGTACTTCAACTGTGAAGTAAAACCATTAAAAAATATAAGTATGGGATTTTGGACAAGTATTTGGAAGGCTATTGAAACGTTGTTTGTAGATGTTTTATTTGCTCCTTTAGACGCTATTCGTTTTGCGGATAATTGGTGGTTACAAAACACCGTAAACTGGATGTTTGTCGTTATTGGTTTTGTTGCTTTTATCTATTGGATGAAGCAATTAAAAATATTTGATGAAAACAACGAAGAAGATAAGTCAAGCACGGCGCACACCTTCTTATAATCAGTTTAATACCTGAACAATAAACACCTTTAAAGCTCCACTAATTGGAGCTTTTTTTATGGACACCAATGGAGCTACTCCACAAGAAGACTAGTGTTGATTGGTAGTTTTTCTGTCGGGTTATAGGGACTGGCACAACTCTATCAACACTGAATTTGCTTCTTTGGGGTGAATAAAGTTGACCAATTTCTGGTCTGCTCCTTGTTGAGCTTCTTTATAAAGGAGCTGAAAGCCCTCCTTGCTTAAGCGTTCCATTTCAAGATTGATGTCTTCCACCTCGAAAGCGATATGATGTATTCCTTCTCCTTTCTGTTGAATATAGTTCGCAATAACTGAATCCTGCTCCATAGCTTCTATGAGCTCTATTTTGGTGTTTTGTGTCTTGAAAAAAGCGGTCTTCGTCTTTTGGTGAACCACCTCTTCAACGCGATAACATTGCGTGTTCAAAAGCGTTTCATACGTGTCTATCGCTTGATTCAAGTCGTTGACAGCGATCCCAATATGTTCTACCTTCAGGTTGCGATTTTTCATTCTCATACTCATATTGATACTAAGGTACGTATAATGTTGTATTTTTGTCCCATGGAAGAATCACAACGACAGAAAAAAATAGGAGGGGTGCTGCAAAAGGACTTGGCAGATGTCCTCCAAAGAGCAGCAAGTGACGGAGGTCTTATGGGCACCTTAATCTCTATAACTAAAGTTAGTGTTACAGTTGATTTATCTGTAGCCAAAGTTTACATCTCTGTCTTTCCTGAAAACAAAGCTGATGAACTCATTACGGGTATCCGCTCCAATCAACCTTTAATTCGTAAAGAATTAGCTGCTAGAACACGAAACCAGCTTAGAAGAATGCCTGAGATGCTCTTTTATATCGATGATACACTCGCTTATCAAGAACGTATAGAAAAGTCCCTAAGAGGGGAAGAAAACCCGATTAGCAATCCAGATCTTTTGGAACGAAGAAAGAAAAAATAATCCTTTAGGGTGAATTTTTCCTTTTACATAGCAAAGCGATACCTGAAGGCTAAAAGCAGTCAAAACGCTGTTAACATTATTAACTATATCACCTTTTTTGTGGTGGTGGTAGGAGCGGCCTCCCTGTTTATTGTATTATCTGCTTTTTCTGGTTTAAAAGATTTTGGACTGTCATTTAGCCAACTTACCGATCCCGAACTAAAAATTGTTCCTCAATCTGGAAAGTTTTTTACTTTTTCACCGGAACAACAATCAAAATTAACACTGGTTCCCGGCGTTATTTCCTTTGCGGAGGAGTTGGAAGAGCGCGTTTATTTATCGCATGAAAACAAAAGTCAGATCGCTTATCTCAAAGGGGTTTCATCAACCTATACATCGGTAATTCCTATCGAAGAAGCCTTGTATTTGGGTTCCTGGAATACAACAGATCAAGGGATTATTGGAATAGGTCTTGCCAATCTATTGAGCATTACTGTCGATAATTATAGGGATCCTATTCATCTGCTTTTGCCAAAACCTCTAGAAAGGTCATCATTTAATCCTACTGCGCTCCCTTATTATGAGTCGTTTTTAAGCATCAGTGGCGTTTATGCCGTAGAAGTGGACTTAGATAACAAATACCTCTTTAGTTCTATTGATTTTGCTCGTAAGTTGCTCCATAAATCAGCCAATGAGGTGTCGGGAATCAATCTATTGATAGACACCAAGCAAAAAAACAAGATCATTCAAGCGCTTAACTCGCTTTTTGCTCCTACTGCCGAAGTAAAAACAAGAGAAGAACTCAATGCCTCACTCTATAAAATGCTCAATACTGAAAACGCGGTCACCTATTTGATTTTTACCCTCGTTCTTATCATCGCGCTCTTTAACGTAGTTGGTGCAACCTTAATGGTTATTTTAGACAAGAAAGCTCATTTAAAAACACTTTATGCTATGGGGTTAGGTATTCCTCAACTCAGACGGATCTATTTCTTACAAGGCTTTTTACTTTCTGCTTTTGGGGGTCTTGTTGGTGTTATTTTTGCCACACTTATTGTTGGAGCTCAACAGTTTTTTGGCCTTATCAAAATTGGCCTAGATCTCTCTTATCCTGTGGCATTTTCACTACTTAATTTTGTGCTTGTTTTAGGAACTATTTTTATACTAGGAGCATGTGCAGCCTATGTCGCTTCCAGAAGAATTAATACGAGTCTTCTTGATTGATTTTTCTCTTCATGTAAGTTCTTAAAAAGAACCCTATCAGTAATACTGATTTGAACTAGTGTTTGAATAATTAAAGACCGTTTAATCTAGTACCCTAGTCTTAAAAGTTGGTGTCAACTTCCCCTAAGAAGAGATTGATTTTATTGATAACACCTAACATAATCTATTTCCATCAACTCTTGATTAAACGTTTCTGGTACAGCGCCTCCTAAATTTCCTCCTACAGCAATGTTTAAAAGTAAATCGTATGGGTTGTCAAAAGGATTGTACTGGGTGTTTTCTAATGAAGCATTTAATTGTTCATCGATAAATAATTGCAACTCATTTTCAGTCCACACTAATGTATACGTATGAAATTCAGAACTTGTAGTGGTTACAGATGCTAGTTCCCCGTAACTTTCATAAGCTGCAGTAGCGGTATTTCCCCAATGAAAGTATCCATAAACCTGTGTTTTATCCCATCCGTTTTGTTCCATAATATCGATTTCACCGCAATGAGGCCATCCGACACTGCCAAGAGAGTCTTCATAAAAATTACCTGGCTCATTAATATTAGCGCCCAACGTCCAAATAGCAGGCCAAGTGCCCGCTCCTGAAGGAAGTTTCGCGCGAACTTCTATTTTACCATAGGTCATGTTAAATTTAGAGTTTAATCTAGCAGAAGTATACTGTTTCGTAGTATTTTGTGTGGTATAGGGTTCTTTTATAGCCTTAATCTTTAAGGTTCCGTCACTTACATATGTATTCTCTTCGCGATCAACATAATGCTGTAATTCTCCATTAAACCAACTTCCGTTATTTGGGGCATACGTTTGATGATGCCATTTTAATTCATCCGGTCTCCCCTGGTAATCAAATTCGTCACTCCAAACCAAGTTATTAAATGATTCTGTTTGTATTGGAGCTTCTTTAGAGGCTGATATTGTTATTGAATCTACATAGTAGGTTTCTTGAGTGGTATTTTGTTGTGTTGAATTCATACTCAACACGATACGATCATAGCGTTTGGTATCCGCAATTGAAAAATTATATACCAAGTGCTCCCAGTTATTATCAGCAGTTGTTACTTGGATTACTTCTTTGAATTGGCTAGGGTTGTTACTGTTCTCAAGTTTTAGTAATACGGATTGCCCTTTTACTACTGAATACACGTCAAGTGTAATAGCACTAAGTCCTTCTTTAAATTCAATTGGTGCTGCTAGATCAAAAAAGAAGCCTGACCAAGGCTCATTGGAGGCATCCTCAACGACTCTTAGAACTTTTGATGAAGGGTTGATTTGATCAACCGATGGGTTATCCAGGTATTGAAGTTGAACAATACCACCAAAAACACCCCAGCTTCCCTCTGAATTAGTATCATTAATTTCATGATCCTTTAAAAACGCATTCCCTCGACATTCAAAATCGATAGGTGCTGAATTGAGGTTTGGGATCACCTCTTCAAAAGTATCACAGTCTACTACTAACGATGATGTGGTCGTATTAGTCTCTTTAGAACAAGAAATCAATTGAACTATAACTGCGAATAAAAAAAGTATTTTAGATGGTTTAAGTAGCATTGTTTCTCTTTTAAATAAAAAAAGCTCCCTTAGGAGCTTTTAGGTACTAGTTTACTTTTTTTGATACACCCGAACATAATCGACTTCCATTTGATCCTGATCAAAATCAGGAGTAACCTCACCTCCTAAAGTTCCTCCAACAGCAACATTCAGCAGTAGGTACTGGTCCTTGTAAAATGGCCAAAAATCCTCAGAACGATCTTCAGGATTATACGTGAAGAACACCGCTCCATCGACAGTAAAGTCTATTTTTTGTTCATCCCATATCATTCCATATACATGAAAGTTTTCTGTAACATCAGAAACATTTATTTGTTTCAAGGCTGGATCATCACCATATCTACCTTGAACATGAATTGCTGATTGAACCATCAATTGATTTTCAAATAATTGTTCCATAATATCGATTTCACCACATTTAGGCCAAGGAACTTCATTAATATCAGCGCCTAATGACCAAATAGCAGGCCATGTTCCTTTCATTTTTGGAAGTTTAGCCCTGACTTCAACCTTTCCGTAGGTAAAATGTAGCTTTGAGTTCATTCGAGCTGAAGTATACTCTTTAGTGCTTCCGCTCGCCGTATAGAGCTCTTTCTTTGCCACTATTTTAAGCGTTCCATCACTGATGTATGCGTTATCGGTGCGATCGGTATAGTGTTGTAATTCGTTATTATACCAACTACCGTTTTCTGGTGCTTCTGTTTCAAAAAACCATTTTGAAGTATCTACGGGTCCTTCGGTTTCGAACTCATCAGCCCAAACAAGTTGATACGTATTCTCATCGGTTGTCTTAGTTGCACAACTTACCAAAAGTAGTGCGGATGCGACAACATTAAATAAATTAATTTTCATAAAGTCGTATATAATCAATGGTAAACGTATCACTGCTAAAGCTAGGATCTATAGTGCCTCCTAAGCTTCCTCCCATTGCTAAGTTAACTAACAAAAAGAAAGGCTGATCAAATGGCATGCTGGAATCAGTACTCATTTCAAAATACTTTACGCTTTCTACGTACATTTTAATTGAGCTACTGTTCCATAATAACGTGTATTCTTTGAACGAATCACCTATACTACTGGATACAAGTTCTGTTCCATATTTAGCATTGCTATTATCAGCGGTGTTTAACCAATGTACTGTTCCTAAAATTTTATTTTTTTCTTGCCCATTTTGTTCTACCAGGTCTATTTCCCCGCAAGTTGGCCACCCAACTTGATCAATGTTTTGACCCATCAACCATATCGCTGGCCAAGTTCCCTTAGATTGAGGAAATTTAGCTCGAACCTTCAATCTTCCTTGCTTAAAATCAAACTTGTTCTGACTTTTGATTCGGGCAGAAGTATAGTTATTGTTATCAATGGTTTCTTTGCGAGCACTGATTTTCAAATAACCATTTTCTACTTTGATGTTTTTTGAACTCGAGGTGTACGATTGTTCCTCTTGATTTCCCCATCCAGGAATCCCATAAGCGGAACCATCACCTAAATCAAAACCCCATACTTGTGAGTTGAGCGAACTTCCCTCAAATTCTTCAGACCATACCAGTCCTACTTTGTCTTGATCTGTTAATGTGAGGCCTGGATCTTCTTTAGTAGTCGATTCTGGTTCTGTTGCAGGCTCTTTAGAACACCCCCATAAAACAAAAATAGAGCACAAAAGTATATTTAAATGTAACTGTTTCATAAATTAAAAATAGTAAATTAATTTCCTTTGTGCTCTAGCTGTTGTTATTGTTTGTAAAAATACAAATTGTCGATATAAACAGTTACACTAGCATCATCAGCAACTAAGTTGTCAAATAAAAGTTGTGTAACAGCAGAACGATCCATGTCAAAATCATCTAAAGCGATATCAACACTAACCCATTCGCCTTGAGTAACTGTTCCTACTGACTCGATGTCTTCATCTACTGGATCTACTGTCGTGTTAACAATTTTAATACCTAATCCTGTTGCATCTGCTGTCCAATAATCAAAATGCACAAAGTCCATTGAAGTTAAGTCTGTTGGTGC
>Ga0181571_10002642_pt1 | contig 13336 bp, 10 predicted proteins | sample 101ome_17_FD_132440 | JGI IMG/M metagenome (GOLD analysis project Ga0181571, IMG submission 132440) | Coastal salt marsh microbial communities from the Groves Creek Marsh, Skidaway Island, Georgia - 101407AT metaG (megahit assembly) | ecosystem: Environmental > Aquatic > Marine > Intertidal...
CGTGAGGGACTAAAGGCTATTTCTTATTTTTCAAAAAAGGGAATTCGTACCAACTGCACCCTTATTTTCTCTTCAGGACAGGCCTTGCTTGCTGCCAAGGCGGGTGCTAGTTATGTTTCGCCATTTATCGGTAGACTAGATGATATCTCTTCTGATGGTTTGCAATTGATAGAAGATATCCGCTCGATTTATGATAATTACGATTTTGAGACAGAGATTTTGGCGGCTTCGGTGAGGAACGCCATGCATATCATTGAGTGTGCACATATCGGAGCTGATGTAATGACTGGACCGTTGTCTGCTATGGTGTCGCTATTGAATCATCCGCTAACGGATAAAGGTCTTGCAACCTTTCTGGCGGATCATAAAAAATTAAACGGATAGGTCTTAATGTTATCAGTATCTAATCTTTCAATTCAGTTTGGAAAGCGCGTCTTATTCGATGAAGTAAACGTAAGCTTCACCCAAGGAAATTGCTACGGTATCATTGGCGCCAATGGAGCAGGGAAGTCGACCTTTATGAAGGTGCTTTCAAAAAAGATGGAGCCTACTTCGGGGCATGTGATCCTAGAGCCAGGAAAGCGCATGTCTGTGTTAGAGCAAAACCATAATGCTTGTGATGAATTTCCGGTTTTAGAAACGGTATTGCGCGGCAACCAGCCTTTGTTTAGTGTGAAACAAGAAATGGACGCCTTGTATGCGGACTACAACGATGCCAATGCTGATCGCATCGGTGAATTACAGGTTCAATTTGAAGAAATGAACGGTTGGAATGCTGAAAGCGATGCTGCAGCTTTACTTTCTAACTTAGGGATTAAAGAAGACTATCATTATCAAATGATGTCTGATATTGACCCTAAGGTAAAGGTGAGGATTTTATTAGCGCAAGCGTTGTTTGGGAATCCTGATGTATTGATAATGGATGAGCCTACCAACGATCTTGACTACGATACAATTAGTTGGTTAGAAGATTTTTTAGCGAACTACGAGAATACGGTTTTAGTCGTTTCTCACGACCGACATTTTCTAGACGCGGTATGTACACATGTTGCCGATATTGATTTCGGTAAGATCAACTTGTTTAGCGGTAACTATACTTTCTGGTATGAGAGCAGTCAGTTAGCAGCAAGACAAAGAGCCCAGCAAAATAAGAAGGCAGAAGAAAAGGCGAAAGAATTACAGGAGTTTATTCAGCGCTTTAGCGCTAATGTGGCTAAAAGCAAGCAGGCTACTTCACGTAAGAAGATGCTTGAGAAACTTAAGGTTGACGATATCAAGCCTTCTTCTAGACGTTATCCGGCTATTATTTTTGAAAAAGAACGTGAAGCCGGGGATCAGATTTTGAATATCACTGGCCTTGAGGCACATTCTGAAGAGGGAGAATGTCTTTTCAAAGGAATAGATCTCAATCTGGTGAAATCGGACAAGGTTGCTGTGATCTCGAAAGATTCGAGAGCTTCTACAGCGTTTTATCAAATTATTTCAGGAGAACAAAAAGCGGTTCAAGGAAAGGTGGAGTGGGGGATTACTACTACACAATCCTATCTACCAGCTGATAATGAGTCTTATTTTACTGATCCCGTGAGTCTTGTAGATTGGCTTCGTACATACGCCAAGACGGAAGAAGAAAAAGAAGAGGTTCACCTAAGAGGGTTTCTCGGTAAGATGCTTTTTAGTGGAGAAGAAGCGCTTAAAAAGTGCAATGTACTCTCAGGAGGAGAAAAGGTGCGTTGTATGCTCAGTAAGATGATGTTACAAAGAGCTAATGTTCTTCTTTTAGACGAACCTACCAATCACTTAGACCTAGAAAGCATTACGGCATTCAACAACTCATTGAAGCAATTTAAGGGTACAGTATTACTTACTACCCATGATCATGAATTTGTCAACACCGTTTCGAACCGTATGATAGAATTAACCCCTAAGGGAGTTATAGATCGCTACATGACGTTCGACGAGTATATGGAAAGCAAAGACATTAAGGCTCTGCGGGAAAAAATGTGTGCTTAAACCTTTAACCGCTAGTTAAGCGTTAAAGTACTTTGAATTCCAAATAAAGGGATTGAAATTTTTGCCCATGGCAAATCCATAAAAGATGGCAAGGCCCACTACTCCTTTAAAGAAAAAGAAGAAGAGGATCCAGAATTCCGCCGTAGAATTTTCTTTAGAGAACATTCCATCAGGAATCAGCAGCGTTAACACAAAACTGATTGCGGCTAAAAGCGTAAGCAAATGAGCGGGTCCTCTAAAGGGCCATACAAGCCATTTTCTTAATGGATGCAAGTCGCTTCCCCACTGTGCCACCAGGTAATAATATCCATTCCCCATAGGAGCAAACAATACGGGATCGTCTTTATCCTCTAGTTTGAATAGCTTTGACGGCGCCATGATCTGAAGACCTTCTAATTCAATGCTGTGGTCTTTTTCTAGTTCTAGAATTGCTTCTTTGGCAAGCTCCGGAAGTTCGGGCTTAAAATACTTTAGCGGTAGAAACCTTAAGCGGTAGGTCGTTGCCACTTGTTTGATGGCGCTTATGTGAAAAATTCTTGAGGTCTCTAATCGGTCAAACTGGAAGGAGTTATTCGCTTCTTTCTGCTTCTTTAAGCGTTCGTTAAGATTTTCATCCGCAAAAGAAATTGTGCTCTTAAAAAGCGATTCTAAAGCAGACTTTTCAAGTGAAGAAGCTTGTTCTTCTTGAGCATCGTGGAGTTTCTCTCTGAGGTTGAGACCTTTTAGATTCATCAGGTTTTCTTTTATAGCGCTATAAAATTAACGAATGAATCATTAAAGTGAAAGGGGTTAACTCCTTAAAACTGCTCCGAAATCACTTTCTAGTTTTTTAAAGATCTTAGAAACTGATTTATCAATCTCTTTATCCGTAAGTGTTTTTCGAGAATCGTTGAATTGAAGTTGTATAGCGTAGGACTTCTTATTGCTCGGAACGCCTTTGCCTGTGTATACATCAAATAAACGCACACCCTTTAATAGTTTTGATTCAGCCTTGTGGCAGGCCTCTAGGAGTTGGCCGAATTTGATATTTTCATCGAGAATTAATGCCAGGTCTCTATAAACTTGAGGGTGTTTTGTAATTTCATTCAGATCAAACTCTTTTTTATGAGCGTTCTGAATCACATTATCCCAATAAATGAGGATAGAGACGACGTCTTGCGTCAGGCCAAAAGATTTGGAATATTCTTTAGAGACTACTCCAATTTCGGCAAGAAGTTTATCATTACTTAAACTAATCCCTTCGTCGAAAAAAGAATGTGCTTCTAAATTTTGTTCTGAATAATCGCTGATTTCTAGACGATGTAAAAGTGTAGCGCAAATGCTCTTTACATCATAAAATGAGATATGCTCATCTCCAGTAAGCCAATGTTGAATATGTTTTCGGCCCGTTGCCATGATAAGCAACTGCTGCTGCTCACGACGTTCATTGCTTTCTTGATGGTACACTTTGCCAAACTCGAAAATCTTCAAGTCTTTCTGCTGTCGGTTCGCATTGTAGGCTAAGGTTTTTATTCCGCTGCTAAACATTTCAGTGCGAAGAGACTCAAGATCAGAACTCAGTGCATTCTTAAGTAAGATGCTTCGGGAGTCATTACTTGCGAGGGTTAAACTGTTGGACAAGGTCTCTACATAGCCAGAGGCAACAAGATGGTCCGAAACCTCATTCTGGAATTTTAAATTTTGATTTTCAGCTGAAGAAGCGTGCGTGTAGCTGAATTTTTCTGGAATAGGGATGTTGTTGTATCCATAAACTCTAAATACCTCTTCGATAACATCGATTTCACGAGTTACATCATTGCGGTAGGTTGGAACTACAATGCCTAAACCTGCTTCTGTTTCATTGAGTACCTTGAATTCAAGATGAACTAAAATCTTTTTGACATGATCTTTAGGTAGTTCTGTACCTGCTATTCGGTTAAGCGTAGCGTAATTTAAGAATAGACTAATCGGTTCAGCTTCTTTTGGATAGCTTTCAATAAGATCACTGCTCACAGTACCACCTGCTATTTCTTTGAGGATGATGGCGGCACGTTTCAAGGCAATTTCGCAAGTATTGATATCGACACCTCGTTCAAACCTAAATGAAGCGTCTGTGTGCAACCCATGTCTTTTTGAAGTCTTTCGAACACTTACAGGATCAAAATAGGCGCTCTCAATCAACACAGAAGTTGTGTTTTCGGTAACACCAGAGTGTAATCCGCCGAAAACACCTGCGATACACATCGGCTTCTTGGAGTCGCAAATGACCAAGTCTTCTGTATGGAGTTCACGTTCTACGCCATCTAGGGTGAGTAATTTTTCTTCTTTTTCTGCTGTCCGAACGACAACCTTTTTTCCTTCAATTTTATCGTAATCAAAGGCATGTAGCGGCTGTCCAAGTCCATGAAGGATATAGTTGGTGCAGTCTACAACATTGTTGATAGGATTTAAACCAATCGCCTTTAATCTATGTTGCAACCAAGCCGGCGAGGGGGCTACACGGATATCACTCACTACAATACCGAGATATCGGGGCGCTTTTTCTTGCGACTGTACGGTGATTTCTATGGGTGTACTGTAATTCTCAATGGAGAAGCTTGAAGTACTCACCGTATTTAATGGCGCTAATTGATTATTCTTCGCTATACCCGCTCTTAAATCTCGAGCAACACCGTAATGACCCATAGCATCTGCGCGATTTGGGGTGAGTCCTATTTCGTAGACGGTGTCGGAGTAATTTTCAAAAACGGTTGATAGGGGTTGGCCTGGTTTTAAATCAGGGTCCAAAACCATAATACCATCGTGACTTTGCCCCAATCCTAGTTCGTCCTCTGCACATAGCATCCCTTCACTAGACTCGCCTCTGATCTTCGTCTTTTTTAATGTGATGGGCTCTCCATTCGAAGGATAAATGGTCGTGCCCACTAAGGCTACAGCTACCTTTTGACCTTTTGCGACATTTGGTGCGCCACAAATAATTTGAAGCGTTTCTTTTCCGGCAGAAACGCGTGTGATTTTTAATCGATCGGCATTCGGATGCTGATCGCACTTAAGCACTTCGCCAACAACAACGCCATCAAGTCCTCCTTTAATCGATTCGTAGGTGGTGACACCTTCTACTTCTAACCCTAAATCGGTTAGAATCGCGGCATTTTCACTTGGGTCTAATTGGCTATCAAAATAATCTTTCAGCCATTGATCAGAGATAAGCATAGTTTCGGGCGTTTTGGGGCGTAAATATACTACGAATCGAACGGTTCATCTACTTTGATAGACAGTAGCGGGTTTTTTAAGGTAAGTACTACTTTAACGTCTTTAACCGGGTGTTGAAATTCAAGGTGTTGGGCGACAAGGTCAATACTTCCGTTTTGGTTACTACGTTTAGCACCGTATTTAAGGTCTCCTTTAATGGGGTGACCCAAAGCTGAAAGCTGAGTCCTAATTTGATGATGCCTTCCGGTATGCAGTTCGACTTGTAATAAACTAAATCGTTCGAACCTGTGAATACTTTTGTAGGATAAATGAGCACGTTTTGCATTCGGAACGGGCTTTTGGTAGGCAAAAGATTTATTTTTTTCAGGATTACGTACTAGGTAATGTTCAAGGTCTGCTTCGGTCGGATCAGGATGACCTTCTACTAACGCCCAATAGGTTTTATTTATTTTCCTTTCAGCAAAAAGTTTATTCATTCGAGTAAGCGCCTTCGACGTCTTTCCGAATACTACAATCCCAGAGGTGGGCCTATCTATGCGGTGAACAACCCCTAGAAATGCCGCTCCCGGCTTGTTGTATTTTTGAACGATATAGGCTTTGACAAGATCGACCAAAGGTGTGTCACCAGTTTTGTCTCCTTGAACCAACACTCCAGAGGGTTTGTAGACTGCAATGAGATGATTGTCTTCAAAAAGTACCTCTAAATCAATACTGTTCATCTTTGTTTGGAAAGGCAACCGATTTTACATCGGATACATATTGACTTAGTGCTCCTCCGATTTGTTCATCTAAATTGAGGTAACGCCTTAAAAAACGCGGACTGAATTCTGTGGTCATTCCCAACATGTCGTGAAGAACCAATACCTGTCCGTCGACTCCAGACCCAGCACCAATTCCAATTACAGGAATATGAAGCGATTCGGCAACAGTTTGCGCTAAAGCTGCAGGAACCTTTTCTAATACAATACCAAAACAGCCCTGCTCTTGAAGAAAAAGGGCGTCGGCTATTAACTTTTCGGCTTCAGCTTCTTTTTTGGCGCGAACGGTATACGAACCGAACTGATAAATGGATTGCGGAGTGAGTCCTAGATGACCCATTACGGGTATTCCTGCACCTAAGATTCTTTTGAGTGCATCACCGTTTTCGGTTCCTCCTTCTAGTTTTACGGTGTGGGCTCCACTCTCTTTCATGATTCTAATGGCAGAACGCAGCGCCTCTTTTGAATCACTTTGGTAACTTCCAAAAGGAAGATCTACCACAACTAAAGCACGTTTAGTGCCACGAACTACGGCACTTGCATGGTAAATCATTTGATCAAGGGTGATCGGTAGGGTGGTTTCATGTCCAGCAATTACATTACTCGCTGAATCTCCCACTAAAATGACATCGACTCCTGCCTTATCTACCATTTGTGCCATGGTAAAGTCGTACGCGGTGAGCATGGCAATCTTTTCATTTGACGCCTTCATCTCACTTAAGGTTTTTACCGTAATACGCTTGTATTCTTTCTTCGAGGCTGACATAGATGGTTTTTGAGGGCTAAAGGTAAAATGAAAAAAATAGATGGATTAGCAGTCAGATTGATTCACCTTTACAGCAAGTCCGCCTGTCGAAGTTTCTTTATACTTGGCGTTCATGTCTTTGGCAGTATCCCACATGGTGGTTATAATTTCGTCAAGACTAACCCGAGTGTCTTCTTTTTGAGTTCCCAAGGCGAGTTCGGCAGCGTTTATAGCCTTTATCGCTCCCATAGAGTTTCGCTCTATACAGGGTATCTGAACCAACCCACCTATTGGGTCACAGGTGAGTCCGAGATGATGTTCCATTGCGATTTCTGCCGCAGTAAGTACTTGGTGTACGTCGCCTCCCATTAGCTCGGTTAGGGCCGCTGCGGACATGGCCGAAGAAACGCCTATTTCGGCTTGGCACCCGCCCAAAGCTGCAGAAATGGTTGCGTTCTTCTTGAATAGGGTTCCAATTTCAGCGGCTACACAGAGAAAGCGCCTGATGTGATCTATGCCTGCGCGATGGTTTTCGATAACTAAATAATAGAGAAGCACCGCAGGAACAACGCCCGCACTTCCGTTGGTGGGAGCGGTAACCACTCTTCCCATGGCTGCATTCTCTTCGTTTACAGCAATTGCGAAACAGCTCACCCATTTCAATATTTCTCTAAAGTAGACCTTGGTTTTCCGTATGGATGCTATCCACTCATCGGGGTTCGAATAGCTTGCCTCTTTAATGAGCGCTTTGTGCATATCAAAAGCACGTCTTTTCACTTGAAGACGGCCTGGAAGGTATCCGCCGCTATGGCAACCCTTGTAAGCACAATCACGCATCACTTGATATATGTTGTCTAATCTTTGATGTACGAATTTCTCCGTGTAGCGCTCCTTTTCGTTTTCTAAAACGATGTCTGAGATTTTTTTCTGCTGACTAATACAATGATTGAGTAAATCTTTGGCGCTTTGACTTGGGTATATATAAGTGTATTCAGGCTCAATTCGAGCAGAAACCTCTTCTGCGCTACTGATGAATCCACCCCCTAGAGAATAAAAGGTCTGACTGTGTATGGGCTTTTCATCTACAAAGGCTGAAAATGTTAAGGCATTTGGATGATAGGGTAAAAATGTTTTATGAAAAATGAATTGTTCACTGGGGTTAAATGAGATGTATTTCTCACCAAATAAGTTGAGTTGACGGGAATGGGTTACCTCGTCAACGGTAGATTCAATTTCTGTCGCGCTTACCGACTCGTAATCGAGCGCACTTAACCCGCATATAATAGCCTTGTCTGTGTAATGTCCCTTTCCGGTTAATGAGAGTGATCCGTAAAGTTCAATTTGGATCATATTGATCGAAACTATTGGAATGTTTTCGGATTGAAGCCGCCGCCTCAATTCAAGTGCAGCACGCCAAGGCCCTAGCGTATGAGAACTCGACGGACCGACCCCAATGCTAAGCATTTCAAATATGCTGATCGCACGCATACGCCTTCTTTTTTATCAAAGATATCTCAAAAAATATGACAGCTTGTCATGAATATTGGTCTGGCATAATGATTGCCTAAAAGAGAAGAAAAAGTAATCATTTAGTTATGAGCAAAATTATAGGTATCGACTTAGGAACCACAAACTCTTGTGTTTCGGTGATGGAGGGTAACGACCCCGTTGTTATTCCTAACGCTGAAGGAAAGAGAACTACTCCCTCAATGATCGCATTCGTTGAAGGAGGAGAAATCAAGGTGGGTGATCCGGCAAAAAGACAGGCGGTAACCAATCCACATAAAACCATCTATTCGGTGAAGCGCTTCATGGGAAATAAATTCTCAGAGTCTTCTAAAGAAGTAGGACGCGTTCCTTATGAAGTGGTAAAAGGAGATAATGATACGCCAAGAGTAAAAATTGACGATCGCCTTTACACACCGCAAGAACTATCGGCAATGATTCTTCAGAAAATGAAGAAGACTGCAGAAGACTATCTTGGACAATCTGTGACGCGTGCTGTAATTACCGTTCCGGCCTATTTTAACGATGCACAACGTCAAGCCACAAAGGAGGCAGGAGAAATTGCAGGATTAACCGTTGAGCGTATCATTAACGAGCCCACTGCAGCTTCTTTGGCGTACGGATTAGACAAGAAAAATAGTGACCAGAAAATCGTAGTATTCGACTTCGGAGGAGGTACACACGATGTTTCTATTCTAGAATTAGGTGACGGAGTTTTTGAAGTACTTGCTACGGATGGTGACACCCACTTAGGAGGAGACGACGTTGATCAAAAAATCATCGACTGGTTGGCAGAAGAATTCAAGGCCGATGAGTCTATCGATCTTCGTGAAGATTCAATGGCACTGCAGCGTTTGCGTGAAGCTGCTGAAAAGGCTAAAATCGAGCTTTCTTCTTCAAATCAAACAGAAATCAACCTTCCTTATGTGACAGCAACCGCTTCTGGGCCTAAACACCTTGTTCGTACGCTATCTAAGGCGAAGTTTGAACAACTTATTTCAGATTTAGTAGAGCGCACCATTAAGCCTTGTGAATCTGCATTAAAGGCTGCAGGTCTCTCGAAAAGCGATATAGACGAAATTATTTTAGTAGGGGGATCAACCCGTATCCCTGCAGTACAAGCAGCGGTAGAGAAGTTCTTCGGAAAAGCTCCATCAAAAGGAGTGAACCCTGATGAAGTAGTTGCTGTAGGTGCTGCAATTCAAGGTGGAGTGCTGACAGGTGATGTCAAAGATGTTCTTCTTTTAGATGTAACGCCTCTGTCCCTTGGAATTGAAACTATGGGAGGTGTAGCCACTAAATTAATTGAGTCAAATACGACTATTCCAACGAAGAAATCACAGGTGTTCTCGACTGCTGCTGACAATCAGCCATCAGTTGAAATCCATGTAATTCAAGGGGAGCGACCCATGGCTGCAGACAACAAAACGATAGGACGCTTTCACTTAGACGGTATCCCGCCTGCACCAAGAGGAACACCTCAAATTGAAGTGACATTTGACATTGATGCTAACGGTATCATCAAGGTTTCTGCGACAGATAAGGCTACAGGCAAGTCTCAAGACATTAGAATCGAAGCTTCTTCTGGTTTGACCCAAGAAGAAATCGAGAAGATGAAGGCTGAGGCTGAGGCAAATGCAGAGGCGGATAAACTCGCTAAAGAGAATGCTGAAACCTTAAACCAAGCAGATCAAATGATCTTCCAAACCGAAAAGCAATTGTCTGAATTTGGAGATAAATTGTCTGAAGACAAGAAGAAACCAATTACAGAAGGACTTGAGGGACTCAAGAAGGCCTTTGAATCTAAAGATGTAGCTGCGATTAAACCTGCCTTAGATGCTATCAACGAAGCGTGGAAAAATGCTTCTGAAGAAATGTATAAGGCACAAGCTGACGCTGCTGGTTCGGCAGAAAATGGAGGCGGTTCAGCAGATGCAAATAATTCACAAGACGCGTCTGACAATGTAGAAGATGTGGATTTTGAAGAGGTGAAATAATCTAACTTTTTCATTTGCACAGAAATGCCGTGCTTTTTTGTGCGGCATTTTTTATTTTATAATTAAATCGATTTATATTTGCCCCCCAATAGGAGAGATGGCAGAGTGGTCGAATGCGGCGGTCTTGAAAACCGTTGAGGGTCACACCTCCGGGGGTTCGAATCCCTCTCTCTCCGCTCCCAAAAAGCCCTTGCACCAAACGGTGTGAGGGCTTTTTCTTTTCGGCCTGTTGAGCTTGCTCAGCACAGGCGAGAAAAGAAGAAGCACACCGCGGCACGAAGTGCTGCGGGAGGGCTTTTTGGGAGTAGGATCTCCCTTTCTGGATCAAGCGCCTTTGCGCTTAATCCCAAGGTATCCTTAACTAAAACATTATCATCAAAACTTATGTAACTGTTGTCACACATAAGAAAATACGATAATTGAATAAAATCAAAGGATCGAAGCTTTCCAGATACCCAAACCACTCCAGGTACCTTTGTACTACAAAATAATCCCAAAAACACTATCCAATGGAATCAAATCAAGAATTCTATAGTATGCCAAGAATCGGAGATACCGCTCCCGACTTTGATGCGGTAACCACTACGGGAAAGTTGAAGTTCTCTGACTATGCACCGGGTAAATGGAAAGTTCTATTCTCACATCCCGCTGACTTTACCCCTGTGTGTACTACAGAGATGAGCGGTTTTGCTGAGAACCAAACTACTTTTGACGAGCATAACACTGCCTTAATAGGACTTTCAATTGACTCTATTCACTCACATTTGGCTTGGGTGAATAATGTAAGAGAAAAGACAGGTGTTTATTTTCAATTTCCGATCATCGCTGACCTTGACATGAAAGTTTCTAAGCTTTATGGAATGCTTCAGCCGAACGAAAGTGAAACAGCTGCTGTGCGCGCCGTTTTCTTCATTGATCCTGAGCAAAAGATTCGACTTATCATGTATTATCCATTAAATGTGGGGCGTAATATGGATGAGATTGTAAGAGCCCTAAAGGCACTTCAATACAGTGACGCAAATAAAGTGGCCATTCCTTTAAATTGGCAACCAGGTGACAAGGTGATCGTTCCACCGCCTAAGACACTTGAAGAGATGGATGCTAGAATTGCCGATACAAACGTAGAGAAAATTGATTTTTATCTCGCCAAAAAGCAACTTTAACAGTATCAAAAAGAAAAAGCGCCTACAAGGCGCTTTTTTATTTTAAAGCAGGATCGTATTTAGTCCTCCGCATCAAAACTCTCGGCAATAAGCTCTAATCCATCGTGAGAGATTACAATAGCTTCCATGGGACTGATTTCACCGGTGTAATCTTGTTCCGCCACAAAAAACTCTAGGCCGGCTTTCTCGCGAAGCGTAAAAATAGTTGCAAAGTCAATCTTACCCTGACCCACAGGGGCCATGCTTCCGTCTTCATTCATGTCCTTCACATGAAATGCTTTAATACGCCCTTGGTATTTGTTAATGAATCCTTTGATGTCAGCTCCGGCTACAGTTGCCCAATAGAGATCAAGTTGAAAGTTGACATAGCGAGGGTCTGTGTTTTCAAGAATGTATTCCGCTAAAACAAGACCGTCTTCATTTGGTATAAATTCAAAGTCGTGATTGTGGTACAGTAGAGATAATCCTGCTTTTGAAGCTTTTTCTCCAACTGTATTTAAAAAGCTGACAAGCTCTTCTGGACTCCCTTTCATTCCCATAGTACGCGTTTCAAAGTTGTACGTAAACATACCCATTGGAGGGGCAGGAATCACGACAAACTTGAATCCAGCGGCAACCGCGTCTGCAATTTCTTGATCAGCATTTTCGTAAGTCATTGAGCCTTGGTGCGAACTCATGGGTTCAAGATCAATCGACTTCATGTAGTCATTAAAATCATTTGGGGTCATCCCGTAATAAAGACCGCTCTCGTATCCGGCTGACTCAACATAATCGTAGCCAATCTCAGCTACACGGGTTAGTTTTTCTTTTGGATTATCTTTTATTTCTTCTCTGATAGTGTAGAGCATAAGGCCTAAGTCATCATCTAATTCTTTTGTGGGTGATGTGCCACAAGCGCTTATAAGTATCAGAAGAATAAAGAGGTTTGTGAATTTCATGATTAGATATTTGAATTAAATATACTCAAATGCGGGTATCTTTGGTTCATGGTTGAAGAACTTCAATGGCTACTTATTACCGTGGTGGGGTTCATAGCGGGCTTTGTAAACACGGTAGCTGGAGGAGGATCGATTATCACTTTGCCTGCAATGATTCTTGTGGGGCTTGATCCTACCGTTGCCAACGCCACCAATCGCCTTGGAATTATGCTATCTGCCCTTTCTGCAGCCGCAGGTTTTAAAAGTAAGAAGGTAAGCGTAATGCCTTTTAGCCTTTATTTAGGGTTGGCAGCTACTATAGGGGCGGTATTCGGGGCCATGATTGCTGTTGAATTCGACAAGAGTCTCTTTAACAAGGTGTTGGCGATCATCATGATTATTATTGTGGTACTGATGATTTTACAGCCCAGAATTAAGCGGGCTGTCAGCATAGAGCGATTAAATGGGAAGCCCCTTTGGTTGACCTTAGTTGTCTTTTTATTACTAGGAGTCTATGGAGGGTTCATAAACGCGGGTATGGGGTTGCTTATGATTCTATGGCTTAATCTCTTTAACGGGCTAGACCTTATTCGAACCAACGCTACTAAGATGCTAGTGACAGCAATCTACACGAGTGCTGCACTTGCTATTTTCATTTGGAACGATCTGATCGATTGGCTCATCGGCCTTCTATTGGCTTTTGGTAATATGGTAGGAGGGTGGATTGCTGCTCGACTATCTGTCAAGAAAGGCGAAGGCTTTATACGAGCCTCTCTCTTTGTAATGGTAGTATTAATGGCCGTTAAACTCTGGTTCTTTTAGTAGGGTTGAACCTCATCAATCTGAAGGCCATAACCACTGAGTCCGACCCGGTGAATAGGTGAAGAATTAGACATTAAGCGGAGCGATACTAGATTGAGGTCATGTAGTATTTGCGCCCCAATTCCAAAGTCTTTGTCATCCATGTTTCGGATTTCTTCGTCTTTACGCGATCCAATGAGCTCTTGAATATGGTATTGAAAATCTGAAGCATTTGACTGTTTATTGA
>Ga0181571_10002661_pt1 | contig 13296 bp, 14 predicted proteins | sample 101ome_17_FD_132440 | JGI IMG/M metagenome (GOLD analysis project Ga0181571, IMG submission 132440) | Coastal salt marsh microbial communities from the Groves Creek Marsh, Skidaway Island, Georgia - 101407AT metaG (megahit assembly) | ecosystem: Environmental > Aquatic > Marine > Intertidal...
CCCTCGCCACCTGAGCCTGGCCAAACTCGTTCATTGGTATGTCGGCTGTTCCCTGCAGGCGCAGGTCAATGTTCCAGTCAGTCTGTCCATGGCGGAACAGGCCTAAAACAGTCTCAGTCAAGAAGCTCTCCAAGCAAATCCGTGGTCGAGGCATTGATCTTCACGTCCGAGAAGTCATCGGCTCGGGTTGCCCCCAAGTTGACAATCACAACTGGCAGGCCGCGACTCTTGGCCAGTTTGACAAGGCGAAGGCCCGAGTTCACGGTCAGTGAGCTGCCGGCAACCAGAATCGACTTCGCGCTCTCAACTAGAGAATTTGCAAGCTCAACCCGCTGTTTTGGCACCTGCTCGCCAAAAAACACCACGTCCGGCTTGAAGTGCGCCTCGCACTCTCGGCAGTGGGGGACCTGGAAGCCCTCCGGCGTATCAATGTCAGCATCACCATCGGGAGCAAAATCGGCTGTTAGGTCCCGCATCAATCCTGGATTGAGCAGTTGTATGAGGCGGTCCATTTCTGCCCGATTAATTACCGCACCGCAGCCGGTGCAGGTTATGCGATCAAGCCTGCCGTGGAGTTCAAGCACCTTTTGCGAGCCTGCCTTTTGATGCAGGCCGTCAACGTTCTGGGTGATTATGTGGTTAATCTTGCCAGCCTGTTCCGCCGCGGCTATCGCGGCGTGGCCGGGATTGGGCTCCGCGGCGGCGATTCGATTGAAACCAACATAGCTGCGGGCCCAATACCTAGCTTGATTCGAGGTTGAATTCATGAAGTCATCGAAGGTTAGCGGATGGCGCTGGACCCTGCCCTCACCCCGGTAATCCGGAATTCCGCTGGATGTTGAAATTCCAGCCCCGGAGAGCACCAAGATGTCGCCCGGCTCAATCAAAGCCTTGGCGTGTGCCAGGGAATAGGCGATTGCGGGATCTAGGTTTGGATTGCTCACTAGGAGAGTCTAAATCTAAAGTGTCCGAGAGGGGACTTGAACCCCTACCCTCTATGCGAGGACTAGCACCTCAAGCTAGCGCGTCTACCATTCCGCCACCCGGACCGATGACAGCACAATCTACCACGAAATGCGCCGCTATTTGGCATGGATAGTTGGCTTCATCGCCGAGTAGCGATAGTTTTTAGCTATGAGCGAGCAACCAGAGGTAGCGCTACAGCGGTTCGTCTCCGCTCTGGAGCGCCATCTAGATGCCTGCGCTACCAAGCGCGATGGCACAGACGAAGCACTGAATCGCTCCTATGAAGACCTGGAGGATGCCTTTTTGAGCTACGAAGAGGCATTGCAGGCGACCTATGGCGAATATCTGCCCATCGAGCTGGCAGAAGACTAGACAGTGAATCTTTTTGAAGCCCTACTTTTGGGCCTTATTCAAGGATTGACGGAATTCCTGCCGATCTCGTCTTCTGCCCATGTGCAAATTGCTCAGGAGCTGCTGGACCTGGGCGATCTCACCAAGCCGCAGCTGACGGCATTCATCGCGACAATTCAAATCGGAACCGAGCTGGCTGTAATCAGCTACTTCTTCAAATCAATCATCGAGATTGCTCGAGCATGGCTCAAAGGCAGCTTCAAGCCCTGGCGGGACCAAGACCCTAACTCCCGCATGGGCTGGCTGATAATAATCGGCACGCTGCCCATAGTCGTGCTCGGCTTGAGCTTCCAGGACGCCTTGGAGAATGACGTGCGGCAGCTTTGGGTGATCGGGATAACGCTCGTTGTCTTCGGTCTTCTTCTGGGCGTTGCTGACAAGTTGGGGCGCAAACTCAGGCCAATTAGCGACTTGGGATTTGGCAGTGGAATTGCGTTTGGACTGGGCCAAGCTATGGCCTTGATCCCCGGCGTCTCCCGTTCCGGTGGCTCAATAACAGTCGGCTTGCTGCTTGGCTTCACCCGCGAAGCTGCCGCCCGCTACAGCTTTCTCCTAGCAATACCCGCAGTGTTGGCCAGCGGAACCTATCAATTCCTGAAGAGCTATGCGTTTCTTCCCGCAGACCTGCTGCTCGGCACTTTATTTGCAACCGTGGTCAGCTTCGTTGTCGGCTACGCCGTTATTGCCTGGTTGCTGAGGTATCTGATTCGGGGATCGTTCCTGCCGTTTGTTGTCTGGCGAGTCGGAGTAGGCTCTTTGCTGCTGATCGGCCTCGCAGCAGGAGTGATCTAGGGCTTATCAGCAGAGCCATCCGGCCGCTGGCGTAGATAGCGCTCGAATTCTCTGGCAAGAACGTCGCCCGAGACTTCCTCGCTGTCCTGTTCGTCCCTGCTCTTCTCGAGCTGCTCGATGTAGCCGGAAAGCTCTTCATCCCCTTGACTCATTTCATCAATCGAGCGTTCCCACTCGAACGCAAGTTCTGCCAGCTCCTTAGTGTCGAATTCGAAGTTGGTGATTATGGAAAGCTCCGCCAAGAACTCGAGGGCGGCCTTGGGGTTCGTGGTGTTGTGAACATAGTGCGGAACCGAGCCCCAGAGCGAGAGAACCGGAATGCCCTCCGCTTCAAATGCCTGCCCGAGCACGCTCATAATTCCGATTGGGCCCTCGTATTTTGATGCCTCCAAACCAAATAGCGACTGCATGGCTGGATTCTGAGAGCTGCGAATCAGTTGCATTGGCCGCGAGTGCGGTGCCTCAGCAAGCATGGCGCCGAGAGTGATTACGTGATCTATCTCACGGTCTTCAACCATCTCCATAATCTCGGCCGTGAAGCTGAGCCAGCGGCGCGATGGTTCCGTGCCCAGCAGCAGGTAGAGATTTGCCAGCTCGGGCCGCTGTTCAATCATTTCAGGCGAGGCCTGAAGCAATTCACAGCCAGGCCAGTTGATAACACGAGCGCCGTCGGCATCAAGCTCGAGCATTGGGCGAGCAAGCTGAAAGTCGAAGTAGTCCTCGGGGTCAACCGCATCCAAGGTCTGAGCCTGGATTTGATCCGCAATCGCCCGGATCGCATTGGACGCCCCCTCGGTTGCGTCGTTCCACCCCTCGAAGGCAACCAGCAGAATTCTGCCTGAAAGCATCAAACTCCTTTAGTCAGGTGAAAACTCTAATTCACAGACCAAACTAGACTGAACCAGATGTCGAAAAACTTCTTCCCGCACGCCGTGCTATGGGACATGGATGGCACGCTTGTGGACTCTGAACACTACTGGTCCATCAGCCAAAACCGGCTGGCTCGCTCCTATGGAGCAGAGTGGACCAAAGAGGACGAGAAGGGCGTAATCGGGTCCTCGCTCTACGACTCCTCGGCGATGATCAAGGAAAAATTTGGAATTGCCGACAGAAGCGTCCAGGAAATCATCGATCACCTCACCGAGGAGGTAATCGATCAACTGCGCAATTCGCTACCTTGGCGACCAGGTGCCCTCGATCTGCTGATGGATTTGCGTCAGGCCGGAATCAAGACCGCGCTGGTAACAATGTCGATGCGGAGGATGGCTCTGGCCGTTGCCGAGTCCATTCCATTCCCTGCCTTCGATGTGGTGATTGCGGGAGACGATGTGCGTTTCGGCAAGCCCCACCCCGAGCCCTATCTCACCGCCGCAGAAAAACTCGGAGTCTCCCCAGCCGAATGCCTGGCCTTTGAGGACTCCATCCCGGGTTTGGCGAGCGCCGCTGCAGCCGGAACCCACGCAATAGGTGTGCAAAACATGGTGCCGCTGCCTTCTGGACCAGATCGGCGCATAATCCACACGCTTGAGGGACTAGGGAGCCACAACCTGCACGAATTGAGGCTTGATGTCTGAGATCTTCAAAGCAGGGGATCGCGTTCAACTAACCGGCCCCAAGAACAAGATGAACACAATCGTTCTGACTCCAGGCGGTCGCCTTGGCACCCACAAGGGCGAAATTAGCCACGACGACTTAATCGGCAAGCCATCTGGGTCAGTCATCGAGAATCATCAGGGGGATAAATACCTCGCCCTCAAGCCTTTATTGACCGACTACGTGCTCTCGATGCCGCGTGGGGCCCAGATTGTATACCCAAAGGACGCCGGTCAGATCATTGTCGAGGGAGACATCTTTCCCGGAGCGACCGTCATAGAGGCCGGCGTTGGTTCCGGCGCGCTTTCGAGCTATCTACTGCGCGCGATTGGCGAGAGCGGTAAATTGCACTCCTTCGAGGCTAGGGAGGAATTTGCCACCATTGCTCAAGCAAACGTCGAGAACTTTCTGGGTAACCGCCCGGACAACTGGAGCATCACGGTAGGCAAGCTGCAGGACGAACTGGCCCAAACGGTCCCAGCCGCAACCGCTGACCGCGCCGTATTGGACATGCTTGCCCCATGGGAGTGCGTGGACTCGGTTGCGGATGCGCTGCGCCCAGGCGGCTTGGTGATCGTCTACGTAGCCACCGTCACCCAGCTCTCGAGAACGGTTGAGCAGATCAAGAACCACGGTGGATTCACCGCACCTAGAACCTGGGAGTCAATGGTTAGGCCTTGGCACATCGATGGGCTGGCAGTGAGGCCCGATCATCGCATGATTGCCCACACCGGGTTCTTGCTCAATGCCCGCAGGCTCGCACCGGATACCGAACTGCCTGAGTTCAAAACCCGCCGCGGCAACAAGGTGGAAGGGAGCGCTGAGGATCACGAAGCGTGGCTACCCTCGGACGTCGGGCAACGGCCGATTAGTGAGAAAAAGCTTAGAAAAACAGTGCGCAAGCTGACAGATCAGCCGGATGCGCGGGAGAATTAGCGAATCGAAGGGAACCCATTGAGAAAACTTGCAATGCTGGCTGCGCCGGCACTAATACTGGTCGGCTGCGCTAGCGAGCCCGCCGGCCCCAACACTTACGCCGACTGGGCCTCTGGGCTGCAGCTGAATTGCTCAACCTTCAACGAGGGAGCGGCGGCAGACCTAATCTCGGTCTCCGGTGAATTTGGTGAGCAGCCAGAGGTCAGCTTCCCCTATCCAATCTCTGGTGAGGGCGTAGAGACCAAGGTGGTCATCGAGGGAGATGGTGGTCAAGTCGTTGGTGGCCAGCGTGTGGCGTTACATTTTGCGGGCTACAACGCTGGCACTGGAGAAGGCTTTCAGGCGAGCGATTTCACCTCTAATCAGTTCATCTATCAGGATTTGGTTGTGGGCAGCAACCCCGACTTCTGTACCGCATTGACCGGAGTTCAAGTTGGCAGCCGAGTGGCTGTGCTGCTTAGCCCAGAGTCTGCGCACGGTGGGGTAGGGATTGATTCTCTCGGCGTGGCGCCCGAACACGGCGTGGTTTTCGTTTTTGACGTATTGGAGGCCTTCTTGCCCCGAGCAACTGGCGATGTCAACGCCGCCGAAGCTGGAATGCCCACGGTGATCCTAGCCCCGACTGGACAGCCGGGTATTCAGATTCCAAACGAGGACGCGCCGAGCGATTTTCGCAGAAGCGTGCTGATTGAGGGTGGCGGCGAGCTGATCGAAATTGACGATGAGGTAGTGGTTCACTACACCGGTTGGACTTGGGATGGCGAGCAGTTTGACAGCTCGTGGGATCGTGGCGCCGCGGCTAGCTTCACAGTCTCAAACTCGTCTCTGATTGAGGGCTTCGTGCAGGCGCTAGAGGGCGTCAGCGTCGGCTCCCAGGTCATTGCGGTAATACCGCCCGAGCTCGGCTACGGGGACAGTGCCCAGGGTTCAATTCCAGCGGGCTCTACACTTATCTTTGTGGTAGACATCCTCGGTAAGAATTAGCGAGGGGGCGCAATGGCGAGTCAATCACCGGCAGAGCGCCTTTTCACCCTCACCTGCTGCCTGATGGCCGCTCCGCGTATCGGACTGAGCAAGCAGGACATCTTTGAGTCCGTTCCTGGCTACGTTGAAAATGACAACGATGAGGCCCTCGAGCGGCAGTTTGAACGAGACAAGAAGGCGCTGCGTGAGCTGGGCGTTCAACTTGAGGTTGTCAACTTTGGCGGTAGCGAAGATATCGATGCCCAGCGCTATCGGGTCGAACTTGGCGACTTTAGTTGGCCCGATGAGCTGGAGCTTTCCGCCGAACAGATGGGCCTACTCGAGCTTGCTGGTCGAGCCTGGAACACCAAGCAGTTTGCACTATCTGCGCGCGCCGGGATTGGCCGGCTCAAATCACGGGGAATGGTTGAGAGTAGCCGAGAGCTTGGCTTCATTGCCCCCCGAATCCTGGCCAGGCACGCCTCGTTTGAACCGCTCGCGACCGCATCAGCAGAGAACGAGATTGTGCTTATCGATTACCGCAAGTCCGACGGAAGTCAATCGGTGCGGGAGGTTGCACCGCTTAGGCTGCGATTGGTGCAGGGGGAGTGGGTGCTGCTGGCCCAAGAGAAGGGGGAGATCAAGAATTTCCTTCTTCGCCGAATTGTCGCCAAGGTCAAGGGAACCGGCAAAGCTTTCTCGAACCCCAGTGAAGAGAGCATTGCGGCCGCCGAAGAAGACCTGATTCGCTTCACACAGAGTCAAGTTGCCAAGCTTTCGGTCATCGCCGACTCGGAGGCGTTTTGGCACTTTGGGGGATATGCCACCGAGGTGGAGCTGAACTTCATGGACGAGGCTCTACTTGCCGAGGACCTTTTGGAGTTCGGTCCCGACGTTGAGGTTCTTTCTCCGCAAACGCTCAAACAGCGGATCCAGCAGTCTCTGAGGAAGGTTGTGAGCGACCATGCCTAGACAGGAAATAGACGGGCTTTCCCTCTTTGATTTGACGCTTTCCATTGTCGGGTTGATTCTGGGGCGCGGTTCGATGAGGGTGAGCGAGCTGGCGGACACCTTCGACGTGAGCGAAAAGGCGATTCGCAGGGCCATTAAGGCGATCATAGAAAGCGAAGACCTCACGAACTGTGAAACGCATTTCTATGTCAATGAGGACGATCTGTCCGAAGGCTACGTTTCGTTCTCTGCCGGGCGCTCTAACCTGACCGGCCCGCCGCAGCTATCGAAGCGGCAGCTGAGCTCCTTGGCCATCGGCCTGGACTATCTAGCCTCAATGCCACAGTTCAAGGCCAACGAGGAACTGGGCAAACTGCGCGGCATGTTCGCCTCGCAAAGCCAAAGCATTGCGCAGCTGAGTGAGGATCGCACCGTGGGTCAGATAACCCTCATTCAGCAGGCCCTCAAGAGCCAGCTGGCAATCCGGTGTGAATACCAAAATCAACTCGGAGAGCGCTCAAGCCGGTTGGTTGATCCGCTGCGGCTCGACTTCGTTGGCAGGCAACACTACCTTAGAGGCTATTGTCACACGGCCCTTGAAGTCCGCTCGTTCCGCCTCGATCGGATTCTGCAGCTGGAGCTGACTCAGATTCCTATCAGTGCTGCTGCCCGGGAAAGCGAAGTCCCAGAGGAGGTGTTTGGGGTATCCGACCAGGAGATCACGGTAAAGATTGCCGCAAAGCCCGAGGCTGGGGAGATCTTTTGGAACTTCCCCGCAAATAGCGACCCCACTTACCTGGATGGCGAGCTAATCGGCGAGATCAGGTTGGGTCAGCTCGCGAGCCTCCCCAGGCACATAGTTCGCTATGGTGGCCTAGTGCGGGTGCTAGAGCCGCAGTCGGCGCGGGATGTGGTGCGAGAGTTCGCGGAGCGAGCGCTGCAAGAAGGAGGACGCTGATGGAATGGACCGGTTGGCTGATCCTTGTCGTTAGCCTGCTTGGCATCTACCTCACTGGCCTAATCGGTTACCGTCTTTTGATTTCAACCAAGAAACTGCGACAGGAAGTAGCCCGGGCCGATCAGCTAATTTCCGAACTCAAAAACGTTGAACACCTTGCAGTTGAGTTTTCCTGGCCCAGCACAGGGGCAGAGCTGGAAGAACTGTTAATCAATCGTGAGCTACTAAAAAGAGCACGAAGGCACCGCGCCGAGGCTCGAAAGCGTAAACTAATCGAGCGAATCTCATCCATCGAAGTAGATAAGAGGTAGAGCATGAGACTTCAAGGCTGGGAATGGATCATCATTCTGGCAATTGTTTTGCTGTTGTGGGGTGCCCCCAAGCTCCCAGCTCTTGCAAAGAGCGCGGCTCAGTCAATGCGAATTTTCAAGAAGGAAATTAACAAGAACGGCGAGCCCGAGGCAGTAGCCAAAGAGGCTGACGAGAGCGAGAAGAAGCAAGACTAATGGCGCGGCGCAAGGACAAAGAGCGCCGCATGACTCTTGGCTCCCACCTTCGGGAGCTGAAAAATCGCCTCGCGTGGTCGGCCGTATTCATAGTCGCGGGAACGGTAATTGGCTGGTTCCTGTTCGATCCCGTTTTTACGATTCTGCAGCAGCCCCTTCGGGACGTAGCGGCGGAGCGGGGTATCGACGCCTCGGTCAACTTCACCACCGTCGTATCCGCATTTGACCTGAGGATTCAGCTCTCGATCTTCTTGGGAGTGATTCTTGCGGCGCCATTCTGGCTATGGAACCTCTGGGCGTTCGTGGCCCCAGGGCTAAAAAACCGAGAGCGGCGCTATGCATACGGCTTCATGTTTTCGGCCCTGCCGCTGTTTCTTGCTGGAACTTATCTCGCATGGTCCAACCTGCCGGGCTTCGTAGTTGCTCTGATTGGATTTACTCCAGAGGGCAGCACAAACGTGATCAATGCAGCTGATTACGTTCTGTTTGCAATTCGCGTGCTGCTGATCTTCGGCCTGGCGTTTGTAATGCCCGTGGTGCTTGTGCTGATGAACTTCGCCGGCCTAACCACAGGCAAGTCGATTCTCAAGGGTTGGCGCGTGGCAATCTTGATAATAGCCATCATTGCCGCCCTGGCGACTCCAGTTGCGGAGCCGATGACGATGTTTGTGATGATGATTCCACTCACCATGCTCTACTTCACATCGGTAGGTATCGCGATGTTGAACGACAAGAGGCGGGCGCGCAAGCAGGCAAAGCTGGTTGGCGCAGATGATGAGCTCGAGCTCGACTGAGCTGAGCGCCGCCGAGCGCTACGCGAGGGCTAAACGGAAACAAAAACACATCGAGTTAGACAAGTTCTCCGAAAGTCTCAAGTTTCCACTGGATGACTTTCAGGAGCGGGCCTGTCGCGCTCTAGAGGACGGCTCGGGAGTTTTGGTGGCTGCCCCGACAGGAGCGGGAAAGACCATAGTCGGGGAGTTTGCCATTCATTTGGCGCTTGCCGCGGGTCTCAAGGTGTTCTACACAACTCCAATCAAGGCGCTGAGTAATCAAAAATATGCAGAGCTGGTTAGGCGCTATGGCAAAGAACGCGTCGGCCTGCTGACCGGCGATAACAACAACAATTCCGAGGCGCAGATCGTGGTCATGACCACTGAGGTTCTACGCAACATGATCTACGCAACCTCCTCCAGTATTCGCGATCTTGCGTTCGTGGTCATGGATGAGGTGCATTACCTGGCCGATCGATTCCGCGGTGCTGTGTGGGAAGAAGTGATCCTGCACCTACCGAAAGACGTGCGCGTTGTTTCGCTGTCGGCAACGGTCTCAAACGCGGAGGAGTTCGGTGCATGGCTGGCAGAGGTTAGAGGCAACACCGAGGTTATTGTCTCCGAGCACAGGCCCGTACCGCTGCACCAGCATGTGCTGTTCGGCGACGAGATGCTGGAGTTATTCGAGACTGGATCGAATCAGATGCGAGTGAACCCAGAGCTGCTGCAAAAGCACCAGGCTCGGGCGCGGACTCCCATGCGCACTCGCGGGCGGCAAGCCTCTAGGCACCCGCATCATCGCCAATTTGCCCGCTTTCCCCGGCTTGATAAGCCGGAGGTTGTCGACATTTTGGATCAGCTAGAGCTTTTGCCAGCGATTTTCTTTATCTTCTCCAGAGCTGGATGCAACAACGCGGTGGCCAACTGCAGACGCGCTGGAATTCGCCTAACAACAAAAGAAGAGCAGCAAGAGATACGAAGGCTGGTTGAGGCCAGGTGCTCGTCAATCGCGGATGAGGATCTCGACACACTGGGCTATTTTGAGTGGCTGGAGTCTTTGGAGCGGGGCTATGCGGCTCATCACGCGGGAATGCTGCCGGCTTTCAAAGAGGTAGTCGAAGAGCTATTTCTCAGAAAACTAGTGAAGGCGGTCTTTGCGACAGAGACCCTAGCGCTTGGCATCAACATGCCCGCTCGCACCGTGGTCTTGGAGCGACTGGATAAGTACAACGGCGAGTCTCGCGTGAACATCACCGCTGGTGAATACACGCAGCTGACCGGTCGCGCGGGCAGGCGAGGCATCGACACCGAGGGTCACTCGGTTATTCTGTGGGGCGCCCAGCTCGATCCGAACATGGTGGCTGGTCTGGCGTCAAAGCGCACCTATCCGCTCAACAGCTCGTTTAGACCGACCTACAACATGGCAGTGAACCTGATCGATGCATTTGGCAAGAGCCATGCCACCGAGGTCTTGGAGCGGTCATTCGCTCAATTTCAAGCCGATAGATCCGTCGTCGGAATAGCCCAGGTTATAAGCGAGAAGAAGAAATCTCTCGCGGGCTATGAGGAGTCAATGGCCTGCCACCTCGGGGATTTCCGTGTCTATTCGGATCTAAGACGCCAGATCAGCGATTACGAGCGCGAGCTGTCTCGACTGAAAAACAGAATCGGCAAGGACGTGCGGGAGACCAAGCGCGTGCGAACAATAGATGCAAACCTGGGTCGCATTCGCAAGGAAATGCGCAGCCACCCCTGCCACCAGTGCCAGGATCGGGAGGCACACGCGCGCTGGGGCGAGCGCTACCAGAAGCTCAAGCGCGAAATCGACCAACAAACCGTCCAGCTAGAAGGTAAAACAGGGCAAGTTGCAAAGATTTTTGACCGAATCTGCAGCCTACTTGAGCGCCTGGATTACCTCACCCCAGAGGACGATGACTTTGCAGTAAGCCCAGCGGGAGCGAGGCTGTCCAAGATCTACGGTGAGCGGGATCTCCTAATTGCCGAGTGCGTGAACAGAGGCGTTTGGCGCAACCTAGACCCCGCCGCTATGGCAGCCATGGCTGCGGCGCTGGTATTCGAGGAACGGGGTGAGGAGAGTGAGCACGAACCGAAGTTGCCCAAAGGTAATTTCCGAGACGCACTGGAGGAGACTGAGCGAATACAGAGCGAGCTCTATGACCTGCAGACTGAATTCCGCCTGCCCAAAGAGACGCACCTCTCGCTGGGCCTCGTATGGGGAATCTACCGATGGACCACCGGGGCAAAGCTGACCGATGTGCTTAAAATCTCCGGACTGCTCGCCGGGGACTTCATTCGTTGGAGCAAACAGATTGTTGACCTATTGGACCAGCTCTCCAAGTCCGCCGACCCAGAGGTTGCCCAGAGCAGCTATGAGGCTGTGGACCTGGTGAAGCGCGGAATTGTTGCCTACAGCTACCACCTCTAGAAATTAGGCTGTTGCATATGCGCGAACTTCTCTGGCGAGTGGGCTTGGGCCTGATAGCGGGACTGCTTGCGCTTTTTACTTTCCCAACTGAGAACGTTTGGTGGCTGGCTCCGGTTATACCGGCATTGAGCACACTCGCAGTCTTGGGGGCGCGCGTGCTGCCCGCGTTTCTGGTGGGCTTTATAACTGGGCAGGCTTTCTACATTTCACACGTCGAGTGGCTATCGCTATATCTCGGGCCGGTTCCGCTGCTTGCCTTGAGCACTCTCATGGCACTTTACTTCGGGCTCGGTTCGTCCCTGACCGCCTGGCTTTATCGGAGGTTGCGCGTATCCGGAAAGGGTGCTTTTGGGTTCGCAGTCTTGGCGGCCGCAGTTTGGACGCTACGCGAATTCGCGGCGACCAACTTTCCCTACGGCGGTTTCCCATGGTCTCGACTTTCGATGACTCAGTCAGATAGCTTGCTAACAAATTGGGTTTGGCTCGGCGGCATGAGCCTGTTGACCTTCATGGTTGCACTGCTCGGAACCCTCGCGGCGCTTTGGCTAAAGCACCGGGGCCAGAAAAAGCTGCGCAGCCGAAGGTTTGTCATAACAGCCGCCGCGATTCTCGCGATTCCCGTTGTGCTGCCCATCGGAGTGACCACAAGCCAAAGTGGGGATCGGGTCATCGCTGCGGTGCAGGGCAATGCGAACGCTGGGTTGTTTTCGAACGTGAGTCCCGGCACCATTTTGCAAAATCACATAGATGCCACCGAGTTGGTTTTCGATAGTCCGCTTGCAGATCAAATCGAGCTGCTGGTCTGGCCGGAGAATTCCTCTGATGTCGATCCGCTTCGCTCGGCCACGGCTAGAGAGCTAATCGAGGCTACGGCCGAGCGCATTGATGCGCCCTTCACTTTTGGCACCATCACCAAGAGCGGCGACGATACCTACAACTCAACGCTCTTGTGGCAAAGCGGTGACGGTCTTGTTGACCAATACGACAAGAAGGTTCCAGTTCCATTTGCGGAGTACGCGCCAGATCGACAGTTCTGGAGGATGTTTGCGCCCGATCTCGTGGACATGATTCCTCGCGGTTTCAGCTTTGGCCAGCGTGACGGTTTCTTCGAACTCGATGGCTTCACCGCCGGGACTCTGATCTGCTTTGAAATAGCCGAGGATTCGATCCTGCGAGAGCTAACCGACGGGGGAGCGGAAGTGATTTTGTCGCAGACAAATAATGCAGACTTCGGCTATTCGGATGAGACCTTTCAGCAGGCGGCCATCGCGCGACTGCGCGCGGTTGAGACCGGGCGAGCGGTGGTAAACATCTCCACCGTTGGGCAATCCGTGATCTACCTTCCAGACGGCTCTGTACTGAGCGAAATCGAGTGGTATCAGCCGGCGGCGATGGTGGAGGCAGTGCCTACCTACACCGGTAACACTCCCGCAATTTCCATCGGCGAATTTTTTGATTACGCAAACCTCGGGTTCGTTGGCCTGGCAGCGGCACTTGCCTTTTCAAGGAGGCGTAAGTGAATTATTTGGTCATGATGCCGACTTACAACGAAATAGAGATTTTGGAGCATTCTGTGCGGGCGCTGCTAGAGGAGCTCCCAGAAGCCAATCTGCTCATCGTGGATGATGACTCCCCAGATGGCACCGGTGAGCTGGCTGATCGACTCTCCGCGGCTGATGAGAGAGTTTTTGTGCTGCACCGGGCCGAAAAGGCGGGCCTCGGGGCCGCCTACGGCGCGGCCGTACAGTGGGGACTGGGGAAAGATTATGACTATCTCGTTCAAATGGATGCAGATGGCTCACACCGACCTGCCGACTTAGGCAAAATGCTGAAGGTCGCACACGAGAACGACCTGGTTATCGGATCTCGTTGGTGTGAGGGGGGAGAGGTGGCCAATTGGTCACCAATTAGAGAGCTGATTTCCAAGGTGGGAAATGCCTACACCCGCCTCTGGCTAGGGGGAGCGGTGCGTGACATGACGGCCGGCTTCCGCATCTATTC
>Ga0181571_10002663_pt1 | contig 13291 bp, 4 predicted proteins | sample 101ome_17_FD_132440 | JGI IMG/M metagenome (GOLD analysis project Ga0181571, IMG submission 132440) | Coastal salt marsh microbial communities from the Groves Creek Marsh, Skidaway Island, Georgia - 101407AT metaG (megahit assembly) | ecosystem: Environmental > Aquatic > Marine > Intertidal zone...
CCGCCGAGCCGCCCAGCACGTAAAGCCCGAGCCACTGCGCTCGAACCGCGTTGGCGGTGGCGGTCAGCTCCGGCAGCTGATACGCGTACATGAGCGCGAAGTGCGCCGCCGCGTACACCGCCGCGAACTGCGCCACAGACTTGGGCCACGTCGGATTCGAACCCTCGCGCCCCTCCTCCCCCCGCCTTCGACGAATGACGCTCGCGACGCCGGACCACCCGGCGAGGATGCCCCCGCGATTTCGCCTCCTCTCGTTCCGTCGCCGCCTCGCGTATGCTCCTCGGCTCCTCGTGAGCGGCTCGCGCGACGGCAAACCCCACGTCGCGAGCGCCAGGAGCGCGCACGCGAGGTACGGCGCGGCGGCGAACGACGGAACCGCGGCGCCGGCGACGACGGCGAGCGAGAGCGCGGCGGTCGTCGCCCAACTCGGAACCGACGGGTCATTCAATCCGCCATTCAATCCGCCATCCACGGCCGTGCCGGATTCGGCGGCGGCGGCGGCGAGCGCGGCGGCGACGGCGGCTTCCGTGGCGTGCGCCCCCACGCGGGTCCCCGGGAGTCCGATGGTGAGCGCCGCCACCTCCGCGGCGGCTACGCGGTGCAGGAAGAGCTGCGCCGAGGCGAAACACGCGAGGGCGAAGAATGGGAAAAAGTCTGCGAGGTACGCGGATGCGCCGTCGAGCTCGGCGAAGCCCAGCCATCGCAGCGCGCGCGCGCCGGCGGCGCTCCGGGGCCAATGCGGTCCCAACGAGACGTACAGTCCCTGCACGACGCACTCGCCGGCGATGGCGAACATGGACAGCACCAGCGCGCGTCTCCAGATGGACAGCTGCGTCCGCGTGAGCAGCGCGTGTTGCGTGACTGGCGCGACGCTCGTCGCCATGCGCTCCGCGCCGAAGAGGGCGAGGAAGCACGCGGACAGGACGCTGGGTCGCTGCGACGCCGCCTGGAACGTGGCGGCGACGAAGAGCGCGAGGGAGGAGAGGAGCTGGAACGCCATCGCCCCGCGCCTCGCCAGGCCCTGTCGCCCCGACGACTGCGGGATCGACTGCCGCGGTGCCGAATTCCTCGGACCCGATCCTCCCGGGCCAGGCCCCGGGAGGTCATCCGGCGACCGGGGGATCGACCCGGCGCCTTCCATAGTACGCGCGCCGACGACTACTGGGTAGTTGGTCAGCCGCCCACGGGCGCGATACTGCCTATCGCGCGCTTGGAGTGACGGGGACGCGGGAAATTCTCCGAGAATCGTGGCAAGGAGATCTCCCGAGAGACGAAGTGCGAAGGCATCGGCTGTTCCACCAGGTTGTTTGCAAATTGTTTGTGCTCCTCTCTCCGTGCACGCGCGCGTGAGCGATGAAGCCGGCGGAGGTTCGATGACGCATCGTTCATTTTATACAGAATCTCAAGGTCGTTTATTCCACCCCAATCCCTGACCCCTCGGGCCTCACGCGGCGATCGCGTTGGGAGCCCGGTTCTCCTCATCCCCAGCCGCGGATGCGTCGGCGGCCATCTTCGCGGATCCGTTGTCGGCGCCGACGGCAAACGCCCCCGGGTTGATGGCCACCGTCTTCGTGGTGTTGTTGGTCTTGTAGATGCCCACCAGCCTATCCGCGAGCTCGAACATGTTGTTGCGAAGCGAGATGATCACAAACTGCGCATCCTTGGTTCGCTCCTTGATGTAGTGGCCCACGATGGAGACATTCTTAAAGTCCAGCGCGGCGTCAATCTCGTCCATCACGTAGAGCGGCGTGGGCTTGTAGTGGTGCAGCGCAAACACGAGCGCGAGCGATGACAGCGTCTTCTCACCGCCGGAGAGGTTGGCGATGTTCTTCCAGGACTTCTTGGGCGGACGCACCGAAAACACGATGCCCTCGGCGAAGGGGTCCATGGAATCCACCAGCTCGAGCTCCGCGTCACCGCCCAGGGTGATCATCTGGTACATCTCCTTTAGCCTGAGCGAGATGACGTTGAAGCCCGCCATGAACTCGTCGAGCCTTCTCTTGCGGAGCTCGTCGAACTGCGCGCGGGTCTCGTCGCGCTGCTCCGTCACCGACTTGAGCTCGTCGTTGCGTTCGTCGTATTCGCCCATCTTCACGCGGTACGCCTCGATGGAGCTCATGTCGGGCTTCATCTCCTTGAGCTCCTCCTCCAGGGCACCGGCGCGGCGCATCTCGTCCGCGGCGTCGACAGTGTCGAGCTGTTCTGGGGTGAGAAGCTCGGGCACCGGGACCTGGCACTCGGCGTGGAGCGACTCCTGCTCCTTGCGGAGCTTGTTGAGCTCCTTGTCCCAGTGCTTAGCCTTGTCGTCGTTCTCCTTGGACTGCGCGTCGAGATCCTCGAGTTTGCTCTGGATGTCAACCTCGACGTGCTTCAGCGCCGCCATCTCCTTGACGGCGGCATCCCTAGCCTTGGAAGCGGCGGCGCACTCCGCGGACTTGGCGTCGACGAGGCCCTGAAGCTCCTTCTGGGACTCGAGCACCGCCATGGCGCCCTCCTCCAACGCGGCAAACTCAGCCTTGATCGTCTTGACATCCTCGGAGAGCTTGGCGCGCTCGGCGACAGCCTCCTCGATCGCCTTCTCGAGGCGCGCGGTAGCCTTGGCGTGCGACGCGGCCGTCGCGCGCTTCTCCGTCGCGGCGTCGCCCGCGGCGGCGATGCCGGCGGCGAGGTCCTTGACGAGAGCCTTCTGCTTTTTGAGCTTCTCGCCGCCGACGGCGTCCATCTTAGCCTGGAGAGCCTCGCACTCGGCGCGAACCCCCGCGGCGTCGGCGACAACCTTCTCGTAAAGAGCCTTGGCGTCGGCAACCGCCTTCTCCAGGCGCTTGAGCTCGACCGCGTCCTCCTTGGTCACCTTGGCGGCCGCCTCGAGCTCGCCGAGTCGGCCCTCGAGATCGGCGGCGCGTTCCTCCGCCGCGATCACCTCGGCTCGAAGCTTGGGGAGGCACCGCTCGAGCTTGGCGACGGCAGCCTCGGCATCCTTGGCCTCCTTACCCGCGCTGACGGCCGCCTTGTGCGCCTCCTCGTAGGTGGCCGAGGCTTTCTTGAGGTCAGCCTCCGCCTGAGCGACGGCGGCGGCGGACTCGGCGCCCTCGCCGTCGAGATCGGGCGCGGCGGTGCCGGTTCGCATGCGACCGCCCCTGGGCTTGGAACCGCCGCCGGACATGGTACCCGACGTCTCGATGAGCTGCCCCTGGAGCGTGACCACCCGCCTGCGGACGTTACCGCCGTAGGCAATCTTTGACGCCGCGTCGAGGTCGTCGGCGACGGCGGTGTCGCGAACGCCGTAGTAGAAGGCGACCTCGAGCCTCGGCTCGGCGGGTTTGATGAGGTCGATGAGCCGGGGCGCGCTCGCCGGGGCGGACGTCTTTTTCGCCTCCCGCATCCTCCCCTCGAGTGATCGCTGCTTCTCGAGGATGAGGAAGGTGGCGACGCCGAGGTTGTTGGACCTGAGGTGCGCCACGCAAGCCTGGGCGTCCGCGGTGGTCTCGACGACGATGTAATCGAGCGCGGCGCACGCCGTGGACACGGCGACGTCGTACTTTTTGTCGATGGCGCCGAGATCGCCCAGTCGCCCGAGCACCCCTTTGATCTTCCCCTTGGACTTTGCCGTCATCAGGGACTGGACAATGACGCTCTGAGACTTGGCCTGGTCCGCCGCAGACTTGCTCTGGGCGAGCTTGCCGCGAATCTCGCGGGTCATCTCGTTCGCGCGCCTCTCCTGCTCCTTGGCGGCGGCTTCAGCCTCGCGTCGCTCGGCGGCTCGCGACTTTTCGCTCTCGAGGGTCGATTCGGCGTCGGCAATCTCCTCCGTCTTGGACTTGGCCAACGCGACCGCCGCCTCCGCGCCCGCCTTGGTCTCTTCGAACCTTCGCTTCGCGTCCTCCTTCTCGGTCGCGAGCAGGTCGCGTTCGGTGACGGCGACGTCCACCGCAGCCTTGGCGTCCGCGATCTTACCCTCCCACGGGGACAGCGCGGCTTGAGCCCTCTCGAGCTCAGCGCCGATGGCCGCCATCTCCCCCTTGAGGGACTCGAGCATGGCGTCGAGGGTAGCCTCCTCCTTCTCCACCCGGGACTCCAGCTCAGCCTTCTTAGCCTCGAGCTCGGGCACCTCCTTCTCAATCGCCTCGCACTCCTTCGTCATGTCGTCGCGCTTCTTGGTGTCCTTGGCAACCTTCTCATCCAGCTTCTTCGCGCGAGACTTCATGTTCTTGAGGTCCTCCCTGTGCTTGATGTCCTTGCGCTCAAACTCGGCGAACTCCTTCGTGGCCCTGTCGAGCTCGCCCTTCAACTCGTTCAGCTTGACGGCGTGCTCCTTAACGACAACCTCAAGCTCCTCGACAGCCTTGTCGTACTCTGTGGACTTTGCCTTTTCCTCCTCGAGCTTTGCCTCGAGCTCGGCGACGGATTCGGCAATCTTGGCGACGTTATCGCGCGCATCCTTGACGTACATCTGGTACGCGACGGTCTTGTGCCTGAGGCACTCGCGCTCCTTGGCCATGAAGGCCTCGGCTTCCTGCCTGGCGTCGTCGAGGACGTCCTTCTCCTTCTCGACAAGCTTGAGGCGATTGACCTGGCCGGTGCGCTTCTCGTTCAACTCCTCCAGAGCTTTGCTCTTCTGCTCGATGGGCTCGACGTACTGGTTGGTGCCGATGATGTCCTCGAGGTACTCGAGGAGGCCCTCGTCGCCGGGGTTCGCAGCCTTCGGCTTCATCATGGAGATCTGCTCAACCTCGCCCTGGAGGATGAGGAATCTGTTGTTGTTGAGGTCGACGCCGTGATGCTTGAGTAGGTTGGTGACGTCGGTGAAGTTGCTGGTCTTCTTATCGACGAAGTACTTGGAGGTGTTGTTGCGGTAGGCCTCGCGCGCGATGACAAAGTCGCTGTCGGGCACCGCCTCGAAGTCCTCGCCCTCCTTATCGACGATCTGGTGAAAGTGCACCTCGACGCGCGCGTACTCGAGGTTGCGGAAATCGGTCGAGTTGTGGATGAGCTCGGAGACCTTGTTCAGGCGGAGCTGCTTGGCGCGCTTGCCGAAGACGAAGAGCATCGCATCGATGACGTTGGACTTGCCGCTTCCGTTGGGGCCAACCACGGAGGAGAACGACTGCGAGTTTGGAGGGACGATCGGGGAAGGAGGGAACGGGCGGGTAAGTCTCGGACGAGATTTCTCTCACCACCGGCCCGCCGACGCGGGGACGGAGCCGCGCGAGATTCGGGGCGAGCGGCGCTCGTTCGGGGGCGTTGGGTCGATATCGAGACCCCCGAACGTCTCGATACGACGCCGCGTCTATCGAGAGGACCGGTGAGGTCGCCGGTATCGCGCGCACCTTGTGGAAAGGTCCGACGTGCTGGGCGCCCGCGTAGGACTTGAAGTTCTCCAGCACCATCTTCTTGATGACGAGGCGGGGCTTCTTCACCCCGGCATCGGAGCTCGGGGCCGTCATGGCTGGAGCGTTCGCGGGGTGTACGGGCGCGATGTGGTGGTGCGCACGTCGACGTCGCTCACGCCGCGCTCAAGATGAGTGAAGGCGACCGCCGCTTCCAACACTTTGGTGACGCGGGAACCAAAGGGGGAAAAAGCAGCCGTTGCGAAATTTCTCGGGGGGGACCAAAAAATAATTTTGGCAGTAACAAAACGCATACGCAACTTTTGCGAAATGTCCCGAAAACGCACGGCGAATGTCACGAAACCCCGTCGACGGAACCGAGACGGAGCTGCGGACAGGAGTGGAGCGGAGTTGACGCGGATGGTCGGCCGTTTTTCTTTTCTGCGTTGAGCGAGCGAGCGAGGACGTTTGACGGGTCACATCTTCCGCTTCTTCCCCGAGCCTCCCCCTGGAGCTCCCGCGTACAGGGACGGCGTCGCGCGCCCCGATTCCTCCATCGCGCCTCCCCCCATGTCGCTCTCCGTCCCGGCGTCAATCGGGCGCTCATCCCCATCCTTGGGCTTCAGCGCGCCCACGTCTCTTCGCAACTTGCGCCGGAGCTCGTCGTACCGCCTCTGATCCGCGACGCTCACCGACGGCTGCACGCGCTCGAACGCCTGCTCGAAGTGCTCCAGGGTCACCTCGGGCGGCGCGGGCGGCGCCGGGAGCGCGCCCGCGGCGGCGCCCGCCTTTCGAATCTTCTCCCGTTCCGCGTCGGCCGCCGTCGCGACGGCGAGGTTACCCTTGAGCGCCGCGACGCACGCCTCGCGCACCAGGCTGGCCAGGTCCGCGCCCGAGAACCCGCCGCATCTCGCCGATGTGCCTATCGAGCCCACGTCCACGTCGGGCGCAAGCGGCGTCTTCCGCGTGAGCGTCTTGAGGATGGCGGCGCGTCCATCCGGCGGGGGCAGCGGCACGTAGAGGAGCTTGTCGAGCCGCCCCGGCCGGAGCATCGCGGGATCGATCATGTCCGGCCTGTTCGTGGCGGCGACGACGAACGTGGACGAGCGAGCCTCCAGTCCGTCCATCTCGGTCAGCAGCTGGTTCACGACGCGTTCGGACGCCTGGTTCCCCTCGTTCCCGCGCCGGGGCGCGAGCGAGTCGAGCTCGTCGAAGAACAACACGCAGGGCGCGGCGGCTCTCGCCCTGGCGAATAGCGTTCGAACCGCGCGCTCCGACTCGCCCACGTACTTGTTCAGCAGCTCGGGTCCCTTGATGCTGATGAAGTTGGCGTTGGCCTCGTTCGCCGTGGCCTTCGCCACCAGCGTCTTGCCGCAGCCCGGGGGACCGTAGAGCAACACGCCGGTGGACACCGCCAGGCCCATGGCCTGAAACCGCGCCGGGTGCGCTATGGGCTCGCACACGGAAAATTTGAGCTCCTCGCGAACCTCCGTCAGGGACCCGACGTCCTCCCAGGTCACCTCCGGCGTCGTGGTGAACCCCTCGCGCTGCGCCGAGGGCTGCACCTTGGTCAGCGCGAGCGCAAAGTCCTCGATGGTTATGGAGAGGTTCGCCAGTTCCGAGGCGTCGAACGGTCGCCGATCCGCCAATCGACCCGACCCCATCAGCGTCTCTTCGGGACCGTTCTCCTCGGGACCGTTCTCCTCGGGACCGTTTTTCTCGCCGGAGAGTTGCTGGAAGATGCGAGCCACCGCGGAGGCGGCAGCCTCCTTCGCCAGAGCGCTCAGATCGGCTCCCACGTACCCCGGGGTCTTTTTCGCAATCTCCGCCAGGTCCAACCCGCCGGCTAAACGCAGCTTCTTAGCCTGAACGGCCAGTATCCTCGCCCGCGCGCCCTCGTCGGGGATCCCCAGCATGATCTCGCGATCGAACCGCCCCGCGCGGCGCAGCGCGGCGTCCATGCCGTCCGGTCGGTTGGTGGCTCCGATGACGGTGACGTGTCCCCGCCGATTGGGACGATTGTTTTCGTCGCCGTCAGCCCCCGTCCCATCGCCGCCCGTCCCTTCGCCGCCCGGGGAGATGCCAACCCCGTCCTTGAGATTAATGCCAACCCCGTCGTTGAGATTATCCATCGACGCGAGCAGCTGCGCCACGATCCTACTCTCCATCTGTCGCCCGGCGCTCTCGCGTTTGGGGACGATGGCGTCGACCTCGTCTATGAAGACGATGGCCGGCGCCGCATTGGCCGCCGCCGCGAAGAGCTGCCGGATCTTAGCCTCGGACTCGCCCGAGACGCCCGCGACAATCTCCGGGGCGGCGATAGAGAAGAAGGGCACCCCGGCCTCCCTGGCGATGGCGTGCGCGAGGGTGGTCTTGCCGCAGCCCGGGGGACCGTGCAGCAGAACGCCGCGGGGGGGTTCGACGCCGAGCCACGAGTAGAGTTCGGGGTGCGTCAGCGGGCACAGGATGAGCTCGCGAATCGCCCTCAGGGATTCCTCGATGCCGCCGAGGTCCGCGAGCGTGACGTCCCGCGGAGGGACGGGCTGGAAGGTGTTCACGCCGTCGCCGCCGCCCGCGCCGAAGGGATCCCCGGGGCCGTTGCCGACGCCGCCGGGCTTGTACTTGCTTCCTCCGGGGAGGTAGTCCTCCAAAAAGTCGTCGCCAAACTCCGACTTGTTCCGCCTGTTCTTCTTGTTGTTCACCCGCCTGTTGTCCCTCCTGTTGCGCCTGTTGCCACGCTCCGCCTCCTGCAGGCGCTTGGCGCGGGCGAGCGCGACGGCCGCGACGTGAGTGGCCGCAGCCGCGTCCATGCTCTGCTCCCTCCTGCTCGCCGGCGCGGCGGGGTGAGCTCCGGCGCCGCCGGAAGGAGCTCCGGCGCCCGCCTTACCCTCCGCCGCGAGCGCGCGCTGCGCGGCGGCTGCGACGACGTGTGGCGGCGCGAACGCGGCCTTTTCCTCGCCTCCATTGGCGTTGTTCGCCTCGGGCGCGGGCGGCGTGGACGCGTAGAGTCTCTGAAGATCTCTGTTCATCTTGAGCGAGGGATCGTCGACGTCCGCCCCGGGCTCGTCCGCGTCCATCTCGTCGCTGTCCCCGTCAGAGTCGTCGGAGTCGGAGTCGTCGGAGTCGTCGGAGTCGGAGTCGGAGTCGTCGGAGTCGTCGGAGCCGGAGCCGCCTCGCCCGTTCGCGCGTTCGGCGAGGTGCGCCGCCTCCATCGCCTCGAGCGCGTCGCCGCCGGCGTCGGACCCCAGCCCCCGCCGCCGCACCTCCTCGCACGCGCGCTCCACCATCTTGCGGAAGACGTTCGCGGGCTTGCGCAGGTACTCGCGGTAGACGCTCCTGAGGTGCTCCACGGTCGCGGCGACGTCGGCCGGGTCGCCCCCGTCCTGCGCGAATTCCTGGACTCTCGGGATGAGGGTGGTGTCGCCGCCGGGGGCGTAGCTGCCGCCCCCCCTGGCGCCGGCGCCGGGCGACCGGCTGTTTTGCCTCGAGGGCTTACCCTTGAACTTGCCCATCGATGCCGCGGGCCCCGGGCCCCGGGTGATGCCGGGTGAGACTCGGAACTGCGGCGTGGGCCGGACCGGCGCCGACTTTTGCTCATCACCGCCGCCGCGCCGTTGGCAGACCGTGGTCGCGCAGACCGTGGCAGCCAAAAATTTGGCAGAGACGCCTTCGTGCCTACGCGCCAACTATAGCTAGCTACGCCGCCGCCGCTCTGCGGATCGCCCGTCTCGCCCCGGACCCCGTCCAGTACATCCCGACCAGTTCGCCGAGCTCCGTCCCTTCCTCCGCGTCCGCGCGCGACGCTTCGTCTCGCACCCCCGACGGGGTTGCCTCGACCCCGTCCGAGGCGGATGCCTTTTTTGACAGCTCAACCTTCCTCCTCACCGGACCCCGCCAACCCCTGCTGTGCATGCCCTTGGACCCGAGCGCGGCGGATTCCTCGCGCGCCTTCGCTCCAGCCTCCGTGTCCGGCCTCTCCAGCAACGCGCGCATCCTGCGGTCGTCGAATCTTCCCAACGGACCCGTCATCGCGCCGCGGGCCCCGGCGCTCGCGTCGTCGTTCGACGACTTTGTCTTAATCCTCCGATCCAACACCCGGTTCATTCCCCGCTCGGTCGAGTGCTCCACGTCCAGCTCGCGCACGTACCGAGCCCGCCACTTGGACGTCGGGATGAAAACTTTACCCCTGTTCGCGTCGTGCGCGTTGGGCGGCAGACGGCGGCGGCGCGATCCCAATCCCATCGAACTTTGAAGCGCGGCGACGTACGCGCCGCAGTCAGAGTTTGACGCGGATTCGAATAGCCGCGGCGCTAAGGAACGCATGGCCGCTATCCGTTCCTCGTTGAGCGGGTGCGTGCTCAGGTACCGCTCCATCTCCTTGCGTGCTAATTCTTCGTCGCCGTTGACGCGCATCACCGACTTTTCCGCGGATCCGTCTCTCGTCGTCGACTCGGTCGGATCCGTCGTTCGCCGTCGCTCTTCACTCGCGAACGCCTCCAACGTGGACATCATCCTCGGCCCCGCGTCGGGATCGAAGCAAGCGCCGGTGAGCAACGACATGCCGATCTCGTCCGCCTCGTACTCCATCGTCCTGCTGTACGGCAGACTCACGGCCAGCTCCGCCGCAGCCTCCGCGCCGATCAACGCCGACGCCGTCACAGCTCCCCCCAGGAAATCAGCCCCAAACATAGCCGCCAGCGCCCATCCGGCGGCGACGCCGATCGTCTTCAACATCTCGATCGACGCGTGCTCCGCGACGTGCCGCGCGATCCTGTGTCCCATCTCGTGCGCCAACACGAACGCCAGTCGTCCGTCGTCCCTCCCGCACGCGCGGATCAGGCCGGCGCTCACGAAGATGTGGCCGCCGGGCGCCACCGACGCGTTCACCTCGGGGGAATCGTACACGTGGAGGCTCCACGTGGCACCCTCCGCGAGCAGCGGGTGCGTCGAAAGGTTTTCATCAGTAGGGTTCGTCCCCACGACCAACGCCGGGTCGAGGCGGTTCACCAGCTTCCACAGGATACCCGCCACGCGCTGCGTCGCGGGATGCGACGGGGGCAGAAACGATCCATCCAGGCGTTCGAACTGCGCCGCGGTGGCGGCGCGCAGGAGCCGTTCCTCGTCGCCGAGGTTTAGGAGCATGAGCCTGCGTCGCCCCGTCGCGGGTACCTCCTCGGTGTAGACGTGCGCGACGACCCCGGCGCCCGTGGCGACGACCGCGACGCGCGCGACCGATCCGGATCGCGTGCGACCGAGGAGGGCGTCGCGCAGTCGGGCCCTTGCGGACGGGGTGGTGACGGCGTTGAACACCCTGTTGGCGGCGTTCATCCTCGCGGTGGCCAGCACGGTGCGACTCGCGATGGAACCCGCGACGTACGCGGCGGGGATGATGGGGTTGGGCGGCGCGAAGGACACAAAGCGCGAGGGCCCGACGAAACAGCGAACGACGCGCGATGACGACGCCGTGAGGATCGAGCCGGCCGTCGTCGAGCGAGAAGGGAGGTTCGAACGGAGCGCGGACGCGACGGAGGGATCCGAAAGGCTCTCGGCACGTTGAGCGACGCGCCGGGCGCCCCGATGGGCCGCGCGAGCAGCCCACATGGCCTCGCCGGTGCCCGTGCCCTGTGACGGGATTGCGGCACGCGTTTCCCAGCTCTGCTAGAGGAGAGCAGCGGTGAGAGGTCCGATGATTTCAAACCTCGGGGCGCCAGCTGTATGGAGACGCCGTCACGGGAGGTATCGGACGCGGGTTCCGCCGCGAGGCGGGATCCGCGCAGTCCCGGGGTGAGCCTCGGCCGCGGCCTGGACTCGTTTCTCGACGATCTCACCCCGGAGGCGACGCGGCAGGCGACGACCGAGGACCGCGCCGCGCTGCTGCAGCTGACCAAGTTCAGGGAGCGGCTCGCGGCCATGGGCGACGGCGCGGGCGACGGTGACGAGCACGATCCGCCGGCGACGCCCTCGGACAGCCCGCGGACGATGGATACCACCAACCGCGCGTCGTCTCCGCCATCGCCGGACGAGAACGCGCCGCCGGGCGCGGGCATCCCGGGCATGACCCCTCGGAAGGTTCACCCGTCGTTCACGCTCCCGCCCCACGAGCAGCAGCGGCGCGACGCCCCCGCCGCCGCCCCCGCCGCCGCCGTCCGCACCCGGGGCACGTCTCCGAGCCTGATCACGTCCCCGTCGGGTCGGATCGAGGTCGGCGCGACGGCGATGACGACCGCGCGTTCATCGCCGCTGAGCCGCGAACCGACCACCCCGACGGACGACGACGCCGACGCCGGGGGGAGTCAACGGAGGCGCCGGGCGCGGGTTCCCGAAGACGGAAACGACGTTTTCGGTAGGGACGACGACGACGTTTTCGGTAGGGACAACGACGACGGCGACGGGCTCACCGAGCAGACGCACGGGTCCGCCGCCGCCGATCCCGTCGCGCGGGCGCCGGCTGACGACCCGCGCTCGTCGGTGACGACTCGGTCGAACGATCCGTACATCGTCGGGCGGCTGCTGGGATCCGTGGAGGCGGCGTTGGCGGAGGCGGCGACGCCGCGAGCGGCGCTGGGTGCCCTGCGCGCGGACGTGGACGAGTGCAGGGCCGCGATCGACGCCCTTCGCGAGAGCCTTTTGGCTCTCGAACGCGAGGACGCCGCGTTGACCGAGGCGCAGGGTCAGATGCGGGAGGAGCTCGACGACGCGTGGCGAACGCGGCTGCCGCGGCTGGAGCGCCTGATGTTCCGACTCGCCGATCGCCTGGACCGCGTGGTGGACGAGGCGGTGGCGGCGTCTATTGAGGCGGTGAACGTGCGACGCCTCGAGGAGGAGCTGGGTCGGCTTCGCCTCGAAATCGCCGAGCTCGCGGGGGTCGAGACGGGACGCGCGACGGGCGAGGCCGTCGGCGAGGCGACCCTCGCGGCCATCGCGCACGCGGACTCCAGCGTGAACACCCTGCGCGCCGAGACCGCGGCCGCGGTGGAGAGCGTTCGCGTCGAGACGCTGGCGCGGTTGGAGCGGGTGGAGGCGCGGGTGGAACGGGCGGAGTCGGAGTCGGAGTCGTCGAAAGCTTTAACTCGGGGTCATCCGCTCGGCGGCGGCGAATCCGTCGTCGCTCGCGTCGCGGCGGGTTTGGAGCCGTGCATCGACGTGGTCACCGCCCTCGCGGCCCGCGTGCTCGGACCGGGGCGTTCGGGCGATAGCGAACGCGAGGGGGGGGGGCGCGAGGCGGTGACGGCGACGCCGCGGGGTAAATCGACGGGGTTCGCCCGCGACGAAAAAGCGACGAAAACGGGAATCGCGGCCATCTTCGAAGGCGTCGCCGCCGATATGGACGACGACGCGGGCGCGGACCTGCTCGGCGCGTCGCTCGTCGTCCTCGCCGCCGAGGCGGCGCACGCGATCGCGCCGCGCGGTCCGTGCAGGGTGGCGACGCGGGTCGTGCGCGCGGCGGTTTGGACGAGCACGGCGGCGCTTGCGTCGGGGGCCGTGAAATCGTGGTGCCACCGCGTCGCGACTGAGGCGATGGCGGAGCGAAGGAGGCGGCTCGACCGGGTGGCGAAGGAGGGCGCGGACGTCGATGACGATGACGAGGAGGAGGAGAGGTTCGAAACTCCGCCGGCGAGGTCCTCGGCAGATCCAGAGCTGTTCGTCAACACGCACTGAGTTGGGTGCCCACTTTTTTTTTGGCCACGCATTTGGCCACGAGAGCGAGACACGTCGCCAAATAAAAAAAGGTAGCCTCTCGCATAACGCGTCGCACTTCCCGCCGCGCGACGAACATGAAGCCCGCCACCGTCCTCTCCTCCTCCGACTCGCTCGTCGCGCCCGTCGGCGCGTCGCGCTCGCGCGCCGCGCCTCGTCGCGCCGTGGTGGCCGCTCGCGCCTCCACGGACGCCGCCGCGACGACCCCCGCGCAGGGGGTCGGCAACACGTTCAGGACCGCCACGGATCGAGTGACGCTCGGCACG
>Ga0181571_10002668_pt1 | contig 13275 bp, 8 predicted proteins | sample 101ome_17_FD_132440 | JGI IMG/M metagenome (GOLD analysis project Ga0181571, IMG submission 132440) | Coastal salt marsh microbial communities from the Groves Creek Marsh, Skidaway Island, Georgia - 101407AT metaG (megahit assembly) | ecosystem: Environmental > Aquatic > Marine > Intertidal zone...
GCAACACGATGGGATCTGGCATCAGCAAGACGGCCCATTCTCGGCCTCGGCATTTCAGCGGATCGGGCCGTGGACGCTGCTGGTGCAGGGAGTGGATCAGTGGGAGGCACGTGTCGCGGGGTTGCGCGATCACCTGCCGCGGATACCGCGCTGGCGGTTTGATGACGTTATGGTGAGCTTCGCAACGGACGGTGCTGGCGTCGGTCCTCACTTTGACCAATACGACGTATTTCTACTCCAAGGTAGTGGCCGCCGAGAGTGGCGCATTGGCCCAAGGTGTGACTGGGAAACACCCCAACTCAATGAAAACGGGCTCAAACTGATACCCCCATTTGATCCCACAGATACCGTTATTCTGCAACCGGGCGACGTCCTCTACCTACCTCCGGGCATCGCGCACTGGGGCGTCGCGATTGGCGACTGCATGACCTATTCGCTCGGCTTTAGAGCCCCACCGGTTGCCGATTTGATTGCTAGACGGACCGATGCGGTCCTCGAGCGATTGGTGCACGACGTACTGTTAGAAGATAGAGACACCGCGATCGAGTTAGCGCGCCCGGGGGAAATCACTGCGGCTCACATCACGAACGCCCGGCAGGCCGCGAGTACCGCACTCGATGCCGTAGATACGGGCATTTGGTTCGGCGAACTCGTCACCGAACCACACGAAGAGCCCGATCACGCGAACGCACCGTTACCCCCGCAAACAGACATTTTACGGCTGAGCCCCTCTGCGCGGGTTGCCTGGATTGTGCGGGCTGAGCACATTGATGTTTTTGTCAATGGATCGCACGTAGAGGCGCCCCTCGCAGGGCTAGAACCGCTGATCGCGCTGTGTGGCGGCGGCTGCGTTTCTAGCGCTTTACTCAACGAAGTTGCAGAACCGCTCTATGATGTATTGCTAGAGCATCAGGTACTCACGGATGAGGAAGAAAAATGAATGAGCACACACGGAGGATTCTCCCGCACATCAAGACGCTACTAGAGGCTGCGACTCGAAGTATCGTTATTAGCAATCCAGAAAATACACTCGAGTTGTTCAACAATGACGACGTGATCACCGAAATCGCTCGGGTCGCGCGTCGCGGCCCGAGAGCAAAAATCCAAATCTTGCTGCGGCATTTTGAACCCGTGAGGCTGGAGGGAAGCCGTTTCATAGGCATGTTGAAGCGCATTCCGACGCGAGCACAGCTGCGGGTGTTAAGCGAGCACCCAGAAGCGCGAGCGGAAACGATGGTCATCACCGATGGCCGAGCGGGAGTCACGGTCCCAAATCGAACACGTCGACCCATGCACCTCGTTGACAAGCGTGAGGTCAAATCGTGCCTTTTGCGCTTCGATACACTTTGGAATGTCGCAGAGCCGCCGGCTGATTTGCGCCAGTTTTTCTGACAGATACTCGGACTTGACTCAGTCGCCACCCGCGGGGGTCAAGGTACTCCCCAGAAACTCGAGCACGTCGCTAGGTAAGAGCCCGATGCCATGCTCATGCCATGCGCGATCGCCCGCCACCGCGTGTGCCATAACAGCGCTCTCAGCCGCACTGAAGGGACAGCTGCTGCGGGCTAACAGAGCCCCACTCAATCCCGCTAACACATCGCCCATGCCGCCCGTCGCCATGCCGGAGTTGCCGGCAATGCAGATCGAGGGCGTTACGGTCGGATCTGCTGAGGCGGTCACGGTACCCGAGCCTTTCAGGACGAGCGTACACTGATATTGCTGCGCCAGTCGTCTCGCCCAACCGAGTCGATCGGCCTCAATCTCTCTCGCAGTGACGCTCGCCAGTCGCGCCGCCTCACCCGGGTGCGGTGTCAATATTCGTGTCTTTCCTTCGGTCACAAAGATCGCGGGCGTGTCGGCCGCAAGTAGGTTGATGGCGTCAGCATCAATCACCTGAGGACAATCGGACGAGATGGCCAGATCAAAGCACGTTCGCGCCCACGCATCCTGACCTAGACCGGGTCCGATCACGACGATCGATGCTCTCGCCAGAAGCGCGGGAAGCTGTGCTGAAGGGTCCACCAACGGTACGCCCATCAGCTCCGGATACCTTGCAAGCGCAGCGCTGATTGAATCCGGGTGGGTGGCAAGCGTGACCAGTCCAGCCCCACCGCGTAGCGCCGCCCCCGCGGCCAAAATAGCGGCACCCCCCATTCCCGCATTACCGCCAACGACCAACACATGGCCGAAGTTACCTTTGTGCGAGGCAACGGCTCTGCGCTGCACAAGCATCGACGAATCCAAATCCGCGCGGCATATCGCATCGGGGGGCACTGTGTCGTAAACCGTCCGCGGGGTATCTAACGATTCGAGGAACAATTCCCCCACCGTGTTTCGCGCGAGACCGGTAAGCAAACCCGGCTTGAGCGCAATAAAAGTGACCGTTGTATGCGCCCTCACCACACAGTCCTGTGTCTGACCCGCATCCGCGTCGAGACCACTGGGCACATCAAGCGCCAAAACAGGCACACCACTCTGATTGATCTTTTCTATCACGGCCTCAAGCTGCTCACGGGGCAGCTGCTTAAAGCCAATGCCCATCAGCGCGTCAACAACGACATCATAGGGAGCCGCAGGTTCAGAGCGCACCACCCACTCCGGTGCGCTTTGCGGAAAACTGCCCGTAACACGCTGCCAATCTTCGTAGGCCTGATGCGCCGGGCCCTTGATGCGATCAGACTCGCCTAAGAGAAACACGTCAACAGCGAACCCCGCCTCATGGGCCAGTCGAGCGACCACCCAGCCATCACCGCCGTTGTTGCCTGTGCCACAGAACACCGCCAAGCGTTCTGCCTCGGGCCATTGACGCAGCAGATGCTGGAACGCGAGCGCACCCGCGCGAGACATCAGCTGATAGTCGGTCAGGCCTTGCGCGGCCGCAGATCGAGCATCGAGTAGCCGCATAGCCTCAACTGAATAACAGCCGCCAGCTGGCTCTCCACCAACGAGTCCCAAGGAGGCTCGAGAGTGGCTCATGATCTAAGCGCCCATCAGCAAGCTCGCATCGCGCGCGACTCGCTGGGTCACGTCTTGGCCAGCGCCAAAACAGATTGCGCCGCCGATAACGGTGTGAGCTCGGTGTTGGTCACTGCGGCTTCGATATCAGGGAGTGCCGCCTTGACGGCGGGGTGCTGAGCAAGTGAATTGCGCAATAACTCATCAATCAACTGCCGCATCCACGCCAGATTCTGCTGCGCGCGAGTGCGCTGGAAAGTCCCCGCGTTCATTGTGATTTGCCTGTACTCGGCGATCGCCTGCCAAATTTCGTCGATCCCATTTCCCTGTAACGCGGAGCAGGTCATCACCGGGGGATCCCAAATATCACCATGGCTCAATAGCGACATCGCACTGCGATAGTGTTGCTGAGTGGTTCGAGCTAATGCTTCGCTCGCGCCATCGGCCTTGTTAACCACGATTGCATCGGCCAATTCTAGTATCCCCTTCTTGATGCCCTGGAGCTCATCGCCACCACCGGGCAGCATCAGCAACAAAAAGAAATCGACCATTCCAGCAACTTGGTGCTCGGATTGCCCCACGCCAACCGTCTCGACAAGAATCACATCAAAGCCAGCCGCTTCGCAAAGCAACAAAGATTCGCGGGTCTTGAAGGCAACGCCCCCGAGGGCTTTACCTGCGGGTGAGGGACGAATAAACGCATTATCGGAGCGTGACAGAAGCTCCATTCGGGTTTTATCACCGAGGATCGAGCCCCCGGCGACCGGAGAACTCGGATCCACCGCCAGGACCGCAAGGCGATGACCCTGCGCGATGACGTGCTGACCAAAAGCCTCAATAAACGTTGACTTACCCACGCCCGGCACGCCCGTGATGCCGACGCGAACACTGCCCCCGGTGTGAGGCAACACACTGTTTAACAACTCCTGGGCGGCCTCGCGATCGTTTTCCCGCTGACTCTCTACGAGCGTGATAGCCTTCGCTAAGGCGCGACGATCACCCGAGAGAATTTGTTCAGCTGTTGGCGTTGATCGCATCGAGTACTTTTCGAGCGGCATCGGGTATCGGCGTGCCCGGCCCGAATATCAGCGCCACGCCCTTCTCTTGGAGGAACGCATAGTCTTGCTGGGGAATCACGCCGCCCGCGATCACTATGATGTCGTCAGCGCCCAGGGCTTTAAGTGCGGCGATCAGCTGAGGCACAAGCGTTTTATGCCCGGCAGCCAGACTCGATGCTCCCACAACATGGACATCGTTCTCGATAGCCTGACGAGCGACCTCTTCCGGAGTAGAGAACATCGGCGATAAATCCACATCAAAGCCGACGTCGGCGAACGCGGTCGCGACGACCTTCGCGCCCCGATCATGGCCATCCTGACCCATCTTCGCTACGAGCATTCGGGGGCGGCGTCCGTGGCGCTCTACGAATGCATCAATATCCATGCTAATCCCCTCCCAGTTGGCATCCTCGGCATAAGCGGCACCATATACGCCCGACACCGTTTGGGTATTCGCCACGAACCGACCATACACCGACTCAAGCGCATCTGAAATCTCGCCAACCGTCGCTCTGCAACGAGTCGCCTCAATAGCGAGCGCAAGCAAATTGCCCTCGCCAGACGCGGCTGCCGCCGTCAACGCGGCGAGCGAGGAATCAACCGCTGCATCGTCACGGGCGTCACGGATGGATCTCAGTCGGCCCAGCTGCGCGTCCCTGACCTCCTCGTTGTCGATCTCCAAAATGTCAACTTCATCGTGCTCATCAATCTGGAACTTATTGACGCCAACAATAACGTCCTCTCCCCGATCGATACGCGCTTGCTTCTTCGCGGCAGCCTCTTCGATACGTAACTTTGGCACGCCACTCTCAATTGCCTCAGCCATACCGCCGAGGTCATCGATTTCGGCGATCAGCTCACGCGCCTTGCTGGCAATCTCGTTGGTCAGATGCTCCATCATGTAGGAGCCACCCCAAGGGTCCACAACCTGGCCTATGCCCGTCTCTTCCTGCAGGATTAGCTGCGTATTGCGGGCGATGCGGGCTGCGAAATCTGAAGGTAACGCGATCGCCTCATCCAGTGCGTTGGTATGCAGCGATTGCGTACCACCGAACACAGCGGCCATCGCCTCGATCGTCGTCCTGACAATATTATTGTAGGGATCTTGCTCGGTCAGCGACCATCCGGAAGTCTGACAGTGCGTTCTCAACATGCCACTCTTGGGATTTTTTGGTTCGAAAGCCGCCACAATTTCAGCCCACAGCAATCGTGCCGCGCGCATCTTGGCGATTTCCATATAGAAATTCATGCCGATGCCCCAGAAAAAACTCAGGCGGGGCGCAAAGTCATCGATCTGCAGGCCTGCAGATATGGCGGTGCGAATATATTCCTTGCCATCCGCAAGGGTATAAGCCAGCTCCAACGCCGCGTTGGCTCCGGCCTCCTGCATGTGATATCCCGAGATAGAAATCGTATTGAACTTGGGGAGATTCGACGAGCAGTAAGCGATGATATCGCCGATGATTCGCATACTCGGCGCCGGTGGGTAAATGTAGGTATTGCGCACCATGAATTCTTTGAGAATGTCATTCTGGATGGTTCCAGAAAGCGCCTCTTGAGGTACCCCCTGCTCCTCCGCCGCGACGATGTAACCTGCCAGCACTGGCAGAACCGCTCCGTTCATGGTCATTGAGACCGATACTTTATCGAGAGGAATTCCGTCGAACAGTATTTTCATGTCCTCGACGGAGTCGACGGCGACTCCCGCTTTACCGACGTCACCTGAAACACGCGGATGATCAGAGTCGTAGCCTCGGTGTGTAGCGAGATCAAATGCAACGGATATCCCCTGCCCACCCGACGCGAGTGATTTACGGTAGAACGCATTGGAAGCCTCGGCCGTAGAGAAGCCTGCATACTGACGAATCGTCCAGCGACGCCCGGCATACATAGTCGCCTGGGGCCCCCTGATATAAGGTGACAAGCCGGGCAAGGTGTTCGTGTAGGGCAAACCCTCAAGATCCTCAGCGGTATAAAGCGTCTTAAGCGGGATGCCTTCCGGCGTATGCCATGTAAAGTCCTCGGGCTTCAGGCCTTTACTTTGCTTTGCAACCAGGTCTGCCCATGCCGACAGTGTTGTGGACTCTGGATCGTAAACGCTCATGCGTGCCCCTCAGCCGGCTGCGACAATTCAATCAACACACCGTCACAACTCTTTGGGTGAATGAAGATCACCCGAGATCCGTGCGCACCCGGTGTTGGTGTGTCGCTGGTAAATCGGTAACCCTTGCCCCGCAATCGCTCTACATCGGCGTCGATATCGTCGGTTCGAAAGCAAATGTGATGGAGTCCGCCACCGCGCTTCTCCAGATAGGCTGCAATCGGACCGCCGCCCTGCAACGGATGCACCAGCTCAATATGCGTTTCCGGCACACTAAAAAATGCGGTGGTGGTTTGGGCGGCTTCCACTACCTCATTACCATCATGTTGCAGACCAAAATCCTCGAGAAAGCGCGCAACAGCGGCCTCCAGATCGGGAACGGCAATGGCGATGTGATCAAGCGCTGTGATCATAAAAACGCTTCCTTTTCTTCCATCAAATAAAGAGCTTCACAAGCTCTGACGTGTGCGCCTTGCGAGCAGCAGCGATTTCTTCGTCAGAAAGCACCTCGACCTTCTCATCCGGGGAGACTCGAAATAGCGGCTGCCCCTTGGCGATGATCGCCCCGTCTCCCTCAACGAGGACCTCCTCAATCGTTCCGGCGAAGGGTGCAAGCACCTTATTGAACATCTTCATCACTTCGACGATGTAGAGCGGCTCACCCGCCTCGAAATGCTGCCCCGCCTCGACATAAAGGGGTGCGTCTGGCGTTTCTCTGCCATAAAACATCCCGCCGCTTTCGGCGACAATTTCGTCGGACTTCGCTACCGGTGGCGGCGCCAAGCACTTTGCCATCGCCTTTTGATGAGCAGCGTCCATCAGGCGCTCGGGAAAGTGAATGGACATATCGTCGTTGACCGACAGGTCGAAGAAGCCCGTAAATCGGGCCATTGCCGGCAACAGTTCAAGTATCTCCATCCCCGCTTGATAGCCACGGTGCGCGGCTTGTATTGCCGCCCAATCCTGGACCTCTACGCCGTCGGGCGCCCCCTCCGTAAACAGTGCGTCCACTTCTGCCCAGGATTCCACTCTAAACCGCCGGCTTAACTCAGCGTAAAAATCCTCTGCGTCGGTCAAAATATCCTGATCGTGATCCCAAATCATGCTGGCGGAAGGCAAAGAAGCGTTCCAATCAAGCCTCAGGAAATGGTAGGTATCAGCGAGTACTTCAACCGGATTTTCAGCCCACGCAAAATGCCCATCGCTGAACTCGAATGCTGCGCGATTCAGGCTCAGCCATCCCGACAACAGATGCGGCGAGGCCATGAGCTGTTTAATGGGGCGAAGCAGCAAGCTCTCTTTTGCTGACAAGACCTGCCCCATCGCGTCGCGCTCCTGACCGGCTCCGCTCAGGCGAGCACTACAGAGTAGCTTCCAAGCGACGTCTACATCGACCCGATTAGATTCTTGAGCAAGCTCACCCACCGCCGTGAGATAGGGCACGATGAACTGAGTCGTCGGCCGCGCGTTAACCGTGCGCCCGAGGAACCAGTGCACCAAGCCGTAATGAAACGCCAAATTGGTTTGCAAACCCTTTCCGCGCAACCGAGTGGCTCGCAGCACCTCGGCCATCTGTTCGTAGGCCGACTCTCTCGCGTCACCTACCGTCAGCAACAGCGCGATATTAGAGTCATATGCGCCCGCCAGCGTGTAATTCATGAAGACATCCGTGTCGGGGTTATGCAGGCTGATGCCCTGATCGTCGCGGATCTCACCCGCAATGGGGTCTGACCAAAATTCAACGATACCTCCAGCACTCGGCTGGAGCGCATCATTGGTCGCATTGAGTCGCGCCTCTAAGCTGTCTGACAGCCGAGGTATACGTTCAGGCTTGGGCAGGCGCTCCCCGTGCGCTGCCAACAACACCATCGCCTCAACCAGTGATTCCACGACGAAACCTTCCTTGGGGTCATCTGGATTGCTGAAGCGCATGGCGTAGCAAAGCTCGGACACGCGGTGCTCTACCTGGATCCGAGTATTCATCTCCATAAAAAAGTGCTTGTCGCGATCGACAATACACTCAAACGTCGAGACGGAATCTAGGCCCACGGCTTCACCAAACCGCGCTGCTTCTTCCTCCATCGCATCCAAGGTCACAATGTCCTGTGCCAGAACTGCAGCTTCGCCGGTCAACCCGGCCTCCGTCGCACGACCTTGCGCCGCCTGAAGCGATTCTCGGGTCACTGATACCTCGAGCAATTTCTGCTCATGCATTTGCAGCGAGCAGTCTCGTCCACCCAACGTGATACACCAATCACCGTTGCCAATAACCTGAATTTCCTGGTGTCGGGTCGTTTCGATATTGAGCTCTACCAAGACATTTTTATTGTCACCAACGCCGGTTGCCTTAACCTCGTTGAGAATCTCGCGAACGAGCTCGGGAGTTCGCGCCGCCTCGCCCAGCGGCACGATCCTCTGACCTTTGCCTCCGCCGCCGCCGATTGCCTTAAGCCTGACCCGATTCTGAGGGTACTGATCGCTCATCTGCTTTACCGCCTCAGTCAGCGTCTCGGCGAGCTCCTCCACCGTGTAGAGATCGATTCCTTTTCGATAACTGGCGGCGAGCACCCGTTCAGCCAAAGCCTCTAGATCCGACTCATCACCGGGAGGCGTCACTTCCAACTGTTGCTCCGCCGCCAGCGACAGTAAAGCCTCTCGGTCAGCGTATTTTTTAAGCAAGGTCCGCGTCGTGCCATTATCGATCCCGGGCGTAACGGAGACGCCAGCTCGCAGAGCGGTGCGTTTGGCTTCGTCTTTTAACCCGGCCTGACGTACGGTTCGCGAACAGGGGCCAATGAAATTCAGTCCGGCGGCTTCCATTGCCGCGACCATCTGCTCGTCTTCCGCCATGAAGCCATATCCGGCAAAAATGGCGTTGTAATCGTGCGCTCTCGCAATCGCGATAATGTCGGCGATCCGTTGCTCACGCTCCTCCTTAGTCGCCCCGCTATAGTCAGGTACGCGGTGGATGCGATCAGGATCGGTCAATACTCGGAGCTCGGGCGCCAGCGCGCCGCGATACACAATCGAATCTTTCTCTGACAGCAAAATACCGAAGCCGCTGATCCCCATCTCCGCGAATACATCCATGGCCTCTTTACGGATCGGCCCCCGGCAAATAATCAGCGGCTTGAGGTGCTCGCAGCGGAACTGCTCACTCCATTCGGAGGACCGCAACTTCGTTCGGCGGTCGGCATGAATGAGCGGATTATTAAGGTAATGTGGCGTGCCCACGGAGTTGGCTCTCCCCTTTCCTGATCAGTGGAATTCGCGCTGAATGGACTGTAACGGACACGGGTCGTAGTGCCGTAAACAAAACTCGAGCTGACTGGTCAGTACGCGCCGCAAGTCGGCCGGCATGACAATTTCGGAGATCGATCCCAGACTCAGCGCTTCCTCTGGATTCATGATTTCGCGCTCGTATCGCTGCGCCAAGACCGACTCCTCTGTCTTGATTTCGGCATCTATCCGCGCCGCCGCTTCCGTTTGTGCCTCGTCGTCTGACAGGCCGCTGCTCACCAGCTCAGCAGCCGCGTCAGAGATACGCTGGTCCCGTGCCGCGCGAATTTTGCGTAACTCATCCTTATAGACATACTCAACCCCTGCAGGGCCCATCACCGCGACGCGAGTCGTCGGCAACGCAATCACAAAGTCCGCGCCCGTAGAATAGTTGTTGTAGGAGGCATAAGCCCCTCCAAAAGCATTCCTAACCAGAACGAGAAATCGAGGCGTGCGCAAATCAACAATCGCATCTAGCATCGCGCGACCCGCCTGCACGATTCCCCGATGTTCCTGCTCTCTGCCGGGCAAGAATCCGGTGGTATCTTCGAGAAAAATCACCGGTATGTTGTAGAGATTGCAAAAGCGGATAAAACGGGCGTTTTTATACGCGGCATCGATATCGATCTGACCGGATGACACGGCCGAGTTATTGGCGACGAAGCCCACCACGTTGCCGCCCATTCGACCAAAGGCAGTAATGGTGTTGCGAGCGCGATCAGCCTGAGTCTCTAGATAATCTCCGTGATCACACAGCTGTTGAATCATGATATTGATGTCAAACGGCGTGTTGAAACCCGTTGGCGAGTTAAATGCCTTCTTCAGCAAGATGTCGATATCAACGGTCTGACGGTGTGTAGGGTCAGAGGTTTCTCTAAACGGCGCCAACGATTGATTGGAATCGGGCAAGTATCTCAGCAGCTCTTTAACCTTCCTGAGCGCAGCGACCTCGTCCTCTACGACAAAATCGGTTACGCCTGTTTGGCTGTGCACCATCGGACCACCCAGCTCATCAGGCGTGATGTCCTCGCCCAAAACACTCTTTACAACGCCCGGACCCGTCAGACCGAAAAAGGTGTTTTTGGGTTGGATCAGAAAGCTCCCTTGGCGAGGCAGGTAACTACCGCCACCGGCGTTAAAGCCAAACATGCACATGATGCTGGGCACAATGCCGCTAATTTTTCGCAATGCGGTAAACGCGTCAGCGTATCCATCAAGCCCCCCGACGCCTGCAGGGATGTAGGCACCCGCGGAGTCATTGAGCCCTACCAGGGGAATACGGCGCTTCGCGGCGAGCTCGAACAGCCGCGCGAGCTTTTTGCCGTTGGTCGCATCCATGGATCCAGCCCGGACGGTAAAGTCATGCCCGTAAACCGCAACGTCTCGCCCATCGACCGTAATCACCGCCGTTACCAGTGATGCGCCATCTAAATTCGGGCCCCAATTCTGATACAGGACATGCGGCTCATCGTCCGCCAAGTAGCGGATGCGCTCCCAAGCCGTCATGCGGTCCTTGAGGTGCTGGCGACGCCGACTGGCCGTGCCGGCAGCAAGATAGGGTTTCTGGCGGAGTGTCTCTCCCCTTTTCAGCGTTTCTTCGTAACGCCCGCCGTCTGCATGATCAGTCTTCGTCGCGGCAAACGGGTTATCAAGGGACACCACAGCCGGCTGGGATTTGACGGCCTCGTCAGTACCATTTTTCATGGATGAACTCTCAGGTTAGAACCGGGACACAAACGGCCACGCAGGGCCCGCCGCGGCTGAGCTATCGGCATCGCTGTGCAGAAGGCGAGACATTACTTATCCTTACCCATCGATGTCAATTTTGTCCCTACTATAACTAGGGTTATTTATGTCGCTCGCTGGCGAATCCATTACTTTGCCGTTCAGTCGCTGCCTAGAAGGTTGGGCAAATGCATTCGCCCACCTGCCGGGCTTTGTCTATCTCGATAGCGGCTGTAATACGCCCGACGCGGAACGCGAATTGGTCACCGCACTTCCAACCCGCTGCTATCAGTTGCGGGGTTATTCGGGTTCGGCCACGGATTGGATGACCGCCATAGAGAAGGATCTGGCGGCTGCGCAATTACCGGTGAGCGACGGGCGATTTAATGGCGCGGTGGTGGTGGGTTGCCTTGAATATGACGCAACCGCAGACGCTCTCAGGGGAGATACTGCAAATGAGCGACAGTCGGTCGCCGGGCTCTATCACTGGGGCCTGATGACTGAGCTGGAGACGCGACAGACAACCCTGCATTTTCATCCGGACTGCCCTGCAGTCACGCGAGAGCGCATCAAAGCGATCGTCGAGAATAACAACCGGGAACCTCAAGCATCGCCAGCATTCGGCCTGTCTCGCCCCTTTGAACCCTGTATCTCCCAAGACCAATATCGCAGCGCGATCGGGCGTATTCACGAATACATACTGGCCGGGGATTGTTACCAGGTAAACTTCGCGCAACGATTTGAGGCCGCCGCCTATGGTGACCCGTGGCACGCCTATCGGGTAGCACGTCAGCGCCTAGCGGGAGGATTTTCTGGCTTTCTTCGCACCGCGCAGGATGAAGCGATCCTCTCGCTATCCCCTGAACGCTTTTTGCAAGTTAAGGATGGCGTCGTGATAAGCCAACCTATTAAGGGGACCGCGCCGCGACATGAGGACCCTGAGGCGGACCGGGCCGCCGCAGCCAGTCTTATGGCCTCAGCCAAGGATCGAGCAGAAAATGTGATGATTACAGATCTGCTTCGAAACGACATCGGTCAGTTCTGTGTGCCCGGTTCGGTCCGCGTGACGGAACTTTGCGGCCTGTACAGTTTCAGCAACGTGCATCATTTGATCAGTACGGTAGAGGGGAGGCTCGCCGACAATATCAGCGCTGGGCAAGTCATGGTCGCTACCTCCCCCGGCGGGTCCATCACCGGCGCGCCGAAAAAGCGCGCCGTGGAGATCATTAAAGAACTGGAGAGCCACCCGCGGCGAGCCTATTGTGGCTCGCTGTTTATCATGCTCGGTAACAACTCCTTGCAAAGCAGCATCGCTATCAGGACGCTGGAAATGCGCGGCGACCGCCTCTACTGCTGGGGTGGTGGCGGCATCACTGCCAGCTCCGATTGGGCCGCGGAATATCAGGAAACGTTAGACAAAGTCGGCCCGATCATGCGGCTACTCGAACAAACGTCTTAGTGCTCAGGAAGCTCAATACCCTCGTAAAGCGCCACGCGCTCGGATAGTTTCGCCCTGGAAAGCGCCTCTTGCACCAGATCCCTGCCGAGATGAGGCGCAAGCTCATGGATGAAGTCGTGCATAAATCCTCTGAGGAAAGTGCCCTTTCGAAACCCGAGACTGCTAACAGAACTCGCGAAGAGATGCGATGCATCGATCTTAACCAGATCCTGATCCTGCTTCTCGTCGTAGGCCATTCCTGCGATGAGTCCTACTCCCAGACCCAGACGCACGTATGTCTTGATGACGTCTGAGTCGACCGCAGTAAAGGCCAACCGAGGCACTAAGCCACGATCCTGAAAGGCCTCATCTAGCTTCGATCGGCCTGTAAATCCCGTGGTATAGGTCACGATAGGATGTTCGGCTATCGCTTCTAAAGAGCAATGCTCGAGCTTTGCTAGCGGATGGTCGTGCGGCACGACCACACACCGATTCCAGCGGTAGCACGGTAGCGTAATAAGACTGGCAAACTGATTCAGTGCCTCGGTAGCGATGACGAAATCGACTTCACCATCAGCCGCCATCTGGGCCACCTGAGGGGGTGTGCCCTGCTTCATAACCAAGGATACATCGGGGTACTTGGCCATGAATCGCTGAATGACCTCTGGCAGCACGTAACGGGCTTGCGTGTGCGTAGTGGCAATGGAAAGCGTCCCAGA
>Ga0181571_10002669_pt1 | contig 13273 bp, 10 predicted proteins | sample 101ome_17_FD_132440 | JGI IMG/M metagenome (GOLD analysis project Ga0181571, IMG submission 132440) | Coastal salt marsh microbial communities from the Groves Creek Marsh, Skidaway Island, Georgia - 101407AT metaG (megahit assembly) | ecosystem: Environmental > Aquatic > Marine > Intertidal...
GCACTTGGCCGCTGATGTCACGCTGGACAGACACACTCGGCGCGCAAGAAAGCTCCGTGGACGCGGCGCAGGCATAGTGTGCATTTCACCCTCGGGATGTATTGAGGGCATGAGCGGCGACTACCCTCGAGCCAAACGGCTGATCATGGACTAGCTTCGCTCGAGCAACGACAGCTAGCAAAACCAGACTCTAGGCATCATTAGGGCATCACCTCAAGCACTTATTGCCAGCGCAGCGACTTGGCCTCAACCAAATCGGGTGCATCTCTGAGCGCCCAAGGCTTACTCTCTACTGCCCTTCGGCTAGCCGATACCGAGGTGTTGGCGGGACATTGACCTGCATTCAACCAGGACAGTGCGGCGTCCAGGGAAGACTCCCCGGGGTCGCCGAAGGCACGGGTGACGTCGTCACCGGCAGCGCACAGGGTGAACCGGCCGGTCGACGCCAGGCCGTTGTAATAACCACCCTGCCCCTGGCCATTTACCAGTTCAAAAGCCACCAACCGTAAACGGGTGTCGCAACCCTCTTGGTCGAAGGCGTATTGACCTACGGCTTTACCCCGCGTATCGCGCCCCACTAGGACCAACTCCACTTCCGGTGCTAAGCCGTTTATGACTAGCTCACTGGCTGAGGCGGTGTACTCCGTGGTGACAAACGCAATACGCAATGGCTCAAGAGAATTCTCCAGCGGACTAAATATCCAGGTCTCGTCTTCGGTGGTGTTTTTGTCGTTATGGCTAATACGAAAACTCTCTCGCCCCTCGGCGATCCGGCCGCCTAACAAATTCAGCACTTGTTCTGAGACCGTAAGTAAACCCCCGCCGTTATAGCGAAAGTCCACCACAAGATCGGTAACACCTGCGTCCGCGAAGGTTGCCATAGCCTCATTGAGGGGCTCTTCGGCAGTAGAGATAAATTGACGCAGGTTTAGGTAACCGACTGGCGATAAGCCCGGCCGTTCAATTAACAAGGGATCAACCGCAAGAGGTGGGGTGGTCAGCTCTCGCTTAACCAACACCACGTCTCGTTCAGAACCGCTTTGAAGTACACGAAATAGACGCTCGACGTCGACCTCGCTGGGACCAAAGATCTCTTCAAGAGTAGCCTCGCGTTCTGCCAGCTCATTAATGGTCTCGAAGCCCTCTCCCATATCAATGGCCAATACCTCGACACCCCTAGCGAGTCCCGCGTCATCCGCTGGTGAGCCCTGCAATACGTCGGCCAAGAAAAAACGATTGCCCGCTAGTACGTCGTAACGAAAACCAAAGCCCACGTAAGCGCCGCTCGATAGCGCCGCTTCGTCCTCTGCTTTGGTCGTTACATAGGAATAACCTGGATCTCGGCCGTCATCGACTAGCGGGTTTGTTAGCGCCGCCAAGTACTCATTAGCAGTGGCGTAATCGTCGCTGTCTACCGAGGCTAACTCGCGATACCAGAGATACCATGCATCGGCTACTTGCTTTACAAAATCTTTCTGGCCCGGCGCTGCGCAGTTATCGACTACTGGCGCGACCGGCGCGGGGGCACTTGCCGTCGAGCCACCGCCACCCCCACCACAGCCTGTCGCCACGATGAGCAAAAGTAGGAATAGGGATCGCAACATGGCGTCAATCCTTAAACGGATGTGAGGTTGATGGTAGGTAACGGCGAGAGCTGCCGTGGCAGTCAAAGGAGCGTCGATTAAGGAATGACACAATGGCGCGCGTACACAGCTGACTCCTCCAATGTCCAGTCAGCTTTGTCTTTCTCCGCCTGGTCATCACACCAGTCTTCACTACCCAAGGTCGTACTCTCAAAAACGCAGTGACGCAGATATTGGGTGGCCTCTTCACCGCTCCAGTCACTCTTGGATTTTTCGTCTAACGCTTCACACCACCCTTTAGAACCCACAGGATCGCTACAGGCCGACAGGCCCACCAAGACCACTAACCATACAGCATTAACAATGGCGCGTTCTTTTACACCCATGATCTTGATCCTCAATATCTGTCTGTGGGAACGATAGCGTTTTTGGCTAGTGTGGTATATGCCAGATAGGGGAACCCCAGGCCCGCTCCTGAATACTGACATTCACCTCTGGAAATTCATCACAGCGCCCCACTGACTCGCACTGCACCGCGGTCCACCGGGGCGTCGACTGCTGCTTAACCCGTGGATACCAGAGTGTGGGCACAGCCGGATCAAAGTCACCGTCCTGCCAATTCACGCAAACTTGCTGCTGCGGCGGTGTGCTTGCTCCCCAGATGCCAATGACACGCTCATCAATTGTGCCCGCTCGCCAGGTGAGGCGAACCATTTCGATCGCCGCCAAGGCGGCGGTATCACCCTGCGCCTGAATGGAAAAAACCGGTGACTGTTGAAACTGGGCTTCCGCTCCCATAGCGATATCCGGGCCCGACTCAGAACGCCATTGACAGGTCTCCCCCTCGCCCTCCGAAATCGCCCCGGCAGTGGCGCCAAACCGAAGTCCAATGCGCGCTCCCGAGGTCGCATAGACTTCTCGTCGATACAAGGCATCAAAGATGGCTTCGCGGGTGTTCTCTGCAGCCCATACCGCTGCTAAGCCACCGGGGCTCCAGTGTTTACGCAACATGGCCCCGTCAAAATCAGTACCCGCCAACGTACTACCAGACCAAACGTGCTCGTCGACATAGCCGGGCGTGGCACTGTGGGTGTCAGTGGAGCCAATGACTCCCATACGCAGAGGGCTGGGTTGGGTATCGTCTGTGGGCAGCGCCAACCCACGCCCCAATAACCCTCGCACATAGGTGCTGCGCATGGTGTTCCATTCCGTCTCGGTAAAATCGGAGGCTGACTTGGGTCGCGAGTGATCGGTTATGTACAGTTCGAAATCGCAATCCTCCGCTCCACTTTGGCCATAGGGCGGTAAACATTCGCTGGTGCCTTTCTCCTGCGTGATTTCGACAACGCGTTCGTAGTGGGCCCGTTGTCGCTGCATCACCACAGACTCTTCACTTGCATCAAAACTGATGCCATCGCCCATATTGGTATTGTGCGGAATGGTGAGCGCACGACAGCCGTCTTCCTCTCGACATTGCTGATCGAGTGCATTCCAAAAACTGTCCAGGCTCGGGTAATGAATATAGTCGATAGCCTGTTTGGTCACTGCACCCGTGCGGAAAATAACGTTGCGGTGGGCGTGACTGAAATTGGGCGTATGACTCCACTCATAGCCGTGCAGCGTTGTGAATTCGCACGGGGCATTAAAAGCCTCTGTTTGCGCTTGTACCGACTGCCAGCGACCTAAAGCCAGTTCATTGCAGCGCGCGGGATCCTCCGCACAGGGCTCAAGCGGTTGTGGACTGGCCGCGGTAATTGAGGGCACCACATACTGACGAAACAACGACACCCCATTTTCTGGTCCGCGATTGGCCAGAAGATTTTGGCAATCGGGAATCTCTGCGGCATGCTCAGACTCACATAGCAAGGTGAAATCGAGCCACTCCGCATGCTCGGTCACCGCGACGAAATCGAGTGGTCGCTCTAGTTGGACAACGCTGCCGTCAGCACGGGTAAGCGCCTCACCCCGGGCAAATTTGTAAGCATCAGCCGGCGAGGCCAAGGTGCCGTACACATTCGCATCAAGTGAATATTGAGTATGTACGTGCAGGTCACCCCATAACAGTTGTGGCCCTGCCGCGGGCGGACGCTGACAGTTGGCCTGAACCGCAATCGACATGGCCGACGCTATGAACCCTGACAGTAGGTAAGTACTTTTCATAAATGTAAGTATTGCACCATTTGTCTCTACGATATCACTATCACCCAAAAGCAGCACCCCAAGCAAAAAGAATGCGAAAACCGCCCTAAACTTCTGAAATAAATAGAAAATATGCCTTGGTGAAGCCCATGCTTTTTAGTGACCTACCCGGTTCCTAGGCTGACAGCTCGCCACGCTTATTGTCAACTCTATTGACAAGCCTTCCCCTCGGGGCTACTTTTTGGAATGTACTCTAATTACAACCATAAAGGAGCTTAACGTGAAAACTATTCGCGCTTCCCGACAGTCGTTACCCCTTGCCGTAGCGCTTGCAGTCAGCGGCATAACCGCGCCGCAGGCCCTGCACGCTCAAGAATCCTTGACCTTAGAAGAAGTGGTCGTCACCGCACGACGCCGTGAGGAGAGTCTGCAACAGGTTCCAGTGGCTGTAACCGTCATCACCGGAAAAGAGCTGCTGGACTCGGGTGCGCTGAAAATTGATGCCGTGGGTAAGTCGGCCCCTAACGTGCACTTCGAGGCCGCGGGCGGTACCAGTGGTGTGAAATCACCCATTATCTTTATTCGAGGCATGGGTCAAAGCGACTTTATCCCCGTAGAAGATCCTGCGGTCGGTATCTATGTCGATGGCGTATTCATGGGCCGAAACATTGGTAGTGTTTTTGATCTCATCGACATTGAGCGTGTAGAAGTGCTGCGTGGTCCCCAGGGAACACTGTTTGGTCGAAATACTATCGGTGGCGCGATCAATATTGTCTCCGCTAAGCCCACTCAGGAATTTGGTGGCTCGGTACAGTTTTCGGCGGGCTCCGACAGTTACCTAGAAGGCAAGGCCACAATAAATGTACCGTTTGGCGAGAACGCCGCGGGGCGTTTTAGTGTGTTCAAGCGTGAGCGAGACGGTTATGTAAAAGCGATCCAGTACAACGACCTTGAACTCGGTAGCGACGACAGCTGGGGGGCACGGGCACGTATCAATGCGGATCTAACCGAAAACTTTAATATTGACGTGGTGTTTGACTACACCGAAGCCAATGAAACCCCCGGAGCAATCTCGCCGGTGGCGGGGATTGGTGGCTTTAACGGCAATCAAATCCAACTTGGCTTGCCAGTTCAGCCCTTTGCCCATTTTTACAACGCCATTTGGAGTGGCAACGCCCCGTCTTGTACGACAGCGGCGGGCCAAGCTACCGACACAAGCTGTTACGGTCCCGTTTGGAATACTGGCGATCCCTACAAGGTTAACTCGGTCTACACCGACAATGCCGGTAACAAAATCAACCCCGAACAAAATGTTGAGGTTATGGGCGGCGCCCTAACGCTGACTTGGCAAGTGGGTGATATGGAGCTGAAATCCATTACCGGCTATCGCGAATTTGATATCGGCTTCTACAACGACCTCGACTTCTCGCCTTACATTTTGTTTGCGAACAACCACGATGAGTATGTGCAGGATCAATTCTCCCAAGAACTTCAGCTCTCGGGCACGGCGATGAATGATCGAATGAGTTACGTACTGGGCTTGTACCACTTTGAGGAAGACGGACACGAAGCCATCTTTAACCAGATTTCCTTTGCGCCGCCGCTGGCCTCGCCCCCTGACTTCTTCTTCCAGTACTTGGACCGCTATATCGACAACGAAAGCCAGGCGGTCTTTGGCCAAGTTAACTTTGATATCACCGAGCAGCTGATACTAACGGTAGGCGCTCGCTACACCAAAAGTGACAAATACTTTAACCTCGTCACTCGTCGCCGCGTCGGGCCTATCTCTGATCAGTACGGTGAGCTCAGCACCTCCGAGACCACTCCCATGGTCTCATTGGCTTACAACATGAACGATGACGTGATGTTTTATGGCACCTACTCCGAGGGCTACCGTGATGGCAGTTACGCAGCCCGCTTTACCGGTGCTGTGCCAACACCGTTACCCAACTACGATCCGGAATACGTCAGCAACTTTGAATTTGGCATGAAGTCTACCTTGGCCGATGGTCGGGTGCGGCTAAACATGGCTGCTTTCCTCATGGACTATGAGGACATGCAGGTCAATGCAGCCTCCAACGAGGTGGCCACGTCTTCAACCAAGGAAAATTTGGGTGATGCCACCATTTGGGGTGTCGAGATGGAGATGAAAGCGCTTCTTACAGATCGTTTCACGCTGGGCATTAACTACGGCATGCTCAATGATGAAATTGACTCTCTCAAAGGTACCCTGGTTTCTAACACGGTCACCATCACTGAAGATAACGATCTGCCCAATACTCCTGACTACACGCTGTCGGTAATGGCGCAGTACGATATTCCCATGCAGAGTGGCGCCAGCTTGTCACTGCGTGCCGATTACGTCACCAAGGACGACTACTACAGCCGCCCTGAGAACATCCGAGAGAATTTGATCGATAACTACGAGAATCTGAATCTCTTGGCCACGTATACCAGTGCCGATGAGCGCTGGCGCGTATCGGGCGGCATTCGTAACGCTACAGATGAGTTCTATTACGAGTCTGTGACGCCATTTGCCACCTTCGGCGAGAGCTTTGGCCAGCCTGTGCGGCCGCGAACCTACTACGGTTCAGTAAGCTACAACTTCTGATCCATCTCAAAAAAAACCCCGGAATACCGGGGCTTTTTTTGCCAATGCCACTTGGGTAGCTGGGCACCATGCGCCCTCGTGTGTACTCAGATTTGCGGAACGGACAAGCCACCGTCTACTGTGACTACCGAGCCCGTCATATAGGCGCCGGCATCAGAGGCCAATAACAGCATGGCACCCGCCAGCTCATCAGGCACACCGGTGCGCCTCAACGGCGCCCGCTTGATCATTGTCTGCCCCACTTCCGAATCCAAATAATCATCGGCCATATCGGTTCTAAAATACCCAGGGGCAATTGCGTTGGCACGAACGCCATAGCGTGCCCACTCCAGTGCCATATTGCGCGTTAATTGGATGAGTGCGGCCTTCGCTGAAGCGTAAGGCGCGGTACCTTTCTGAGTGGTGAAACCCAAGATGGATGCCACGTTAATAACGTTACCACCCTGACCATCTGACGCCATAGATTTCACGACAGCCTGACTGAGTGTGAAGATCGCCTTGAGATTAGTACCGTAAATTCGGTCCCAATCTTCCTCGGTTTCCTCAAGCAGCATGTGCTCACCGACAACACCCGCGTTGTTGATCAGCACATCAATGCGCCCGCCCGATTGCGCTTGAGCGAGTGCCGAATCCATACTGGATCTATCTGAAACATCCATTGCCACGCCACTGGCACGCCCACCATTGGCCTCCAGCTTGGCTACGGCCTCTTCAATGCGGTTCATACGTCGCGCGGCTAGGACTACCTCAGCACCGTGCTCGGCTAAAACCTTTGCCGTAGAGAAACCCAGGCCCGTAGCACCGCCCGTAATCAGGACGCGTTTGCCCTGCATAGAAAATAAATCCGACACCCATTACACCTCTTAAGGAAAAACGGCAGTCTAGTAGCTGATAGCCCCAGCGTCCACGTCCAACGCTTTCAGATCAAAGCTAAGATCAGCATTCGAACAGGGCATTACAGATAGTCCTCAGCGAGTTGGGTCCACCACGCGGCGAATCGGCTCAGAGGGGTCCGACATACGCTTCAGAGCATCCTCTACGTCGGCCAAACCCAAGCCCTCACCCAGCCAAGGCCTGAGATCAATTTTGCCTTCCTGAATCGCGTCGCGCGCCGAGACCATGTCCTCAGGCATTTCGCCACCGGCAAACTGTATCTGCAGTCGTTTGTTTTGCGCGGTGGGCACATAAATCTCTTCCGGATCGAGGTAGTAGCCCCCCATCACAATGCGACTAGAAGGCTGTACGTTGTCGATGATATTGGTCATCACACCCTTGCGCCCAACGCATTCGTAAATGAGATTTGGCGCGCGGTTGCCCAGCGCCTCAAACGGCTCGAAAGGTGATTGCTCGCGCGGATCAACCACTACATCAGCGCCCATCAGCTTGGCTAATTCACGACGCTCAGCACTGAAATCACTCGCCACAATAGGGCCGATACCGCGCGTACGTAGCGCAGCAATAACACTTAAACCGATGGCACCACATCCCATCACCAAGGCAACGTCATTGGGGTGAGCCTCCACAGCGCGCGCATGCTCAAACCCTACGGCCAACGGTTCAATTAGTGCCGCCAGGTCAAGGTCGATATCTGTCGACACCTCAAGCATGAGGTCTTCATCAAGCAGCATGTACTCGCCAAAGCCACCGGGACACTCGGGGTAGTACCCGACAATACCAAAACCGTTGCTAATCCGAATGCCCGGTATTGAGGTCACGCGCGTACCTACGGGCAAAGGCTTACGACTACCACTGCCGTACTCAACAATTTCGCCCACGTACTCGTGCCCCATAACAATAGGCCGACTCATGTCGATACCTGCGTAGGGTCCATTGCTGGCTTGTGAGCGCTCCACCACCGTGTGACCCGATGTCAAAAAATGCGCATCAGATGCACACAGCGCGCAGCGGTGTGTTTTAACAACCACTTGCCCCTGTTCTGGAGTGGGGTCGGGGAATTGCCCTACTTCAATTTTTCCATCTTGAAGAATTGCCGCTCGCATCGGTATACCTTCCTTTCATCGTCGCTCAATAGTAGAGCCTATAGTGTTAATCGCAGCGTGTATTATGCTGGCACGCTACGCGCTCTTTTATCACCGCCCAACGCAACCCGTTAATTAGAACAGCCACATAGCAAGAGGGCCTGTGCCGTTTTCGCCTAAAATACGGCAGGCCCATTGCAAGATCACAAGGCTACTGCGCTGCGTTCTCGTTTTTCTGCTCTCCGCCTATGACTCTATGCAACTCCGCGGCCCGTCACATCGTCCAAATGCTGAATCAGTCTAAAAACCCACCATGCTTGAGATTGATACCCACGCCTCGATCCAGGTGTCAATCAAAACACTTTCCAAACATGCCGTTTTACGCTCAAATCTGTAAATCCACGCACGCCCCACATGGCGCGCTGCTAGGGACACCCTGAGCCAAAATATGACGACACATGACATACGCAAGTCACAACAGGAGCCCGGTATGATCCGTATCCCCGCTTTATTTTTTTGCATTACCTTAGCGCTAGCTGGCCTAGCTCGCGCCAGCGAAGAGAGTAGCTCGGAAGCCAAAGCCATCCCCGAGGCCATTCATGTGGTTACCGATGGCACGGTGACTATTGCAGGTAAACGCATAAATTATCAGGCCACCGCCGGTCAGCTCCTGATGCATAACGCCGAGGACAAGCCGATAGCCCTATACGGTTACACCGCCTATACAAAAACCGATGGCGGCAGCAATCGACCGGTTGTCTTTGCCTATAACGGTGGCCCTGGCTCGGCATCAATGTGGCTTCACATGGGCATCTTAGGCCCCCAGCGCACCGTGGTGGATGATCCAAATTTCACCACCGAGGGACCATTCCGCTACATCAACAACGAGTTTTCGATTCTGGACGTCGCCGATTTAGTCATGATTGATCCGGTCGGTACCGGCTACTCACGCAGTGTCGGTGAAGGTAAAGACGAGGACTTTTGGGGTGTAGATAACGACGGCAAGACCGTCAGCGATTTTATTGCCCGCTGGACCACCGAAAATAACCGCTGGCTGTCGCCCAAATACATCTTGGGTGAGAGCTATGGTGGCATGCGTAGTGGCAGCGTGGCACTTAACCTATTAAACCGGCACAACTTAGCCCTCAACGGCGTGATCTTGGTTTCACCCTTTATGAGTTACAGCGCCGGATCTGCCGACGCGGGCTACGACCAAGCCTTTATCAACTATTTCAGCGCTTATGCCGCCACTGCGTGGTACCACGGTGTTAGCGAGTACCGCCCTGATGACCTGCAGACTTTGCTGAGAACGGCGGAGGACTTTGCTAATACCCAATATGCCAGTGCGTTGATGGCCGGCGATCAACTATCGACCGAGCAACGCTCTGCCATCACTCAAGAAATGCAGCGTCTAACCGGAATCAGTGCCGATTATTGGGAGCGCGCCAATTTGCGCATAACCGAATCCCAATTCGATCAGGAATTACTGCGACAGCACGGCAAAAGTGTCGGCCGTATTGATGCGCGCTTTGTTGGTAACAGTATCAACCGTGTAGGCGAACATAGCGACTACGACCCCTTTTTCCCCGCTGTGGGTCCGGCCTTCGTGGCGACTTTCCTAGACTACTACCGGCGTATTTTGGGTGTTGAGACCAAGATGCGTTACGTCACTTCAGCAGGGCTGTGGTCCAAGTGGGACTACGGACACCGCCCACCGGGCTCTGGCTACAAAGTGGCTGCGGCGGATACCGGCGTCGATCTACGTCACGCCATGATTCAGAACCCACACATGCGGGTATTGGTGCAACAAGGCTACTACGATCTGGCCACGCCCTATGGCGCCACGCAGTACTTCATTGATCACATGGCGCTGCCTGCCGAGCTTAGCGGCAATATCACGCTCAAACACTATGAGGCTGGGCACATGATGTATATACACCAAGCATCGATGGCGCCGTTTAAAAATGACCTCGCCACCTTTATCACTGCCCCATAAACAGGGCCAGGGCTTTTGGGATGTGGACTGTGATTTGAATTAGAGACAATTCAGTCTAACCATAAAAAACGCTGGCTCGAGCCGGCGTTTTTTATGGTGCTGGTAATACGTAGGCTTACTTTGCATGCAAGCGCACCGGCAAATCAATATAACCCTTAACAAAGTTATTACAGATCCGCGTGGGCGCACCCATCACCTCGATTCGATCAAAGCGCTTGAGGATTTCCTCCCACACTATACGGAGCTGCATCTCTGCTAAGCGATTGCCCATGCAGCGATGTATGCCCGCACCAAAGGACAGATGATTCCTAACATTGGGTCTATCGATGATGAAACGATCGGGTTCGGAAATAACGCTGTCATCGCGGTTACCTGATACGTACCACATAACAATGCGACTGCCCTTAGGAATATGCTGCCCACGGAACTCGACGTCTCGAGTTGTCGTTCGACGCATATGGGGTAAAGGCGTCTGATAGCGAATAATTTCGGACACCATTGACGGTATCAGCTCGGGATTGGCTTTAACTTTGGCAAACTCGCCGGGGTTGTCATGCAAAAACTGCACGCCGCCGGTCATGGAGTTGCGCGTAGTGTCATTGCCACCCACGATTAACAGCATCAGATTGCCCATGTAGGACAATGGGTCATCCACCATGTTGGAGGTTTTGGGATCCTTCTGCAGCATACGGATCAAATCAAAGGATTCCTTGCCGTCATCCTTATGTTGGTGCCATAACCGCGTGAAGTATTCCAGCATACCCATCATGATGACGCGACGTTCTTCAATGTTGAGCCCGCGACCCGCGGTAATGCGTTCGTCGGAAGTAATGGCGTCGGACCACTCGGTAAGCTTGTGACGATCCTCATAGGGGAAGTCAAACAACGTAGCCAGCATCTTGGTGGTCAAATCAATCGACACCCGATCCACCCAATTGAAGGTCTCACCAACGGGCAGACTGTCCAACGTATCCTGAGTTCGTTGGCGAATAAGCGCTTCAAATTCCTGCAGGTTTCTCGGTGCTACAGCACCCTGCACTGCCCGACGCTGCTCATCATGCAAAGGCGGATCGGTGGCAATGAACATCTGCACCACCATGTCAGGCTCGGGATCTAAAATGGCAATGGAAGGTTCCGAAGAAAAAGTCTGCCAATCCTTCTCAATCTCGACAATATCTTCAAAGCGTGTGATAGACCAAAAATCTAGACCACCGGGACCGTCTTTTTGGTAATGGACCGGCGACTCGCGACGCAGACGTTCAAACAGTGGCTGCCAGGTATCGTGTTCGAAACGCCGAGGATCGCTGACATCCAGCGCCTCTAAAGGCGTGGTCAACGGATCGGGTAGACCGTCAATATGGGTCACAGCTTGATTCATGACTTTGTCCTTTATGTTGTTATCGGAACAATGACAAAACGTTTAACGCTTACATTTGAAATTCCGGCAGGCGCACGGTGATATCGGGCGTATGCTCGGCAATCACCAGCTGGCAACTAAGGCGCGAATCCCCCTCCCGGTCGGGGCGCATACCCAGCATGGCTTCCTCCTGCGCATCTACCGCCGGAAATACGTCAGTCTGAGCGACAAAACAGTGGCAGGTCCCGCAGACGGCAGACCCGCCGCAATCGGCATCGATGCCCGGCACATTGTGCTTCAACGCCGTCTCCATGACTGTCGCGCCCGCCTCCGCATCCACTTGATGCTCCGTGCCATTGAATTCGACGAAGGTGATGACCGTCATACCGCGTTCTCCTTAAGAGGTGTCTGAGTCCAGTGCATAGTCCGAAGAGTATAGGAAGGCAGCCCGTTAGCGAGCAACTGCTGTTCATGATCTTCATAAAAGGCGCGATAGCGGTACCAAGGCACTCTCGGTACCACATGATGCACTCCGTGATAATTCTGAAAACCCCATAACCAGGTACCCAAGGTACGCAAGGCCTTAGGCCAGACAAATACCGAAGTGTCCACAAACGCACCACGCTCGGTGTGGGGCACGTGCACGATGTAGGCGAATAAATAGACCAGCAAAACCATTCCCAGCACAGGCCCCACGAGTAGCGTCATGATCATCGACGCAGCCAGTTGCCAGCCTGCCAGAGACGTAGCCTCGGCCACGGGCCCGAGCAGCACAAATAACAACAACACACGAGATAAGACAATCGCTGACGCCTCTACCACGAAATTAAGCCGCACCTTGATGGTCGCCGTTGCCCAACACTGGGCCATAAAGAAGCGATATTGATTAGTTAGCATGGCTGAGGAACAGACCACCGCCTGCCATGCCGATTGGGTCATATCCGCACAAATAAGATCGGGGTCACACTCGGCGTCATTTGTATGCGCATGGTGAGTGAAATGCTCAAACCGATGTGCAGTGTAAGGAATGGCCAATGTTAGGCCAGCAACATAACCCACCGCATCATTAACCCAGCGAAAACGTCGCCCCGCGCCGCAGACAGAACCGTGTGCCGCCTCATGCATGGGGGTGTACGCCGCATAGGTCAGAAACGCCATTGCAGGCACCACAAACCAATGTGATACCCAGCCGAGAGCAGCCAAAATAGGCAATGCAAAGTAGCTTGGCGCCACCACCGCGAGCAGGATAATGGTGGGCCAACCCATGGCGTCACAATAGCGATTGGCTGCCAGTTTAAGCGCACGCTGTTCAGCGGCACTGTTCACGAAGCGTTCGCCCAAACCCTCTGAGATACTCATGCCTGACCCTCGGCTCTTAGAGTCGATTACGAAGCCACAAGAGTAGGTGCATGGTGCGTTGGCTAAGGGTTCCTAATGCGACATTAGGGTGTCATAATCCGCCAAAAATTAACTTTGATGCGCGAGGCCTGCCATGATCAGTTCTCAATACGCCCGCCTACTCACCCGAGAGCTCGATAACCTGGGCATTGCTGGCCGCGACTATTTGAAAAACACCGGACTTGGGCCTAACTCGGTGTGGCTGGAAAC
>Ga0181571_10002678_pt1 | contig 13250 bp, 5 predicted proteins | sample 101ome_17_FD_132440 | JGI IMG/M metagenome (GOLD analysis project Ga0181571, IMG submission 132440) | Coastal salt marsh microbial communities from the Groves Creek Marsh, Skidaway Island, Georgia - 101407AT metaG (megahit assembly) | ecosystem: Environmental > Aquatic > Marine > Intertidal zone...
AGGGTCGCCGCGGCGACGACGGCGACGGCGGCGACGGCGGCGACGGCGGGCGTCGTCGTCGTCGTCGCCGCCGCCGCCGCGAGGGAGAGGGCGCGCAGAAGGCGCGAGGCGGCGCACGCCGAGCGCGCGGTGCTCTGCGCGAGAGGAAGGAACCAGTACGCGTTCTACGGAGACGAAGCGGCGTGAGATGGCGAACAGCCGAGGAGAGGCGAACGCGAGAACGCGCCGAAAAAAGAACGCACACTTCTCTCGTCTCCCCCTCGAAGCAAGTCCCTCGCCCCTCCCCGACCGTGACGGGCGGCGCGCGCGCTTTCGGAAAACCGGTACTTTCTCTGGACTGATGAAACCGTGGGATTTTTTCGAACTGTTTTCGGATACTGGAAAGACATACGGTGATGGATTTTTGATTCTGACCGTCGCTTTTCGGTGTCCTTGAGTGTGGATAGCGCCTTTCGCTCGGCGGCGGCGGGCACATCTTCGTCACTCAACCGAGCACCGCGCGGACGCCGCCGCGGGGTCTGACGAACGCTCGGAATTGACGCGATGTCTTCAGCGATGGACATGGAGCGCGCCCGCACCGCCATGATGGTGGCCGCGGGCTTGCTCGGCACCACGGGCCTGTTCGTCCTCACGCAGCGAAGCATCCGCTCCTCCATCGCCTACGCCTTGAAGGTGCGGCGACGCGACGTCCCACCGCGCGTCTCATCGCTCGGCTCGCCCGGTCGCGCGAGAGCGCGGCACCTCGCGCGGCCCTCGCGTCGCCGCCGCGGAGCTCGACGCGGCGCGACGCCCGATCCCTCGCGTCTCGTCGCGAGCGGCGGGGCGCCGACGATTTTCCGCCGGCCACGACGATTGATGCCGCCTCGACGGCGTCGCCTCGCGCGAGATCCGGGGGTCGGAGGCGACCCCACGCGGGGTGCCATCCACCGTCGCGACGAAAACCAGCCGGATCGAAACGTCTCTCCGCCGCCTGTCTTGAACACGCGCTCACTCATCTCCCCTCCTCCCCTCCTCTTTTCCCCCCCTCCAGAGCGTCGCGGCCGGCCTCGAGCCCGCGCCGGCGAAGACGTCCGCCGCCGCCTCCGCCTCGGACGTGGAGAAGCTTCGCGCGCAGATGCAAGCGCAGCACGCCGCCATGCAGGCCCAGGCCCAGGCCCAGGCCCAGGCCCAGGCCCAGGCCCAGGCCGCCGCGGGCGCGGGCGCCCCCGGCGGGGCGCAAGCCGCGGCCGCCCCCGGCGGGGCGCAGCAGCCCGAGGAGGAGCTCAGCGCTTTGGAGCGCTTCTGCACCGACGTCACGGACGAGGCGAAGCAGGGGATGCTCGATCCTCTCGTCGGCCGCGACGACGAGATGCGTCGGCTCATTCACATCCTCTCCCGCCGCACGAAGAACAACCCCGTGTTGCTCGGCCAGTCCGGCGTGGGGAAGACCGCCATCGTGGAGGGTCTCGCGCAGCGCATCGTCGCGGGCGACGTCCCCGCGCCCCTCCGCGGCGCTCGGCTCCTGGAGCTGGACCTCGGCGCGGTGGGCGCGGGGTGTCAGATGCCCGGCGAGTTCGAGGAACGGCTCTCCATCGTCGTCTCCGAGATCGTCGAGGCGACGCAGAAGGGCCCCGTGGTGATGTTCATCGACGACATCCACAACCTCTGCCCCCCCCCGCCCGCGGGGAACAACGGCGCGGCGATCCTGAAGCCCGCGCTCGGGCGAGGGTTGCTCAAGTGCATCGGCGCGAGCACGACGGAGAAGTTCAAAAAGACGATCGAGCAGGACGCCGCGCTCGAGCGCCGGTTCCAGCAGGTGCCCGTGCCCGAGCCGGACGAGGAGCAGACCGTCTCCGTCCTGCGCGGCCTGCGCTCGAAGTACGAGCAGCACCACGCGATCAAGATCAACGAGTCCGCGGTGGTGGCGGCGGCGAAGCTCAGCGCGAGGTACGTCCAGGGCCGGTGCCTGCCGGACAAAGCCATCGATCTCCTCGACGAAGCCGCCGCCGCCGTGCGGATGCAGAAGACGCTCAAGCCCGAGGACCTCGACGTCGTGGACCGGAAGGTGGCGCAGCTGACGAAGGAGCGCGATCAGATCCGCGCGAAGCTCCAGGACGAGAAGTACAAGCCCGGCACGAGCGGCAAGATCGCCGCGGCGTGCCTCCAAGGCCTCAACGAGTCCCTGTCCAAGGAGCGGGCGCGGCAGAAGAAGATCGCGTCGGAGCTCGAGAAGGAGCAGAAGGCGGCGCGCGAGCACAAGCGCGCGGCGGCGGACCTCTCCTTCGGCGAGAGGCGCCTCGAGAACGCCAAGGCGAAGCGCAGCGCGGCCGCGGTGAACATCAAGAAGGTGGAGGAGGCGAAGGCGAAGGCGCTCGCGGCGGGCGACGCGGCGACGGCGCAACGGCTCGACGCCGCCGGTAAGCAGGCGGAGTCGGACGCGCAACGCGCCGAGAAGGAGCACGCCGAGCTCTCGGAGCTCGTCGCGAAGGCCAAGGTGGAGTACGTGCGGACCGAGCAGGAGATCATGGCCATCTCGAAGGACAGCGGCATGATGACCAAGGACGAGGTGACGGACGGCGACATCGCCGCCGTCGTGAGCCGGTGGACGGGGGTCCCCGTGGCAAAGCTCGTGGCGAGCGAGAAGGCGAAGCTCCTGCAGCTCGAGGCGGAGCTCCACACGCGCGTCATCGGGCAGGAGTCCGCGGTCACGTCCGTGGCCGAGGCGGTGCAGAGGAGCCGCGCGGACCTGAGCGACCCGAACGGGCCCGTGGCGTCGTTCATGTTCCTCGGCCCCACGGGCGTGGGGAAGACGGAGCTCGCCAAGGCGCTCGCGGGGTATCTCTTCAACAGCGACCAGGCGCTGATTCGCCTGGACATGTCCGAGTACATGGAGAAGCACTCCGTCGCGCGTCTGATCGGCGCCCCGCCCGGGTACATCGGCTACGACGAGGGCGGCATGCTCACGGACGCGGTCAGGCAGAAGCCGTACTCCATCGTTCTCTTCGACGAGATCGAGAAGGCGCACGTGGACGTCTTCAACGTCTTGCTCCAGGTGCTGGACGAGGGCCACGTCACGGACACGCAGGGGCGGACGGTGAGCTTCCGCAACTGCCTGATCATCATGACCTCGAACCTCGGCAGCGACGAGATCGCGTTCGGGGACAAGGGCCGACGGGGGCGCAAGGGCCTGGACATCAAGGAGAAGGTGATGTCGCACGTCCGCGCGCACTTCAGACCGGAGTTTATCAACCGCCTCGACGAGTTCATCGTCTTCGAGCCCCTGACGCACGCGCAAATCATGGAGATCGTCGGGCTGCAGTGCAAGAAGCTCGCCGAGCGCGTCGCGGGGCAGCGGATGGAGCTCCAGCTCGAGCCCAGCGCGATCGACTACCTCGCGCGGAAGGGATTCGACCCGACGTACGGCGCGAGGCCGGTGAAGCGCGCGATCCAGAGCGAGCTCATCCAGGTGATGGCGAACCAGCTCCTGCGCGGCATCTTCGAGGAGGACGACACCATCGTCGTCAGCGCCGACAAAAACGGACTGGCGCTCACCTCGGGGCCGAAGATCGTTCGCGAACAAGTCGTGGACGAGGACGAGGACGAGCAGGGGAAAACCGCCGCCGCGAAGCCGTCCATCTTGAACATGATGGGCGCCATGGGCGGCGGGTTCGGGAACGGCGGCGGCGGCGGGTTCATCTGATCCGACGCGTCGACGGACCCCGGAAAAAAAAAATCAAAGGAACGACTTTTGTCTCGTCGCGACGACGCGCGCGACGTTCCAATCTTATCAACCTTGAAGGCGCAAGTGGGGCGGACATTAGAGCAACCGGGGAAGCCCCCCCCGACGTGAGAACACTAGACGGTAGCGCGCCGCGCGGCGTGTAACGGCGTCGAGAGGACGAGCGGCGTCGCTCGTTTCATCGATCCGCGAGAAGACGCAAGCGCGCGCGCGCGCTCGCGTCTTCGATCTTTCGTCGCGTCCCTCACGGCGACATCTCCATGTCGTCGTCCTCGTCGTCCTCGTCCACGACCTCCGCCTCCGGGATGAACGCCCCCTCGTCGCCCCTCCCCTCCTCCTCGTCCAGCTCGACCCCTCGCGCGCCCTCCGCCCCCCTAAACCCTCTCTCCCCGCCGCCGGAGAAGCGCTCGGGCGGCGGTCCGTACGGATCGTAGGGCACGAACTCGTACGGGGGCATGGTCACGGCGCACTGATCGATGAGCGCGAGCGTGAGCATCTCCTGCGCGAAGGTGTCGTCCGGCCTCAGCCCCAGCGCCTTGTGGTAGCACTCGATCGCCTCGCTCATGTGGCTCTGGAAGTTGCCCTTGAGTTGGTGCGTGAACCCGAGCGCGGTGTACGTGGACGCGGCGCGCGGCGCGAGGCTCAGCGCCCTCTCGTACCACTCGATGGCGGCGTCGAAGTCGTTGCGTTTTCGGTTGGCGTGCGCGAGGTTCACCACCGTGGCTTCCCACTCGTCGCTCAGCGGGTGGGGCACGAGCGACAGCGCCCTCTCGAAGTGTTTCACCGCCGCCGCGTGGTCGCGGTTCCTGTACGCGAGGACGCCGAGTTCGTTGTGCACGAGCGGGTCCGCGGGGCAGACGTCCCGCGCCTTTTCGAAAAACTGTTCCGCGAGCCCGAGGTGATTCGTCCGCTGGTACTCCATCCCGATGCACAGCACGGGGAGGTGGCACCCCGGAAACAGGCGCGCGGCGGTGCGATACGCCGCCATCGCCTGGTCGCTCTCGTCCTGCGCCGCGAAGGAGTGACCGAACCCTATCCACGCCGGGACGAAGGCGCCCTCCAGCGCCGTCGCCTTGCTGAAGTACCGCCGCGCCTCGTCGAAGCGGCGGACGCAGTAATAATAGCACGCCACGGCGAACCACGACACCGCCCTGTCCGGGTACTCCTCCGTGAGCTCGTGCGCCACCATGAAGAGCTCGTTCTTCTTCTGCAGCTCCACCGACACCGCGAGGTAACAAGGCAGGGCGGCGAGCTGGAAAGGGTCGCGGCGAAGAAGCTCGGCGAGGACGTCGTGGCACCGCTGGAAGTTCCCGCGCTGGTACAGCCACTCCGCCTGCGCCAACGCCACCTCGCCGTTATCCCGAAGCGCGAGGAGCTGAGGGGGGAGGCGAGCGGAAGACGCCTCGCCGGCGGAGGCCCCCGCGCCGCCGCCGCGGATCTCCTCGAGCGCGGCGAGGCTCGACGGAATCTTCGCCCTCGTCGACGCCGCCTCGCCGCCGGGCCCCGCCATCGTCTCCTCGCCCTCGAAACCACCCGCCGCGTCGTCCGGCTCGTGGTACTTCTTCCCCGCCGCGCCGTACAAGAACCGCAGCCACTCGTCCTCCGGCGCGAACGGAAGCGCCTCCATCAAATCGCGCTCCTCCGCCGCGGTGAGCATGTGGTTCCCAACGAGCGCGTCGAGCGCCTCGCGGCAGAACGGGTCCGCGAGGAGCGCCGACTTGTACCAGTCCCGCGCCAGCGGGCGGTTCTCCAGCGCATCGTGCGCGCGCCCGCGGAGGAGGCACATGCTCGACGCCAGGGAGACGCGCGCGGGGGAAGGCTCGCCGTCGCCCTCCCTCCCCGCGGCGGCGGCGGCGGCTTCCTCCGCCGCGTCGCTCTCGCCGTCGCCGAGGACGGCGAGGCACTCGTCCCATTCCTTCGTCGCGGCGAGGCACCGCGCGGCGAGGTGGCGGAACCGGAGGCTCTGCGCGGGGTCCGGGGCGCGCTCGCGCGCGTCCGGGACGACGCCGCCGTTCGGGCTCGCGAGGAGTCCCTCGCGACGCATCGCCGTCAGCGCGCGGCGATGGTGCTTTCCCGCGAAGAGCGCCTCGCAGTACAGGTAGACGTCGTCCGCGTCGCCGTCGCTCGCGCTCACGAGCTTGTCCGCGAAGAACACCGCGGAGTCGACGAGGTGCTTGTCGAGGCAGTCGCGCGCGACGCCGCGGAGCTTCGCGAGCGTGCGCGCCATCGCCCCGTCGGCGGACGCCATGTGACAGACGGGGACTAGGCACCCCGCCTCGGCGACGATCGCGACGACGAATTCAAACGCCGCCGAGCGACGCGCGGAGGGACGGGGAGGCGGTCCGCCGGCGCGCGGTTCGCGCCGGGACGCGCGCGGTGGCACGCGCGGTGGCGCCTCCCGATCGCGCGCGAGGTCAGCGCCGCGCCGCCGTCGTGTGCCGGCGCACGCCGGGCGTCGATCGGTCCCGTGAGAAAGGTGCGGTTTTTCGTTTCAAACCACGTCTCGGGGATTCCGTCTCACAGGCGCGCTGCGCCGGTCGACGCCCCCGCGTGTGCCGCGCGTGCTCTCGGTCCGGCCTGGCCGCGGCGGGCGACGCGCGGAGCGCCAAGTGGATGACGATTTCGTTCGCTCCGACGCGTCCCCGCCGACGCACTTTTCGCGATGGCCGCCCGCACGGCCGTCCTCGGCCTCCGCGCCCCCGGCTCGGCGCCTCGCCCGGCCGCCCGCCGCGGCGGCTCGAGGCGCGCGGCGACGCGCCTCGCCCCCCGCGCGGACGCTGCGCCGACGATTTACGGCGCCCCCGGTTCGAGGACGCAGATCGTGGAGTGGCTCGCGCTCGAGGTCGGGGTGGAGATGAAGAGCGTGACGCTGAACCGCGCGATCATGTCCTCGCCCGAGTACCGCTCCGTGCACCCCTTCGGAAAGATCCCCGGCATGCGCGCGGCGGACGGCGAGACGGGCATCTTCGAGTCCGGCGCGCTCATGCTCTACGTCGCCGACCTCGCGGGCAGCCTCCCCACGCCCGAGGCGCGCGGCGCCGCCGCCTCGTGGGTCATCTGGGCGAACGCGACGATGTGGCCCGCGCTCGAGACGAGCCGCGGCCGGTGCGACCTCGACGCCCTCTTCGGCCCGGTGGACGAGATCCTGGGACGGAGCGCGTGGCTTCTCGGCGACGAACTCTCCGTCGCGGACGTCGCGGTGGCGGCGTACGTCAAGTACGCGCAGATGTTCTTCGGGATGAAGATCCCCGAGTCCGCTTTTCCCAACCTCGCGAGGTACATGGCGGACGTCGACGCGAGGCCCCACTTCCGATCCACCGTCGGCGGAGGGTGAGCCGAGCCGAACGAAAAGGCGACGCCGCGAGGCGCGAGAAGAGAACGAGACGAGATGACCGCGTCGAGAGCGAGCGCGCGAAGCGGCGCGGCGGCGTCGAGGGTATTTTGACGATATCGCAAAGTACGTAGACTACAAGTATCCTCCGTCCCCGTGAACGATACAAAAACACGCTACTCGGGCTCGTGCGGGCTGCGCCCGGGCGCGCGCTCGTCGGCCGCGCGCTCGAAGCAGTCGACGACGGCTCCCGCGCCGCCGCCCCGGGGCCCCTCGGGTCCCTCCGCCGGCGGCTCGGCTCGGCCCGGCGTCCCTCCTTCCTCCCTCGCGCTGCTGCTGCTCGGCGCGTCGGTCGCGTTTTCGCGCTCGCGCCCGCCTCTGACGGACTGGTCCAGGAGTGGCACGGCGCGCCAGTTGGGCAACACGTACGCGCCGACGCCCGTTCCGGGCGAGATGCTCACCGCGCGCCGCGCGGCGTCGGGACCCGTCATCGCGAGCTCGATGTGATCCGCCGGAGCTCGATGTGATCCAGCCTCCGGCGCGGCGTCTCCCTCGAACCTCGCGTACGGCCCCGCCGGGTTGGGGGCGCGCCGCCGCGCGACCGACGGTCGAAGAAGGTTCGGGAGAAGGTTCCGAAAAAAACGCGCGCTCGGCGCGCCGCCGCCGTCGCCGCCGCCGTCGGGACCCCCCTCGGGTCGGCGGCGGTACCTCGCGACGGCGGCGCCGGCGACGCCCGCGAAGGCGAGGACGACGAAGAACGCGGCGACGGCGGTTCCGTCGACGCGGTTTCTTTTCTCCCCACACCCGTACCCTCTCCCGCGCAGGACGCCCTCGGACACGCCGAGGTCGTCGCTCGCCGTCGCCTCGCCGTCCTCGATCCTCGGCGTCGTGATGGACACCGGCCCCGCGCCCGCGAGCAGCGCGTCCCGAATCGCCGCGCCCGAGCTCCGCGGCAGGACGAACGTCGGGATCGAGACGTCGTGCGGCGCCGCCGTCTCCGCGAGCGTCTTCACGTCGTCCTCCGGGAAGTTCCCGAGCAAAACGCCCAGCGCGCCCGCCGACTGCATGTCCCGGACGACGTTCGTGTACGGCCGAAGGCACGCCAGGTCCCGAGCGTCGACGTACACCAAATGCCCCGCGATCGCCCCGGGGTCCAACGCCCGAGACGTCCCCGGGTCCACGTACCGCCCCCAAGAGAACCCCGCGGGGGCGCGCCCACTCGGCGACCCACCACTCGGCGCGCTCGGACCCAACCGATCGCACGCCACGCACGCGTCGAGGGAACGACACGACGCGTCGGTCGCCGCGTGGAGGACGTCGGCGCGCGTCGCGGGGTATTGGTCGGGGTTAAACGCCGCCTGCCCCGCGAGCATCCGACACTTTCCGTCGTCCCCCGGGCCCGGGGCCTGGTCGCCGCACAGGGTCGCGGGCCCGCGCTCGACCAGCACCGCGGTGTCGCGCATCGCGATGGCGTCGGCGCCGACGTCGTACCCCGCGGCTTGCGCGACGGCGCCGAGTGTCGCGACGCCTCGCGCGTCCGTCGCCGGGACGTCGACGCGGAAGCTCGCGGCGCCGTCGACGAGACGGTTCCAACACCCCCACGTCACGGTGAACGTCGGGATGGGCTCCCTCGCCGCGGCGCCGCCCGGGTCGTCGCCGACGTCCGCGGTGCCGTAGATGGACGGGGCGTACAGGTAGTGCCACGGCATCACCAGGAGCGCAGCGGCGGCGCCGGCGGCGACGGCGACGTCGACGAATTCCTCGTACGTCGCGAAGCAGTCGTGCTCGTGCACCATCAACGCCGCGACGAAGTCCTCCCCGAACGCCTCCGCGTGCGCGGCGGGGTCGCCGCCGGCGACGGTGACCAGCTCCCCGTCCACGAGGGACCACAGCGACTTCGCCTGCGCCCTCGGGCCCTGCGTCAAACACTCGCCGCACGTCGCCGCGCGACTCGTCCCCGCCTCGCACGCGTCGCTGGGGGTGATACCCACGACGCGGTTCGTTCGGATCGGTTCGAGTTGGTTCGAATCGGCGTCGTCCCCCTCCCCGAACGTCGGCAGGGGCAGCCCCGGGAAGTCCGCCGGGTTGAACCCGGCCTCCCCGGCGTCGCAGAAGAAGTGGTCGCGCTCGGACTTCCAAAACAGAAGAGGCGTCTGCCCCAGGACCACCTCCCTCGGGGCGTGGAACGCGGGACCCTCGCGGTTCGCCAGCGCGGGCGTGGACACCACCACCGCGTGGTTGGAGTGCGCCTCGGATTCGGCCTCCGCCTCGAACAGCGCGTCCGCGTGGATCTTGAGCAGCGCGAAGAAGGGCGCGGTGACGGCGAAGGGCACCAGGTACGGCCCGGGGAAGCTCCACCCGTACCCGTCGTAACTCTGCGAGGCGTGAAGCACCGCGACGGCGCCGGCGTCGACGGACACCGCCGCCCACTCGGCGAAGGAATTGTGGCACGCGTAGTCCTCCGCTCGCTCGCGCGCGAACACCGCCACCTTCCCGGAGACGGGCGTCGCGAACGGGTCGGCGGTGGCGGACCAGCACGAGGCCATGCACGCGGCGTAGTCGAGGGTGTTACACTCGTCTTTGAACGCGACGCGAACCATCTCGGCGCTTCGCGCGGCGACGGCGTCGGGGTTAAACGTCGCCAGTCGCGCCGGGACGGGGTAGTGGAACCCGTCGGGGCCGTTCGGTCGCCACGGCTCGTCCACGGTGATGTACGTCATCTCGGGGTCGGGCAGCGTCTCGTCGCTCAAGCGGTACATCGGCGCGCCGGTCAGGTCGACTTCGTCCGCGAACGAGCCGGCGGGTCCGGCGTCCAAGCCGACGCGCGAGAGCAACGCGTCGAACGCGTCCCTTCGCATCGCGCACACCGGCTTCGCCTGCTCGAGGTGCTCGGCGTCGCGCTGCGCGAGCACGTGCGAGGGATGCTTCCCGGGCGCGCCCTCGCCCCACAGGACGCCGACCGCGCCCGCCTCGACCGCCGCGTCGACGCGCGCCTGGAAGTCCCGCGCGTAGAGCAGGAGCGGGTCCGCGTCGGGGTCCGAGGGGGCGGGGAACGCGCACCCCGAACCCCGCACGAGCGCGATCCGACCCGCCACCGCCTGCTTGTCCGCTTCTTCGAACGCGTCTCGGTACCTAACGGCGTCGCCGTGGCAGGCGTCCTCCTCGCCCGAGCCCGTCAGCCGCATGTACACCACGGACGCGTCCGGCTTGTGGAAGGAATCGGGCGAGGTCTTCTCCGCGTGCAGCTGCGGCATGCAGCCGTACTCGCCGCCGAGGTAGGCGACGAACGCCCGCGTGGCCTCGACCGCGCGGGGCGCCGTCGCGGCGGAGAGCACCAGCGCGAGCACCGCCGGCGACGAGACCGACGAGGCGGCGCGCGCGCGCGCCATCTCGCGCCGCGTTCGCGCGACGATCGCGCGGACTGTCCCGGGGACGCGCGCGCGGCGACTGCGGGGGGTGGGGCGACGGCGACGTCATCGTGTCCTCTCGGTCGCGCGCTTTTCGTATATTCCTCGGCGCGTCAGCCGCCGCGCGGCGCGATCCGACGGTTCGTGCGCGCGCATGTCGAGAATTGCCGCCCCGCGTCCTCGTCAGCGCCGATCGCGCGCGCTCGATCACAACGCCCTCGCGCCCCTCCGCTGCGATGTTCAAGAAGGCGTCCTCCTCGGGCGGTCACGCCCTGAAGGGTTCCGACGTGAAGAAGCTCCGCAAGGCGGCGATGGAGGCGCTCGGCGTGGACGACGAGGCGCTGTCCGCGGTCCTCCCGCCGAAAGCGCACGTCGAGATGCAGGCCTGGTCCACGCCGACGAAATCGCTCGTCTTCCTCGTGGACGAGCAGCCGCTCTTCTTCGACCCGAACGGCCGGGGTCGCATCTTCCCCACCGTCTACGCGCTCTGGCGGTTCCCGGACGCGATGAAACACCTGCTGACGCACAGCGAGGTGAGCCCCAAGGTGCTCGGGGGCGCGGACCTCATGTGCCCCGGGGTCATCGTCCCCGCCGACGGCCTGCCCGATTTCGAGGAGGGGGACGCGTTCGCGCTTAGGATCCCGGAGAACCCGTTCCCGTTCGCCGTCGGAGAGGCGGCGCAGAGCAAAGCCGACGCGGTGGCGAGCGGGATGAAAGGCCGGGCCATCAAGATCCTGCACCACTTCCCGGATCCGCTGTGGGCCGCGGGGGACAAGTCCTCGCCGGGGAACGGATCTTTCCGCCCCGAGCGCGTCTTCCCTCTGGAGAACGAGGACGACGCCGAGGACTCCGGAGGAGGCGTCGCGAAGAAGAAAAGTTCCACCGAATCGACCGCCGCCGAAGGCGCGAACGGCGCGTCGCCGTCCCTCGCCTCCGAGATCGGCTCGATGTCCCTCGCGGACGACGCGCGCGCGACGCGAGGCGCTCCCGGGGGAGCTCCCGGCGCCGTCTCTTCTTCGCTCCCGGCGATCGACGTCTCGACGCCGGCGGGCATGGACGCGATGTTCGAGCGGTGCTTCCTCGCGGGTCTGCGGGATAAACTCGCGGACGCGGACCTCCCGATGCGGTGCGAGCTCTTCTACGCCAACTGCGTCCTGCCCTCGCGCCCGGCGGACGTGACGCTGGACCTGAAGAAGTCCAGCTTCAAGAAACAGGCGAAGCTCTTCGCCGTGTTGGAGAAGAAGAAGCTCATCGCCACCAAGGCGATTCACAAGCAGGACAACATCGTCTCCGTGAACAGGGACCACGCGGCGTACCTGGAGTACTGCGCGGCCGCGGACGCCGCCGAGGCCGCCGCGGGCGCGTCCGGCGGCGGCGCGGCGGGCGCGGAGCCGCGAGGCACCGACGCCGACAAAGCTTCCGACGAGGCTTCCGCCGCCGCCGCGTCCATCGACGTCGCGCTGGCGTACCGCGCGTCGACGATGTACCGCCCCATCTTCGGCGACCTCGCCGTGGGCAACAAGGACAGACTGTACGACGCCGAGGAGTGCGCGAACGCGCTTCGGTCGTACTGCGTCGCGAACGACTTGTTGAAAGGGGAGGACGACACGGTGACTCTGGACACGCTGCTCGGGAAGGAACTCTTCGATAAGAAGGAGGCGGAGGGGCCCGGGACGGAGATGCCGCTCCGCCTCGTGCTCCCGCGGCTCATCAAGAAGTTGCAGCTGCACACGAAGGTGCGCGTGGTCAGGAGAGGGGAGGCGCCCAAGGAGGTGACGCTCAAGCGACACCTGCACCCGATCAAGGCGCGCGTGGAGAACCGCGGCGGGCGCAAGTTTCTCACCACCGTGAGCGGGTTGGAAGACTTCGCCGTCGATCCGGCGGAGTTCAGCGCGAAGCTGCAGCGCGCGTTCAGCTGCAGCGCGTCCTCGCAGCGGCTCCCGGGGAAGAACGAGACGGGCGTGGAGATCTCCGTGCAGGGGAACGTGCTCAAAGAGCTCGTGGCGATGCTCAAAGACGAGTTTGGGATACCGCCGAAGTTCATCGAGGCGGAGGACAAGACGAAGTGAAATGCCAAGTCAAACTTTTTCCATTCGACGACCGACGAGCGCCGGGCGCTTTTCGTACGCGGCCGAGGGTCGCCTCTCGGGGTTCGTTCGCCTCCTCTCGGACGCGCCGAGCGCTCGCGCGCCGTCCTCGTCTCCTCCGAGGGCTTCGTGGACGGCTCGTTTCAAAAGAGGTCGTATCGCCGTTCGCCGAGCACTTTTTCCCCGCGCACGTGCGCGCGCCTCGGCGAACGACGTCGCTCGCCATGAGCGACCTCGCGTCGTTCTGGATCGAGGCGGTCGGGAGCGGGGTGCTCTCTTGCGTCCTTCTCAACAACGCGGTCGCGATCGTCCAGGACTCCCGTCGCAAGCGCCGCGAGCGGCGCAGGAGGCAGAAGCAGCGCGAAGCGTCGGTACGCGGTCGTCGTAGCTTTTTTTTTCCCCCGCGGTTTCCCGGTTCGAACGCCGCACCCGGCGCGCGCTGACCCCGCATCCGTCGCCCTCGCAGAACGCGCTCGCGTGGTTGACGTTCGGCCCGGAGGACCACGACCTCCGCGCCTCGGGCGCTCCTCCCCCCGCGAATTTCATCGCCGTCCGCCAAGGCGGCGGCCCCGGCGCCGACGGCGCGGCCGAGAACGTCACGGTGCGACTGCGCGTGAACCTGAACCTGCGCAAAATCGCCAAGGTGGTCTCCCTCCTGAGCTCCGCCGGGTGCGTCGCGCGATTCATCGAGCGTCGCGTCAAGGGCG
>Ga0181571_10002688_pt1 | contig 13231 bp, 14 predicted proteins | sample 101ome_17_FD_132440 | JGI IMG/M metagenome (GOLD analysis project Ga0181571, IMG submission 132440) | Coastal salt marsh microbial communities from the Groves Creek Marsh, Skidaway Island, Georgia - 101407AT metaG (megahit assembly) | ecosystem: Environmental > Aquatic > Marine > Intertidal...
CAGCTGGCCATTGGGGCAACACTCGAAGCCTAGATTTTGCAGCCAATTGCATAGCTGCCACCGTATCTAGACCCCGTCGAGTCCATGCGCATAGGGCGCAGGCCGTAATGCTAGACGCAGAGCCGGTTTTCCCCTAGGAACGGCCCGCTTGCGCGAGGCAGATCGCGTGTATCACGGATGGGTCGATGGCTCTCACGCGTTTTGGTCGATGGGTGCGCCGCGTTGTTATGAGCGGCATGATGTTGGGGCTGGTTGCAAATGTTGCCGCCGCTGAAGAGGGGCTCGCCGATCGGCTGGGCGCACTTTTGGGGCAGGAGCGCGAAGCCTTGGCAGTGCTGCCTTCATCGCGCCTCAACGCATTGACCGCGCCGCCGCGTGCGGCGAATGAGGGCGAGGCTTTTGCTTATGATAGCGCGTTTTTGGCTGAGATGCCGCGTGCGGATGGCGGCGCCCAGTGGGAATGCCTGACTGAAGCTTTGTATTTCGAGGCGCGTGGCGAAAGCATCGCGGGGATGTTCGCGGTGGGCGAAGTGATCCTGAACCGAGTGGAGAACGCATCCTTCCCCGATAGCATTTGCCGTGTGGTTAATCAGGGCACGGGCCGGAAATTCGCCTGCCAGTTCACCTATACCTGTGACGGGCGGCTGGAAACGGTGTCGGAGCCGGAAGCGTGGACCCTTGTGGGCAAGGTTGCACGGCTTTTGATGGATGGCGCGGAAACGGGGCTGACCGAGGGGGCGACGCATTATCATGCAAACTGGGTGAACCCGTCATGGTCGCGCCGGTTTGCGCGCACGGCCACGATTGGCGTGCATCATTTTTACCGCATGCCGACGCGCACCGCCTCTAACTGATCAACTGTCGTTTCTCTGGTTCTTGAGCATCCAGTCGTGGGCTAGTATGCCGCCGATACCACTACGGGAGGGGCTGCTTCATGTCTGACGAAATCCGCATGGCCTTTGCGCATCCGAGCGAAAGGGCGGAAGCCAGTGCCACCCAGCCCTGTGACAGGATCAGCCTGCGGGACTATGTTGTCGAGGTCGAGATCGGGGCGTTCCAGCTTGAACGTGGGCATTTGCAGCGGGTGCGGTTCAATGTGGTCGTCGAGGTTGCGCCCTTGGGGCCGATTGATGACGATGTGGATCAAATCCTCTCTTATGATCGTGTCACCGAGGCAATCAATTACGAATTGCAGGCTGAGCGGCTGAACCTTCTGGAAACACTGGCGGCGCGTGTTGCGGAGCGCATCTTGCATGAGCCGCAGGCGCTGCGGGTTTTTGTGCGGATTGAGAAGCTTGATCGTGGCCCGTTTTCGCTCGGCGTTGAGATCGTGCGGGCCAAGGGAGAGGAAGCCAGCGCTGGGCAGGTGCACGAGGAGCCGCCGCACCCGCGTATGGTCTATCTCTCCAATGCGGCGATTACCGCCCCGCAGCTAAAGGGGTGGATCGACACCTTGGCGTCCGACGATGTGCCGCTGGTGATTTGCGTGGGCGCGGCAGATGTGGCTGCGCCGCAAGCTGGCAATGCACTGGCGCAGCGGCGGATTGACCTTCTGGCCATTGAGCAGAACGCCTGGATTTTGGCCGCGCGGGACAAGCGTTGTATGGTGGTTGGCACCCGAACCGAACTGGACTGGGCGATGAAGAACGGGCAGGTAAGTGTCTGGGCGCCGTCGAAGATCGTGCTTGACGCAGTCGACGGCCCATCGGCAAGCCCGCGCGACGCGCTGGCGCTGGTCGCATGGTTTGCGGGCGAGATGACGGTAGCTGAACTGCTGGTGATCGGGGAGGACGCGCCCGCCTGCGAAGTGCCTGTCCGCGCGATGGCTGTGACCGAGGAGGTTGTGCTGTGAGTGTTTACTACCGCCCGCTTTTGCAGACGGATTTACACCGCCCGATTGAGGCGCTGACATTGGGCAACGGATGGTGCTGGTTTACCCATGCGGAGCGGCTGGAGCGGGGGCGCGACCCTTGGATCGTGCCGGTCAAGGATTTGCCTGAAAGCGTGCTTTCGCGCCTGACGGACCCGCGTGCGCCGATTGCCGGAATGGCAATGGACAGGCCGCAGTTGATGGGCATTCTCAACGTCACACCGGACAGTTTTTCGGATGGGGGCCTGTTCTTGGGCGCCGATGCGGCACTGGCGCAGGCGCAGGCGATGGAAGTGGCAGGCGCGGCGATCATTGACATTGGCGGGGAAAGCACCCGGCCGGGTGCAAAAGAGGTGGAGATCGCGGAAGAGATCCGCCGCACCGCGCCGGTGATTGCGGCGATCAGGGCAGGATCGGACATCCCGATCTCGATCGACACGCGAAAGGCGGATGTGGCGCAGGCGGCGATTGCGGCAGGTGCGACGCTGGTTAACGATGTGGCGGCGTTCACCTTTGACCCAGCATTAGCTGCTGTGACGGCGGATGCGGGATTGCCCGTTTGCCTGATGCATGCGCAGGGGCGGCCCGACACGATGCAGGACAACCCGCGTTATGATGACGTTTTGCTAGATGTTTGTGACTTTCTGGAGACGCGGCTGAAGGCAGCGGAGGCCGCCGGTATTCCGCGAACGAAAGTCGTTGTCGATCCCGGAATAGGCTTTGGAAAGACATTGCAACATAACGTGACTTTGCTTCGCGGCTTGTCGCTGTTTCATTCGCTGGGAGCGCCGATCCTCCTTGGCGCGTCTCGGAAACGGTTCATCGCGGAAATTTCGGATGCGCCGGAGATGGCGGCGCGGATGCCGGGATCGGTGGCTGTGGCGCTTTGGGGTGTGACGCAAGGTGTGCAGATTTTGCGTGTGCATGATGTTTTGGAGACGCGGCAGGCAATGAGCTTGCAGCTGGCATTAAGTGGGGTCGTTTGAATGGCGCGGAAGTTTTTCGGGACGGATGGGGTGCGTGGACGGGCGAATGCGCATCCGATGACGGCCGAAATGGCGCTGAAACTGGGCGCTGCCGCGGGGCGGTTTTTCCGCAATGATGGCAGCAACGGGCATCGGGTCGTGATCGGCAAGGACACGCGGCTTTCGGGCTACATGTTTGAAAATGCGCTGACCGCTGGCCTGACCTCCACCGGGATGAATGTGTTGCTGTTGGGGCCGGTGCCGACCCCCGCCGTAGGGCTGTTGACCACTTCGATGCGGGCTGATGTGGGGATCATGATTTCGGCCAGCCATAACCCGCACCACGATAACGGCATCAAGTTCTTTGGTCCTGATGGGTTCAAACTGTCGGACGCGGCGGAGACTGAGATCGAAGCGCTTTTGGCGAGCGAGATCGAGCCTGCGAAGGCCGAGAATATTGGTCGTGCGCAGCGGATCGACGATGGGCGATTCAGGTATAACGAACGGCTGAAATCTACCTTCCCTTCTGGGCAGACTTTGAAGGGGCTGAAGATCGTTGTAGATTGTGCCAACGGTGCGGCTTATCGCGCGGCGCCGGAATTGTTGTGGGAGCTGGGCGCGGAGGTGATCCCCGTCGGTGTGGCGCCCAATGGCTACAATATCAATGACGGCTGCGGATCGACAGCGCCGCAACTGGCGGCGGAAGCCGTGTGCGCGCATGGCGCGGATGTGGGGCTGTGTCTCGATGGGGATGCGGACCGGATCATGATCATTGACGAAAAAGGGCAGGTGGCCGACGGCGACCAACTGATGGCGCTGATGGCGACGCGCTGGGCAGACGCCGACCGGCTGTTGGGTGGCGCATTGGTGGCGACGGTGATGTCGAACCTTGGGCTAGAGCGGCATCTCGCGGCGCGTGGTATTGGCCTGCAAAGGACGCAAGTGGGCGACCGCTATGTGGTCGAGGCGATGCGGGCGGGTGGCTATAACCTCGGGGGGGAGCAGTCCGGTCATATCGTGATGACCGATTATGCGACCACCGGAGACGGGCTGCTCGCTGGATTGCAATTCCTCGCGGCGATGGTCGAGACGGGCCAACCGGCGAGCGCGTTGCGACAGCAGTTCGAGACTGTGCCGCAGATGCTGAAGAACGTCCGTTACGGGGCGGGCAGCGATCCGATGACCGCAGATACGGTTCGGAAAGTCATTGCCGATGCCGAAGGATTGTTGAGCGGCAAGGGCCGTTTGTTGATCCGCAAGTCGGGCACCGAACCGCTGGTGCGGGTGATGGCCGAATGCGAAGACGAAGCACTGCTTGTTCAGGTCGTTGACGGGATCGTGGCCGAGGTGGAAGCCGCCGCGAGCTGATCAGGCGCGTGGCAGGAACCAGCGCGTGATCCCTGCAAGCTGGCTGACGGCCAGACCACTGAGGATCAGCGCAAGGGCTGCGTAGAAGCGCAAGGGCAGGTCTTCGGAGAGGACCATCGCGCCGAACACCATCGACCAGAGCGGCACCTGATAATTCACGAGGGTCATAAAGACGGAGCCTGCGCTGCGGATCACCTGCACGCGCAGAAGTGTTGCCAACGCGGTAGGCAGGAAGCCGAGGAACAGGATTGCGAGGCTGCTGCGCGTATCGACCCACTGGGGGACGCCTTCAAATACCAGCATCGAAGGGACGAGAATGAATGCGCCCATCGTCAGGGATAGCGCGGAAAGCGAAACCGGATCGACGGGTGGGCAGCGCCGCGTCAAGATCGAGGAAAGCGCATAGCAGAGCACCGCACCGAGACATGCGATCTGGGCCAGTGGCTCCGCGCCTTGGCCCAACTGCATCAACCCAGGGCCGATGAGTACAAGCGCGCCGACAAAGCCAAAGCAGACCCCGAGGAACTTGCGGATGGAGAGCCGCTCATCGGTGAAGAAATGCGCGAGCGGCAGGATCATCAGCGGCACGGCGGACATTGAAATCCCAGCAAAAGCCGAGGGAACATATTGCTGTCCCCAACTCAGCAGCATGAAGGGGAAGGCGGTGCTCAGTGCGCCGATGACTGCGATGTAGCGCCAGAGCCGTGCATCGCCCAAGTTGGGCATGGGGCGGCGCATTGCGGCGCTTGCTGACAGAAGGGCAATGGCGCCAAGCGTGGTGCGGGCGCAGGCGACGGTAATTGGCCCGTAGCCCTCCAATGCGATGGACACGACCATGAATGTTCCGCCCCAAATGAGGCCGAGCGTGAGAATCGAGAACCAGTTGAAGGGTGTAGGTGCCGTTGTCATGCCGGTGTTTGAGCACGGCAATTAACGGCTGTCCATTACCCTTGTGTGGTGCGTGCCGTGTTTATTTGGGGAAGACGCCAGCGTCGCGCATTTGTTCATACATTTCGACAAGGCCCTTATCCGAGCCGGAGAATGTCAGGCCAAGTGACTTTGGAGCCTTGCTGTTATCGGCGCGCCATGAATGGCCGATGGTGCGGCTGACGGTTTTGCGTGTGAGGGCTTTGTTGACCAAAGGACCAATAAGCCAGACCAGCCATTTTGGCATGGTTCTGCGCGGCACGGGGGCATCAGGGTAGGCGGCGCTGATGGCGGCGCCCATGTCGATGATGGTTCCGGCTTTCTCGGCGAGGATATGGCGCCCTTCGGCATCGTGGAGGTAGGCGCCGCGGAGGTGCGCTTCGGCGACATCGCGGACATCAACCTTGCACGTTTCGAGATGCGGCGCACCGGATTTGAAATCACCACCCGCGATTTGGCGAATGAGGTTGAAGGATTCACTCGTCGGGATTGGGCCGCCGACGGACGGGCCATAGATGCCGGCTGGGTTCATCACCACGAGGCGCCAGCGATCTTGTGCGCTGGCCATCTCCCATACGGCGCGTTCGGCGACTGTTTTGGAATAGCTGTAGGGGATATGGTCAATGGAGGAAGTGGTGTTCCAGATCTCTTCTGTCAGAATACCGCCTGGGGCATCAGCGCAATCGCCGGTATCGCCGTAGATGGCGGCGCAGGAGGAGGTGAGCACCACGCGGGTGACGGTGTCTGTCCTGTTGACGCTTTCAAGGACATTGCGGGTACCCTTGAGGGCCAGATCGACGAGATCGCGCTGCGGGTCGGCGACGCTGAGGATATAGGGCGAGGCGGTGTGAAAGACGATCCCGCAGCCGGCCATCGCGGCATCGAAGCTGTTTGGCTCGAAAGAGGGGCTTTTCGAGGCCTCAATTCTGCCAATGCTGTCGATTAACAGGTTGCTTTCACACGATATGGCGACTTTTGGAACGCGCATTGCGGGCTATTATTTTGATGCCTTGCCGGAAAAGATCGCTGATCCGATCCTTGCGGTGAGCCGTTCCAGTGGCAATGAAGCGGTGCGGGCCAAGGTGCGGGACAGGCTGCGCGAAAGGTTTGTGAATGCCATTGCCGAAAAGCTGGACGGGGCAGATGCCAAAACCCGCGCGGTGATGATCGTGATGGTGCTGAGCGGTGTCGACCTGATGGTAAGGGTGCTGGGCGTTGTGCCGGAACATGACAGCGAGAGAGCAGCGCTGAAGGAACGGTTGGCAGAGGATATTCAGAAGCTGGTGAATTGCTGATCCTTTGCGGCGCCCTTTGGAGTGAATAAAAAACAGCCCGCCGGAAGGCGGACTGTTCGTTTGTCAGAAGTGTCCTGACTTAGTTCTTGGACTTGTCGACCATTTTGCCTGCGGAAATCCACGGCATCATGGCGCGCAGCTTGGCGCCGGTTTCTTCGATCATGTGCTCGTCGTTGTGGCGGCGAGCGGCTTTGATCGTCGGCTGGCCGACAGCGTTTTCGAGCATGAAATCGCGCACGAACTTGCCCTGCTGGATGTCGTCAAGGACGGCTTTCATGCGGGCTTTGGTTTCGTCGTACTTGAGGATGCGCGGGCCGGTGACGTATTGGCCGTACTCGGCAGTGTTGGAAATCGAGTAATCCATGTTGGCGATGCCGCCTTCGTAGATCAGGTCAACGATCAGCTTCACTTCGTGCAGACACTCGAAATAGGCCATCTCAGGTGCGTAGCCTGCTTCGACAAGAGTCTCGAAGCCGCAGCGGATCAGCTCGACGAGGCCACCGCATAGAACAGCCTGTTCGCCGAAGAGGTCGGTTTCGCACTCTTCGCGGAAGTTGGTCTCGATGATGCCCGAACGACCACCGCCGATGGCGGAGCAATAGGACAGCGCGGTTTCCAGCGCCTTGCCGGATTCGTCGCTGTGGACGGCCACGAGGCAGGGAACGCCGCCGCCTTTGGTGTACTCGCCACGCACGGTGTGGCCGGGGCCTTTCGGGGCCATCATGATGACGTCAACACCGGCTTTCGGTTCGATCAGGCCGAAATGCACGTTCAGGCCGTGTGCGAAGGCAATCGCTGCGCCCGGGCGGATGTTGTCGTGGACGTATTTCTTGTAGGTTTCTGCCTGAAGTTCGTCGGGCATGGTGAACATGATGACGTCACACCAAGCGGCAGCTTCGGCGATGCCCATGACCGTGAGGCCTTCGGCTTCGGCTTTGGCGGCCGAGGGTGAACCTTCGCGCAGGGCGACGACGAGGTTCTTCGCACCGCTGTCACGCAGGTTCAGCGCGTGGGCGTGGCCTTGGGAGCCGTAGCCGAGGATGGCGACTTTCTTGTCTTTGATGAGGTTCACATCGCAATCGCGATCGTAGTAGACGCGCATTTTGGCGCTCCTTCTCCATGAATTTCGATGCGCGGACCATACGGTGCGATCAGGTGAAGTGCGAGAGAGAAGTGGAGGTTTTTGCCCCTCAAAGCGATATTGTTATTCGTATAATTTAAAGTTATTGAATTTTTTATGCTTGATGATCTGGATCGCCGTTTATTGCGCCAAATGCAGTCTGATCCGGCGCTTTCGGTGCCGGAGTTGGCCGAGCTGTGCGGCGTGTCCGTGGGGCGGGCGAGCCGGCGCTTGGAGCGGTTGCGCGAAGAACAGATCATCAAAGGGCAGGAAGCGGTGATCGATTGGCAAGCCTTGGGGTTTGCGGTGCGGGTGTCGCTGCGGGTGACACTGGACAAGACCGCGCCGCGCGCTTTTGACGATTTCCTCTCTGCTGCGCGCGAGGTGCCGGAGGTTATCGAATTGCAGACGTTTCTTGGGCAGGTCGATGTGCGGCTGCATCTGGTGGCGAAAGACCTGCCACACTATCAAAGCATCTATCGCCAGCGGATCCTCACCTTGCCGCATATCGCGGATATCGAGGCGCTGATGACGGTTTCGACGGTGAAGATGGATATGGACCTTCCGCTATGATTGAAATCGACGCGACCGACCGGAAACTTCTGCGTGCCTTAGCCGAAGACGCGACGCAATCGGCCAGCGCTTTGGGGCGGAAATTTGGACTGTCGCAACCGGCAACGTGGCGCAGGCTGCGGCGGCTTCAGGAGAGCGGGGTGCTCACGCGGCAGCGGTTGGTTCTGGATCAGGAGCGCTTGGGGTTCGGGGTGACGGTGTTCCTTGGGGTCAAGCTGGCAACAAAGGGGCGGGTGAGCCTTGAGGATTTCGAGCGGGCGGTAAGTGCGATCCGTGAGGTGCAAACGGTCGAGCATGTGCTGGGGCTTTATGATTATCGCCTGCGCGTGGTGGCGCGTGATCTCGCGGATTTCGAGCGCGTGTTGCGGAGGCGCATCATGACATTGCCCGGGGTTGGCAATGTGGAGGCTAATGTTCTGCTGAGTGAAGAACGCCGTCCCGGCCCGATTTGAGACTTAGCCGCGCTTTGTAATTGCGTTGGAGCATTGGGCGCGGTTAGTTGTGCCAACATTATAGGAGAATGATGATGTCGCAGGTCGATCCCGATGGGCTGATAGAATTTTCGGTGGTGTTCACCGACCGCTCGCTCAATCACATGAGTGCGGCATTTCAGGAAGTGATGCGTGATATCTCTGGCATGTTGAAAGAGGTCTATCAGGCCGATCATGTGGCGATTGTGCCGGGCGGTGGCACCTATGGGATGGAGGCAGTGGCCCGTCAGTTTGGCAAAGATGCACATGCGCTGATCGTGCGGAATGGATGGTTCTCTTTCCGTTGGACGCAGATCTTTGATGCTGGTGACTTTGCCAAGACGACCACGGTGATGAAGGCGCGCCAAACGGGCAATGACAGCTGCGCGCCCTTTGCGCCGGTGCCGATCGAAGAGGTGGTCGCAGCGATCCACGATGCGCGGCCTGATGTGGTATTCGCGCCCCATGTTGAGACGAGTGCGGGGATTATCCTGCCGGATGATTATGTCGCGTCCCTTGCCGCTGCCGCGCATGAGGTTGGCGCGTTGATGGTGCTGGATTGTATCGCCTCGGGTTGCGCATGGATTGACATGAAAGCGACGGGCGTTGATGTGCTGATCTCAGCTCCGCAGAAGGGCTGGTCCTCAACACCATCGGCGGGGTTGGTGATGATGTCGGAGCGTGCATGGGAGCGGCTTGGGCAGACAAGCTCCAACAGTTTTGCCATCGACCTGAAGAAATGGGCTGACATCATGAAAGCCTATGAAAACGGCGGCCATGCATATCATGCGACGATGCCGACGGATTCGCTGCGTGCTTTCCGTGAAACGATGAAGGAAACGCAGCGCTACGGGTTTGACCGGCTGAAAGAAGCGCAGTGGGAGTTGGGCAATCGCGTCAGGGAGATGTTGGCGGCAAAGGGCATTCGCTCGGTTGCGGCAGAGGGCTTTGGCGCGCCAGGGGTTGTTGTGAGCTATACGGACGATCCGGAGATCCAGAACGGCAAGAAGTTCATGGCCGAAGGAATGCAGATTGCCGCTGGTGTGCCGCTGCAATGTGATGAGCCGGATGATTTCCGCACGTTCCGGCTCGGGCTTTTCGGGCTGGATAAGCTCTATGACGTGGAAGGCACGGTCGAACGGCTCGGGCTTGTCTGTGACAAGGTGCTGTAAGCAGATCTAGGAGCGCGCGCCAAGGCCGAGGCGCATCAGGCCGCGCCGCACAGGCGTGAGGTTGTAGAGCGCCTCGATCCCTTTGGCGCGGAGATCGCGCAGCAGTGGGCTGCCAGCGATCGACGCGCGATTGAGAGCATCCACACCGCGCACGCGGAGTATCACATCGGGGTGGCGGCGACGGTTGTAGGCGTCCAGCATCTTGCGGTCGCCTAAGTCTTGCGGGCGGGCTTTGGCGAGGTCGAGCAGGCAGGAGAGATCTGCCAGTGACATATTGAGCCCCTGTGCGCCGATGGGCGGCACCACATGGGCGGCCTCGGCGACAAGTGCTACGCGCTCGGCGATCATTTTGTCAGCCAATTGGCTGATGATCGGCCAGACGAGACGCTTTGATGCCAGTTTGAGCGGGCCATAGACCCCAGCGGAGCGTTCTGTCGCCTCGTCTTCAAACGCGGCTTCAGACAAGTTTGCGAGGCGCTGGGCGTCGGGACCGTGGGTCATCCAGACCACAGCGGAGCAGGGTTTCCCATCGTGATCAGGCAAGGGCACGAGGGTGAAGGGGCCGCCGGTGCGGTGGACCTCGGTTGAGACATTCTCATGCGGTGCGTCGTGGGTGACGGCGAAGGTCACGGCCTTCTGACCGTAGCGGGTGGTTTTGGCGGCGATGCCGACGGCCTGTCGCAACGGGCTATTGCGACCATCCGCGCCGATGACGAGGCGCGCCGCGATGTGCTGCCCATCGCTGAGGGTGACACGGGCCTCGCGCTCGCGGGTCAGCATGCCGGAAAAACCAGTGCCGGAAAGGAAACGGACATTGGGAAGCTCCGAAAGGCGGGCGACCATTTCGCGGCGCAGGAGCCAGTTGGGGAAGTTCCAACCGAATGGGTCAGAGGAGATATCCTCGGCGTCAAAGTCGCGGGTGACGCGGGGCGTAGCCTCGGCGCCGCCGGCATCGACGATGCGCATGACTTGCAGCGCGCTGGCGTGTGGCGCGAGGCGGGACCAAAGACCCGCCGCATCAAGAAAGGCGCGCGCTGGCTGGAGGAAGGCGGTGGTGCGCAGATCGGCGCCTTCGGCCTGCGCGTCGGTCACCGGCGGGGCTGGATCGACGATCACCACATCAAAGCCCGCGCTGCCGAATGCCGCCGCCGCCGATAGACCGGCAACGCCGCCGCCGGAGATCACGATATCTTTCGTCGAAATGCTCATGTGTCAGACATAATCCGCGTGGGGTGAGACGGGAAGGGGGCTCAGACCAGCTGCGACAGAAAAGCCGCGAGATCATCGGTATGGTGATGGATGTGATCGGCGGGCAAAGGTTTCGGCCCCACATGGACCGTTCGCATTCCCATTGCATGGGGCGCTGCGAGGTTGCGGATATCATCCTCGAACATGGCGCCTTGTTCGGCGGCGAGGCCATCGAGCGCGAAGATCGCCTCGAAGGCAGCCTGCTCGGGTTTGGGGCGGAACTGCGCATGTTCGACGCCGTAAACGGCATCAAAGACATCGGAGAGCCCGCGCGCGGCCAGAACCCGCCTTGCATAGGGTTCGGTGCCGTTGGTGTAGACGATCCGTCGCCCGGGCAGGTGAGTGATCGCGGCGGCAAGCGCGGGATCGGGGGTCAGATGGCTCATGTCGATCTCGTGCACCTCGTGCAGATAGGGACCGGGATCGACGTTATGTTCGTTCATCAGTCCGGCGAGGGTGGTGCCGTACCGCTGCCAGTAATCGGCGCGGAGAAAATCCGCCTCCGTCCGTGATACGCCGAGGGCGGATTGCACGAACGTGGTCATTTTGACTTCGATTTGGTCGAAGAGGCGGGCTTCGGGCGGGTAGAGGGTATTATCGAGGTCAAAGACCCACGCGCGGACATGTGTGAAATGTGCAGCAACCATGGCCTATGGGTAGGAGGCAAATTGGCGCGGCGCAAGTGGTTTGGCTTGATGCTGCCGCTGTGAGGGGGCTAAGGTCGCGGGACAGTGCCGGAGAGTGTGATGACAGCCCCTAAAAGCCCGCAACGCGATGCGTATTACCTGATCCTCGAAGCGATTGATACGCATGTTTACAAGCCCGGCGACCGGCTGGTGGAGAGCGATCTGGCGGACCGGTTTGGCGTGTCGCGGACGCCGATCCGAGAGGCATTGCAACGGCTGGAGACGCAATCTTTGCTGACCCGTGACGGGCGCTCGCTGATCGTGTCATCGCTTGATCATACGCAGATGGCCGAGCTTTACGTCGTGCGCGGCGAATTGGAGGGGTTGGCGGCGCGGTTGGCGGCGAGCCATGCGACACCGGAAGAAAAGCATGTTTTGCGCGATATGTTGGAAAACGATCGCGCTTTGGTGGCCGATCCGGGGGCGCTGAGCCGTGCCAATAAACGGTTCCATAAGCAGATCCATCTGGCCAGCCACAACCGATTTCTGGTGCAGCAGCTCGATCTTGTACATCGCTCGATGGCGTTACTGGCCACGACCTCTCTCGCGGCAGAGGGGCGGGGTGAGGTGGCGCTGGCTGAGCATGAGGCCATTGTAAGTGCGATTGAGGCAGGTGATGGCGATGCGGCTGCGGCGGCGCTGCGCGAGCATATCTCGCGGGCGTTTGTCACGCGGCTCAAACTGGATGCCGAGGCTGTTGAGGGGCGTGACGGGGCGTAGCCGCCGGTCGGGCCGCGCTATGCCCGTGACTTGTTTTGTCCCAGTAGAACGGACGGGCAATCATCTCCCATAAGCCTTTATACATCGCCAAGGCGGCCAGCGGGAAATAGAGGTGTAGCGTGGGTGCCCAGAGCAGGAGACTCGCATGACGGGTGCGGCTTGCAGCAACCATTGCTAAGGCGATGGAGATGACCTCTGACAGAATAAACAGTGCAGCGAGCGCGATCACCGCTGAATCTGGCAGGAGGGATGAGAGCGGATGCGGCAGCCCGAGCGCCAAAAGCCAGAATGACCAGAGCAAGGGTGCGAGGGTGAATTGAAGGAGCGTGCCAAGGAACAGCACCTGTACGCCGATGAAGCGCCATGTGCCGAGTGACCGCCACAACCCCACAGGCGCGCGCATATGGGTTGCGTAGGTCATGGCGTAGCCTTTGAGCCAGCGGCTACGTTGCCGGACCCACGGCCACGGGCGGCAGTTTGATTCTTCGTATGTGACGGTGGGGACGAGCGCGGTCTGGTAGCCGAAACGGGCCAGACGCAGGCCAAGATCGGCATCCTCGGTCACGTTATGGGCATCCCAGCCGCCAATTTCTTCGAGTACAGAGCGCCGGAAGAAGAGTGTCGTGCCGCCAAGCGGTAGCACCCAGCCGATCTTTGACAGCGTCGGCAGAACCGCACGAAACCAAACCGCATATTCGAGTGTGAAGCAGCGGGAGAGCCAGTTCTGGTCGCTGTTATAGAAATCGAGCACGCCTTGAAGGCAGGCGACCTGTGCCGGGGCGGCGGCAAAGGCGCGGGCGATCTTTTGGAGTTGGTC
>Ga0181571_10002689_pt1 | contig 13231 bp, 9 predicted proteins | sample 101ome_17_FD_132440 | JGI IMG/M metagenome (GOLD analysis project Ga0181571, IMG submission 132440) | Coastal salt marsh microbial communities from the Groves Creek Marsh, Skidaway Island, Georgia - 101407AT metaG (megahit assembly) | ecosystem: Environmental > Aquatic > Marine > Intertidal zone...
AAACTAGCATCTCTTTTTTTTGAAGGAGAAACATTTACTCTGGTAGGGTATTCGAAAACTTTTTTATATGCTGCTTTTGATTTAGCAGTTACTTTGAAATTCTCAGAAGATATTGCGTTAATGATTTTTAGTTCAATGTTTTGAATATCCCTGTGGATTAAATTGCCTCCAAGAATTTTATGCTTACAAATAAAAGTATTCATTGCATATTTCCCATCCTTGGTTGTATGAATATCTGAATCGATCGTTTCTAGTGAGAGTTGCTCAAAACTTCGAACAGTTTTTAGAAATAAACCGGCTTGATTTGGTGTGAAGATAAAGATCTCAATAAGATTTTTTCTAGTGTTTACAAAGACTGCTGTTTTACTTTTAGATGTAGCCACAGTCTTTGCTTGATTTGAAAGTTGAGCCAGTTGATACTTAGAAAAATAAGCATCAGGCAGCTGATCCCATACTTCATTCAACAAATCACGTCCTTGTTTAACTGCATTTACTGATGCAGCCTTTCTTTCATCAACAATTGATTGATTAGATTGCGCTTCCTCAAGATTTAACTTTCTCCTAGATGACATGAAAAGTTGTTTTAATAAATCATGCTTCCATGAGTTCCACAAGGTTGGATTAGTTCCTCTTATATCATTGATGGTAAGCATGTAGATATAATTCAGCTTTTCTATGGTATTTACATTTTTAGTAAAATTGATAATTGTTTCAGGATCATGCACATCAGTCTTTTGTGATATGGATGACATTATGAGATGGTTTTTTACAAGCCAACATAATAGTTCGGTATCATGAATGGAAAAATTTAACCTTTTGCAGAATCTTTCAACTATCTTTTCTCCTATCTCTGAATGATCTCCACCTTTGCCTTTTCCAAGATCATGGAAAATTCCTGCAAGATATAAAAGCTCAATTTTTGGTAGCTTATTAATTAGCTCGTGTTCAATTTGCATTGATTGATCTACTTTTCCAATCTGCATTTGCCTCATGTTTCTAACTACCTTAAAAGTATGCTCATCCACGGTGTAGACATGAAACATATCAAACTGCATTTGACCTTCAATTTCTCCAAACTCAGGAATCAGCAGCCTCATTAAACCCAGTTGTTTAAGTTTTTTAAGTATGGTTGAAAGATTCGTAGTGGATTTTAGTATTTGAAGAAATTGAGCACCTGCCGCAGGTAATAAAAAATACCCAGGATCAATCTTAGGCACAGATCCTCGTATCTTTCTGATGGATTTAAAATCGAGACCATTAATTTTTTTGAGTTTTCCAACTTGTATCAAACTATCTAGAATTAACTCAGGCCTCTTGGTAAGGTCAATGTTATCTGCAATTCCAAGTCGGTCTTTAAAAATATAGTAATTTTTTGTATAAGGTCTTTTTAGTAAATTTAGTTGATCGTCATATGCCTGAAAAACAAGTTCATTGAAGTCTGATAAGTTAGAGGCATGCAAGAAAAATGTTCTCATGAATTTCTCAACTGCAGATGATTTCTTAGAGGCTTTCAGTTTAGATTTTTTAGCAAGTAGCAACTGATTCTCAAAGCTAATTCGGTTTGCATTACTCTCAAGGTTAATAAAAAATCTTAGAGCTTTAATGTGAGAATATGATTCATTGATACTAGCTATCTCTGTTTTTGAAAACATTTTTGCTGTTACACAATCTTGTAATTTTTTAATTTCAAAGCAATGTTCTAGTATCCAAAAAGCAGTTTGAAAATCTCGCAAGCAACCTGGAGACTCTTTGAGATCTGGTTCAAGGCTGAATTCAGTAGAGTCAAAAGATTGAAATCTTTGCTTTTGCTCAATTCGCTTGGCTTTAAAGAATTTAGTTTTATTCCATTTTTTTGAAATCCTTTTTAAGTCATCACTCAAGCTGGCAACTTTATCTTTTTTACAGAAAATAACTCTATAAGAGAGATATGAAGTAAATTCTTTTAAATCAGTTTTGGTAATATTTTCTATATCTTTTATGGTTCGAACTGAATGTCCAACTTTTACTTTGAGAGTCCAAAGCCACCCTATAAAATCTTTTATGTCCTCAATTTTTTTTGTTTTTGGATTGAATTGAATAATTGAAAGATCAATATCAGAGGAGGGGAATAACTCTTTTCGTCCGTAGCCTCCAAGTGCGACTATAGCAAAATCAGTTTCAAGCCTTCTTTGCAAGAACTCTTGTTTGATAATTTCATCAAATTTGTTTGATCTTTTGGTGAGGAAAGATTGAACTAATTCAGGCTTTTTAAATACAGTATCAAAACTTCCTCTAAAGTCCTGGTTAATACTTTCAAATGAGTCTATCAAAAGGGCTCGTCGCTGCGTTTTGTTAGAACCTCCACTCCAGATGCTGTAACTGCAAGAGTGTGTTCCCATTGAGCTGAATTTCTGCCATCTTTGGTTTCTACAGTCCATCCATCACTTAAGAGCTTTGTGTGTTTTGATCCTTGATTAATCATTGGCTCAATTGTGAAACACATACCTTCTTTGATTTCTAGCCCTCTACCAGTTTTTCCATAATGCAGAACTTGTGGTTCTTCATGATAGACCTGTCCTATGCCATGACCGCAATAGTCTTCTACAACCGAGTAATGATTTTTTTCTGCATGTTCTTGAATAACTGCACCAATGTCTCCAAGATGAGCTCCAGGTTTTACAACATCTATTGCTTTGTATAAACATTCTTGAGTCACCTTAACCAGTCTTTCATTGTGAGGCTGAGTTTTGCCGACCAAGAACATTTTAGAAGTATCGCCATGCCATCCATCTCGAATCACAGTTACATCTATGTTTAAAATATCCCCATCTTTAAGAATTTTCTTATTTGAAGGAATTCCATGACAGATGACTTGATTAACACTTGAACAAATTGTTTTTTCAAAACCGTTATAACCTACATTTGCAGGAATGGCTTTTTGTTCATTAACAATAAACTCATAACACCTTCTATCTAAGTCCTCAGTGCTAACTCCAGGAACTACAAATGGGGTAATCATTTCTAATACCTCTGCCGCCAATTGACCAGCAATTCTCATTTGAGATATCTGTTCTTGATTTTTTAAATTTATCTTCATTTTTTTTAAAATTTAATGGACGTTGAGGACTTATCAATATAAAGTACCCTTTTAATGCCAGCGCACAATTTTAGCTCATTAAATCCCCAATTTTCACAATTTTTTGCTATCTTTTTTACCTTTTTTGAGGGAGATTCCTAATGTCCTTCCCAGCTATTTTGGTTCTTGAAGATGGTTCTATTATCGAAGGTAATGGATTTGGTGCTAAAGAACCATCAGTAGGTGAAATTGTTTTTAATACTTCTATGTCAGGTTATCAAGAGATCATCACGGACCCATCATATGCTAAACAAATCATAGCTTTTACCCATCCTCACATTGGAAATACGGGCATTAATGATGAGGACAATGAATCTGATAGCATTTTTGCTTCTGGAATTGTGATTAAAGATTTGCCAGAACATTACAGTAATTGGCGCGCATCACAATCTCTTGAAAGTTTTTTAGAATCAAAGAATACAATTGGCATTTCTAATATCGATACTAGGGCATTAACAGCTAAGTTAAGAGATCATGGCGCACTCAAAGCATGCATTGCTCCTGGCGATAAGGACTCTACATCAATAGCTAGAGAAGCTTTAAATAAATTTAGTGGATTGGAAGGACTTGACCTCGCAAAGGAAGTATCAACCCAAAATGCTTTTTCTTGGGACGAGGGCACTTGGCCAAACTACCAAGATGTAAAAAATGAGAAATTAATTATTGCAGTTGATTTTGGTGTGAAGAAAAATATCTTAAGACTCCTAAGAAAACATGTTGGAAAAGTAGAAGTCGTGAATGCTCAGATCAGTTTTGATGAGCTTATGAAGCTTAAACCAGATGGCGTCTTTTTATCTAATGGCCCCGGAGATCCTGAGCCTTGTGTTTATGCAATTAAATTAATTCAGCAACTTCTCGATATTAACATCCCAATTTTTGGCATATGTTTAGGTCACCAGCTCCTTGCTCTTTCAGGTGGATGTAAAACATATAAGATGAAATTTGGCCATCATGGTGCCAATCATCCTGTACAAGATCTTGCAACTAAGGTTGTTTACATTACCAGTCAAAATCATGGTTTTGCAGTTGAGTTATCTAGCCTGCCTGAAAATATTGAACCTACTCACATTTCACTATTTGATAAAAGTTTGCAAGGCATAGCATTTAAGGACAAGCCTGCTTTTAGTTTTCAGGGTCATCCAGAGGCAAGTCCTGGTCCGCATGAGCTAGAAGAGCTCTTTACAAAATTTAATTTAATGATTGAGACCAATGCCAAAAAGAACTGATATTAAATCTGTCTTGATTATTGGTGCTGGACCAATAATTATAGGTCAAGCGTGCGAGTTTGATTATTCAGGAGCGCAAGCTTGCAAAGCACTTAAATCTGAAGGTTTTAGAGTCATTTTAGTAAATTCTAATCCTGCAACAATCATGACCGATCCTCTTCTTGCAGATGCTACATATATTGAACCCATTCATTGGAAATCAATTGAAAAAATAATTGATAAAGAGCGCCCAGATGCGTTGCTTCCAACCATGGGTGGACAAACAGGCCTCAATACAGCGCTAACATTGGCAAAAGAAGGGGTGCTACAAAAATATAATGTTGAGCTTATAGGTGCCTCAAGAGAAGCTATTGATAAGGCAGAAGACAGAGAGCTATTTGATAAAACTATGAAGGGTATTGGAATTGAGACACCAAGATCTGGTATCGCACATTCCATGGAAGAGGCTTTAACCGTTCAAAAAAACCTTGGTTTTCCCTGCATTATACGTCCTTCTTTTACTTTGGGTGGCTCAGGGGGAGGGGTTGCGTATAACATTCAGGAATTTAAAGAAATTTGCGAAAAGGGATTAGATTTATCTCCCACAACTGAACTTTTAATTGATGAGTCATTACTTGGCTGGAAAGAGTACGAGTTGGAGGTTGTTAGGGATAAAAATGATAATTGCATCATCATATGCTCTATAGAAAATCTTGATCCCATGGGTGTTCACACCGGCGATTCGATTACAGTTGCCCCGGCGCAGACATTAACGGATAAAGAGTATCAAATCTTACGTGATCAATCTTTCAAAATTTTAAGAGAAATAGGGGTTGAGACCGGAGGAAGCAATGTTCAATTTGGTATTAACCCTGAAAATGGGCGAGTGGTTGTGATTGAAATGAACCCTAGGGTAAGTCGCTCATCAGCTTTAGCTTCAAAAGCAACAGGTTTTCCAATTGCAAAAGTTGCTGCATTATTATCTGTTGGATTTACATTGGACGAACTTCAGAATGACATAACTAATGGTTTAACGCCTGCATCTTTCGAGCCCTCTATAGACTATATCGTAACAAAAATTCCAAAGTTTGCTTTTGAAAAGTTTCCTCAGGCAGATGACAGGCTCACTACTCAAATGAAGTCTGTTGGAGAGGTAATGGGCATCGGACGAACTTTTCAAGAATCTCTCCAAAAAGCACTGCAAAGTCTTGAAGAAGATTTAGATGGCTTCGAAAGCATCCTAGATATTTCCTCTAATCAAAATGATACCTTGCGCTACCAATTGACTTTTCCCGGCTCTAAAAGAATTTTATATGTTGCAGAGGCAATCAGATTGGGTTGGGATGCAGAGCAAATAAATCAATACACCGGAATGGATTTTTGGTTTTTGCATCAAATCATCGATCTTATTGATGAAGAAAATATCCTGCAGGATACAAAACTTCAGGAAATAGATTTTGAAAAAATGCTTAACCTTAAGCAAAAAGGTTTTTCTGATATGAGAATTGCTAAATTAACTAGATCAACCTCCCAAGATGTAAGAAACTTAAGAAAAAAACTTGGGGTTATTCCTACTTTTAAGAGAGTTGATACTTGTGCTGCTGAGTTTGCTACTGAAACTGCATATATGTATTCAGCTTATGAGGGTGAGTGTGAATCTCGTCCCACTAGTAACAAAAAAGTTATTGTTTTGGGGAGCGGCCCAAACAGGATCGGACAGGGTATAGAGTTTGACTATTGCTGTGTTCATGCTTCTTTTGCTCTTCAGGAAGAGGGTTATGAATCTATCATGATTAACTGCAATCCTGAGACTGTTTCTACAGATTATGACACCTCCAACAGGCTATATTTTGAGCCAATCACAGAAGAAAAAGTCTTAGATATTATTGATCTGGAAAAGCCTGAGGGAGTCATCATTCAATTTGGCGGCCAAACACCTCTAAAACTTTCCGAAGTCTTGTTATCTAATAATGTAAAAATTCTTGGCACAGATGTAGATGCCATTGATAGATCAGAGGACAGGGAGAGATTTCAATCCCTTGCGCATCAACTCAAACTTAAACAGCCACCCAATCGCACAGTGAAGAACCTTCAAGAGGCTATTGACGCATCCGAGGAAATTGGATTTCCGCTTGTAGTCAGACCTTCATATGTTCTCGGGGGCAGAGCAATGGAGCTTGTTCATACTCAAACAGAACTCGAGAAGTATTTAAAAGAAGCCGTTGAGGTTTCGGATCAAAAACCGATTTTACTTGATGGGTATTTAACTGATGCTATTGAGGTTGATGTTGATGTTATTTCAGATGGAGTCGAGATTGAAATTGGAGGTATTTTGCAACACATTGAGCAGGCTGGAATCCACTCAGGTGATTCAGCATGTTCTTTGCCACCATATAGTCTCTCAGCAAATGTGATTGGAGAAATTGAAAAACAAGCAAAGCAGATTGCTGCAGAGTTAAATGTTGTTGGTTTGATGAACATTCAATTTGCTGTTCAAGATGAAAATGTTTTTATAATCGAGGTTAATCCTAGGGCCTCAAGAACTGTTCCATTTATTTCAAAGTGTTTAGGTGAGTCGCTGGTAAAATCTGCAACGAAAACTATGGTTGGGAGAACATTAAAAGATATAGGTTTTTCTAATTCGCTGCCTAAGAATTATTTTTTTGTAAAGGAGGCCGTTTTACCTTTTGATAAATTTCCCGCAGTAGATCCTATTCTTGGTCCAGAAATGAAGTCTACTGGAGAGGTTATGGGGATTGGCTCAAGTTTTGGAGAAGCATATGCAAAAGCTCAAAGAGCTGCTAATAAAATTTTTCCTGATTCAGGCTTAGCATTTATAAGCGTAAAAGAATCTGATAAAAAATACTTATCTAATTTGCTTCCATTACTTGTTGAGCAAGACTTTTCATTTATCGCCACCAAAGGAACTGCTAATGCTATTAAGGAACTTGGATACGATGCTCAAATTATTAATAAAGTGACTGAAGGAAGACCTCATATCGTTGATGAGTTGCTAAATAATAGGGTAAACCTATTAATTAATACCACTGAAGGACGTCAGTCTATTGAGGATTCTGCGTCTATAAGAAGAACAGCATTACAAAATAAATTATTTTGTGTGACTACAATTTTTGGTGCTTTTGCTCTATTAGAGGCAATGAGCACTAATTCAGATAACTGGATTTATAATTCTCTACAAGAAATAAATTAATATTTTTCATTTGATATAATCCTTACATGGATAAACTCCCAATAACTAAAGCCGGTGAGCAGGAGCTTGCTGAAAGGTTGCGTCAGCTGAAAACAAAAGATAGACCTGAAATATCTCAGGCCATTGCAGAAGCTCGTGCTCACGGAGACCTTAAGGAAAATGCTGAGTATCATGCTGCAAAAGAACAGCAGGGGTTTATCGAGGCAAAAATTCAAGAAATAGAGCACGCACTTGCTAATGCTCAAGTTATTGATGTAACTGAGATTCCTGAGACTGGTAGGGTTGTATTTGGTGCAACAATAGATTTGTATGACATGACAAATGACAAGTCTATTACTTATAAAATTGTTGGTAATTTAGAATCTAATCCTGAAGCAGGATTGATATCGATTCAAACACCAATTGCTCAAGGCTTGATGGGAAAAAATGTTGGTGATGAGGTTTCAATATCTACTCCATCAGGAACCATCGATCTTGAAATTGAAAAAGTTCAGCATTTGTAAAATTCATGCACGCAGATTCATGGGCATTAAAAGCAAAAAAGCTTGGATTTCGCTCTCGTGCAGTTTTTAAATTAGAAGAAATCTTAATAAAAACTAAAGCCCTGAAGAATAACAGCATAGTGCTAGACATAGGCTGTGCACCAGGGGGTTGGTCTGAACTCGTAAAAGCTATGACCCCTTCATCTCATGTCTATGCAATTGATTTGCTGCCAATGGACCCTATTGATGGTGTAATGTTCTTTGAAGAAGATATTATGAACATTGATGAAATAAAAGAAATTTCCTCGCTAAAATCAAAATTTAACCTTGTTATTTCAGATTTAGCCCCCAATTTAACAGGTATAAGAGCGGTTGATGAAGAAAGCATATTTGAATTAAATATCATCACCCTTAAAACTGCTAAGTGTTATTTAAGTAAGGGTAATGGGTCATTTATCATTAAAACGTTTCAGAATAGTTTGTTAAAGAAATTAAGGATAGAAATGGAAAAGAGCTTCCATCTAGTCCAAACTTATAAACCTGCTGCATCAAAGAGCAAGTCAGGTGAAATTTATTTATATGGAGAAAAGCCGCTATGAATTCAGTTTTTAAAAATGCATTAGTCTGGGTTTTATTAGGATCTGCATTAATCTTTATTTTCACTAATGTTGAGAATGCATCTGCTTCAAAAAGAGAAATGATTACATACAGTCAGTTCAAACAAGAAGTTCTCTCCGATCGAATTGCTAAGGTAACCTACAAAGGTGACCAGATGACTATTTTTGGTGAGCGTCTTGATGGCACAAGATTTGAAACCCGTCATCCAATTTATAAAAGAGACGAATCTGTTGATAATGCAATAGAAGAGCATGGAGTCATTACTGTCTTTGAGAGTGTCGAGCAGCCTTCATTATGGTCTCAACTTTTGGTGGGAGCGTTCCCAATTCTATTGCTTCTAGGCATATTCTTCTTTTTCATGCGACAAATGCAAGGCGGCATGTCGGGTAGAGGTGGGCCAATGGCATTTGGTAAGAGCAAAGCAAAATTAATGGAGGGTGGAAAAGTTACAACCACCTTTGAAGATGTTGCTGGATGTGAAGAGGCCAAACAAGATGTCCAGGAGTTGGTGGACTTTTTAAGAGATCCAACAAAATTTCAAAAATTAGGTGGCAAAATACCTAGAGGTGTTTTAATGGTAGGCCCTCCAGGAACTGGTAAAACACTTTTAGCAAGAGCCATTGCTGGAGAGGCTAAAGTTCCATTCTTCTCAATATCTGGCTCAGATTTTGTTGAAATGTTTGTTGGTGTAGGTGCATCTAGAGTTAGAGACATGTTTGAGCAGGCTCAGAAAAATTCACCATGCATTGTATTTATTGATGAAATTGATGCAGTTGGGCGTCATAGAGGTGCTGGCATGGGTGGGGGCCATGATGAAAGAGAGCAAACGCTAAATCAGTTGCTTGTTGAGATGGATGGTTTTGATGGAAATGAAGGCGTTATTGTTATTGCGGCCACTAATAGACCTGATGTGTTAGATCCTGCACTTTTGAGACCTGGACGTTTTGATAGGCAGGTTGTGGTTGATTTGCCTGATTTAAGGGGCAGAGAGCAAATTTTAAAAGTTCATATGAAAAAAGTTCCACTTTCAAAGGATGTTGATGCATTAGTTATAGCAAGAGGAACGCCAGGTTTTTCTGGAGCAGATCTTGCAAATTTAATCAATGAAGCTGCTTTATTCGCCGCGAGATATGGTGATAAAAAAGTTGATCAAAATCATTTAGACCTAGCTAAGGATAAAATCATGATGGGTCCAGAGCGTAAATCAATGATCATGACCGAGGATCAGAAAAGAATTACTGCATATCACGAAGCTGGACATGCAATAGTTGGGCGGTTAAGTCCAGAGCATGATCCTGTATATAAAGTAACCATTATCCCTAGAGGAAGAGCACTTGGAGTAACAATGTTTTTGCCTGAAGAAGATAGATACATGCAAAGCAAGCAATATCTTCATAGTAGGATTGCAGCACTTTTTGGAGGTAGAATTGCTGAAGAAATTATCAACGGAACAGATGGAATTACAACTGGTGCATCCAATGATATTGAAGTAGCGACTGGAATTGCAACAAATATGGTTACCAAATGGGGCTTATCTGATTTGGGTCCATTAAAATATGGTGAAGATGATTCAAGTCCATTTTTAGGAAGATCTGCGTCCATGGCCCCAAAAGGCATTGGCGGGGAAACATCTAACAGCATCGATCTAGAGGTAAAGAAAATAATAGATACTAATTATAAAAAAGCCACTAAGCTTCTTAAGGACAATCTTGATAAATTACACATGATGGCAGAGTCACTTCTGACTTATGAGACCATCGATGCAGACCAGATTGATGACATTATGGCTGGAGCTAAACCAAGAGCTCCAAAAGATTGGGATGAACCAAAAACTCCAAAGAGCAAATCTTCTAAAAAAACTTCCATAAAGGGTCCTGCAGAAGAGTTATAATCTTTTCCCATGACTATAAAATTTGGAACTGATGGGATTCGTGGACCAGTTGAATCCAAAATTACTCCTGAAGTTTGTCTCAGAATAGGGCATGCAGCCGGAGTAGTTCTAAAAGATATGGGCTGGGAAACGGTTCTTATTGGTAAAGACACTCGTGTTTCAGGTTACATGCTTGAATCAGCCCTTCAAGCCGGCTTCATTGCCGCAGGTGTAAATGTAAGATTGCTTGGCCCATTGCCAACTCCAGGAGTTGCCTATCTCACAAGATCATTAAGAAATCAATTTGGGCTTGTGATTAGCGCTTCTCACAATAATTACTTAGATAATGGAATTAAATTATTTGCTGGAACTGGTGAAAAAATATCGAAAGATGCAGAAAAAAAAATAGAGCACTTACTTGCTGGAGATTTGAAGCCAGTCAAAACTGCTGAATTGGGAAAAGCTCAAAGATTTGATGAGTCTGGAGATCGATACATTGAGTTTTGCAAATCAACCGTTCCCCCCGATGTTTCATTTGAATCATTAAGAATAGTTCTAGATTGTGCAAACGGCGCCTGTTACAAAGTTAGCCCTTCAATTCTAAGAGAGTTGGGAGCAGAAGTTATTTCAATAGGCACAGAACCAGATGGATATAATATTAATCATGAATGTGGTTCTACCCACCCAGAAAGAGCTCAAGAGGAAGTCATTAAACAAAGAGCAGATTTTGGCATTGCGCTTGATGGGGATGGGGATCGTGTTGTCCTAATTGATAGAAAGGGCAACATTTTGGATGGCGACGATATTATGTACATCCTTGCTTACGCCAACCCCAACAGAACTGGACAATGGTCTGGAATAGTTGGAACAGCAATGACTAATCTAGGTTTTGAAGAGGGCGTAAAAAAATTAGGATATAAGTTTAAGAGAGCTGAAGTAGGCGATAAGCATGTAAGCCAACTGTTACAAAAAGAAGGTTGGATGTTAGGAGGAGAATCCTCAGGTCACATTATTTGTCGTGATTTGGTTAGCACTGGGGACGGCACAATTGCAGCATTAAAGGTAATATCCTCCTTGTTAATTTTAGAAAAAGATCCTGAAGATATATTGCGCAATTATACAAAAATGCCTCAAGTCAACATAAATGTGGATGTAGATAATAAAGATGTTCTTTCAGATTCTGACATTCAGAAAAAAATAAAAGAAATTGAATCAGATCTTACGGTTGGAAGAGTTCTCGTTCGACCATCTGGAACAGAAAGCAAAATAAGGGTCATGGTTGAATCAGATGATGAAATAACTGCAACAAAATATGCAAAAGACATTGCAAAAATGTTCAAAAAATAACCTATGTCACTGTGCATAGTAGCTAATTGGAAACTTAATGGTTCTAGAGAATTTAACCAGCAATGGGCGCTTGAATTTCTTAAACATTTCAATGGCGATAATTTTTCGCCTATAGGTATTGCGCCTGCTTCTCTATATATAGATCATCTAAAAGAAATTCTTGATGGTCATGGTATTAAGATAGGAGCGCAAAATATTGATGTTCTAGAAACAGGTGCGCGAACGGGTGAAATATCCGCTTCCATGATTAATGATCTGGGATGTGAATTCAGCATTATTGGACATTCAGAAAGACGAATATTATTCGATGAAACCAGTCAGATTATTCACCAAAAATTAATTCAAGCTAATAACAATTCGGTGATTCCAATTTTATGCATTGGAGAGTCAGCTGAAGAAAACCAAGCAAATAATACTTTTAATGTTCTTAAAAAGCAGATTAATGAGGCTCTTAAGGATATAGCTGAGTTGAGTTCTCTGATTATTGCATATGAGCCTGTTTGGGCTATTGGCTCTGGAAAAATACCAAACCCAGAAGAGATCAATTCAGTTCATGAAATGATCAAAGATGTAGTACAATCTCGTTTTCCAAAAATTGGTTTAGAGTCAGTTTTGTATGGAGGAAGTGTGAACTCTAAAAATGCACCCTCACTGTTTGAGCAAAAAAACATTGATGGAGCATTGATAGGTGGCGCTTCTTTGGATGGAAAAGAGTTTGCTTTAATTGCAAATGTCTTCAACGAATTAAGGGTATAACAATGATTATTACAGCAATTAAAATTATCTGCATCATCCTCGCAATTGTATTGATTGTGTTGGTAATTTTGCAGCAGGGCAAGGGTTCTGACTTAGGCTCAGCCTTTGGAGGAGGTTCCTCAAATTCTATGTTTGGTGCAGTGGGCCCATCTAATTTTCTTGGGAAATTGACTGCATTTATTGCTGCTCTTTTTTTAATTTTAAATTTAGCTCAGGCAGTTTTATTAAAAAATGCCAACACTGAAGTTTTGTTTACTGATGAAGAGATTCAAGACGCAACAAAGATGACAGAAATTCCAGTAGAGTAATTTGAAAAGATTTTACATTGTTTGTTTTTTAACAAAGCAAAATTTTATATGGTGCCGAAAGCGGGACTTGAACCCGCACGAGCTTTCGCTCACTAACCCCTCAAGCTAGCGTGTCTACCAATTCCACCACTTCGGCAAAGTGGAGAATTATAACAAGATAAATTTTTATTGCTGAAATAAATTTAAATTGACTTGACCTCAAGTACTAGCTTTCTATACACTCTATTCCTCTGCGATGCGGGGTGGAGCAGTCTGGTAGCTCGTCGGGCTCATAACCCGAAGGTCGTTGGTTCAAATCCAGCCCCCGCTACCAGTAAAT
>Ga0181571_10002693_pt1 | contig 13221 bp, 15 predicted proteins | sample 101ome_17_FD_132440 | JGI IMG/M metagenome (GOLD analysis project Ga0181571, IMG submission 132440) | Coastal salt marsh microbial communities from the Groves Creek Marsh, Skidaway Island, Georgia - 101407AT metaG (megahit assembly) | ecosystem: Environmental > Aquatic > Marine > Intertidal...
CACACGCACACCTTCAGGCAAATCCACATAACCGGAAATGTACGGCACGTTCCAGCCCCTGGGGGCCACATGCACGACGGACCACGTGTAGAGCGATCCTCTATCAGAGAGTTCGAGATCGCCGACATTCTCCGACATGCACTCCGGGCAGACGGGCGCAGGCGGAAAAGCCTTCGTGCCGCAGTCGCCGCATTCCAGACCTATCAGCGTCGGCGTCCCGTCGGCTGCCAGCCGCAGGGCCGCGCCGTCGAGAGGATATTGCTCGTGAATGTCTTCGGCGGTCTGCGCCATCGGTTAACTTCTCCCCTGCAAACCTTGTATCAACCGCACGCATGCCCGGCAAGCGTCACCACATCGCCCCGCCGCCATCGATGACCAGGGTCTGGCCGGTTGTAAAGTCGCTCTCGGCGGACGCAAAATAGAGACATGCACCGACAAGGTCTTCCGGGTCCTGCAGGCGTTTAAGAGACCGTCCCGCCAGCTTCGCCGCAGGACCGCCATCGCGCCAGTCTGTCCGGGCTTTGACGTTCTCCGACATCGTCGAGCCCGGCGCGATCGCATTTACACGAATGCCGTCTTCACCCAGTTCCTTCGCCATCGCCCGCGTCATCCCGAACACTGCGCCTTTCGACGCGTCGTAATGAAGATAGAACGGCAGGCCGGCGAAAATCCGGCTGGTCGAGATATTGATGATCTTGCCGTAGCCCTGTTCCCGCATCGCCGGAACCGCCGCCTTGGAGCATAGAAACGTCCCGCCGACATTCACCGACATCACCTGCTGGAAGAGCTCCGGCGAAATTTCGTCGATCGAGGCGCGGTCGAGCTTGCCGAAAATCGCCGCGTTGTTGACCAGCACATCTATGCGCCCGAATGCGTCCTTCGCTGCGGCCGCCATATCCTGGCACGACTGCCAGTCGGACACGTCGTTCTGCAATGCGACCGCCTCGCCGCCGCCCGCCCTGATCTCTTCGGCGACGGCGGACGCGTCGTCGATATCGGAAACGACCAGCTTCGCCCCCTCGGCGGCCAGGGCTTTCGCATAGGTCGCACCTATTCCCTGCGCTGCGCCCGTCACGATGCAGACGCGATCCTTTACCCTGTCGGACATTTTCTTTCCTGAAATCAGATTATTGATTAGCTATCTAAGGGTATCGACGGGCTGCGGCGCTGTAAAGATTCAGAGCCCCGCAGAGAACGCATGGATCGCCTCGATCGCCGCAAGCCAGTTGTCTTCCCGCGTCAGCCCCGACACCTTGCGCGGTTTGAGATCGTGATCGCCATCCGGCAGATACTCAACCCTTATCGACGGCGCCAGTGTGTAACCTTCCACTTCCTCCCGTTTGCCGAACGGATCACGCTCACCCTGCAGAACAAGGGCCGGCGTTTGCAGCGTTTCCAGGTGTTCGGTGCGCAGTTTGTCCGGCTTGCCAGGCGGATGAAACGGATAGCCCAGACACACCAGACCGGCGACACCCGCTTCGTCCGCAATCATGCTGGCGATCCGCCCGCCCATGGATTTTCCCCCGATAATCAGGTTTTCCGGGCCAAGCTCCGCCGCCACCTGAAGATAGGTCTCGATCAGAACCGGCGCCCGGTCGGGGGGACGGCGTTTGCCGTCCTCGCGCCGTTTGAGCATATAGGGGAACTCGAATCGGGCGACGCGAAGGCCTTTATCCGCCAGGCCGGCGGCCATTGCCTCCAGGAAGTCGGAATCCATGTGTGCGCCCGCACCATGCGCTAGTACGAGGGTATAGGTCGAGCTATCGGGTCCGTTGAACAGAAAATCGGTCATTACTTTACAGCGCACCCGCCTGTAGGCGCACGACGACGGCGACAACAATACCGATCACGATCAGCAGAATAATGCGGCGAAGTCCCATGAGCTATGGGTATTGCCGCGCCCGAGTCGGGTCAATCGGGTCGCCGCCGCACCATGACGATGTCACGCGACGAAAAGACGGCTTCCTTGCGCTGGTTGGTCAGAACGAATTCCCAGATCACAAGGCCACGGTCAGACCGAGTCCTGGATTCCCGTTTGGCCACGCACTCCTGACGCATGAACAATTCGTCGCCTGCTCGGACCGGTTTCAGGAAATTCTGTTCCTCGATCTTCGCAGCACCGATAATCGCGGCGTTGCGTTCGACGCTCATAATCATGCGTTGTTTCAGGGCTATGGTCAGTACACCCGATGCGATCAGACTGTCATGCACAGTCGCCTGTCCGCCCTCGTCGCTGACATGCATCGGCAGCGGGTCGTAGCGTTCGGCGAAAGAGATGATTTCGTCGGCCGTCACCGTAATGGGGCCGGCTTCCCGAACGCGACCGATCTCGATGTCTTCGAGAAACATCTCCACTACGGGGCCGGGTTCGACGTCTTTGATTTCGGAGGAAGAAATATTCATGGGGCGGGCATAGCCGACGCCCGCCCCTTTCGCAATTGCGAAATCAGAGTACCGTCAGCATTTCCCCCACCAGCGGATGGCGGACGATATCATTCTGCCCCATGCGCACCACGGACACGTTGGAGAGCTGTTGAAGACGCTCCGCGATATCGGACAGGCCGGACATCTCCGGCAACAGGTCTGTCTGGTCCGGATCTCCGGTGATGACCATGGTCGCGTTCCAGCCGAGCCGGGTGAGCAGCATCTTCAACTGCGCATAGGTACAGTTCTGCGCCTCGTCGATCACGACGAAGGACCGGCTGAGCGTACGGCCGCGCATGAAGCCGACGGGTGCAATCTCGATCCCGCCATTGGACATTAGCGCCCGAAGACGTTTGCCGCCGAGGCGGTCGAGCAGCGCGTCGTAAAGCGGCTGCATATATGGCGCGACTTTGTCGTTCACCTCCCCCGGCAAGAAGCCGATGCTTTCGCCCGCCTCGACGGCCGGCCGGGAAAGAACGATACGCTCCACCTCATTCGATTCGAGCGCTTCGACGGCCGCCGTTATCGCGAGATAAGTCTTACCTGTACCCGCGGGCCCGAGTGCCACCACCATGTGATGATTCTGCAGCGCTTCCATCAGGCGGGCCTGGTTCTCGCTTTTGGGGCGGACGTTGCGTACGTAGCGCTTGTTGTCTGTGCCGCTTTCCAGCGGGTCCCAGTTGCCGTTGCGGGGCATGGCACAGACGTTGCTTTCCATGGCGGCGGCGCGATGCGCACGCGCGGATCTCTTACCCATAAAATTCCTCTCGGTTGGTGGACTGTCGGAAGACCGGGATTTTCACCTCGAAACGCAAAACGCCCTCCGGAAAGGAAGGCGTTGAAAATTTTTCGGGTGCAGGAACCGGTGCGAAGTTACCCGGCCCATGGGACTGAACGGAACAGGATGCAACTGGCGCAATAAAACCGTCATTTATTTGCCGCGAACCACCCTGTTACTTTACATATAAGAATATATCTTCTCCTTTCATATTTCTCCATTCAATTCGAGCGGTGTCACAAAATATTCATACATCGCTTCATTTCGCGACCGTCTGGTACGCTGTCCCTCTCTAATGATAGGACACCCACCGCCGAATCGCCGATCACTTCCGTTGTCGATCCATTAAACGGCGCAAACTCCGGGCCCGTGGGTCGTGCGGCGCGCGCACCATTGAATATTCGCGAGCTTGCCGGGCCTTCGCCCGATCTCCGGATTTCAGCAGTGCCAGGGCATATTCGGCCCAGACCACCCCGTTTCCCGGCGCTAAACGCAGGCCTTCTTCGAATGACTCCGCCGCGCCCCTCGGGTTGCCGGAAACCATGTGCGCCCGCGCGGCTGCGAACCAGCGCCGCGCGTTTGCATCCCGAGACAGGCTGTCCAAACGCGTCTCGAAAACCAATTCGGCTCCCTCGGGATTTACATAAACGCCGTCCGCCAAGGCCGACGCGGCGCCGTTCCCCGGCACATCGACGATTTCCGCCGGCAGTCGCGGGATGCCGATCGCCAGCAAAGCCAGACCCAGCGCGCCCATCAGGACGGAACTCATCCGGCGAAAGCGAAACGGCACTTACGGATCAGAAAAAGCGTTCGGGAACTCGGATAACGTCGCCCGGATAAAGATAGTCGTCCGGCCTGGCGCGAACTTCGCTGTCCTTGGGCGCACCTGCGCGCCGAACGTAGAAGTTTTCCTTGCGGGCACGGTAGGTAAATCCGCCGCTCATCGCGACGGCATTGACGATCGTCATGCCCTCGACATAGGCATTGCTGCCCGGGCGCTTGACCTCGCCCAGTATGTAGAACGGCCGGTAATTGACGACCTCGATACTCACCTTGGGTTTTTTGAGGTAGCCGTCACGCAGCTTCATCGCCACCAGTTTCTCGAGTTCGCGCACTGTCTTGCCGCTCGCCTCGACTTCTCCGACAAGCGGGTACGCGATTTCCCCGGAACCGCTGATATCGAATTCGCCGGAAAGATCGCTTTCGCCGTAAACCGTTACCCGCACGCGGTCTCCGGACCCCAGCGTGTAAATGTCCTTAACCGATTGCGTACGCCCAACGTCCTCGGCCGCCGACGCGGCGGCAGTCATGAAACAGATCATCGCAACGATAAGATAAAATCGCATTCGGCGTTCCCCCATGTCGCGCCGTCCTATGTCTCCCGAACGGCACGCCCTATATTGGATCGGCATGTTTAATGATCGGTTAACCAACATCGGGTTGTTTAGAACCGGCATCAGACGTAGTAGTAGCCTCACATGACCGAGATCGTTCCCGAAGAGACAAAGACATCAAACGGTTGGCTGAAGCCGGCAACCGAATACGGGCCGCTGGCGATTTTTCTGGCCGCCTATTATCTCGGAGATTTGTATGCCGCGACGGCCGCCCTGATGGCGGCGACGGCGGTGGCGCTCGCCGTATCTCTTGCCGTGAACCGGCGGGTGCCGATCATGCCGGTGGTCACGGCGGTGATCGTCGGGATTTTCGGCGCGCTGACGCTGATCTTCAACGACGACACGTTCATCAAGATGAAACCGACGATCGTTCAGGCCCTGCTGGCGCTGATTCTGCTGGGCGGGCTCTTATTCGGAAAAACGCTGCTGAAACCGGTGATGGGGTCAGCCTGGCCGATGACGGATCCCGGCTGGCGGATCCTGACCCGCAATTTCGGATTGTTCTTTATTGCGATGGCCGTAGTGAACGAAATCGTCTGGCGTACGCAATCGGAAGAGTTCTGGGTCAATTTCAAGGTATTCGGAAGCATTGCGCTGACGCTGGCATTCAGCATGACGCAGGTGCCGGTTCTAAACCGCTACAAAATAGACGATCCAGAAAGCTGATCCGCCAATTGTCAGGCGGCGCCTATTCGCGGTGCCTTGCCGGACTGACCGAACGACCGGTTCAGGGTATCCGTCGAATCTTCGGCCAGCTCAATGCAATCGGTCAGCTTGTCGAGAATGCGCATGTTATTCGTAATTACACGACGGGCCTCCGGCCGGTTGTCGCCGGCAATCTTGCCGGCACGGTGGATGATGTCCTGACGGATGATCGAAAGGATATCTTCCAGCTTGTAACCATCCGGGTTTTCGTCCGTGGAAAGAAAATGCGTCATCGCAAGAACCCTAAATTATCCAGATGGTCGAGTATTGCCCGCGCCGGTTAACGGATTCTGAACACGGATTAGACAATCCGAGCGGGTTTCGGCAGCCTCCGAGGCATCTGCGTGATGTCGATCACAGACTCTCGACATCAGCTCTAAGATCATGGGAACCGAACACCGGAAAAACGGATTTGAGAATATGTCCTCCCTGTTGGTCAGAACCCTTGCTCCGATCCTTGTGGCCGCGGGCCTTTTTAGCGGCGGCGCCTTTGCGGATACGGTCCATCCGCAATCGTCAGAATCGCGCTTTATCAGAAATCTCGGAGACCGCGCTATCCACCTGCTGAGCGCCGAGACGCTTACCGCCAAGCAGCGCGCCGAGGGTTTCGGCGACCTTTTGCTCACCGGCTTCAATCTTGATTACATCGCCCGTTTCGCGCTCGGGCGCCATTGGAACAACGCCACCGCCTTGCAGCGCCGACAGTACCTGTCCCTTTTCCGCCAGTACGTCATCAAGACATACGCATCCAGATTGCGGGGATATTCCGGCGAAACGTTCGAAATCGTCGCGCAACGCCGGGCCGGCGCCAAGGACGTAGTCGTCCGGACCCGCATCGCGCGCCCCGGCGGTGGCGCAATGGTCGATGCGGACTGGCGGGTTCGGAAATTCGAAGGCGAACACCGGATCATAGACGTCATGGTCGAAGGAATCAGCATGGCGATCACGCAACGCCAGGAATTCTCTTCCGTCATTCGCCGAAAAGGTATGGACGGGCTGATAGAAGATCTTCGCGTCCGAACGGCGACTGTCAAAGAGGCTGGTCTGAAAAACTGATCCAACCTTGTTTTGAGCCGGACCACCGGCTCGTGTTAAGGTCGATCGTCATTTTGAATTCATGCCCGAAGCACAGAGAGTCCGGCTGCCGCTATCCATGAAATTTTCCGTCTCACGATACGCGACGCCTGCCGGATTGGCTCTCTGCCTTTTCTATCTTGTGTTCAGCGGGACCGTCCAGGCCGCCGTCTCGCCGGATATTCAGCAGCGTATACAGACCACAGCGGATACGTGGCGCGCCAATGCCCAGCGCCAACAGCAAATGCAGAAACTGTCGGGCGATCCGCATCTGTCGGCAGTCTCCCAATCCCTGGACCGACGGGTCACTGCATCGATGATCGCCCAAGCGGTAATGGATTCGATTTCGCGCGACCCTTCAACCGCGCACGAAGCAACCGCTCTGGCGCTTCAGACCGCGCCCGAACTAAGCAACGAGATACGCTCGAACCTCGCCCTCGCCTTCCCCCGCATGGCGCCCCCCCAAGCCCCGCGCGCACCGCCGGCAGCGGTGACGGCAGGAACGTCCCATCAACAGGCCGTCGCCCCGCGGCGGCTCGACATCCCGCAAGCAGGTTCCGAACTGAGCGAAGCGGACGCCGTCGCAGCGGAACTTATGGAAGAGAGCCCCGGCAACCGCGACCCGCTGGAGGACATCAATCGTGCCGTCTTCGCGTTCAACGATTTCCTCGACTCCTACATCATGGTGCCGATCGCGAAGACATACCGTTTCATCATGCCGGAATTCGTCCGCGATATGGGACGGAACTTTTTCGAAAACTTCAACGAACCCGTGGTCGCGATCAATGACCTGCTACAGGGCGACTTTGAAAACGCCGGGATATCTCTTGGCCGATTTGTCGTGAATTCCACCGCCGGTGTTTTCGGTTTTTTCGAAGTTGCCGAGCGGCTGGACCTGTCCGAACATCCTGCCGATTTCGGTCAAACGCTGCACAGCTACGGCGTAGAGTCCGGTCCATACGTGATGCTGCCTTTCTTTGGCCCGTCGACAGCGCGGGACGCCGTCGGCAAAGGCGTGGATTCCTTCCTCAATCCGATATCCTATTTTCTGGAACTCGAAACCCGGCTCTATATGAAAGCGGCTGAAACGGTCGTCGGCCGGGAAGCCGTGCTCGACGAGCTGGCCGAACTGCGCAAAGGCTCCCTTGATTACTACGCAGCGGTCCGGTCTGCCTGGTTCCAGAACCGGGCGCGCGAACTGCGCAAAGGCGCGCCGCCGCCGGCCGAAAATATTGACAGGTTGTTCGCGGACGTGAAGTAAATAGCGCAGAAACATAGTGCAACAGTTCATCCGCCGGATTTCTCCCGGCGGCCACGACAAGAAACGCCGTGAAGCTTCAGGGATAGACCATGGGACACCTGCAGAACGGTCAATGGACCGACGAAGAATTCCTCGTCGAAATCGATGAGCGCGGCGCCTACAACAAACAGCCTTCGCTTTTTCGCAACTGGGTGACGACCGACGGTTCGGCCGGTCCGTCCGGCACCGACGGTTTCAAAGCGGAAGCCGGGCGCTATGTTTTGTACGCAGCGGCCAGCTGTCCGTGGGCCCATCGCGCCGTGCTCTATCGCGTCGTCAAGAAGCTGGAAGACATGATCGCTCTGGTGAACACCGACATGGAGGTCGGCGGACAGGGTTGGGGGTTCGGCGAAGCGGGCCACAAGGTACCGGGGACGAGCCACTCCGCGATTTGGCTTCACGAAATCTATACCCTGTCGGACCCGGACTGCACGACCCGCGTCACGGTCCCTACCCTCTGGGACACGCGGACCCAGACCGTCGTCAGCAACGAATCCGCCGAGATCATCCGGATGTTCGATACGGCATTCGCGGACATCGCACCGCCGACCCCTGAACTCTACCCCGAAGAGCTTCGCGCCGAGATCGACGCGATGAACCATTTCGTGCTGGAAAACATTAATAACGGCGTCAATCGCTGCGGCCGCTCTAAATCGCAGGAAGCCTACGACGAGGCGTTCGAAAAACTGTTCGAAGCGCTTGACGCGCTCGAAGAACGTCTGGGACGACAACGCTACCTGGTCGGCGACAGAATCACGGAAGCGGACTGGCGTCTGTACCCCAACCTGATCCGCTTCGACCCAATCTATTTCTTGGGCTACCGCTGCAATCTGAAACGCATCGTCGATTACCCCAACCTGTCGAATTACCTGCGCGAACTGTATCAGACGCCCGGGATCGCGGAGGCCAGCGACATCGACGGCATGAAGGCGGGCACGTTCGGCAAAGCCGGTCCGATCGGCTGGGATGGTATCATTCCGCGCGGACCGGAAAACTCTCTGATGCAGCCGCACAACAGGGGCCAGCTGTCTGCCGCAGCCTGATTACGCCCCATGGCGCTTCGGTTCCGAAGCTGTAAACTCTCCCCATGATATTGGGAGCTAGCGCCATGAAAAGAATTCTGGGAATTGCCGCCGCCGGTCTCTTGCTGGCCGGTCACGCAAATGCAGCGACGCTGGACGAGGTCCGCGCCCGGGGCCACCTGCAATGCGGAATTAACACCGGCCTGGTCGGTTTTGCGGCCCCCGACGACAAAGGCGTCTGGCGGGGCTTTGACGTCGATTTCTGCCGCGCGGTCGCCGCCGCGGTTTTCGGCGACGCCGACAAGGTGAAATTCACCAACCTGACGGGCAAAACCCGGTTTACGGCGCTCCGCTCCCGCGAGATCGACGTGTTGTCCCGCAATACGACCTGGACGTTCAGCCGAGACGTCGATCTGCAACTGACGTTCATCGGCGTGAACTATTACGACGGTCAGGGTTTCATGATTCCGAAGAAGCTCGGAATCAAATCCGCGAAGGAGCTCTCCGGCGCCTCGGTCTGCATTCAGACCGGCACGACCACGGAGCTCAACCTGTCGGACTATTTCCGCGCCAACAAGATGACTTACCAGCCGGTCCCCGTCGAAACCAACAGCGAAGCGCTCACCAACTATCTGGCCGGGCGGTGCGACGTTTATACGACAGACGCGTCGGGTCTCGCCGCCACCCGGGTCGCGACGGACAATCCCGCAGCACACGTCGTTTTACCCGAGATCATCTCCAAGGAACCGCTGGGTCCGGTCGTCCGCCAGGGCGACGATCAGTGGGCGGATATCGTACGCTGGACACTAAACGCCCTGATCGCGGCAGAGGAACACGGCGTCTCTTCGGCGAATGTCCGGAAACTGGCAACGGGCACATCCAATCCCGAAATCGCGCGCCTGCTCGGCAAATCGGAACTGCAGGGGCGCGCCCGGCTGGGCCTTGCTCCGGACTGGGTGGTCAAAATCATCGCGCAGGTCGGCAATTACGGTGAGGTGTTCGGCCGCAATCTGGGACCCGACACGCCGCTGGGCATCGCCCGCGGGTTAAACGGTATGTGGACCCGGGGCGGCCTGATGTACGCGCCGCCATTCAGATAGGCCGTCGCCGACCGCATGACAGCCCTCGCCATCTGGCGTCAGGAATCGACGCGTTTCGTCGCGCTGCAGATCGGCGGGGTGCTGCTGATATTCGCGCTGATCGCCTGGCTGCTCGGCAACGTCGCCGCAAATTTCGCGGCGCTCGACAAAACCTTTGGTTTTGGTTTCCTGTGGGAGCTGCCCGCCAATTACGATATCAATCAGACGCTGATCGATTACAGTGCGCAGTCTACTCATTTGCGGGCGGCACTTGTCGGATTGCTCAATACGTTCCTTGTCGCGGCGATCGGTATCGTCCTGGCAACGATCCTGGGGTTTGCAGTTGGCGCATTGCGGCTGTCTGAGAACTGGCTGGTGTCCCGCCTTGCGTCCGCCTATGTGGAATTCACCCGCAATACACCCGTCCTTTTGCTGATCCTGCTGTGGCACGGGATTATCATAAACACCCTGCCCCACCCCCGGCAGGCGCTTTCCATCGCTGACTCGGTCTTCCTGACAAATCGCGGTGTCTATGTGCCGAAACCGTTATTCGAAGACGGGTTTCTGTACGTGCTCGCCGTCTTCTTCGCCGGGTTAGGCGCGACATGGCTCCTGTGCCGCCGGCAGCGCGATACCCCGGCCCGGCGCCTGTCGGTCGCAGTGGCCGGCGTCGTATTCAGTGTGGCCCTCGCCGCCATCGCGTTCTTTCTCGCCGGCAATCCGATCCGGTTCGAAACCCCGGCACTGAGAGGTTTCAATTACCAGGGCGGACTCTCGCTAATCCCCGAACTGGTAGCCCTGACATGGGCGCTCGCGTTCTACACGTCGGGATTCATCGCCGAGAACGTCCGCGCCGGGATCATGTCGGTCGACTGCGGCCAGACCGACGCGGCGCGATCTCTGGGCCTTCCGCGCATCCGCATCCTGCGACTGATCGTGCTGCCCCAGGCCATGCGAGTCATCGTGCCGCCACTGACCTCGTCCTATCTGGACCTGACCAAGAATTCGTCACTCGCCATCGCCATCGGCTACATGGACCTGGTGGCGACACTCGGAGGCATCACGCTCAACCAGACCGGCCGTGAGATGGAGGCCATGCTCCTGGTCATGGCGGTGTACCTGCTGATCTCACTGACCATCGCCGCCTTCATGAACTGGTACAATAACCGTGTGAGGCTGCCGGGCCGATGACCGTTTCTCCTGACGCGCCCCACGACTATCCGCCGGGACAGCACCCGTCATTGCCCCCACCGCCCACATCGACCGGGATCGTCGGATGGCTACGCGGCAACCTGTTCTCGTCCTTGTTCAGCACCGCGTTGACCATTGTGACGGTCTGGCTGCTATGGCTGCTGATATCGAACCTGGCCGACTGGATGCTGTTCGACGCTGTCGTCAGCGCCGATTCCCAGGCCGCCTGCCGCGCGCTCGACAGCGGGGCCTGCTGGGCCGTGATCGCCGCCCGGCTCGATCAGTTCGTCTACGGCTTTTACCCCGAACCGGAACGCTGGAGACCCAATCTCGTCTTCGTCCTGCTGATCATCGCTCTCGCCCCCATTCTCTACGACCGCACGCCGGCACGAAAACAGCTCCTGTGGTTTTCCGCCGCCTATCCGTTCATCGCCGGCTGGCTGATATATGGCGGGATCGGCCTGACCGTCGTGCCGACGGGCATGTATGGCGGTTTTCTGCTGACCATGATCATCGGGATCACCGGCATCGCGGCGTCATTGCCGCTGGGAATCGCGCTGGCGCTGGGCCGACAATCGGACATGATCGCGTTTCGTATCCTGTGCACCGTGTTTATCGAATTCGCCCGCGGTGTACCGTTGATCACCCTGCTGTTCGTCGCCTCCACCATGCTGAACTACTTCCTTCCGCCGGGCACAAGCTTCGACCTGCTGGTACGCGTATTGATCATGGTATCGCTGTTTGCCGCCGCCTATCTGGCCGAGGCCGTGCGCGGCGGGTTGCAGGCAATTCCCAGGGGGCAGTACGAGGCCGCCAGCGCATTAGGGCTTTCCTGGTGGGCGACGACCCGCAAGGTCACCCTGCCGCAGGCCCTCAAGATTTCGATCCCGGGAATCGTCAACGTCTTCGTCGGCCTCTACAAGGACAGCACGCTGGTGGTCATCATCGGCATGCTGGATCCGCTCGGCATTGCGCGGGCGGCGCTGGCGGACGCGAAATGGAACGGGCTGTCGACCGAAACCTATCTGTTTGTCGCGCTGTTCTTTTTCGTCAGCTGTTTCGCCATGTCACGCTATTCAATGTGGCTCGAACGGCGTCTTGCCCGGGGGGAAGCCCAATGATCGAGATACGGGGCCTGCACAAGTGGTTCGGAGCGCTGCACGTGCTGAAGGATATCGACCTTTCTGTCGCGACGGGCGAGCGCATCGTCGTCTGCGGGCCGTCCGGATCCGGCAAGTCGACCCTGATCCGCTGCATCAACCGGCTGGAACAGCATCAGCGTGGCACCATCACGGTCGATGGCACCGAGCTGTCCGGCGACGTGAAGGACATCGAAAAGATCCGTTCCGAAGTCGGTATGGTGTTTCAGCACTTCAATCTGTTTCCGCATCTGACGGTACTGCAGAACTGCACCCTGGCGCCCGTCTGGGTGCGGAAAATGACAGCGGGAAACGCAGAGGCGACCGCGCGGCGCTACCTGGAACGCGTGCGCATTCCCGAACAGGCCGACAAGTATCCCGGCCAGCTGTCGGGGGGCCAGCAGCAGCGCGTCGCCATCGCACGTGCGCTTTGTATGGAACCAAAGGCGATGCTGTTCGACGAGCCGACCTCGGCGCTAGACCCCGAAATGATCGCCGAAGTGCTAGATGTCATGATCGAGCTGGCGGAAAGCGGCATGACCATGATCGTCGTCACCCACGAAATGGGCTTCGCGCGCCGCGTCGCCGACCGGGTCGTGTTCATGGATAACGGCGAAGTCATAGAGCAGGCGCCACCGAAAGAGTTCTTCGCCCATCCGAAACACCAACGGACAAGGGATTTTTTAAGTCAAATTTTGTCGCACTAGACAGGCATCACTCCACCCGCGCTACCGACAGCTTGCCCGTCACGCCATGTTTGTCGATCAGGTCCGCGACCAATCCATTGCGCTTCGACTGTTCCACAAAGTCGGACAGAAATGCCGCCGCTTCCCTATTCGCCTTCGCCGTGCCGACCGCCTGCTGCACAGCGGTGAACCGACCGTCGAGAATGCGCGCGCCAGGCAGGTTAGGTAGGTCCTCGGTCATCGGCGGGCGCAGACCGGCGAGGGCGTCGAGTTTCTCATCCAGAAACAGTTGGGTGGCGCTCGGGAGCCCTTTGGCGCGGACCAGTTCGGCGTGTTTCAGGTTTCGGGTCAGAAAAAGGTCATAGGCGCTCCGCCCGGAGACAGCGATGCGGATGCCCGGCTTGTCGACGTCTTCGATCGACTGGATGG
>Ga0181571_10002694_pt1 | contig 13221 bp, 10 predicted proteins | sample 101ome_17_FD_132440 | JGI IMG/M metagenome (GOLD analysis project Ga0181571, IMG submission 132440) | Coastal salt marsh microbial communities from the Groves Creek Marsh, Skidaway Island, Georgia - 101407AT metaG (megahit assembly) | ecosystem: Environmental > Aquatic > Marine > Intertidal...
CCTGCTTGGTATCATCCCAATGAGAGGCCGGCTCTCTCATGCCTTGGTGCCTTCCAGAGCCGGAACCCATAAGTCCATGGAGCGTTGGACAGACGTTTCGCTGATGCCCATGATCTCTGCGACTTCAACCTCAGCTAGGCCTAGCAGGCAAACCATGCAGCAGATGCCTTTTTTCCATGAATCCCAAGCAACCGATCCGGAAGACTGCATGGTGATCAAGCCTTTCAAAAGTGGCGCCATTGTCTGGGTAGGAACAGACTCTGGTTGGGTTGCTGCAAGACGCCAGAGGACTTCGGCAGCCTTGAGATAGAAATCCCTGCGAATACCCCAGACCTCGGGATAGTCCTTGGCGACACCGAAAAACATCGTGTGCAGGCTTTGGGCCAGCTGGATGCGAGAAGTGGATCTTCCTTGTGCCAAAGGGCCATGCAACAACTTGACCCATTGCTCATGAATCCATCGCTCCATTGAACACTCTGCTTGCTGCCATGGTGATCGCATGCTCTCCCATAAGTTAACACTCATTGAATACTATTTCCCTCCCTTTTTACTCTTCCTTTCGAGCAAAAGAAATCCCGGCCAAAACCATGAAGCTGAGGCCAATCAGCACCCATGCCTTGATTTGGAGCCGGTGGTTGACAACCCCTCACTCAATCTTCAAATTGAATGGGTCGGTCATCCATGAAATCAATTATGCCTTATCACGTCGGTGCAAGTTCGATGGTATTGAGTCTGATTTTCCCCCTGGCAATGCAGGGAGAAGTGGACTTCAACCAGCACATCAAGCCCATTTTGGAAAGTGCCTGCCTCAGCTGCCATAACCCTGATAACATCAAGGGAGAATTATTACTCAACACACGTGCCAACGCCATCAAGGGTGGTGAGTATGGAGCGGCGCTGGTTCCAGGCAAACCTGAGGAAAGTTCGCTCTATACCCTGACGGTCTTGGACCCTGATGACGATGATATCATGCCTCCTAAAGGGGATCCTTTGACTCAGGAACAGACCGAAAGCCTCAAAGCATGGATTGAGGAAGGTGCCACTTGGCCAGAGGATATCGAACTCAAACCAGCCATGAGGGTGGATTTTGTCCAAGATGTGCAGCCCATCCTTGAACAGAATTGTGTGAGTTGCCACCGCGAAGGCCATGCCGATGGGAACCTGCGATTGGATCACAAGGAGGGAGCTTTTGCGGGTGGCAAATCAGGTAAGGCAATCATCCCTGGGCGCTCCAGCTTGAGCAGCCTCTACACCTTTACCATCCTCCCAGAGGATCATGATGATCTCATGCCTCCAACCAAAAAAGATGGCCCGATGCCCGCAGAAAAATGCGATATCCTCCGATTCTGGATCGATCAGGGGGCCCAATGGCCAGAGGGAATCACCTTAGTCCCTCGCAAAGCCGATGCAGGACCCAGTGGTGCCAACATGGAGTTGGTCAATGCCATGCACCAACGCATTCTGGAAAACACAACCCTCACCGACGAGTCATCCATGAATGATTACACCGAAACCTTGGCAGGAACCGGCGTTCAATTCGACATGGTTGCGATCAAGGGCGGCACTTTCATGATGGGCAGCCCTACTGATGAAGCAGGCCGTCGTGAGGATGAGGGTCCCCAGGTTGAGATCACCCTTTCTCCATTCTGGATGGGCAAACATGAGGTCACTTGGAATGAGTATGAGCTCTTCATGTATCCCGAGGAAATGGCCCGCCTCCTCAATGCTGGTGACGACTACCATGACCCGCTTGCCGACGCCGTGAGCAAACCCACCAAACCTTACGTGGAAATGAGTTTTGGTATGGGCAAGGATGGCTATCCCGCCATCAGCATGACCCAACACGCCGCCAACAAATACTGTCAGTGGTTGAGTGCCAAGACGGGCCATTTTTACCGCCTTCCTACCGAAGCAGAATGGGAATATGCCTGCAGAGCCGGAACCACCACTGCTTTTTGGTTTGGGGACGATGGGGAAAAAATAGGCGACTACGAGTGGTTTGCCGACAATGCTGATTTTAAATACCAAAAGGTCGGAACCAAAAAGGCCAATCCTTGGGGTTTGCACGACATGCATGGTAATGTCGCCGAATGGGTCATTGATGCCTACGATGCTGAGCGCTACGCAGGTTTGGCTGATGGCAATGGCATAGACCCCTACCAATTCTCCGACAAACTCTATCCGCGAACCGTACGTGGTGGGTCCTGGGATGACTATCCTGAGGCCATGCGTAGCGCAGCCCGTAGGGCTTCGGATGCGCAATGGAAAATGCAGGACCCCCAGCTACCCAAAAGCATATGGTATTTAACGGATGCGCAGTTCCTTGGCATCAGGGTAGTCCGGCCTCTGAAAACACCTCCAGCTGACGAGATTGCTCGCTATTGGAACAATCTCAACGAGAGAGATTAATCTCGCCAAGCTGGCCGGAAATTCTATGATGGCACATCTCACAACGACCATTTTCTAACTCAACAAAACGACTCAGTTATAAATCTCAGCATATGAAAGATGATAACCAAAAGCAGGATTCGGTGACCCGCAGAAGGTTTCTAGGACAATCCTCTACGGTGGTGGGCACCACCATGCTCGGGTCCCTGGCCCTACCAAGCGGCGTCTTCTCGGCGCAGAACGACGAACTTAAAATCGCTCTGATAGGTTGCGGCGGACGAGGATCAGGAGCTGCAGACCAAGCCCTGAACACCCATGACCAAGGGCCGATCAAACTGGTTGCGATGGCCGATGCTTTCGAAGACCGGTTGGAGGGCAGTCTCAACAACCTGGCACGCAAGCATGGTGACCGGGTTGACGTGCCTGAAGATCGTCGTTTCTACGGTTTCGAGGGATACAAACAAGCGATCGCACTGGCCGATGTGGTGATCCTGGCAACGCCTCCAGGCTTCAGGCCCATTCATTTTGAAGAGGCGGTTCGACAGGGCAAACATGTTTTCATGGAGAAACCAGTTGCCACCGATGCCCCTGGAGTGCGCAAAGTGCTGGCTGCAGCTGAGGAGGCAAAAAAGAAGAATCTCAAGGTTGGGGTGGGTCTGCAACGCCATCACCAGGCCGGATACATTGAAACCATCAAACGTCTGCAGGACGGAGCCATCGGTGATATCATCACCACCCGAGCCTATTGGAATGGCAACACGCCCTGGGTTCGAAAGCGCGCTGATCTGGAGAAGCAATACGGTCGCAAGCTGACTGAGATGGAATACCAAATGCGTAACTGGTATTACTTTGTGTGGATCTGTGGTGACCACATTACAGAGCAGCATATTCACAATCTGGATGTGATTAACTGGCTTAAGAACGACTACCCTGTTCGTGCTAATGGTATGGGGGGAGCTGAAGTTCGCATTGGGATCGACTATGGCGAAATCTTTGACCACCACACGGTCGAGTTTGAATACGCTGATGGTTCGAGGATGTATAGCCAATGCCGCCACCAGGTAGGCTGCTGGAACAGTGTCTCAGAGCATGCACATGGCAGCAAGGGAAGTGCGGAGATCAATCGTTATGTGATTCGGGGAGCCAACGATTGGCGATTTGGCGGCCAAGGCAAAAACCCTTACCAGCAAGAACACGATGATCTCTTCCATGCAATCCGCAACAACATTGACTACAACGAAGCGGAAAATGGGGCCAAGAGCTCGATGACTTCCATCCTGGGCCGCATGGCCACTTACTCAGGTAAGGTTGTGGAATGGAAGGATGCCATCAACTCTGAGATCAGCACCCTACCGGAGAAATTTGCCTGGGATGCGATGCCCAAATCGCTACCCGGTCCCGATGGCATGTATGCCACAGCCGTTCCAGGCAAGAGCATCGTCGTCTGATCCCATCATTCTGATCCAATCATTTTGATTCAAGGCAGCGGGAAACCGCTGCCTTTTTTTTTGCGACCTAGCGCTGAGCCAAATCGGCGTTCAGCCTCATGCGAAGCCATTGACCTAGGCATGATTGGAAACCGATCATGCCTGGAAGCATGGCAGTCAAATGTTCCGAGAATCTGCATGCCCTGACAACGCTCAAGCCCTGCGCAGGTCATCCAAGCGGATGGACGCTGATAGAAGCTTGCCTCTCACTGGCCATGGCATCTGTCATGGTCTCACTCAGTCTAGCCGGGTTGCAGCGGGTTCAAAAGCAGGCTCGCTCAGTGATGTGCAGGAGCCATCTCGGGCAATGGGGGCAAGCCACTGCCCTTTATTGCCTGGATAATCAAGATTGGCTTCCTTTGGATGGGGCTCCAAACGGCCGGTCCCTGCGCCAAGCTTGGTATGTCAATCTACCATTGAGCCTTGGTATTCAAAGTTATCATGAGCAAGCATGGCGAACAAATCGCGCCCTGTCTTTACCGACATCAAGCATCTGGATTTGCCCATCCAACCCACGACGTAGTAATGGGATCAATCTGTTTCACTATACCTTAAATCGCCATGTCAATGGTTCGGGCTCCGGCAACCAGGTCAAGATCACTACCATCCCCAATCCTGATCAAACCATTTGGCTATATGATAATGCTCGAGAAGCTGCTGTGGCCGGGTGGAATCATGTGCATACCAACCTTCATGGCCTGGGAGCTCACTTTGGTCAACTAGGGGGCAGTGTGATCCACCCCCATGCGAAGGACTACTGGGATTTTGAATTGGACCGCCCCCGCATCATGCCACGGGGCATGGATTGGATTCCCAGTCTGCGCGAGTGATGAAGATCCTTCGATTCATAAGCAAAGCTAACAAATTGGCTGGAGCCTCACTGACGCTAATACTAGACTTCATTTCCTCAGATGATGAACAGGCAAGTCATGATTGTGCTGGGCCTGTCCCTGTGTCTTTTCTCAGCCAGGGGCCAAGCCGTTCAATCCTACCTGGAAACCATCAAACCTCTTCTCAGAGAACGATGCTATGCATGCCATGGGAGTCTCAAACAAAAGGCAGGACTCCGGTTAGATACCGTTGAATTGATCCAATCACAAAACAGGGATACACCCATCCTTGATTTCGATCACCCCGAACAAAGCCTGTTGCTCAAACGTCTGCGATCCACTGACCTGGAAGAGCGCATGCCTCCAGAGGGCAAGCCAGTGGAGGCATCGATTCTTTCAGTGATTGAAGATTGGATCGCACAAGGAGCCCCAGCTCCTCCCGATGAAGCGCCGGAGGCCAGCCCATCGGATCACTGGGCATTTCGCCCACCTCGAACACCTGATGCATTGATGGGTGGCGAACATCCCATCGACGAACTCATCAACGGTTTTCACACGTCAATGCAGCTGACACCCACTCAGCAGGCACCTCCCCTTTTGCTCATGCGCAGACTCTATCTCGACCTTGTGGGCTACCTTCCCCGGCAGGATGAAATCCTGGAATACCTCAAGGACCCCAGCGAACAGCACTACTTGGCAGTGGTCGATCGCCTGCTGGCTTCTCCAGCTCATGGAGAGCGGTGGGGGCGACACTGGATGGATATATGGCGCTACAGCGACTGGTTTGGTCTTGGCGATCAACTACGTTACAGCCAGAAGCACATCTGGCACTGGCGAGATTGGATCATCGAGTCCCTCAACCTAGACAAAGGCTACGATCTGATGATCCTTGAGATGCTGGCTGCCGACGAACTCTATCCGACAGATGAAGATCGCCTGCGCGCCAATGGATTCCTGGCAAGAAACTACTTTTTGTTTAATCGAACCACTTGGCTGGACAAGACCATTGAACATACCTCCAGAGCCTTCCTGGGGCTGACCATGCAATGCAGCAAGTGCCATGACCACAAATATGATCCGATCACGGCAGAAGATTATTATCGGTTTCGAGCTATTTTGGAGCCACACCAAATCCGGACCGATACCGTATCTGGAGAGATGGACCTGGAAAAAAATGGTATCCCAAGGGCATTTGACATGCACCCAGAGGCGAAAACCTACCTCCATCGCCGAGGTAATGAAAAAGATGTGGACACCACCCAAAGCATCCTACCTGGCCCACCTGCTTTCCTAGGGGATATCCCCTTCGATATCCAGCCAGTGCAGCTGCCTCCTGAAGCCGTTTTCCCAGCACTGCGCGGGCATGTCCTGGAAACACTTCTCAATCAGGCAGCCCTGAGACTGGCTTCCATTGAGCAAAGTCGCCAGGAGCTCGCGCCAGAAAGCAATCCTCTGCTTGATTTGGAATGGGAGGCAGCTTCCAAGCATGGTCCCGCCCTGCGGGCCATCCATGCTGCCATGCATTATCGCGCCACCCAACCTGATGGGCCCGAGCAAGGCACCGTGGACCAACACGCAGCCAAGGCATCCCTGGCATACGACATCGCTCAGATAAAATGGGAATTAGCCACTAAGCAAGAGGCCCTCGCCCGGGCGGAAAAGGATAAGCAGGAGCCCCTGGTCAAGGCCATCAAGGCTCTGGAGGAGGCCCAGCAAGCTCGCGAGCTAGCCTATACCGACAACCCTCACCATTTTGTCGCCTTGCGCGCGTCGATCAAGGCACTTGAGTCCCCTGCTGAGACAGCCACCGAGCGGGCGGCAGCCTACCCAAGGGATAGCACCGGAAGACGCACCGCTCTGGCCAAGTGGCTCGTTCATCAGGACAACCCACTCACCGCTCGGGTAGCGGTCAATCATATCTGGTCTCGACATTTCGGCATGCCAATCGTGGATCCCCCCACTGATTTTGGCCGTCGAACCCCTGCCCCCGCTCTTCAGGACGTACTAGACTATCTGGCCACCTTCCTGACTCAGCATTCCTGGAAGATGAAACCATTGCATCGTTTGATTGTGACCAGTCAGGCCTACCGACGAAGCAGTTCATCACTCGAGACCATGGAAGACAACACTTCCAAGGACCCTGAAAACCATTGGCTTTGGCGACAGCACCCCAAACGCATGGAATCACAGGTCATCCGCGACAGCCTCCTGCATCTAGGTGGGCTGCTTGACACAAAAATAGGAGGCCCCAGCCTGCCAGCGGATCAAACCCACGCCCGACGCAGCCTTTACTTCAGGCACTCCAGAGATGATCAGGAGCGTTTCCTGACACTCTTTGATGATGCCTCCATCCTGGAATGCTACCGAAGGTCCGAAAGCATTATCCCTCAACAAGCCCTGGCCCTTTCCAATAGTCAGTTATCCATGGATGCGGCCAAGGCCATCTCCAAGGGATTGCTCACCAGGCACGACAACCGTGCCCTGAGCGATGCATGGTTTGTCGAACAGGCCTTTGTGCAACTGCTCGGATGGTTTCCCACCGAACAGGAAAGAACCCTGTGTGAGGAATCCCTGAAACACTGGCGAGGGACCACAAAGCAAGAGGATCAAAGCATTACTCCCGAAGCCAGCCTGATCCACACCCTGATCAATCATAATGATTTTGTCACCATTCGCTGATTTATGAGCGTTTTTTCCAGTCATAGCCGTAGGCATTTCCTCAACCGCGCGGCGCTTGGGTTTGGTTCGATTGCTTTACAGTCGCTGCTGATGCGAGAGCTAAATGCCAAGCCTGGACCTGGCTTCGGACATTATGACCACAGCGCCAAGGCCAAAAACATTATTTGGCTCTTTATGCGAGGCGGGGTCAGCCACATGGAAAGTTTCGATCCCAAGCCAGCATTGAATCGGTATGCCGGAAAAACCATAGGAGAAACCCCCTTCAAGGAGGTTCAGTCTCCAGAGAGACTCAAGAAAGTCCGAGTGGTGGTGGTCAATGACGCCAATGGACAGCAACGCAACAAGCTCTACCCCCTTCAAACCGGCTTCAAACGCTATGGGCAATCAGGGATGGAAATCAGTGATTGGTTTCCGCACATGGGGAGTTGTGCTGATGACCTGGCAGTCGTTCGCTCCATGTGGACAACCGATGACAATCACGGAGCGCAGGTGCAATTCCATTCCGGCAGGCACATGCTTGATGGGCGACACCCCACGATCGGCGCCTGGGTCACCTATGGCCTGGGTTCTCTCAACGAAAATCTGCCGCAGTTTGTCACGATGGGACCGCGCTTCTTTGATACAAGAGACGGTCACTACTTGGGGCCCGCCTACGATGCCGTGCCACTCCATCTGGACAAGGAGCAACCCTTGGACTTTGCCCAACCCGAGCATGCCATCACGGCGAAAAGGCAACAGGAGGAGTTCGCATTGAGTCACCGGCTCAATCAACTCAGACGCTTGAGCTTTCCCTCTGACAGCCAACTTGAGGCTCGGATTCAATCTTACGAGTTAGCCTACCGCATGCAGCGCTCGGTGCCCGATTTGCTCAATCTGGATCGTGAGCCAGCTTTTATCCGAACACTTTACGGTTTAGACGAGGAACATACTCGTCCCTTTGGCCGACAATTGCTGGCGGCTCGCCGTATGGTCGAACGAGGGGTACGCTTCATTCAAATCATGCATGGAGATGGGGCAGCAGGTGCTTGGGATGCCCACAGCGGGCTCAAAGCCAACCACCAAAAACTGGCTGCACAGGTCGATCAACCGATTGCAGGGCTGATTCAAGACCTCAAGCAGCGCGGACTTCTCAAGGAGACGATTGTGGTTTTTGCTACGGAATTCGGCAGAACTCCTGGTTCCCAAAACAGCGATGGTAGGGATCATCACCCTTACGGCTTTTCGGTTTGCTTAGCTGGTGGTGGCATCCGCGGGGGCACCATTCACGGGCAAACCGATGAAATTGGCTTTCATGCCGTCGAACATCCCCATTACGTAACCGATATCCATGCCACCTTGCTGCATCAACTAGGTCTCAACCCCCACCGCATGGAGGTGGCACAACACAAGCGCCTGGAACAGGACTTTGGCCACATCATTCACCCCATCCTGTCTTGAACCTGGTGCCGCTACCTGCACGATGAAGAGTCACATTGAACGCCTTACCGAACCTGTCGACCCCCAAGCATTGCTCGGTGTGATAGGCGACAAGCCCGGGACGATATGGCTGGATTCTTCGAGCACGCATCACCCCAATGCTCAATTCAGCTTGGTAGTGACCCAGCCCATCATCACCCTTAGCACTCGCGGATCGGCATGCCGGGTGAGAGACAGCGCCACGGGAAAGAAACGCACTTTATTTGGCAACCCATGGGCGATCATGGAAGCGATGATGCAACCCTTTGAATGCCTGGAGGAGCTTGATTCTCCTTTTCCTTTAGGCGGTTGTTTTGGCTTCTGGGGATATGGTCTGAAACACTTTGTCGAGCCAAGACTTGAGCGACGTGCTGTCTATGGTGGCCCATGCCCAGATGCCTACTTGGGTTTTTATCCCAGCCTGCTTGTCATCGACCACCAGCATGGAACGACGTGGATCGTGGCAACAGGATTTCGGTCCGATGGCTCTACTTCCAGGGAAACGGTGACCACTCAAGTTGATGGGTGGAAGCGTATTTTGGAGGCGGCCCAACAAGCTCCTGTTAAAAGCCCAGCTTCCCCCAAGTCAATCGTTTCTGTCCCTTGGCAATCCCATCCTGACCGCGATGCTTACCTGCGTAGCGTTCAAATGGCCAAGCACTACATCCAGCAGGGCGATATCTACCAACTCAACCTGGCCAGAGCACTGAAGCTCAACGACCCAGCCCCAGCCCTTGACCTTTACAAACAAATCCAACATGTGTCCCCAGCTCCTTTTTCTGGATTCCTTCAGGCAGGTTCTTATCAAATCCTGAGTAGCTCACCTGAGTGTTTCCTCAAAGTGGATGGATCCCGCATACAGACCCGCCCCATCAAAGGCACTCGCCCAAGAGGGGCTGACCCTCAGAGCGATGCCACCCTTGCATACCAATTGCAGTCCAGTGAGAAGGAGCGAGCAGAATTGCTGATGATCACCGATCTACTGCGGAACGACCTGGGAAAGGTCTGCCGCTATGGTAGCGTGATGACACCTGAAATCATGAAACTGGAACGTCACCCTCAAGTTCATCATCTGGTGTCCACAGTCGAAGGCGTGCTGAGGGCAGACTGCACCCATCTTCATGCGCTGAGAGAATGTTTTCCTGGTGGCAGCATCACGGGAGCACCCAAATTTAGAGCCATGGAACTCATCGAACAACTGGAACCGCAGGCCAGAGGACCTTACACCGGGTGCATGGGCTACCTTGGATTCAACAAAATGAGTCAGTGGAATATCCTCATTCGTACAGCCATTCGAACCCACCGCGAACTCACACTTCACGTGGGTTCAGGCATCGTGGCTGACTCCGATCCTGAATCAGAATTTCAGGAAACGCAGGATAAGGCGGCTGGCTGGTTGCGAGCTCTGGAGGGATTACCCCAATCCACTCGCCCAATCCATCCCACCACTCAGGCTGCTGCGAAATACCTCAACCCATGAGAATTGCATCCCTACTCAATCAACCCAAGGTGTCGCTACTGGCTGGAATCCCCAGCCTGAATATGAACCTCTTTCACAAATGTCAGTTTGCCGTAGGGGATCCTGCAGTCTGGCTGGAATGGCCTCAACTCGATGGGCATGTCGAGTCGTTGTTCTTGCTACGAGACATTGAGATGGAAAGGGCCAGAGTTGAGAGCCAAGCAAGCCATGTCGCCTGCCCTGCCACCTTCGAACCCATCGGGGGGCTCAGTGGGGATCGCGAAACGGCTACCGCCCAGGCCTTGGCTCATTGCTTGAAGGCCCACCACGTTTTGGCTGTGAGGACAGATCGCTCTTTGCCGTTTGTGTATGCCAACATCTTGCAGGAATCAGGAGTCCGGCTTGAGTATGATCCCAACATGGGGGTGATGGATCGGCGATTTAAAACCGAAATCGAACTCAAATACCTCGCGCAGGCTCAAACGGTTACCGAGACGGTCATGCTCAAGGCCTGCCAGACCATTTGCCGGGCTGAGGCCGACCCTGATGGCAAACTGTATCATGAAGGATCCCTCCTGACCTCAGAGCGCCTGCGATGCATGATTGATGATTGGCTACTCAAGGAAGGATTCGCCAACCCTGGCAGCATTGTTGCCTGCGGCAAGCAGGGCGCAGATTGTCACGCCGCGGGCACTGGCCCATTGTGGACAGGCCAGCCGGTCATTGTGGATATTTTTCCTGTCAACAAACAGACACGTTACCATGGAGACTGCACGCGAACTGCCGTCCATGGCACAGTCCCAGCCGAGGTCGAGCGTGCCTACCAGGCAGTGGTTAAAGCCAAACAGGCGGCCATTGGGGTAACCAGGGAAGGCATCTCTGGGCAAGCTGTTCACGAAGCCACCCTGGCAGCATTGAGAGAAAATGGTTTTGAGTATGGGCTGGACCGTCAGCAGCAGCATCCGGATCGATGGTTCATGGTCCATGGAACCGGCCATGGCATCGGGCTGGAAGTGCATGAACCTCCCCTATTGGATATCAAGGGTCCCGCACTTGGGTCTCACGAAGTATTGACCATCGAACCAGGTCTTTACTCACTTCAAACCGGGGGTGTCAGGAGTGAGGACATGGTCGTTGTTCAAGCACAAGGGGCTCGAAACTTGAATGGCCTACCTGACACTTTGAGCTGGTAGCCAGATTCAATCATCATGCCATTGTCATCGAAGGATCCTTTTCCTAAGGTGTTCCTCCAATGGATCACGATCTTGTCATTCTTGATGGGCATACCCTCAATCCAGGCGATTTGGACTGGAGCCCACTGCAACAATTAGTGGACAGCTGCCAGATTTATCCTCGAACCGCTATCGAGGATATCGTGGACCGCGCAGAGCATGCCGAGATGGTGTTGACCAACAAGACCCCTCTTAGCATTGAGACCATTCACCGCCTTCCCAAATTGCGCTACATAGGGGTGCTGGCAACAGGCTATAACATCGTGGACATTCAAGCTGCCAAGGCGCGTTCGATCCCTGTCACCAATATTCCGGCATACGGAACCCGATCGGTGGCGCAGATGACCATGGCCTTGTTACTGGAATTGACTCAAAGAGTGGGAGCTCATTCTGAATCGGTGATGCGTGGAGACTGGATGCGTTGCCCGGATTTTTGCTATTGGCAACACCCCCTCATTGAGTTGGAGGGCTTGACCATGGGCATCATTGGCTTTGGGCGTATTGGCCAAGCCGTAGCCAGCATGGCTCAGGCCTTTGGCATGAAGGTGCAGAGCGTTGCCAGAGATTCCATCAATCAGCAGGAACACCCCGAAGTCGACTGGGTTGAGTTCGATGAGCTGATTGCCACCTCTGATGTGATCAGCCTGCATTGTCCGCTCACCCCAGAGACTCAATGCTTGATCAACGAAGCTCGGCTAAGGCGCATGAAATCATCAGCTTTCCTGCTCAACACCAGCCGCGGACCTCTGGTTGATGAGCGTGCCCTGGCAGATGCCCTCATGGATGGCAAAATTGCTGGAGCAGGTATCGATGTGATGGAAGTCGAGCCACCTCGCAGCGAAAGCCTCCTCTACCAAGCTCCCAATTGCTTGATCACACCCCATATTGCCTGGGCTACTTCAGCCGCTCGAAAACGTCTTCTCCAGATGGCTGTGACTAACCTCAAAGGATACCTTGATGGCTCCTTGAAAAATGTGGTCAATCTTTGAGCTCTCCCGACGGATTCAGTCCCGCCGGGAGATACGTGGGCAAATAAACTTTAAAGACAGATCCCCGGTTTGGTTGACTGGAAACCTCAACGCGCCCATGGTGGGCTTCCACAATGGCCTTGACCAGGCTTAGCCCCAGCCCGAGACCTCGCTGGCTTCGGCTTTTATCAGCACGGTAAAGGCGATCCCAAATTTTCCCCAAGTCAGATGGGAGGATCCCGACGCCTTGATCGCTCACCTTGACAAGCACCTCATCACCCTGAGGTTCAACCCCAAGCAGAACCCGACTCCCCTCCTCACTATATTTGATGGCATTGTCCAGAAGGTTTGCCAGAACCAGCCTGAGATGATGAGGATCGACCATGGCAATCACCTTTGGCTTGATATCAAGTTGGATGACGATCGCCTTGTCTTCGGCTACTTGTTCGTAAAGGTCGCTAGCCTCCTGTAAGAGCTCTCCCATGTCGGTTGAAACCCGATTGAGCTTCATGACTCCCGCTTCAGCTTCGGCAATTGACATGAGACTCTGCAACATGGTGAGCAGCTTTTCCGATTCCTCGATGCAATCTGCCAGGGCTTCAGAGGCCACCCCCTCGCTTACCTGCGGGTCATGGAGCGCTGCTTCAGCTGCATTACGTAATCGTGTTAATGGAGTCCGGAGGTCATGTGCCACATTGTCCAGAGACTCTCGCATAGAGTTAA
>Ga0181571_10002696_pt1 | contig 13220 bp, 8 predicted proteins | sample 101ome_17_FD_132440 | JGI IMG/M metagenome (GOLD analysis project Ga0181571, IMG submission 132440) | Coastal salt marsh microbial communities from the Groves Creek Marsh, Skidaway Island, Georgia - 101407AT metaG (megahit assembly) | ecosystem: Environmental > Aquatic > Marine > Intertidal zone...
CGCAATCGAAATCGAAATCGAAAACGAAATCGAAACGTCCCGAAGAGATGACTTTCGAGGAGCATCGGAAGCACGTCAACACGGTGTTCGCGCGATACGCCTATCCGAAATTGGTGGTCTCCAACGAATGCGTCGAGAGCGCCGGCGAGGAGAAGGACGACCGCATCATCAAATACACCGAGTCGCAGGAGTTCGTCACGAGATATTTCGTTCCGGACGCTTTCATGAAGGGGTTGCTCGTGTGGCACTCCGTGGGTACCGGAAAGACGTGCACCGCCATCTCCGTCAAGTCGTTCTTGTTCGAACGTCAGGACTATTGGGTCGTTTGGGTGACTCGCAGCACACTGCGCGAAGACATCTGGAAGAACATGTACGAAAAGATCTGCGATCACACCCTTCGGAAGTTGGCCGAGCAAGGGAAGAACACCGGCCAACTCAAAAAGGCGATGAACAAACGGTTCCTGCCGCCCATGTCGTATCGCCAGTTCAGCAATCTCGTGGAGGGCAAGAACGAACTGTCCAAACGTTTGATCGCCGAAAACGGGAAAGAGCGCATCCTGAACAACTGCTTGGTGATCATCGACGAAGCCCACAAGCTGTACGGGAAAGACTTGGTCGGGCTGGAGAAACCAAACATGAGCGCGGTGGAGCGCGCGGTAGCGGCTTCGCCGTCGTGCAAGCTCGTCCTGATGACCGGCACCCCGGTCGCGGACGATCCGATGGAGTTCGTTCAGTTGATGAATCTCATCATGCCCTCGGACCAAGCGTTCCCGGTCGACTACACCGAGTTCCACAAGCAGTATTTGAAGGACAATCGATTCACCGAGAAGGGTAGCAACCGATTCCAAGAGAAGACGAAGGGGCTGATCAGTTATCTGAACCGTCGGTTCGATCCTCGACGATTCGCGCAGCCGGTGTTCCACACCGTGGCCTCGACGCTGTCCAAACAGTCGGACGTTCCGTTGGAAACCTGTCGAATGGCCGCTCGTTCGCAGTGCAACGACGAGGAGCATCTTTTGTCTCGGATGCAAACACAGGTCGAAGAACGCGAACGCGCGAGTGCGACGCACGCCGAAAAGGTAGCGCGCGCGGAGTACGACCTGTCCAAGGCAGTCCCACGATCCGACGAGTCTAAGGAGAAACGCGCCGTCCTCAAGGATCTCAAGACCGAAGGGACCGCCGTGCGAAAGGAAATGCAGCAAGCGCGTAAGACTTTGCGCGATCAAAGAAAAAAAGTGACGCAATGCGAAAACACGACCAAACGTCAACTGAAACGTTGCGAGAAGGAGCACGCCGAAACGGGCAAATTGTACCAACACACGCGCTTGCAGGAATGTAAGAAATCGAAATAAATTACATTTGTAAATTCTCAAAAGCATGTGGAAATGTAACGATGCGAGCGTGTGGGCGTGTGTCGGTATCGTGACGTGCGCGACCGCTTGGCTGTTCACGAAATCTTCCACGTTACGAATCAAAGACCGACACAGTCTGTATTATCTCACCGATTTCGCGCGCGACGCGGAACACCGTGAGGACAAGTACGTACAGCTCGTGGAGTACACGGTGAAGTTCATGTACAAGCTGGTGGAGAGCATCCATCTGTTCGACGCGCATGCGTGCAATCAGATCGTCTTTGAAGCCGAGCAGTACGCGCAGAAACACGGGTGGACCACCAAGCGACACGAGCAGTACCCAACCACGGACATTCCTCTTTCCGAGCTGACGTTTTCGTACGCGCGCGTCATGAACGCGGTGTACCTCAAGGTGTTCCCCAAAATTGAGGAGCTGTTTCACTTCCCGATGGACTCGCTGTACGTCCACGATCTGTTCGTGGTACGATACACACACGATCGTCAGCAGCAGCTCGCGACGCATCGCGACGGATCCTTGTTCTCGTTTATCCTCGTGCTGAACGACGATTTCGAAGGCGGTGGCACACGTATCAACAAACGAGTGGTAAAACCCGCCGTGGGATACGCGATGGTGTTTTGTGGACAGAATCTCCATCAGGGGATGCCCATCCACTCGGGTGTACGATACATCGTAACCGGTTTTGTAAATCATTATCCCGTCGACAAGTGCTAATCATGACGAGATATGAGGTGGTTTTTTTTGTTGACTCATAGTAATCAGCTAATGAACGCCCTGTTTATCTTCGTGCTCATCCTCATGAGTCTGTTCGCGGTGAGTGGGGGAGCGTACATGCTCCGACAAGAGAAACTGTTCCCGACACCCAAGGACCTCGAAGTCTCGGCGCCCGAAACGGTCCCGACCTCCGCGGAAGACGACAGCATCCCTCGAGAGGCCTTCGACGAAATCAATCGCAAGTATCGCGAACGTATCGGAGAGCTACGAGAGGAGATCGACGGGCTCACACAAACCGCGGACGCGAACGAGAAGAAGCTGTTGTCGATGCAATCGGGAAAGGAGATCTGCGTCCACTTGCAGGAGGACGCTCGTAAGTTGGAACAGGATCGGTTGTTGCTCCAAACCACGCGCTCGAACGCCATCAATCAGCTGATCGAAATGATCGAAACACGGATCATCAACGCGCCTCGACTGATTCCGTCGTTCGATCCCGAGACGTTGCGCGATGCGATCGTACAACACGTTTCGGAGGAGAATCGTAAACAACACTTCGACACCATTGCGTCGTATCCGGAGAATTTGTATCGCATTGTCGAAACGGAGATCGAGCAAAACAACATCACCATGAACGAGCTTCGAGAGGAGTTGCTGCGCGTACGCGACACGAACTACAACGTGGACTCGCACGACGAGCTGCGAGGTCGTGTGGAGCACGCGGTAGAGGCTTTCGACAATACCGTTGTGTCGGAACTGTTTTTTTACGCGAAACTTTCGGAAGACATCGAGATCCATTTGACCCCGCTTTTCCCGATCATACCCGACTTCGCCTCCAAAGCGAACAACGACACCCTCCAAGACTTCGTGGACGTCGCTTCGCACTACGAGACGCTTCGAGGGTACACCCACACGGCTATCTCGAACATGATCGACACCATGCGAGCTCGAGACATTCCGTACGAACACTGTCTCAACAACCAAGAGATCGAAGATCTCGACGAGGAGAGGATCCACGAGGTGTTCGACTGCGCGATTCGCGCGATCGTTTCTCACTCGTTGTCGTCCTCCTCCTCGAACACGATGCAAGACCTCGAGGACGCCATTCGAGAGGGCAAACTCGAAAACAAAAATCGAGTCAAACGGATGAAGGAGATCAAAGCCGAACTGACCGATGCGGTCTCGGACCAACAACGCACGCTGTCCCGCTTGGACAGCACGCGACGCCTGCAGAACGACAAGACCCTCGACTCTTCGCAACGCGATCGTTTGAGGTCGATGTACACGGAGGACTTCCGCAAGGTGGAGATGCAACTGCTGCAACAACGCAACGACAGCATCCTGCTACAACAGGAGTACGAAGACATGTTGAATCAAAACAAGCTGCTGCTGAAACAGAGCGCGCAGCGCAAGCGAGCGGTGCAAAGCATGGAGTCGGAGTGGAACAAATACACCACCGAGGTGCAGCGATTGCAGAACCAGATCAGCGCCGCGAAACAGTACACCGACACCCTTCGCGAGAGTGGGTCCCTCCCCAAGCAGCTGCTACCGGAGTTCGAAGCCGTCTTGGAAAACACCACCACCACGGACCAAGCCATCGACGAGTTCGAGAAAAAGCAACGAGAGCTGCAACGAGAGCTGCATCGCGTTCAAGAAACTTCGAGACCTACTTCGTTCTCGATCAACGCCGCGAGGAACACACTCCAACGGATCGACGAGGAGGAGAGTCAACTTCGCAAGAAGAATCATCAACTGAACACCGAACGTGGAACCGTAATCAAACAAATGAATCTGATCGACAACAATCTGAAAGAGATGCACGAAAACTACGAGAAATACATCGTTTCTGAAACGGAGACACCGAAGACCACGACAGGTCCCAAAAAACGCGTCTCTTTCGAGATTCCGCGCGTGTTTTCCGCATCCGCGTTCGCCTCGGTCGACGCTGCGGTGGAGAAGGTGATGCGCGAGTTCGAGATACCCCCCACGAACACAAACGACGAGGCTCCCTCCGAAGACCTCGGTGTGGCCAAGCATCTCCGACGGATACGAGAGCGATACGCTGACGCTTTCGAAAAGGGGGCGTTCCGTCTCGAGGAGTTTCCCACGGACGAGGATCCGAACAGGATCGTGGTGTTCGTCGCGTATTTGGATCTCGCGAGTAAGAAGATACGGGTCGATCGTCCACGCTCTTCGCAAGCCGACAATTTGGCACCGATCGCCCGCCTCGCGATACAAGACACTCCGACGACCGAAGCGGGATGGTATCAACCTACGTTCGACTCGAATCTTCGTGTGGCGGTTCGAGAGTTGCAAGACCGGGTGCTCTTCTCGAATTCGAACGAATCGTTATCGCAACAGGGCGGGTCTTCGTCTGGAAACAACGCGTACGTTCAAACGCGAGTGATACCCTTGGGCGTTCTCAAACTGCTTCGATATCGATTTTATCGGAAGCACAAAAGCAACTCGAAACGCTACGTCATGGACGCCTGCGTGTCTACCCTGGTGTTTCTTCTGTTGTTGGGTGGTCGTGCGGTGGATTTCGCTTTCGCGTTTCTGTGGGACACCACCATGTCGCTCGGTACGATCATGTGGACGAACGACCCTAGATTCGCAGCGGTGCCGTACTTCGTAGCATACGACGTTTTTCAAAGTTAGAGGACGCGCGCAGCAGTTTCCGTTTCACCTTGGAGTTGTTCACGGTGGACAAAAACGATCGAAACAGCTTGAGCATGAGGCGCTCGTCCACTTCGTTGCTCCGAGCCAAACGATTCACGGTGGGGCGATGGTGTTGCAACGATAGGCGTAAAAACTCGTCGACCACATCCTCGTCGATGGTCTCTCCGCCGTCTTGCTGAGCGACTACCTCGGAGTGTCCCTCGACGTCGGGTGGGAACAAAAAATCCAACGCGTTGTCGTGGAGCGGAGTGGAGAGCGTCATTTCGTTCGTGCTGAACAAATAATCCATCGAAGGGAAGAAGCGTGTTTTTAAATTATATGTACAAAATCGTTTCATGCTTTTCCTTGCAGGAAGATCGCGAGCCCTGTAAGACGCGAGATGATCGGACCGATGTAGGAGCTCATCTTTCCTTTCGTGGGGTTGCGGAACAGTTCGGGATCGACGTCGTCCAACGAGATCGAGGCCACGAGCGCGGTTTGCGCTTCGTCCAGTTCGATGCCCTTCTCCACCAAGAATTGCACCTGCGCACCGATGGTGAGGATCGCGAGCTCTTTTTTGATGCGTTTGACGAACAGATCCAGCATGCTCTCCAACAGATCCGAGCCGAGCATGATCGCGCTGTCGGTGATCGTGTTGTTGGAGACGTAGTCCTTCAGGAAGCTCATCACGTACTTCGTCGTGCGTACGTAACCGATATTGTCGCGCTCTCGAGTGCGAATGATCGTCAACTCCGAATGGAGCAGATTCATACTCGAACGCAGGATCATCGCGAATCGATTGTCGACCTCGGAGAAGATTCCGTTGAGGTGCTCGGCCAGAAGACCGGTGGTCGGTGTGTACTGCGCGATCGACGGGAAGAACCGGTCCATGCCGGTCATGTGCCACACGTCACCGATCACGCGCATGGCGCTACTGCTCAGCGCGGCTCGAAGCATATCCTTGTCTTCGAAACGATATGACACGCGGTCGATGTTGTCGATGATGTCCATCACCACGTCTTGCAGGTTGTCGTACATGGTCATGGAGTCCACCTTGATCTTCTCCTTTCCGAGGCTTAGCTCGATCTGCGAGCTAGGCCTCCTGACGTACAGTTTGCTCAGGGTGGTGTTCGCGAACCGCGCGTATCCTCCGAACACGGACAAGGTGTTGATGTAGGCGGCGTGCTCCAACGAACGCTCGTACTCGTCGATGGTTTTGACGAAGTTGGTGTTGCTGTTCTTCATCACGTTATACACGCGCTCCAAACTCGTTCGCAGGTCCTTTTTGTCGTCGATCGGAAGGTAGCCGTCCATGATTTGGATGATTTCCACGAAGGGGTGAATCTGCGGAAGCTCCTCTAGCTTCACCATGATCTCGTAGTATTTGTCCGCTTTCGGAAACAGCGCCCACTCCGGTTGGCTCACCTCGCGACGTAACATGATGATCTCCTTCATCAGCGGGACGTAGTTGTCGTACACGTGAACGGTACGCTCTCCCAGACTCTCGAAGTTGTGCACGATGTCGAAGAGCAAATGCCAGGTGTAGGATCGCAGATGGACCGATACCTCAGTGGACGTTTTGCGATCCGGATACGTCCCGCTCCATCGCGCGAGCGTGTCGCTGTAGGACTCTGAGAGCAGTTCGCATTTGTCGTCACGAAGGTCGAGCGTTTCGGGCGAGGCGAATCGCGCGGAGATGATCGCGGTGTGCAGACGATGCATGTTGCGAACGAATTTGGCGTCGTCTTGGTACTGACGCGTCACCGCGTCGAACAGAAGCTGCACCTTCTCCGCGTCGTCGCGCACCAAATCCAAGAAGCTCTTGAGCAGATAGGGTAGGGTTTGCTCCGACATCAAATCCGCGATGTTCGTGATCTGCTTGCCCGTGTTGAAGAACTCGATCATACGGTTACGGAGATCGTCGCCGAGGTGCTTGTTCAAGGTCTCCACCGTGTCCGTACCGAGCGAAGGGGTCGTTTCGTCGCTCGCGTTCTCGAGGATACGATGCACGAACTCGATGTAGTAGTCGAGCAGATTGTACTCGTTGATGAGTGCGCGAACGTTTCTGTCGAAGAGCACCTTCTTTCCTCGTCCGGTGATGACGCATTTCGGAGGAACGGTGGCGATGTCTCTAGTGTAGTTGACGACCATGGACCGAATCTGAGAGAACTCATCGCCCCCGACCAGCGGCATCACACGAAGACGCACGTCCGTCATGTTCTCCAAGTACTCCTCCGGTAGTAGGATGGTGCCGGCCAAGCGCTCGCTGCTCTTCGCGAGGAAGTTTTGCAGATTTCCGTAGGTGTTCACGTCTCCTGATTGGATTTGTTTGAATTCGTTCGCACGCGAACCGACGAACATCTGATACACGTCCGAACCCAGCGCGTAGCTGATGTGTGCGACAACGATCGCGCACACCAGCGCAAGAATGGCGAGCAAATTCGTTTTGAAGGACGAACTGCTCGGAACGTCGATCATTTCCAAGAACGCCTCTTCACGCACACCTCGTCGACGACGACCGAAGGTGGTTCGTGTGAACGGGGCGTCTTCCGGCTCGTCAGGCTCCTCTTCGGTGTCCTCCCCGTCGTCGGCCTCGTTGTCCACATCGTAGTCGGTGTCGCTGTTCTCGGCGTTCTCCTCGTTCTCCTCGTCCTCCTCGTCCTCCTCTTCTTCGAATTGGAAATTGGGATCTTGGAGCTCTCGCATCCAATCGTCGTAAAAAGCGCGCCCTTCTTCGGTGTCCGCACCTCCGACACGCACGGGCTCTTTCTTGTTGAAATGACGCGCGACATCCAACAGCTTGTCGATCTTAATGACGAGCTCCTCGCAAGGAACATGCACCAGCGCCGCGCGCACGTCGCCGTTCGTCATGCGCATGGTGTCGTACAGGTACTTCGCGTATGACGCGATCTGCCGTTTGTCCAGTTCCGGCGTTCCGAACACCGCGGACAACGCCTTGTTAAAATCGAAGGGAGAGCGTCTCTTGTCCACTCCAAAATGGATCGCAACACGATCGATACGATCCAACAAATCCTTCATTTGCGTCGCGCGCTCCCGACGTCCGTCGGAACGATCGGATCGAGACTCGAAGGAAAGCGGATCGACCGTCTTCGGTTTGGACATTGACCTCTTCGGCGAAGTCGGTTTTTCGGCATACGTCGTGACCTCTTCCGGAAGCGACGGTTGTGCGATTTGCGCACGGCCACCGTCTTGGCGCGCTTGAGGTCGCATCACGATGATCGGTTGCCATGTGTTCGACGACGGAACGTGACGGATATACGCCGTGTCCTCCGAAAGGGGGTCCGGTTTGGTCGTCCCCTTCAGGACCACCACGGACAAGGTGTCCATTACATCCTCCAGCGTCTTCGTTCTAAGTAAACGTTCGTAACGCGCGAGGCTTCTTTTGGCTTGCGCGTTCGTCGACAAGGTGTCCTCCTTCATCTTGGCGACTCGAGACGGATACTTGGCTGCGTAGATCGCTTCGTACATGTTGTCCACACGAAATGTAAAATACGTCCCGTATTGCGCGTTGGTGTACTTGTACATGCGCATGATTCCACGCGTTGTTTATTAGTTACTGATAAATATTTTATAGGAATAAATGTAAGTCGAATGATCTCCAAAGTGTACGGGACTTTTCTTCGAGAAAATCCAAAGTACGCTGTGTTGAACGTCCTTTTCATGTTGTTGGTGCCGCTGAACGAGATCTACCTTTCCAAACTGTACGGAGGCCTGTTCGATAAAATTCGTTCCGACACGTTGACGATGCGTAGTTTCTCGAGCATCGTGTTGATGATGGCGTTTTTGTTCGTCGGATTCGCGTGCGCGGACAAATTCAACGCGGTACAAGGAGTCAAATTCCAGGCGTTTTGCAAGCTCACTTTCGTGCGTTCGATCTTCAGTCGTTACGAACGGGTAGGCAGTGTGCCTTTCATCGGGGAGAGCATGGCGAAACTTCAGAAAACGCAGCAGATTTTGAGCGAATGGTTCGGCAAGCTGTTCGGATTCTTCATTCCGATCGTACTGCAGTCCGTGTTCACCGTAGGGTACTTCATGTGGATCGACTCCAAACTAGGGTCGCTCGTCGGAGCGATGGTGATGGTCTTCGGGTGGTTGATGATGTACGGTCAACGTCGGTGCAACGGGCAAGAGAAGATCATCGACAAGAAACTCAGCGACATACACGATCGCATCGAGGACGTGATCACCAATCACGTGTCCGTGTACAAAGAGGAGCGTTTGGACTCCGAATTGAGTCAAATTGAGCAGATGTATCAAAACTACGCGGACTCGCAAAGCCACACCGTACGATGTGGTATCAACTATCGTTTGTTGATGTCTACGATCGTGCTCGCGTTCATGGCGTTAGTCTTCAAGAGATGCTTCGAAATTTTCCGCATGCAAAAGTTGCAACAGGCGGTGTTCTACTCGATCGTGATGATGATGGCGAATCTGATCAGCAACATGGTGTACATGATCAACTTGCACCGCGACATGATCTTCGACTACATACATCTGAACAACTCGGGCATGTACGAGACGGTGACCAAAAGGGAGCACACGTGCGACAGCGAGCCGTCCTCTCCCACCGCGTTCCTCGAGCTTTCGAACGTGGAGTACTTGTATCCGAACAAGGTCTTTCCGACTTTGCTGAACGTAAATCTATCGGTAGATTTCGGAGAGAAACTCGCTATTGTCGGGAAGATTGGAAGCGGCAAGAGCACCTTGCTTCGTGTCATTCAACGTTTGTTGGTTCCTACCGACGGAAACGTGTTCCTGATGAAACGTTGTATCTCGGAGTACAGTGTGCGCGAGCTCTACAACATCATGGTGTTCATGCCGCAAGGCGCGCCAATGTTCAAACGCAGCGTTTTCGAGAACATGATCTACTACGCGAAGGACACCACCATGGAGACCGTGCAAGATATCTTGAAACGTTTCCAACTCGAGAATCATTTCCCCAACGGGTTGGACACGCTCGCGACCTCTTTGTCGGGAGGACAACGCCAGTTGGTTTGGTTCGTTCGTATCTATCTCAAGAACGCGGATCTCATCATCATGGACGAGCCCACGTCGTCGTTGGACCAAGGCACCAAGCAGATCTTCGTGGAAAAAATGAACGAGATGTTCGCGGAGAAAACGGTGATCGTAGTCACTCACGACCCCTATCTTTCGAAGCACATGCGACGTGTGGTGGACATCGGATCCATCAACAAGATGAATTCAAAGAGTACTTAAGAGATACTCGTGTACATGCACGATTAACCAGGAGGAATGGTACTCACGTTGACCGAACAGGAGGCGTTGGAGCATGCACGATTCGCGAAGCTACGTGAACAGATCAATGCGGAGTCGTGGACGTACGAGCTAGAGTCACTGATGAAAACTTGGGGTGAGAAAGCGGCCGGTTGTCGGAAGTTGCACACGGCCGCATCGGCGGCATGGACCAAGACGTCGAATCGTTTGTACGTGCCGCTCATCCTCTTCACCACGATAGGCGGGGTGGCCAATGTCGGTGCGGCCGAATCGAATGTGTCCAACTATTGGATGTACGCGATCGGAGCGATCAACATCATGGCGTCCTTTTTGGTTGGTACGATCAAATACTATCAGCCCGACGAGAAAGCACAGGCGCATATGATATCCGCTCGCATGTTCGGGTCGTTCTTTCGACGCATCACGCTTCAGTTGAGTTTGGCACGAGACGCTCGAGAGCCCTCGGAGTCGTTGTGTTTGTGGGCGATCAACGAATACGATCGCTTACAAAACGACGCTCCCTTTATTCCCCAAAACATACTCGCGGAGTACAAACGCACTCACGAATTCGTGATCAACAAACCCGATATCGCGATGGAGCATTTCGATATCCAAATTTATAGAGAGATTTTGGACACCTCGGTGGACATCACAATCCCCGATCTAGCACCCATATCAAACATATCAAACACACGTTCATCGACAGAATGGCCATCCACTTCAGAGCAAATATGATCGTGACATCGGTTTTCTCTTGATAATGGTCTCCGACCTTGACTTTCATTTTCGGTTGCCATTTGTAGATACGAGACGACAGAAACCACGACATCCAAAGGATTGCGAGAATACTCGCGAGTCGAGCTTTCATGTTTGCGAGCCTCTTAACTTAGTTCGAACATTTTTGAAAACAACGGTGCGCACAATTCAAGAGAGTTTTTATATACGGGTTTCTTAACTAACCAAAACGATGATCGTAATCATTATCGTCGTAATCGCGGTGTTGGTCGGTGGATTCATGTGGTTCAAAAACACACCCAAACGCGTTAAAGCTGCCCAAGCGCAAGCGCAAGCGCAAATCGATACGAAGGAGAACAAAGCGACCGCGTCCTCCTATTTCAACATCAACACGTCCTCATGGAACGAGGAGAGTCAGGAGGGAGAAGCCGTAAGTCCAGAGATTCTGAAACGAATCGAATTGTTGCTCGCATTGGAAGCTTCGGCGACGAATTGCGCCGAGTATTTAACGAACCCGGAGTACACGCCTCCCAGCATGGACGAAGAAACGCTGTTGGAGAAACACAACACTCTGTCGCATCCGGACATACCGATCCGAAAACACATTCAATGCAAGATTTTTCATGCATTGATCGATGCGGTTTCCGGAGTATCGACCGACATGGAGTTGGAGTTCGTGTCGAAAAACACCATTTTGATCAAATTGTCTAATTTGTTGCGTTTCAAACTGGTGAAGACGGACGTGTCCTTGGATCTCTCTCCGGACAACATGGACACGTTCTGGATTCTACGAACCCTCTTCAATCGCTCCTTGAAAGACGCGTATTTGAACGTTCTTTGGGAACGGAACACGGAGCTGACGAAGAAATTCCTAGAACGATACCCGACCATCTTTCACAAATCGAGCATCACCGATTTGTCCACGAAGCATAGCTCCATTTTGGATAACTACGACGCGTTGCTTTTGACGGTGTACACCTTGCAACGACTCACGGATCACACGGTGTGCAAGATGTCCGTCAAGGACGCTCTGCAAGAGATGTTCAAACTGTACGAGAGTGTGTCCGTATCCAAGTATGTTCGCTATTTGACGGTGTTGCTACGTATCCACGTCGACAGTTGCGATCTCACGAAGGTCTTTTTGACGAAGAACACTTTGCAAAAGATGAAGTCGATCATCAACTCCGACAATATGCTCCTCGTGAGCATGGTGGAGCAAAAACTGTCGCATGTGGACTACATCTTTCGATACGCGAACTCTACCGTGAACCCGTTTCAAGACGATAAGATCTACGCGTTGTGCGACACCTTGGTAATCTACAAAGACTCGGAAACGTCTCCGTGGTACGCCCATCGTAACAACGGTTTCATGGACGGAGACCCGATCGACGTGAGCGAGGAGGTTCGCGATCGTCCCGTAGTGATGCTTCGACCGTTGTTCGAGGAGCTGTTGTTTCTGATCAACCAACCATTGGAGCAGAGCGCCTCTTTGCGCGAACTGGGCGCTCTGATCATGGCGAACAATCCGATGTTTCACGAACTCAACACGAAGACCAAAATTCGTCAGGATTTTCAAAAACGTTTTCCGAACACCACCGTGTTCGAGAAGGGCAAGTTCAAAGGCTTTTGGTTTCCGGTGGATCCGCACGTGGGTCACCTTGAAAAGCTGGTGCGCACATTGGAGAACGATACGGCACGTCCCTCCTCGACGATGGGTGATATACTGACCAAGTACGATACGTTGTACGTGTCGAATTTCAAGGCGATGGAGTTGATTACGGACTTTGTGCATCCTCCGGTAGAGCGTGTCAATCCAATGGTCGTGAAAGAGACGCAGGACGTGTTCAACACGCTCGCGATCGAGCGAAACCTACTGATCGGCTACGAACCTCGTATCGAAGGATTGCCTACAGGCGACACTTCCGACAAATCCATATTCAACTCCTTCGTAACCTTTGTGAAAACGCACTCTTTGAAGATGTTCCACAACGATATTGGGATAGAAGAGACAACAAACGATTACGTTACGGACACCAACACAAACGTTGCCGAAGAAGAGGAGGAGGAGTCCAACGCAAACGTTGCCGAAGAAGAGGAGGAGGAGTCCAACACAAACGTTGCCGAAGAAGAGGAGGAGGAGTCCAACACAAACGTTGCCGAAGAGCAGCAGGAGGAGTCCAACGCAAACGTTGCCGAAGAGCAGCAGGAGGAGTCCAACGCAAACGTCACCGAAGAGCAGCAGGAGGAGTCCAACGCAAACGTTGCCGATAAGGAGGAGGAGGAGTCCAACGCAAACGTTGTCGAAGAGCAGCGAGAGGATAACGTTAACACAAATGTGGTCGTAGACGACTTGATAATGGAAGAAAATGTTACAGCAAATAATGACGTAGTGAAGACAAATTTATTGTCGATACCTATCGGTCCAAACACGAACATACACACTCCGTTTCGTATCCGTATGCAAAACTCGGTGTAATTTAATGTAAAAA
>Ga0181571_10002697_pt1 | contig 13219 bp, 18 predicted proteins | sample 101ome_17_FD_132440 | JGI IMG/M metagenome (GOLD analysis project Ga0181571, IMG submission 132440) | Coastal salt marsh microbial communities from the Groves Creek Marsh, Skidaway Island, Georgia - 101407AT metaG (megahit assembly) | ecosystem: Environmental > Aquatic > Marine > Intertidal...
CAATGTGGAGACGCCAGGATTTAAAAGGAGAGACTTGCCTGAAAATTTTTCGGTGGAGCTTCGTAGAGCGGTTGACCGTGATGATTTCAGGCGTGTGAAGCAACTTTATCCCCGAAGTGTTGAAGATAGAGATGCCAAACCTGTGAGAATGGATGGCAATACTGTTCAGCTTGATGAGGAGATGCTGGCTATGAATCGAAATGCTCTCAATTACGAATATCTTTCCAACTCAGTGGGGGGAACTCTGAAAGAATTAACCCTAGCGATTAAAGGAAGGGTATAACACATGACTATGAATCTTATTCCCGGGGTTGAATCGACAGGCAGTGCTCTTTCTGCAGAGAAAATTAGGCTCGAGATCATCGCCCAGAATATCGCTAATTCCAACACCACTCAGGATGCGAATGGCAATGTTTACAAACGCAAAGAAGTCGCTTTCGAAGAATTCATCAAAATGCCAGAAAGAAGAATTCCAGGTTATGTGGATGAAAATTTATACCAAGGGGTTAAGGTGGTAGATGTGTACGATGACCAAACTCCAGGTAGGATGATTTTTAACCCAGGGCACCCTCATGCCAACCAAGACGGTATGGTCGAGATGCCTAATGTGGATGTATCAAGAGAAATGATAGATTTAATCAGTGCATCCCGTGCTTATGAGGCCAACCTTTCCGTAGTTAAAACTTCCAGGCGTATGGCACAGCAGGCTCTCGCAATCGGCAGGTAATCTATTTTTTATATATTATGGACGCAGTCTCATCCCTCCCATCCCTCAATGATTTGTTGAGGCAGAACCCGAATCTTAACCCACAAAAATTCTCGCCCAAGCTAAATTCTGAAACTCAAGCAATGAGTGGGCTTTCTTCTATTACGCCCTCTAAGGTTCCCTTAATTGACAAAACAACAGCTGTTGACCGGGTGACTGCACCGGGGTTTTCTGATATGTTTGAAAAGTTTGTCAGAGGCGTGGATTACAAAAAGAAAGTTTCAGCGAAAGAGACCCAAGATCTTATTTTGGGGCGTTCGGACAATATTCACGAAGCAGTCGTAAAGTCTGAAGAGGCGAAAGTTGCTTTTAACCTTATGATTGAGGTACGCAATAAGTTGGTTGATTCTTATAAAGAATTAATGCGGATGCAGGTGTAGTCCTTACTAATTGATTCATGAAAGAAAGACTTAATAGACTAAATGAAGTTTGGAGTGCCCTTGGTGCATCTCAAAAATTTACTCTCGTTGGTGCCTTTGTTGGAGTTCTCTTGCTTAGTGCGGGAATCCTGTCTTTTTCAGGAGGAAGTACCAACCTTAGACCCCTTGTTAGTGGTGCCGACGCCAAAGATTTATCCGAGGTAACCGAGGTTCTTAAATCCAACCAAATTGAGTTTGAGTATAGCGAAGGTGGAGATTCGATTCTGGTTCCTGCAGACAAAATTGCAGCTGCCCGTATGGAACTTGCGATGAAGGGTTTACCCAAAAGCGGCGATGTCGGTTATGAGATTTTTGATGAGGGCAATTTTGGAATAAGTGATTTTGTTCAGCGTACCAATCACACGCGGGCCATTCAGGGGGAGCTTGCTCGAACCATATCCATGATGGACGCGATCCGCTCAGCAAAAGTTTTCGTGGTTAAACCTGAAAATAATTTGTTACTCAGTGAAGACCCAAATGACCGTCCCAGTGCTTCTGTTTATGTCGATACTGGGGGCAACACCCTAGACCGTAGAAATGTCAATGCGATCCAGTTTTTGGTAGCCAGAGCGGTTAAAGGTATAAACAAATCCAATGTTGCTGTTTTAGACAACCAGGGAAATCTGCTCTCTGATGAAGGTGAAGTCGAAGGTGCGGCTGGTGTGGTCGGTCAAATGATGAAAGCCTACCAGGCTCAAGAGCGCAGGTTAGAGGAAAAAATTGAAACCATGCTCGCTCGCATTGTTGGAAAAAACAATGTTGTGGCCAGAGTATCCGTAAACTTGAACACCAAATCTTCCACTTTGCTGGACGAGAAGTTTGATCCGGAAGGACAGGTGCCCAGAACCCAAACTTCTGACAAAGATTCAGCTACAACTGTTGAAACGAAGCCACAAAGCACCGGTACTGGTATGGCGGCAAATGTACCCAATGTAAGCCAGGATGCCACTGCGGAAGAACCTTTGATGGCACAAAGCGACGAGAAACGTGAAAGCAAGACAACTGATTTTGAAATCAGTCGCACGCTCAGAGAGGAAGTGCAAGAACCTGGTTCGATTGTTGGGCGCAGTGCCGCTGTACTCATCGCGAAAGGGGAGTCTCCTCGCACGGCCCAGGAAATTGATGGCATTAAGGATGCCGTAGTTAATGCAATCGGTGCCCGTTTTGACCAGCTCGATCTCGAAACACATGTTACGGTGCATGAAGTCGATTTTCTTCCCGCTTTTGTTGGTCCTGCAGGCGAAACCTTGAACCAATTTCAGCAAATTCTCGACACCTATGGCCCTCATTTGAAGAACTTATTGGGTGTTGTTCTCGCCCTTGCGATCTTTGTTGTTTTCTTAAGGATGCTTAAAAAATTCAAACCCAGTGAAGCTGAGGTTCAAGTCCTTAATGAAGACGATCAGCAACTCTTGTCAGGAACAAGAAGCTTGGGCAGCGGACTTACCCCGGAACTCCTGAATGATTTAATCCAGGAAAAGCCAGACAATGTAGGTACTGCTTTAAAGCGATACTTGGAGACTGGGACATCTCGTTAGTCTTTCTCGTTTCAGATGGACGAAGTAGAAGAAGAAGAAAGCGTTACAGATCGCTATGCGAGGCTGTCTCGGCATGAAAAGCTTGCCTTATTGATGATTGCATTGGGACCCGATGCTTCATCCACCTTGCTTAAACGTTTTGATCAAAAAGATGCAGACAGTATATGTAAAAAAATTGCAGATTTTCCTTTGGTGAACCAAGAACTCAAGGATTGTGTATTGGATGAGTTTTCCGAGATCATAGAATCCAGCGTGAATTCCAACCTCGGTGGGTTGTCTTTCGCTCGAAAAACCTTGGAGTTAGCCCATGGCGACTTCAAGGCAAATAATATTTTAAACCGGATTTCACCTGTCCGAGACTCGCTCGAGTTTATGGAGGACATCAAGGAAATGGACTCTGGTCAAATCTACAATGTCTTACGGTTTGAGCAGCCGCAGACGATTGCGTTTATTTTATCAAATTTAGAGGCTGACAAGGGTTCCGAAGTTTTGCTCATGATGCCACCCAATGTACAAGAGCAGGTTGTGGAAAGAGTAGGTGCCATGGAAACCACGCCACTTGCCCAAGTCGAATTAGTTGCCAACACCTTGGGTGCTAGAATCGGACAAAAGGGTCAATCTCCCCGGGTTGTGTCTGGTGGAGTGAAGGCTGCTGCAGATCTCTTGAACTGGTTCGATAAAGAACAGAGCAAGGAACTTCTTAAGAGTATTGAGAAAAGGAACCCCAAGTTGGGTGGTTCTATCCGTCAACGAATGTTCCGTTTTGAAGATATTGTACGTTTAAGCCCTGGAGATATTTCGAAAATTACCAAAGAGGTGGACCAAGATGATTTGGTCATTGCTATGAAAAATGCTTCACCTGAACTTAAAAAAGCGATCTATACTACGATGTCCAAAAGGGCGGTAGAAGCACTCGAGGAGCAGTTAGGTTTTCTGGGTCCGAAAAGGCTTTCAGAAATTGAGGCTGCTCAGGATCGTGTTATTCAAATCGTTCGCGAACTTGAGGAAGATGAAGAAATCATCTTGGATACCGGAGGCAGCGACGTTGTCGTTCAATAAAAAAGTTTCATTTCCTGAACCACCCAAGGGATTCAGGGTAAAGTCGGTTAGCTTCCCTCCTGCTTCCGTTGAAGAGCAAAAGCAAAAAGAACTATCCTATTTAGAGGATGGAAAAAAACAGGCTACCGAATTTTACCTAGCTGAAGTTGAAAAGCTCAAAACAGAATACGGCCAAAAACAATCTGCCATTCTGGATCAGTTGAACATTCGAGCTGAGCAAGCTTTTGAAATGTTAAATACAAATTTACCAAGCCTGGTTATGGAGATTGTGCAAAAAATACTTCCCCGGGTTGATTTGAGTGGTACAGATGTGGAAGGATTGGTTCGTTCCCTTATTGCAGAGTTTTCTGACGACGAGGAAAAGCTTGAGGTTTATTTGTGTCCGGAAGACTTGAGGTTGCTCAAGGCGTTGGGGAAGGAAACTTCGCCTCAGGATGTTTCTGAAACTGAAGCGAGCGAACCTAGTCAAGAGGATGGATTTGCCAGTGCGATTGCGGGTATATTTGATAACCTAGATGGGGAAGATTCTGTATTACCAGATTTGCCTAGGGTGAAATTTTTCGAAGATTCATCCTTGTCCTCTGGAGACTGCCAAATCAAGAGCCGATTTGGGCTTTTGGACGGTAGGTTAGTTACCAAATTAAGAAAAGTTGGAGAGGAGTTGACCAACCATGGTTAACTCCTTGGCAGATCGGTTTTCGCTTCTGCAAAGTGGAATCCGAGGGGTGCGAACATTTGATAAAATAGGTATTGTCCGCCGTGTGATTGGTTTGGTGATTGAGTCGGAAGGACCTGAGGTATCTATTGGGCAGGTTTGCTCGATTTCTTCTGAAAGAACCAACGAAAAAATAGAGGCCCAGGTCATAGGTTTTCGCGAAAATACAGTTTTACTGATGGCTCTTAATAGTGTTCATCTGATTCATCCAGGTTGCAAAGTCGTTTCGAAACGAAATTCCAATGAAGTCCCGTACGGACCATCTTTACTTGGAAGAATCATTGATGGTATGGGGCGTCCTTTGGATGGAAAGGGCCCCTTGGGCGCACCGTTTAGGGATGGTCTGTTTGCTGAACCTCCTAATCCCTTGGCGAGAACTCTGATCAAAACTCCATTTGCCACAGGCATCAAGTCTATCGACAGCTTTATTCCCATGGGAACGGGTCAAAGAATGGGAATTTTTGCTGGGAGTGGGGTAGGGAAGTCGATTCTACTTGGTATGATTGCCCGAGGTTCTGATGCAGATGTGAATGTTATCTCTTTGGTCGGGGAACGGGGTCGTGAACTTAGGGAATTTGTTGAAAATGATCTTGGTGAAGAGGGGATGAAAAGGTCAATTGTTGTCGTTTCGACTTCGGATCAACCTGCACCTATGAGAATTCGTGCATCCATACTCGCCACTGCTATAGCAGAAGGTTTTAGAAATGAGGGGCAAAAAGTTCTCCTCTTAATGGATTCATTAACCCGTTTTGCGATGGCTCAGCGTGAAATTGGACTTGCCTCTGGAGAACCCCCTGCTTCTCGAGGCTATGTTCCATCCGTTTTTTCATTACTGCCTAAACTTCTGGAAAGAACCGGCACCAGTGAAAAGGGTGCCATTACTGCTATTTACACAGTTTTGGTTGAAGGGGACGACATGAATGAGCCTGTTGCAGATGCAGTTCGTGGGTTCCTTGATGGTCACATTGTTCTCTCCAGAAAATTGGCAAACGCCAATCATTTCCCCGCTGTAGATGTTTTGAGCAGCGTAAGCCGACTCGATCGTTCTGTCTGCAGTGAGGAGGAGATTAACCTAATCTCCGAAGCAAGAGACCTTCTTTCCGTGTACAACCAGAATGAAGATATGATTAATGTGGGAGCTTATGTTAAGAACAGTAATCCTAAAATTGACCGGGCGATTGAAAAGGTTTCAGGCATTCAAGCATTTTTACGCCAAAGGTTTGATACTTTGTCTGAAAGAGAAAGTGCATTTTCCAAATTGAGGGAAGTGTTGTCGTGAAAAGCTTTTCTTTTAAACTCCACGCTCTTTTGAGGTTAAAAGAGTCGAAAAGGGACCAAGCCCTCTCTCAATTTGCCGCCGCTACCAAGCAAGTTCAAAACTTGAAGCAAGATTTAACCCAAGCCCATCAGAAAAGAGACTCGGTCTTGGAAATTTTACAAAACAAGCAGAAAGGCACCTTTCTCTCTGCTCAAGTAGAAGCCCTACAAACCAGTTTATTGCTGGAGAAGGAGAATATTTCGAATCTCGAATTAAAACTGAATGAAGCGGAGAGAATTCTTCAGTCTCGGAGAAGTATTTTTCTGGAAAAGGATTCGCAGTACAAAGCTGTTTTACGACTCAAAGAAAAGCAACAGTCCCATCATTATTTAGTTGAAACCAAAAAAGAAGAAACAGAACTTGAAGATGTTATCAGCAGTCGATTTTTGTTCCATAGAATTAATCATCAATATTAAGTCATGAAATTCTCCGCATCCGTTATTGTAATTTTAGCCGTCTTACTTTCCGTATCCAGTGCAGGGTTAATGCTCTTCCTAAATTACGATGATCTCTTTAAACCGGCACCCGTTGTTAAGGCCGAATTTACAAGCGTAGAGTTTGATGCGGATGATACGAGTTATTCTCCCGCGGAGACACATTCGATGAACCAGTTATCCAAAGAACTTTCTTTGTTGAAGGATAAGTTGCTCGAAAGAGAAAAGGATCTCGACTCAAGAGAATCTGCACTCTCCATGGATCTGGAGTCATTGGAGAAGCAAAAGAGAGAGCTAAATCGTATCCAAGATGACCTCTCCACCAAACTTGCCGAATTCGAATCAAGAAAAGGCAAAGACCTGAGTGAGGAAAAAATGAAAGAATACAAAGACACTGCAAAACGCTGGGTTGAGATGGGACCAGAGGTTGCGAGCGTGGAGATACAAAATTGGCGCCAAAAAAGAAGATTTGAAGAAGCTCTCAGCATTTTTGAAATGTTAAAAGCGGAGGACAAAGCACCCATCATCGCCTTCATGCTTAATAGCGACCAAGATGACTTAATTGAGCTAGCTGATGCCTTGGCCATGAGGGACCGAGGGCTTTTGCCAAGCGTAAGCTTGGAATAAAACCGCATGAGCCCCGTTTCTTTTAACCCAAGTCAAAAGGCACCCAATGGGCACCAATCTCTTGGTCAGGGAGGCTCTTTTTGGTTACCACCAAAAATGAAGATTGAGAAATTTGAGTCTAATCTCAAACAATTCAGCAATCCTCGCCCTTCTTCATCGAAAAGCTCTTCTGGTAGTGTGCCCAATCCACAGACCCAAGCTCACTTAACAAAGGGCACACCGAAAAGCTTCATTCCTCATGTAAAGGTTTCAGAGGTTGATCCCGGTAAATCTTCCAATCGCCAAATCGCTGCAAATTCAGCCATCAATTCCGCATCCAGTCGCCCCGATATTCCAATTCGTTCAGTGATGCAGGGAAACCTTCTTCCTCTTTCGCCCTTAGGCACCCCAATCTTCTCCAAAGGGAAAAACTTTGTTGATCAATCTTTCGTTCCCCCCACAAGCACATTTGCAAAGGGAACTTCTTTTGCTAAAAGTTCAAATGAAATAAAAAGTAAACCTTCTCAAAGTGTTCCCTTTCGCGGTTACCATGATGGCATAGAAAGTGCTTTATCTGATTTAAGTGATTACAATCCTCATCCAGATTCCCCGAAAAATACGCTCAATGATGATAGCGAGAACCGATCCGTCTCTCTTTCGCTCGAGCAGTTTTCTCAAAAAGTATCTGAGTTTGTTTTTGATGCACCCTTGTTGCTTGCACAACAAAAAGAGGTTTTCCGTTTTGCGGTTAGCTTGGACAATGGAAGTTCAGTCTCTGTAAGAATTGAGAATATGAAGGATTCGGTTTCAGTTTGTTTTATTTCCGAAGATAGTCAGGTGCTGGCCGACCTTCACCATCAATTTCCCAATCCACCTACTAGCAATCAAGACGCAAAACCAGAGGTTGCTTTCCATTTTTTTAATTCTTACAGCCAGATGGATCGCTTTTTTTCCTAACCCGTAATTCTTTTATGATCGATACAATATCTCAATCTTCCATCTTGGGCAACGCTCCTACACTTTCTGCCAACCAAGCTGCTGAAAACAACAGCCAATTGAAAATGGATGATTTTCTCCAGTTGTTAACTAGCCAGATTACGAACCAAGATCCTCTTGAACCGATGAAGGATACTGAATTTATTTCTCAAATGGCAAACATTGCCTCCCTGGAGCAGATGCAACAATTTACCCAAGGATTTTCTAAGTTTGCAGATTCTCACAGCGAAATGCTTGCTCAATCTTACTTAGGTAACCATGTTTTGATTGATAATGGCATCAAAGAAATTTCCGGAAAAGTTGATGCAGTCGATAAATTAGAAGATGGTTCAATCCGGTTGGTGGTTGAAGGTGAATCGTACCACCCGAAAGATGTGACCCGCGTTGAGTTAGCCGATAACACACAAATTTAGAATCATGATTCCTTCCCTGCAAAATGGAGTTTCTGCACTTAAGAGCTTTTCGGAAGGTCTTCAGGTACTCAGTAACAACATCGCTAATGTAAACTCCCTTGGATACAAATCGTCCCGAGCGAATTACTCTGATAACTCCTACCTTGTGCAAAACAATCCTGGTTTTGCAATTGATGGAGAACCCAAAAATGATACACGCAATTTTGGGGCTGGTGTGAATGTGAGTTCTCTTTCTTCCAACTTTAATCAGGGCGTGATCGAAAACACAGGTTTGGATCTGGATTTTGCAATCCAAGGAGAAGCTCTGCCAAATGGTGGTGGCTTTTTTGAAGTTATAGACCCTGCAACGGGTGAACTTTTTTACACTCGTGCCGGAGCATTTGAATCGACTGTTGAAGGTTTTGTGGTAACGCGAGACCAAAATAGGTTTCAACTTGTTAATGTGACTGGTGAACCATTAAAGATTGGCTTAGAAGAAGGTGAGGATTTACTCGCCAGGAGGGTGGATGAAGATGGAGTCCTTAGTTTGATCGTCTCTAAGGATGGACAAGACAGCATTCGTAATTCTGGGCAAATCAAACTAGCAAACTTTACTGCACCGCAGTACCTCAGGCGTGCTGGTAATAGCCTTTTCTCCAATGGCAACCCAGGAGAAAACTTGGCTGGTATTATAGATAATGCGATTCCCGCGGTTGGTTCAAACGGTAAGATCAAACAATACGCTTTAGAATTGTCTAATGTCGATTTAACCAATGAATTTGCTTTGATGATAAGTCACCAAAGATCTTTTCAGGCAGGATCAAAAATTGTCACCACTTCTGATGCCATTCTTAATGAAGCAGTTAACCTTAAGCGATAACCCTCAATCTTTTTACTAAATGAGTGCAGACCAATTAGATGAATTACCCGCTAGCGATGGAAAGAAATCTTCAGGTGGGGGAAATCTTGTACCTGTTCTAATAGCAATCATTCTGGCCCCGGCACTGACTGTTGGTGCAATGACTTTTGTGATCAAAATGAATAAGCCTGAATCGGTGGTTACGAATCAGATTATTGAAGGAGGGCAACCTCTAGATATGGAGCCTTCGGGCGAGGAAAAATTTTATGAAATTAAGCAGCTAATTACTAATCTCGGTGGTCCAATCAAATCCCGTTACATCAACCTAGAGCTTCGTTTAGAGGGCTTGGCCGGAGATTTTGAAAAGGTCTTGGAAATGAATGAGCACCGGATTCGTGATAAGGCACTCTCCATCATGGGTGGATATACCTACGAAGATGCTCAACTCGATGGGTTTCAGGAGCGGGTTAGAATTGATCTCAAAAAGTCCTTCTCAATGGTTTTAAGAAAATATCGTGATGGGGAAAGCGATCTCATTAGGCAGATCTATTTCACTCAATTCGTAGTTCAGTAAGGAAAATGTCAGAAACTGAAAATTTTGAAGACGAAAGTTTCGATCTTGATGAGCTAGAAGAGGGTTCTTCGAGCAGTCGTTGTGTTTTTTTACACGATGGTACGAAGCTGGAAGATCCATCTGCACTAAAGATAAAAAAATATGATTTTACAAATCCTATCGTTTTATCTGAGTCCGATTTGGCATTACTCAAGACTAAGTCGGAACAATTCGTTTACTATCTTGCGGGCCATCTTTCCATGTTTCTGCGGACTGAATTTAATCTTGAGTTAGAGGACCTGAATGCGGATTTATACAAAAGTTTCATTTCCTCTATTAACTCACCCTCCTGCGTAACTTTATTTAAGCTTCAAGAATTAAACGGTGTTGGTTTGCTCGATGTGAATTCTCATCTTTCCGCTACTGTGGTAGACCGAATTCTAGGGGGGAGGGGATCCACTAACCCAGAAGAACGTGGATTGACTGATATTGAAAAAGCTTTGGTTGAAGATTTTAATCTTATCATTTTAGAAGAGTGGTGCAAGCAGTGGAAATCAATCAAGGAGTTAAATCCAGTCGTCATCGGTACAGAAACCACTGGAAAATTTCTTCAGACTTCTCCCCCTCATGCCATGATGCTTATCTTGTCTATGGAGGCTTCCTTTGGCGATGTTTCTGGTCCTTTGCGAATTGCCGTTCCCTATTACACCATGGAACCCGTTCTTAGCGGAATTTTATCACAAGCAAATATACCCGCCAAAACAAAGAGCACGATTTCACCTAAATGGCATGAGATTTATGATGAAATACCTGTTGATATTTCCGTAGAGTGGGATGCGTTTCAGCTTTCTGTTCGTGATCTTTTCAACTTAGAAGTGGATGACATTATTGAGATGAACCCTGAGATGATTTCCAAAACCAAGGTTAGAATAGAAGATCGCACCTGTTTTGTTGGTGAAATTGGATTAGAAGGTGATCAAGTAGCTTATCAAGTAAATGAATGTAAGGCGGAAAGTCTAAATTTAATAGGAAAATCCCATGGATAGTAAAAAAATGGACATCGTTATGGATGTAAAAGTCCAAGTCACCGTTCAGTTGGGCACGGCTCAACTACCAATGAAGGAAATTGTGGAACTCAGCCCCGGTTCTCAAATTCAACTTAAGCAGAACGCCAAGGACCCAGTAAGCTTGCTTGTCAATGGGAAGCTCATTGCACTTGGTGAAGTAGTTGTAATTGACGACAGATTTGGTTTAAAGATCACGGAAATCGTCGATTCCATCTCTTAATTGTACATTCTGTTGTCGGTAGTTATTGCAATTAATTTGCTTGCTTAAAGGATCAATGGAGCAACTCGGTGAGTTTAGCCAAATCTTCCGGGTTGTTGGTTTTTTGGGCATTTTAGCAGCGTTAGCTTATTTTTTTTCAAAATTCGTCAACAACAGGCACATTGCAAAGCATATTTCTGAAGGAAAGAAAGGAATTGTGCTCTGTGACACCCGCTCCTTAGGAAACAAGCAATTTCTTGTTGTGGCTTCTTATGAGCAAGAAAAGTTTCTACTGGGAATAAGCTCGGGTAGCATACAACTACTTTCCAAGTTAAATAGCGTTTCAGGGAAAGAAGATCCAAATCCCGTTATCAGCAATTCTTGAATTTTGATGTTTAGGGTTTTGCAATACAGTCATCTTTTCAGAAGCATTCTGATTTTGCTTACCTTGTTTTTGGTCCTGGGTTCTTTTAGTTATGCCCAGACTACGGGTACAGGATCTCCTGGCTTGCGCATAGATGTGAGTGGTGCAAATGAGGAGGGGGATCTTGGTCTGGCAATTCAGCTGGTCATAGCCATGACCATCCTAACGCTTGGTCCATCCGTGATTATGATGATGACATGCTTTACCCGAATCATCATTGTACTTGGATTTGTGAGAAACGCGATTGGGGTGAATGCAGCCCCGTCGAGTCAGATTATAATTGGTTTAGGTCTATTCCTAACTTTTTTCATAATGGGTCCTGTTTGGAATAAGATATACGATGATGCAGTTACCCCTTACATGGAAAAAGCGATGCTTTCTTCGGAAGCTCTCGAAGTTGCGACTGCATACATGAAAGATTTTATGATGAACCAAACGAGGCAGGAAGATGCCCAGTTCTTCTTGGAGATTTCCCGCCAGGGTGCGATGACTCGTGACGAATTACCCCTTAGCATAGTGGTTCCATCCTTTATTTTAAGCGAGTTAAGAACCGCTTTTCAGATGGGGTTTTTAATTTTCATACCCTTCATCGTGGTTGATTTTATTGTCGCATCCACACTGATGTCGATGGGAATGATGATGATGCCACCTGTGGTTATATCTATGCCATTTAAATTGCTCCTCTTTGTTTTGGTGGATGGCTGGTATCTGATCGTTCAATCATTGGTGGAAAGTTTTAATATCTCCTAAAAGAATTGATGTCATTATGACAATGGAACTTGCAGTCGACCTCATGAGGAACCTTCTCCAAACCGGTTTGTTACTCGCGATTCCAATTTTAGGAACTGCAACTGCGGTTGGTCTTTTGGTAAGTTTTGTGCAATCCATCACGAGCCTTCAGGAACAAACGCTCACCTTTGTGCCTAAGCTAATCTGTGTTTCTTTGGCGATTGTTTTGGCATCTAATTTTATTCTCAAGACTTTAACAGACTTTTGCATATCAATGTTTAACCTGATCCCTACGATGGCTCAGTGACGATCGAAGCTGAACAAATTGTGGTCTGGGTTCTCGTGTTGCTTCGTACGGGAGCCTTTTTTTTGGGGATTCCTCTTTTCGCTGGAAAGTTAATTCCGGTCAGGATTCGTATGGCTTTTGGGCTAATTTTGTCCTTGCTGATCAGTCCATTTGTTCCCGCTGGACTTGAGATTTCGAGCCACTACCTTGGGGCTATCTTATTGGCGATGAATGAAGTCTGTATTGGTTTGCTGCTCGCGATGATGGTAAGAATGGTTTTCTTTGCAGTCGAGCTGGCTGGGTACCTCATCTCCTATGAAATAGGTTTGATGGCAAGCAACAGCATCAACCCCTTGCTTGGCTCAACCGATGCTACTTTGAGTAGTTTGTTTTATTACTTCAGCCTATTGATCTTCTTTGTTGCTGGAATTCACCACGAGGTCATTAAAGCGTTTACCTTAAGTTTTGATATCCTGCCTGTGGGTGTTTTCTTTCTCACTGCAAACCCTATGGTTGAGTATGTGACTGAAGTGTCCAATGTCTTTGTCTTGGGTGTGCTTATGGCAGCCCCTTTTATTGCTTTGAACTTTATCGTCAATATTTCATTTGCTGTTTTAGGAAAAGCAGTACCTAAGATGAATGTTTTTATAACCAGTTTTGCGGTGCGAATCATGGCTGGGTTAGTTTTGTTGGTTTCTTCAATCTTGTTATTTTCATCCTATGTAATCGAGCATAGCAAGAGGTCGGTTCAAGTGATGCTTGATATTATCCAATCAGGATAGGTTGCCCATGGCGGATGTAGATAAAGAGTCCAAAACTGAGGATCCAACCGAAAAAAAACTTTCCGAAGCAAGGGCAA
>Ga0181571_10002699_pt1 | contig 13217 bp, 13 predicted proteins | sample 101ome_17_FD_132440 | JGI IMG/M metagenome (GOLD analysis project Ga0181571, IMG submission 132440) | Coastal salt marsh microbial communities from the Groves Creek Marsh, Skidaway Island, Georgia - 101407AT metaG (megahit assembly) | ecosystem: Environmental > Aquatic > Marine > Intertidal...
GGCGTCCCGACGTCGCGCGATCGTCCATGAGCTCGGCGTAGATGGCGTCGAAATCATCCATCGACGTCGACGGGCGTGACGACGCGACGCGCGCGCGCCTCGCGGTGGCGTGTTCGAGGATGAGGACGACGGCGAAGGCGTCGAACAGCGCGAACGAGTGGCGCGAATGTCTAAGTATTAATATTATACACGCGTCGGGCGGGCTACGAATAAATACGCTACGAAAGGACGAAGTGAACGAACGACGAGTGTTTCGCGTCGCGTCGTCTCGTCTCTTCCGTCACAACGAATAAGTGGCCATCCAGAAGACGAAGTGGACGTACGCCACCGACATGCCTAAAATCGCCCCCACGACGACTTGTATCGGCGTGTGTCCCAACGTATCGCGAAGCGGTCTCGAATCCGTCAACGGATGATCTCTCGGTAACTCGACTATCAATTGATTCAGCACCTCCGCCTGCCTGCCCGCGTGCAAACGCACGCCCGTGGCGTCGTACATGACCACCAGCGAAAACACCAGACACAGCGCGAATATGCTCGACTGCATCCCCTCCTTCAATCCGATGGACGTGCACAGTCCCACCACGAGCGCCGTGTGCGAGCTCGGCATGCCTCCGCTTCCCACGATGCGCGTGTAATCCACCTTACCCGTGGCGTGATAGTGCGTGAACACTTTCGCGATCTGCGCGATCGAGAAACTCAACAGCGCCGCGACGAGCGCCGGCGAGCTCACGACGGCCGGTATGTGCGAAATCTTACTCGCCATCGCGCGCGTCTCGCCCTCGAACCCCGCGCGCGGGTCTGACGCGCGTCCGGCGCGTCGCGTCGACCGCGCGCCCGGGGCGGTCGGCTGCCGACATCGCACACATAAAACATAATAAACCCCATACACAGACGTACTCATACCCTATCAGGCGGACCAGACACCCGGCCCACCGTCGTCGTCATCCATCGCGTGACGGTCGGCGTGACGTCGCCGCCCGCACACGTCGACGCTCGTCGGTCATGGGACGCGAGGCGGGCGACGACGGCGGCGACGCGTCGGCGAAGGATGCGTTCGGAAGCGATCGGGTCGAATCCTTCGTCGACGCGCTCGATGCCGAGCGGGCGGCGCGAGGGGCGCTGCCGCGCGTGGAGGTGTCGTGTGATTTTTCCTGTACGCTGTCGCTCGACGCGGATAAAGCGTCGCGCGCGATACAGACGGTGCCGGGGGTGTTTGCGAACGCGGCGATGGCACCGTTTCGTGCGATTGGGGAACTCGCGCGGCGTGGAGGGGCGACGAAGGACGGTGAGGGGTCAAAGCAAAAGACAGAGTTGAAGGTTTTGAGAGACGTCCGAGGAAGTTTTCGACCGGGGACGCTGACGTTGGTCTTGGCGCCACCGGGACACGGAAAATCGTCGCTGTTGAAGTCCATCGCGGGTGTGAACACGTCGATTCCGATCGATGGCAAAATCACGTACTCTGGACTCACCAAGGAAGAATTGGAGGAGAAGGGCGCGTCGTTGAATCGACTGTGCGAATACGTCACGCAGCTCGACGAACACTTGCCGTTCCTCACGGTTGAGGAAACGGTCAAATTCTCTCATGAAAACGCGTGCTACTTGCCCGAGAGTGAGGATGGGCGCGAGTTGTACGAGAGCAAAGTGAGAAACGTGATCGAGCTTCTTAATTTGGATGGATGTAAAGACACCATCATCGGAAACGACCTCATCCGAGGCGTGTCCGGCGGGGAAAAGAAGCGGGTGACGATCGCGGAAGCTCTCGTGAAGAACGCACAGGTGCTGTGCATGGATGAAATATCAACAGGTCTTGACGCTTCGGTGACGTTTAACATCATTTCTGGTCTGAGAGAGTGGGCGCAGAGAACTCACGGTACCTGTATTGTCGCTCTTCTTCAGCCGACGCCAGAGGTTGTGTCCTTGTTCGACGACGTGCTCCTCTTGAAGGAAGGAGCTCCCGTCTATCACGGCCCGATGGATGCGGTCGCATCGCACTTTAAGAGTCTGGGATTTACCCCGCCCACGGCCAACTCTGGAGCTGATCTCGCGGATTGGCTCATCTCGTTGCTCGTCTCTCCCAAGGAGGTGCTCGCCAACGCCGGTACGAAACTCACGTCGGAAATTCCTACCGACGTCGATGACTTAATCAAGGCGTGGCGTGATACCGAAGCGTATGGCGCGAGCATCAAAACGACGTGCGGCCCCGCAGATATCGAGCTGAACACACCGTTCTCAAAGAGACAATTCTCTCTCAGCTATCCACGTACTTTTGCCGATCACTTCAAATCCGTCTTTAGGCGCCAGACTCAGGTGACTGTGAGGAACAAATTGTTCCTGCAAGCGAGAATTTTCGGCGCGTGCGTCACCTCGCTAATTTTGGGCTCCGTTTGGTTTGACTTGTCGCTCGATCGTGGCTTTGAGAAACTCGGTATGCTTCTGTTCTGTGTCCTACACATTGCGTTTTCCAACTTTTCCGAGTTGACGTTTAGCGTCGAGCAAAAGTACGTCGCCTTCAAGCATTTAGATTCAAAACTTTTTCCTGAACTGACGTACCTCCTATCGTGGGCTCTGGTGCACCTTCCGATAGCGATCATTGAGACTCTCATCTTCAGTTGCGTGCTTTATCCCATGGTGGGTCTCAGCTTGGTGTTCAAACAGTGGGCTTTCTTCTACTTGCAACTCGTCCTCGTGAACGTCGCGATGGCTTCATTCTTCCGTGTCATCGCCCTTGTTTCGCCGACGATGGAGGTGGCGCAAACGTACCCTGGTCCATTCATCGCGGTCATGATACTTTTCGCTGGCTTCTTAATCAGTCCGGAAAAGATGGGTGGTTTAAAATTCATGTATTGGGCATCGATTTTCGCTTACTGTTTGCGGTCACTGTGTCAAAACGAATTTCTGTCGAGCCAGTACGAAGTGCTGGTACCTAACGATCCCGTGGCTGCGGCGACGTTCGTGACAAACAACCCGCAATACAACACCACATCGACGGTGGATCTTTGTAAGCAGGGGTTGGTGACGCCGTGCTCAAACATGGGAGAGATTATCCTCGAAACGATCGGCATCTCCAAAGATACGTCGTTCAAATGGGCTGGTCCTGGCTTTTGTCTTGGGTTCTTCGTGCTCACTTTTGCGATCGGCTTACGAACTTTAAGCACGTTTCGAATTCAGCGTAACATTGGATCGAGTCGAGTCGAAGCGAAAGAAGATAACGATGATGAAATCGTTCAAGTCATCGACGTCGCCGCAGCGCAAAGGGCGATGGATTTCACCGCCATGGCCATCGCTTGGAAAGATTTGTGTTACACGGTCGAGGTAGCGGCAGCAACGCCGAAAAGTGAAGACGCGAACAATGCGCAGCAGATGGAGAATGCTTCGAAAACTGTGAAGAAGCAGTTGTTGCACAACATTTCGTCAGCGGCGCAGCCGGGCCGCATGTTGGCGCTCATGGGAAGCTCGGGCGCAGGAAAGACGACACTTTTGGATGTCATCGCGGGCCGTAAGAATACTGGCATCATCTCGGGTGAGATAAAACTCAACGGTCACGTCGTCAAGCAGGAGACGTTTGCCCGTTTGACGGCGTACTGCGAGCAAATGGATATGCACAACGAGTTTACGACAGTGCGCGAAGCGTTGGAATTTAGCGCAAAACTTCGCTTAGATCCATCCATCGGCGATGAAACTCGTCACGCTTTCGTCGACGAGGCGCTTGAAATTCTCGAACTCGACACCATCGCGGACAGAATGATCGGAACCGCAGGGAGTGAGACTGGTCTCGCTCCGGGTCAGCGGAAAGTACTCACCGTCGCGGTGGAACTCGTGTCGAACGCCCCCGTCTTCTTCCTTGACGAACCCACGTCTGGTTTGGACGCGAGAAGCGCGTTGATCGTGATGAAGGAGGTTAAGAAGGTTGCTCAGTTGGGTCGCACAGTCATCAGCACCATCCACCAGCCTTCCATGGAGATCTTCGTCATGTTCGACGACATGCTTCTACTCCAGAGAGGCGGTTACCAGGTATACTTTGGTGAGCTCGGGCCCGGGGGAGCCACCATGGTGAATTACCTGCAATCACTCAATATGTCGTTCCCTCTTCCCACTGGAATGAATCCAGCCAGCTGGATGCTCGATGTTCTCGGCGGTAGCGATTCGAGCGGAGGCGCGAGCATGAAGCAGGGACGCAAGAATTCAGTCAAGGGTAACAGCTCGATGAGGCGCAGCAGTAGTGGAATCGCCTTGGACGGTTTAGTTCTCGATCAGAATTTTGCGGCAAGTGCCCAAGGTAAAGAAGCGATGAAGTTAGTCGATACCATAAGTAGACGAGGTGCAGACTCGACGATGGTCAGCTTTGCATCGCCATATGCGAGCTCACTCAAGACACAGTTTGTTACCGTGCTCGCTCGCGCCAAGAACTCTCAAATGCGCGATATTGGATACAACTGTGGACGAATCGGTATTTTGACCGTTTTGTACATCATTTTTGGCGTCATTTACCTCGATCTGGATACCTCTGATGAAGCCGGAGTGCAGTCCATGGTCGCGTGCGTCTTCATGACGACTATTTTCACGGGTATCATTTGTATGAACAGCGTCATGCCAGTTCGCGTTCGCGAACGTGCCGTGGCGTTCCGCGAGCGAAGCTCGTACATGTACGACGCCGTTCCTTTCTCCCTGGCGCAGGCTATGATAGAAATTCCGTGGATCGTCATCATCAGCATCGTGACGGTGATTCCGATGTACTTTCTCGTCGGTATGATTCCGACCGCCGAGCGACTCTTCTTCCACATCCTCATCAATTTCATGGTTTCATTCACATTTTTAAGCTTCGGGCAAGCTATCGCATGCATGTGCCCGACGATTGAAACGGCGCAAGCTGGTACCTCTGCTTTCATCCCGATCGCCTTCTTGTTTGGGGGATTGTATTTGCCGCTTCCGCAGATACCGGTTTACTGGCAATGGGCGTATTACATCAATCCCGTGTCGTACGCGATTCAGTCAGTCGTCGCTCCGCAGTTTGAACGTCGGCGTTGCACCGGACCTTATCCTACCGGAAACTGTCCGACGATTCAAGCCTTCCGCGGAACGTATTTCGAGACCATCGACACATTGTCGTACGTCGAGCAGAAATACAGAATCAAGTTCAATGAACGCTGGATCGCGTGCGGATACCTCGCCATTTTCATGTTTGGCATGCAGTTTCTGCACTCCTACTTCTTCAAGACGAGTAAAGTCGTGAAACGATAAAGCGCGTCGTTCCGCGCCACGCTCTTCGCGTCCGCCGCGTGCGCGCGCTCTCTCCCACGAGCGCGGCAAAACAATTTTTCCAGCCTTTGTAATTTGTCCATCAGCATCATCATCACTCGATCGCGCGCCTCATCCGGTGTCCCTCACGTTCTGTGCCTCGTCGATACTCTTCTCCGCCGCCGAGCTCGAAACGCCGCCCGCGCGTCTCGGTTCGTCTCGTTTCTCACCGACGCGACGGGCCGAGTTGGTTGACGCCGTACGCACTGCGAGGCGGGCGAACCGGCGCGAGTCGATCGCGCGAGACGTCGACGCGAGGAACGAAGACGCGAATTCCCTTCGTTTCATCGTCCGCTCGTCGCCGTCGTCGCCCCCCCGCGCTGTTGACTCGGTCTCGTCGCGTTCGGTAGCGGCGCCGTTCCCCTCGATCGAGAATGAGCGCGACGAACGCGACGTCGGCCATAGCCGGCACGTCGAGCGCTAAGACGAACCCACAAGATGGTATTAGTTCAGATTCCGCCGCCGTGGCGAGAAGGTACGACGCGACGCGCGACCATCGTGGAGAGGATTCGAGAAGGTTGGCCGAGGCGCGAGACGGACGCCGCCCCGGGGGGCGCGGGGCGGGGCGAATCGCGACTGATTCGACGCGTCGAACGCGCGGACGCGCGATCCGATGCGTGACACTGACGTTTTTAATCATTTCGTTCGCCGTTTGCGTGAAAAAGGTTACAGAGTGAGTTGATGAGCTTGATGACGAGCGCGGACAGCGGCATTTCCGCGTTCCCCGACGGAGATAATATTTTTTCGTGGGTCGGTACAATAGAGGGTGCGGTCGGCACGTGCTACGAAAATTTGCGGTACAAACTTTCCCTCACGTTTGCGAATGATTACCCATTCAAGGCGCCGACGGTCAAATTCGAAACGCCGTGTTTTCATCCCAACGTCGATCAGTACGGAAACATTTGCCTCGACATTTTGAAGGAAAAGTGGAGTCCCGTGTACAATGTGCGCACAATTTTACTGAGCATTCAGTCCCTGCTGGGCGAGCCAAACAACGACTCTCCGCTCAACGTCGCCGCCGCGCAGCTCTGGGCGTCCCCCGACGAGTACAAAGCGGTGCTCTTGAAAAAGTACAAGGAAGACGTCAAGCTGTGAACGCGCGACCGCTAGCCCTTTTGTCGACTGAAGATTTCAGCTCTGCACGTAGCCGCGCAGGTGTGCGTGCACCGTTGTAACATTCATCCTCATTTACCACCCTACACGCGTCGTCGCCTCACTCCTCGACCGCTCGCACTCCCGGGGGCGACCGTCGCGTCCTTCACACCGCGCCTCGAGCAGCCATGGAGACGAGCTTGCGTTACGACCCCTCGCGTCGCTCCCTGTGTCTGTTCGCGAAAGAGCGATTCGCGAGCTCGGACGACGTCATCCTCACGGTTCGTTCGCTCGTTCGCTCGCCCTCGACGCGTCTCGCGCGCCTCGTCTCACTCGAAACAGCGCGCGAATCGTCCGTCATCCCGAGACTCACCACCGGTCTCGTCCCTCGTCCGCCGTCGCCGCGCAGGTGTGTGGGAATTTAGACACTCGAGATGGACGCATGGAGGGCAAAGCGCACGTTCGTAAACGTCTCTTCGCGCCGGCCAAGTCCACGCCGCTCCTCCCCGACAGAGCGGACGTCGGGTTGACGTACGAGACGGCGAGAGACGACGTTCGCTACGGGGCGCGCGCGAGGAAAACGTTGGACGTGTCTCCATCTAGAAACGGTATGAGCACGTTGGAATTGAAAGCGGGCGTCTCTTACGGGATGAGACATCACAAACCTGAGGTGGAGGGTAAAGTAGAGCTCACGCAAAAGGTGTTCAACTTTCAAGAGGACCAAGACTTGCGTCTGCGCCTCGGGTACGACTTGGTGACGAGAAAACCGTACGCCAACATTCGAGAAAACAATTGGACCTTTAAGACGGACTTCCACAAGAGCTGGAGCGTGTGTTACGATTTATGAGTGTCGTGCTGGATACATTATTACATATACAAAATAAGTAAGCGCCGCGTCTCTACGCGATGACGCCAGGGAGCGGGGCTCCTTCGTCCAAGTAGTCTTCGTGACGTATTTTGTTGAGCACTCGTAGAACGTTAGCCCACGCGGCACGCTCCGCTAACAGCTTTCTATGCAGCCCCTCCGCGATGCGCACTGATTTACCGCCGTATTTGGTGTCAGTGCTCTCCTCTTTGCCGGTTTCCCACGTCTCCGTCGGGCGACTCTCTCGTCGCTTGTCGCGTCCTCGAAGCGTCGTCGCGCGAGACTTCTGGCGACCACCCACGTGCGCCTCCACGCCAAAAATGGTCTTATCCGTGTCTACATCTACGTCAGGCTCTTTGAGTGCGTCCTCATCCGCGCTGATATCGTCCACCGCGTCCTTCGCGCGTCGTTGTCGTCTCGCTTCTTCGTCGAGAAAGGCGAGAAACTGCGCGTGCGCGTCTCGGCGCGGCGACAATTCCAGTCGCACGTCGTTCGAAAACGCCGCCACGGGTCGATGACAATTATTCGGCTTAAAAATCGTCCGCACGCCGTCGCTTCGCTTCGCATCGCTCTCCGGCGCCACCACCTCCCCCGGCACCACGCTCTCGAAAATCTCCACGTCCCCCGTCTCCAAGCGCTTCGCCATGAGAATCACCCGGTGCCTCGCGGCGCGGTCGGCGTGATGCGAGACGACGTCCCACACCCCGTTCGGTCCGAGGACGCCCAACATGTACCCGACGCACGGTCCGGGAAATCCTCGCAACGCCTTCACCTCCAACGATTCCAAATCCACGACGACGTAATCGGGTTCCCCCCCCAATCCGTCTCGCAACGCGTCCAGCGTCCCTTCGGCGCGCGCGACGCAGTCGCACATCCACTCCAATTTACTCAGCGCGATCTCTCGCGCCGTCGCCCTCCTGTGCGCCACCGGTCCCGGCACCTCCACCGTTCCGACGTGTATCGTCAACGCGCGCGCACCATCACCGGTCGCCACTCGCGCGTACGCCTCCGTCGTCTCCCGCATCGCCACCGCCCCCTCCTCGCAATCGACGCCGTGCACGATTCGTCGGTGCGCCGGCGATCGTCGTCGTTTTCGATGATGATGACCACCTTCTCCTCCATCCCGTCTCGATCTCGATCCCGTTCGCGCGCGCGTCATCGTGGTCGATGAACTTTGGACGATCGCGTCGACGCGCGCCGCGCACCGACGCGCGACGCGCGATAGCGCCGCGGACGACTTTGGTCGCTCGCCCCAACGCCAATTCTCGGCACGCGGCGGCGGAGACGGTTCGGGGGCGACGATCCACGGATCCACGCGCGCGCGTTCATCCACCGGTCCTGACTCGTCGGTGTGGGTGCGTGTGCGGTTCCAGGAGATTTCCAAGAGATGGCGCTCGAGGCCGCAAAAATATCAGCGCACTTAGGGTACCGTACACATAAAGTACCACCTAGTGTACGGAAACGAAGAGGATACCACATGTCCGAATCCTGCAGGGCGAGCGCGTCAGGACTTAAGATCTTTAGATCTTTGTGTGGAGATATCCTTTCGCCGTGACTCGCGTCGTCGGAGGGACACAATCGCGACATCGGCGAGTCATGACTCAAGAAATGAACACGAACAAAACGACATAAAGGTCAAACGACCTCATGGAATGTCGCGCCTAGGGTACGGGGAACGCGCCGGCGGTCCATCCGTCCGAACGCCCGTCGTCGTCGTCGTGCGTGACGTGCGTCGACGTGCGTCGTCGTGCGTCGTCGTGCGTGACGTGAGAGCGCGACGCGACGAACGGGGGAGATGGCGACGGTGGCGCGCGCGGTGCGGTTTCGACCGTGCATCGACATACACGACGGCAAGGTGAAACAAATCGTCGGGAGCACGCTGCGGGACGGGGCCGCGCCCGGGGATGCGTCGTCGGAGACGCCGGCGACGAACTTTGAGACGGAGATTCCGAGCGCGGCGTACGCGGAGATGTACAAGCGCGATGGAATCTACGGTGGGCACGCCATCCTGTTGAGCAAGGACGAGGCGACGATGCGAGCGGCGAAAGAGGCGACGGCGGCGTTTCCGGGCGGGTTACAAGTGGGCGGAGGCGTGAACCCGAGCAACGCGGGGGAGTTTCTCGACGCCGGTGCCTCGCACGTCATCGTGACGAGTTACGTATTCAGAGACGGTGCTCTGGACGAGCGCGCGCTGGACGAGATGGTTCGCGCCGTCGGCGCCGATAAGCTCGTCCTCGATCTGAGTTGTCGCCTGGACGGGGACGACGGCGTCTACAAAGTCGTCACGGATAGGTGGCAAAAGTGGACGGATTTAGCGGTGAACGCGGCGACGATGGAGCGCTTATCGAAGTGCTGCGACGAGTTCCTCGTGCACGGCGTGGACGTGGAGGGGATGAAACTCGGCATCGACTTGAAGCTCGTCGAGCTTCTCGGAGCGGCGTGTCCCATCCCCGTGACGTACGCGGGCGGGGCGCGAAGTCTGGAGGATCTCGAACTCGTCAAGGCGGCGGGTAAAGGCATGGTCGACATCACCGTCGGATCGGCGCTGGATTGTTTCGGTGGCGCGCTCAAGTACGACGACGTCGTCGCGTGGCACAACCGGCAAAAAGTAGACGTAGCGTAGCCTCGCGAGCGCGCGCGCGAGCAGAACTATAGAAGAAAAAATAAATGTGACGATGATCGATGTGAACGCTGTGTGTTTCTTTTTAAGCTAGGCGTGAACCACTGTCTTACACCGGTGTATGCTATAATTTCGACGCCGACACGCACAACCCCCCTTTATCGGTTCGCCTTCGCGACACGCTCCAACTCATCCTTCTTCTTGATGGCGTAAGAGTTGGAGGAACCCTTCGCGGCGTTGATCAACTCATCCGCCAAGCACTCCGCGATGGTCTTCACGTTACGGAAGGCGGCTTCGCGAGCACCAGTCGTCAACAAGTAAATGGCTTGGTTGACGCGACGAAGCGGGGAAAGATCGACGGCTTGACGGCGAACCACACCCGCGGAACCGATGCGCGTCGCGTCTTCACGCGGACCGGCGTTGATGATGGCGTCGACGATCACTTGGACCGGGTTTTGGTCCGTGAGCAAGTGAATGATCTCCATGGCGTGCTTGACGATGCGCACAGCCATCAACTTCTTACCGTTGTTGCGGCCGTGCATCATGAGAGAGTTGACCAAGCGCTCGACGATCGGGCACTGCGCCTTGCGGAAGCGCTTGGCGGCGAAACGGCCGGCGGTGTGCGGCACGTACACCGCATACTTCGGCTTCACCGCGATGTAATCCTATACATGTAAAAACAGCACCACGCGCAGTCGAGGTCAGTCTCGCGTTCGCGGGATCCGTCGCGTCCGTCGCCTCGAGCCCTCGGCGAGACGCGCGCGCGCCGCCGCGCGTGTGACGTTCGCGCGTGCGACGAGTCTCGACGACGTCCAATCGAGCGACGAGAATAGTTTCATGTCGTCTCTTCGCGCGCGTGCGGTCCCACGCACGACGCGAGACGCGCCGACGCATCGTTTCGAATCGATCCGTCCACCAGTCAGGGTTTTCGCGCGCATCGCATCGTCCCGCGCGCGCCCTCGGTCCGACCGCGTTCGCGTGCACCCACCTCCAACGAGATGTCGTTGATCTGCGAAAGAAAAAGCACACGCGTCAGTCATTCGTTCGCATCGCGTTCGCGCATCCTCCGTCGCGCCGCTCCTCCTCCGGATGCGCGCGCCCCCATCGCGCGTCTGACCCTAATACGCCGCGTCCCGGTCGATCGTCCTCGCGACGTCACGCGCTCGACGCGCGACGTCGCGACGCGAGCGACGCGCTCTCGAGAGACTCACCTCGACGTCATCGAACGTCCACTTGCCGAAGAGCTTGATTTCTTGCGTGGTCGCCATGTCGAGTGCGTCGCAAAGAGGCGGATGACGACGCGGGCGACACGGAGGCACGCGGTCGTCCCGCCCGATGGGGGCGAGGGGACGAGGAAATAGACGCGGTGACTGTTTGACCATACGAATGGTCGGTCTCACGTTTGAGACGATTAGAGGAAACGAGCGTTGAATACGAAAGACACGTCCCGCGAGACAGACGCTCCCACGGCGGCGGCCCCGCGACAGTCGACGCCGGCGACGGACGCGCTCTGGACGGACCCGTCGACGCTCGGCGCGGGCTCGTTCGTCGTCATGGCGGGGAAGGCGAAACCGAAGAAGCACACCGCGAAATCGCTCGCGGCCAAGGCGGACGCGGCGCTCACGAACCGCGGTGGGGGCGCGGCTGGGAAACAAGACCGATTGGGCGGCGCGGCCGGGCACGCCAAATATAAGTGCCCGACGTGCGGACAGGCGGCGCCGAGCGAAAAGTCGGCGATCGCGCACTGGGATTCCAAGCACTCGAAGTTTCCTTTCGTGTTCTCGGACTGGACGGACGCGCACGCGGCGGTGGGAGGCGTGACGACGCAAGGGGCTGGCGTGAAGGGTGGGAAATCCAAAACGGTGCACGAATTGCAAAAGACCGAGGCTGGGAGAGCGGAATTGGCGCGCAGACAAGCGGAGAAGGAGCGCGTCTCGAATCTAAACTTTTGATTGACGCGCGCGGGCGACGCGTTCGTGATATTAAAACGGGGCACACTGACGCTCCGCGTGTAAATCGATAGCTAGTTGAGTAGTCTCAGCATAACCGCAGAAGCGGCTTCGTCATGGCTTCCAGCTTGGCGCCCGGTGAGAATTCGTCCCAATCGAAGTATACCTCGAGCATGACCAAGTGATGATATACGTCCGTCAAACTGCGAGGCTCGAGAAACAGATTACCGCAGTGTGCGAGAATCATTTTCATATCCTTCTCGATCGGCGCGAAACGTTTGCACCGCAGGCGCATCAAAAAGTCGTTCACGAGAAGTTGACAATAGTGCACTCTTTGAAAGTGTGGGCTCTCCACGGACGCTCCTCCGCCCCATTCAATCTTCCACGGGGGCTTTCCCACCCAATTTCCGACCCCTTCCTTCAGGCTGAAATGCACGCCGTCGCTCTGGCGCTTAGCCAGGAGCGCAATCTTCTTCCCCGCGCGCACCTGGACGCCCCTCTCGAGATATTGTAACGCTTGTCCCCAGTAGTGTTCTTGATTTTCCTCACCCCCTGGACGACCATTCCACCCTTCGTCGTCGTCGTCCACTGATGCGACTGCGTCGGACACGGTCGGCATCGTCGGGACGACGAAATCCTTGCTCCGCGGATTGGCCGCCATGTTCTCTCGCACTCGTCGAATCGAGTCTTCCATGTTTTTTTTCGCCTTTGCACCGTCGAAATCTCCGAGTATCGCATCGACATTCTCAATCTCTCCGCCTTTACCGATCCCGGGCGGCGCCGTCGTGATCGTCTCCTCCTCGTCCATGTGCAAATCAAACCAAAAACACACCGCGTTCAAGTATCCGTGCGCGATCGTTTCGACTTTGAGCACCGTTTCTCGCGATTTGCTCTTTTGCGAATCGTCAAAGAAGAATTCGAAAACCTTTTTCGGTTTCGTCAACACGCGATACGATTGATCTTTCATGTACGTCGCCTCGTACGAGCTATCCCATCTATACTTGTTGAACGAGCTCATGTCGAAACCGTCCACCTCGCTCGTGTACGCCTCGACGCCGGCGCAGTAAATCGTCGCCGCCGCGGGAACGACAGCGCACGAAGACGCGGCGACGTTTCGTTTGACCGATTCAAGCAGAAACAGCGCTTGATCTCCGGTGAGACCAGCATCGAAGACGTCTAACGTGACCAAATTCACGCCTTCGTACGGCGCGTGTTTGCCGCGTTCGAGCAGAGTCGCGTCCTTCTTGAGCACGGTCACTCGAGAGCCGAAACCGTTCGCCGCGACGTTACGTCGCGCGACGGTGACGAGAGAAGGGTGCGTGTCGCACGCGACGACCGACTCGGCGCCTGATCGGGCGGCGAGCATAGCGAGGACGCCGCTCCCGGTGCCGAC
>Ga0181571_10002700_pt1 | contig 13216 bp, 12 predicted proteins | sample 101ome_17_FD_132440 | JGI IMG/M metagenome (GOLD analysis project Ga0181571, IMG submission 132440) | Coastal salt marsh microbial communities from the Groves Creek Marsh, Skidaway Island, Georgia - 101407AT metaG (megahit assembly) | ecosystem: Environmental > Aquatic > Marine > Intertidal...
CTCCACAACCCCGAGGCTGGAGCCAAGATGGCCACCTGTCTGTGACACGTTATAGATAAGGTCAGCTCGTAGCTCTTTCGCCACTTGCTTGAGCTGATCGGTACTTAAACCCTTTAAGTGACTGGGGAATTGAATAGTATCCAACAGTGGGGTCGAAGGTTTTGATGAAATGACACCGTAGCCTGCAATACCTCCAGGATGAACATCTTCAAGTTCTTCAAGTTCAGATAAGGCTTCTTTTTCAGAAGAACGCCGTGGCAAACGCTCGGCGCGCGATGTCACGTGATTGAATGGCCTAGTGCATCTTGCTGGTGTGATGACGCGCCCGCCTGGAAGTCTAGTGGTGTGCACTTTTGTTCGAGAGCCACGGCATCGAGAAGACAAAACCGCGTTGAGGTCGTGAGCGAGGCGTGTTGAAGTCAACATCACGGCCGTTTCTCCACCAGGCACGGATACAGTGCACCGCTACTGCTGCACCTTGCACGTGCGTCGCTAAGACGATGCAGAGTGGACTTCCGAGAGAGCGCACTGCGTCCACGTGTCTCGCGCTACGCCGTGTGGCCGCGTGAACCTTGCAGTGCCCGAGGTACTCGAGATGGGCTTACTCGAAGTGATTCTGTTAGTGTGATAGAGAACGCATGTATCTTTTTACGCACACACTTGCACATGCTCGATTAATCTATAAGATCGGATCAAGATACACCGCGATAATTTTTCCCCTTAGAGTGGTGGGCACTTGGAGCGGGCGGGATATCTAACATATACTAGCCAAGCACGGATAGAGTGAATACGTATACAATATAGTGACATGTTCAACCTAACTCATTTTTACAATTTTATACTTCTCATGTATTCTATACTCGTATGTCCCACTTGCCGCTTAAAAAGAGTGGTGCTTCTCTCGTCGGGGCTGTACGTCGTGTTGTCTGCCTGTCTCGCGCCGCCGTCGCGTGTGCGCGTTTCTTGACACACTTCAGTTGCCGCTGTCACCAGCTCGCTGTCACCAGTGTGTCAACGGGTGCTGACGAATACGATGATAGTTGCAAACATGCGTACTTTTAGCCTGCCGGTCGCGAGTGTTCGCATCTTGTCTCGGGAGCACCGCGCAAACCACTTTTGTTCACCTTCCGCGAATTCTATTCATCGCTCGTCAATGTCCAATGCGCAACGTTCGCGTACTATCAGCAAGGTGGGTCTTTGAGTTAGAGTACCGTTCGCCTTCTGAACGTTGAAAATACGGAATAGGTCATACCAAGTCTACAAGGGGATGCGTCAACTCAGTCTCCCCCTGATCTCCCCTCCTTCATTTTCAAAGAAAGGATCGTGTACTTGGTACGTCGTTACGAAATATATCTTTTGGTGCTAGTCGTTTATTTTATGTTGTGCTATAGGGTATGACGCTCGTTCCATCAGTCACAGAGTTAATTCTTGCTGAGCTCCTCTATCTCCAATACGAGGATAAAAACAAACCAATACAACTGTACATCAACTCCACGGGCTCATCAAAGGTACGTACATAGTCGCGTTTCTGTGTTAATGCTGATAGTGTGGCTTAGGACGGTCAGAAGTACGGATACGATACCGAGGCCTTTGCCATATTTGATACTATTCAATATGTTTCTCCTCCTGTGCATACCATAGCGGTGGGTACAGCTTGGGGAGAAGCTGCTATGCTTCTGTCTGCTGGGAATAAGGTATTTGAACTTAATTCACTTCTGACTTTTCCATATGAGCTCGTGTTTTTAGGGGAACCGCGCAGCTTTACCTTCTGCAAGCATTATGTTGAAGCAACCGTTGAGTGCCTTCCGGGGGCAGGTACATGCGTCGTTCCTTCGCTTACCTTGCTTCGCTCAAGCATTCTCTAGGCATCAGAATTGGAAATTCAGCGGCAAGAAATGCGGAACACGAAACGACAAATGGTATTCCTACTTCTACTTTTTCTACTTGGAGTGTGATTGTGTGTTCTACAGTTGGAAATTTTAGCCAAGTCAACAGGGAAAGCAGAGAGTGTGATTGAAACTGATATAAATCGACCTCTGTATTTCGATCCTGTCGCAGCGAAAGAATATGGCCTGATAGACACAGTGCGTGGAGAATTTCATGTTCACCGTTCTGTTCTCTGACTTAGCATACGTAGGTGTTGGGCGACTAGAACTGGTCCTCATATGCACACTGTAGCAGTGCGCCTGCATATGGACTATTTTAATGAAACATTACAGCATGATCATATTTTTATTATCGTATCAATCCCTTAATAACATGTGCGCGACTGAATTGGGTTGAAATGTCTGGATGTCGTCATATGTTTGTCCAGTACCAATGAAGATGATTGGAATAGCTGAAGTATGAACAAGTGTGAGGGCGGAGCCGACTTTGGAATCAATGACGTCGAACTTTGACAGGAATATACCATCGATGACTCTATCCTTATCTGTTTGTATCAGTGCGTGGAGTCTTTGCTCGAACTGTAATATTTGGCTGGCGCCCTCATTACCAACTAAAGCTTCCCCCACAAATAATGTCAAGTCTGGCTTTACGTTACCTATCAACTTCGCCAGAGCTCGCATTAATGGCTCATTATCTTGCATACGACCAGCGGTGTCGATCATGACAACATCAACATTTTGACGAGTGGCCTGTTGCAGAGCTTGTAGCGCAATAGTTGCAGGGTCTCTCTCATAACCACGCTCGAAAAGAGCACACTGAAGTCGTTGGCAGTGTGTTCGAAGCTGTTCGACCGCACCCGCGCGAAATGTATCGCACGCAGCGACCATCACAGTCAAATTCTGATTGCTAAGCCAGTGCACCAGTTTAGAAAGGCTAGTGCTCTTGCCAACACCGTTGACACCAACAAAAGTGATAACATATGGTCTTCTCGATTTCATCGCATCCCTTATCTCACTTAGTACGTCTTTCTTTGTCGCTGCAGTCAGAATCTGCGAAATGGCATCTTCAACAGCTTGATCAACGGTGCGTGCCAGATTTTTGCCAGAAGTTACTTTCGTACCCAGTAGGTTATCTGTCACTGTATTTATTAATAACTCAGCAACATCATTTGTCACGTTTCTCTGCGTGAGCCTGTGTTTAAGAGAACTTTTTAATGGTTTCAAATCCTGTTCAGAAATTTGATGGTTCCATTTACAGGAAAGTCTTGAGTACAGCTTCATGGTGAAGCTTGAATGTGAAGGTATTTGCTCACAACTCGGTGCAGCCATCCTTGACAATTGTAGATATTTATCTCCGGAGTTTGAACGTGACGACGTGTCCACGTGCATTTCACAACGATCTTCTAGGTGTGCAACCATCTGCGGAGTCTGTTGCTTTTCCTGACCCACTGGTTTTCGCTTGCCCACGCTTTCAACTATACCATCATCTAAATATTTGAGTTTTTGCATGAGATCTGATAAAAAATTTGAGTAATCTGCTCTATCACAGTCGTAGTAGCTAATGAACGTGCTCTTCACCGTCTCGAGCGATTGCTCGAGCAGTCTGCTGTTCATTTCATCGCAAACAACCACAAAGACCAGACCACGCAAGTTATCACGCGACCACATCAATTCACCATCATGGAGATTGGGCTCTGCAGTAAGGTGTTTTGCAATGACATTCCCCCCCGACACGAGATGTTGTGTCTTCTTCGCAAGAATGTCTAGCGCGACGATGTGGTCAGAGAAACGTTCGTTCACGTGAACAAGACCAGATATAGAGAAAATGACAATTTGCCGGAAGGAGCTCATAAGTTTGCGTTCTTCAGGCATTTCATCGCACGAACTTATCACTTCAGTCGTTTCGTCACGCTTGTAGTGATGATACTCGCGGCTGGGTAGAGTTTCGTGGGGTGCGTCACTCAGCACAGGACGTCCGTGGACGTTGTTCTCACACACCTCCCAACATTTTCAATGTCGATGTTGAGGACCAAATTTATTCCGGCGAAATAAAAAATGGTAAGACGCACTGCGAGGCACAATATGTCTGCCACACTTGACCCCACGACTAGCACGTAATATGAGGGTCATGTCAATAAATACCAGCATCAAGTGCGAAGATTGACATTACGTTACGTCTTTGTCTAATGCTCGTCGAGTCGACCTGGACCAGAGGCACGCGACCGAACAACTCGCGCTACTCGAGCCACCACTGCGACAGTGCTGACGCTGCACGCAGTACTGAAGAGTCGAAAAGTGCACAACCCTGGGTAATAATGTATGAATTTAACATAGCTGGAGTGTTCAATGTTTCCCACTCCGCGAACAGCGCCGTATACTCACAAGGGCAACTCTTTTTGTCCTCGGGAAGGGTGGTGAATGAAGTCGACACACAAGCCTCGACGAGCAAGTGTATCGCTATGCTGGAAACCAGCGTTATTAAATCTTTCGATATTAGCGCCAAAAGAAATTTCTTAGTCATGCTGGGCGAGTGTGGTACGTTGTTTGTACGCAACGTGACAACAGGGTTGCAAGTGCAGACGAACCTGAAGCGAACTCCGGACGCAGTGAAATTCATCTCAAACAATAAGCGTTTCTGGCCCGACATAATGCTTATTTTCAACAATGGCATTGAAGTCTGGCGTATGGCTGACCATAATCCCATGAAACCATTAACAAAAGTGTTCAGGGAAACGATCGCAGACGGGGCAGGCGTGAGCTTTGGTTCTCACAGTCCTGATGGAGCGTTTGCGCTACTACTTGGGCAATCATGCAGGTTGTACCGCGATAACGGCCGAGAGTACACAATGGACACGTTAAATGCGGACAGTGACATCGTTGGAGTAGGTTTTCGGAGTGAAGAAGAGATGCTGACTCTCTCCTCGTGTGGAGTTCTATGTGAGTGGGTATGCCGCATGGACGATCAGTCTCTGCAAGGTCAGGTACATGTGACAAAGCGTACTCAACTTTTTGAAGGAGTCGAGATTAATTGTAGTTGTTTTGGTGCAAATGCACAACGTCTCGGAGTGGTAACTTCCTCCAACCGCCTCGAGGTTTATGACACAGCACGAATGCAGAAGTTGAGCAGCTTGAGTTGTACGTTTCAGGTAAAGAAATGTGTGCTTGGTGAAACAGGAGAAGAAATTATACTTTTGGGAAAGGAGCGGGTAATGATATGGGAAATACGATCTCAGACATTGACACTCGATCGATCAAACACTGCAAAAGCTGCGAGTTGTATTGCTTTGAGCAATGATGGAAGCGCACTGCTCGTTGGAACCCAGTGCGGTATCGTTAACTTATGGAATGTTTCTACTTGTTCTTGCTTGGCAACATTTGGCGAACACAAAAATATCGTTTCAGCCGTGCAATTCCTTTCATCAGGCAGTGGGTTTGTCTCGGCAAGTTTTGACGGCACAATTCGAGCCTATGATATTTTTAGGTTTCGGAACTTCAGAGTTTTTACTTCATCGTTTCAAAGTAGATTCAATCACGTAGCGATCGATAGTACTGATGAGATTCTTTGCGCGACAACAATAGACACGTGCCAAATTCTTCTGTGGTCATTCAAGACGGGACAGTTATTAGACGTTCTTTCTGGACACGCAGCACAGATTTCCTCTCTTCATTTCTTCTCGACCACTTCAGTTGTCTCAGGTGCTTGGGATAGAACGGTTCGAGTATGGAATATCCATCAACGTGAAGGTATCCCCCAGGTTCTAGTCCATAATCGAGAAGTCCTTGCTGTAGCTGTGAATAGTAGAGAGAATGAAGTGGCCGTGTCTACTGTTGGACAAAAAATCTCACTTTGGAAACTTGAATCTGGGTACGAGAAGTTATTGGGAACTATTGACTACGCACGAGATATATCAGGCACTAAGCCCTCCGAACAAAACAATTTCGTTTCTCTTCAATTCGATCTAACCAGTTCAACTCTTCTTGGGTGTACATCAAAGGGTCTTGTTTGTGTTTACGACCATGATGGTTTGGCTTTGCTTCACCGTCTCAACCCTCATTCGATTCACGAAAGTGATCCACGTATGTTAAACGAGTATGTTGGTCAACTAGCTTATGCCAAAGAAGTGGAGATGTGGTCTATGATGACGACAGAAGGTGTTTACGTGTACCAACGTGCACCACGTCAAAGCAGTCAGTCACACCAGCTGAAGGAAGATGCGACATTATCGAACCTCTTAGCGGCATGGCGCCGTCAGGATTTCAAAGTAGCTCTGCAGTTGGGTTTATCACTTAAGGAAAGAGTGTCTCTTTTGAAAGCAATGCTCTACAACATCCCTGTGAAGCAACAAAGAATGCTATTGCGAAGTATGCAGGCCGAATCTTGGCATCTTCTTGTTGCAAATTTCGTAGAGTTAGTCTCAGAGTCCGTTCACTTGGAGTATTTACTCGTCACGATATTGAGTATATTGTTAAACGTGGAGCAGGCTTCGAAAGACGTTCGTGCAACACTTTTACGAAAAATATCTGTTCAGATGAGAGAAAAGCAAACTATGTTGGAGAAAATAACGAGTAGTAATTTAGGCGCGATGAATTTCATTTGTTGTGTTGCACATAATTAGAGATTCGAAACGTGAAACAAGTTGTAACGATATTCCAAGGTTATAGGGCCACTGCTCTCTACTCACTTTTGTCAGTGCAGCACTGGACACAACGCTAAATGTGCGCCTAAGGAGCAACATTCTGCGCATCACTGTAACAGCCACGCTCTTTTGCGTCATCCACGAGGTTTTTCCAGAACTGAAACTTGCAAATTGCTTCGCACTTGCAAACTATCCACAGGGAAAATCGTGCCCTAGTGAGTGCAACATTCAGGCGACGTGTATCTGCAAGGAAACCAATGTCGTCAACACATGTCCTGACACAAGAAAATATTACAACATCGGCCTCTTGCCCCTGAAAGGCATCAACTGTACGCACAACAACAGAACTGATGAGATTAGTATCAACTGTTTTCAAAAGCTGTTCGATCAATGTACACTGTTCTCTGTAGCCACTCAAAATAACAATACTACGGATACGATCTGCGGATAACCAACTGCTATATTTTGTCAGTAAATCAATTACGAAGAGCGCCTCAGCTTTATTGCAACGCGAAAAAGTGCAAGTTTGTTCCTCGATGCCATTCATAACATCAAATATCATGTAAGGTCTGAATGGCCAATGAGCATGAGATGAAAGACATCTACGCTCTTCAAGTCGAGGTGCGTCTTTCAATATATTTGAGTAAAAAGTAAGAGACGGAAACATCCTTATCTGAGGATGCATTCTGTACTGAGTGGTGAGAACATTCACTTTCATACCACTAGCAACGAGTCTTTCAAATAAAGACCTTTCAAACGCTGCGTCTGATGCGTATTTTGATTTTACAGTTGCCGGAAGTTGTTTTGGATCACCAACCAACACACAGTGAGCTTGACAAGTAACCAAAGGTATCAGGGTTGCCACTTCGTTCGCCTGACAGGCTTCATCCACGATGACTGTTTTGAATGGCCTTGTTGTCGTGAGCATGTGTCGGTTGGAGATTGATGTCAGTGTGCAGCACACTATTTCTGCTTCATCCATAAACGACAATGATAGATCGTCAGATATTTGCCTCAATAATTGAACGCTTGATCCACGCTCGACTGAGTCATCATGTAGAGGACGCAAGCGTTCTAATCGAGCGAGATCACCGAGAGCTCGATCTCGCGTTTCATACAGTTGTACAATACTTGATATATGCGAGACATCACAGACATTTACACTTTCATTCATTTTTTCCTTGAGTTGAGCTTCTGATATCGAAACAGTGTGATATTGACGCGAATACCATGTCCTCCAATCCGAGGTCGTCATTGCTATCAGATCTTTGACACGTTTATCGATTGATAGAGCTTGTGCAGAGCTTGAGATTATTGCATCACCAGAGACCACCCTGATGACATCTGGTGAATAATTTGTTCCATCCATTTGCAAGAATCCATCGTTGATAATACGCTCCAGCGCGTTATCGACGGCTGCGTTACTAGGTGCACATATCATTATTCGTGGCTTCAAACTATGGGTATTTATATTTTGGTGTATCTCACGTTTTCTCTTTGACTGTTTCGTAGCGGGTACAAACTGCTCTCTGATGAGTTTTGTGACCTCCTCAAAATATGTTTGAAACTGAAGAAGATGAAGAACGTTCACTAAGCGAATCTATTATATGATTTAGTTCGATTGAATTGGTGAGAAGAGATCCACGTACGATTACTTTTGTCTTACCAGTGCCCGGTGGGCCTTGGATGAGAGAGAATGGAGGAATAACTTGTTGATTTGTGTTGCGTGCATTTTGCACACATTCTGTCAGTGCTTCAAATTGTGAGGTATTTAACGTCGATTTAAGTCCATCGAGAAGAATGCTGCTTCCCAAGCATGCCTGCTTCGATAGAAAGTTTTGTACTTGTGACTTCTGCACAGAACATGGGTCGAGCAGAAAGCGAAGATTGTGCTGTGGCGTGATTAGGTGTATTCACAAGACTGTGATTCGACTTACCGGACTCATATTGCGCAATGACATCAAAGCGTCGAAACAGCGTCTATGGCTGGAGATACGACACGTGGGTGTGATCCATACGGGTCTTGTTTCATCAGGTGAAATAGAAACAAGGACTCCACGAGCTTCACTGTGCACATAGGGATTGATCGCTCTAAGTTCGAAACGCTTCGCCCTCTCATCAGAATATGTGATGACTGCCCCTAAACATGATGATTTGTACTCATTCACGTCTTGCTGACCGTGGATGATCCGCCTAACGTTCAGATACACAACTGTGCCCTCAAGAAGGCACACAGTGGGCTCAGTAAAGGAACGAATCTCGAGGTACGTGTACCCATTCGCTTGCCATTTACGATCAACAGTTACTTGATGACTGCCTCTATTACCTATGGTTTCATCGTTACTTATAGCTTCTGCCCAGAACCGTACTCTAACATACCTATCACTGCTTCGTAAGCCAGCGTAACATCTGTTTTTGCCTCCTCCAAAAGGGGACGGTAGAACGAAAATAGATATTCACAGGTGTCTTTGAACGTTTTCGGAATAATCAATACTTTGCGCGATGAATTGCACTCGCTGCTATACACAATATCACGTTCAAACTTGTCCACTGAAAGTGTTAAGCTGTTGGGCTTCCCTGCCATGAGGTGCAAATGAGACAGCTTTTCTCTTGTGCGGTCCTTAAGTGTGCGCTGAAGCTTGAGAAGTAGCAGTGTACGTCACGATATCAAACTGATTTCTAACTGTTACACATAAATCAACCTCTCTGCGCATCGTTTTGTGTGTACCCTTCTGTCTCTACCGTCTCCGGCAACTGTCCGTCCCGCGCTCACAGTTGTGGCGTTGTGACTCGTCATAGTCAGGAGGATTTCCATACTTGATAGATTCATGTACACACGAAATGTAGAAAATTCGGAACGTCATAGTGAGGGGAATTGTTTAGACGGCTCGCTCGAGAAGTACTGGCGTCAGAGGTACGACCTATTCCGAGAATGGGAAAGCGGTATCCTACTGGACTCGGAGGCGTGGTATTCAACTACGCCTGTTATCATCGCCGAACACCAGGCCAGTGCATGTTTGAAGTTATACAGGGAGTGTTTCCATGAGCAGACCACTATACTCGTTCTCGATATCTTCTGTGGGGTCGGTGGAAATGCAATAGCGTTCGCCAAAAGTGGTTACAAGGTGATAGCATGTGATACGGACAGCACGAAGTTGAAAATGGTGACTTTGCATGATAACACTGAAACGTAGCTAATCTGAAGTGTGTATTAGGCGAAGCATAACGCAGGAATAGCTGGTGTCGAATCAGATATTGACTTCATTTGCTGTGATTTTCGGGAGCTAGTGAGTAGTGTACGAACAGACTTGATGTTCTTGTCTCCACCATGGGGAGGTCCATCATATGTCCAGCAGAAACTGTTATCATTTTCGCGAGAATCAATTGATGGGCTAGAAGGAATTGAAATCATCAAGAGAGCCTTAATCGTGACGAAGAACGTTGTATGTTTTTTACCACGGAACACTGATTTTTTTGAGGTGTTGAAGAAGTGCAAGACAACATTCAAGGTATGTGCCCTCACACTTTTAAAATCACAATTATTTTTCACATTCTCTTAGCTCGAAACTCATCGATCTCACAATCGTGACAAAGCCTGCACATTATACTTTTTAGATTTTGGTGCCAATGACAGCTGGGGGCTTTAGAGCTTACAGCTGGATTTTTATATTGTGTATATACTCCATTTCACGTTGCAAGCGATTTTGTAACAGATGGCCATCTCTAGTATTCGCCCATTCTCCGGACGAGTTGTAATTATACCTATGAGGACCACTGATTGGTGATGCGAGCCATATTTGTTTGTTTGGTGCCTGCTTATTTAACACAAAAATTCCATTACTTCCACAATCTATAGTCAGAACACCGGCTTCAAACGATACGTCAACATCAATAGAGTTGTCGTCCACCAATAACTCGATAGAGTTAAGTATACTTTGCAAAGTCTCTTCTGCTGAGTGTTGAAAGGTGCGGTCGACAGGGCTTGTATAAGAGTGCTGTTGACTGGCTTGGCGTACTCTGTGCAAGCCTGGTACTTTTGGCTTCCATTTCTGCACTTCCATGGAAAAGTCGAAGTGACGGAAATACGCAAGACGAAGAGCAGAACATTTTATTATTTGTGTTCTCAACAACTTAGTCCAGCCCAGAGTGGACATACAGAAAGCTTCTGTAAGATACTAACAACGGCGACGGATGTTGTTGCTTCGGCCGTTCAACGTGAATACTTAACCCTGTACTCGGTAACCTGTGTTCTCTTTCGAGCTAGCCGTGCATGCAGCGAGTCGAGAAGTGCATCGGGCAGTCACTGTTCTTTTCCCTTCAAGCTTCAACGACACCGTCCCCGTACATATCAGTTAAATGCCTTCGCGCCTTATATTGTGCATGCGGAAAGAGATCATCCTGTTGATAGTGATATGGTGATTTGAATTATTGTTGATTGATCCTGGCAAAGTGTTTGACGCGCGTACTTAAACGTATTAAACCCTTTGAGATTAAACCCTTTGAGACATTGCTGGGTAAGTGAGAAGAAGAAAGGAGGAAACGCCTGTGAGAGCACTGGTTGCCGACCACTACCAGACGCGATGTTTCGCAACCAATATGATCAGGTGTGTCGGTGGAATTTTCACGTTTTTCTCTCTACACACTCGGTTCACACGTCTATCGAATCGCACACTGACAACCGTTTTTAACGTGCGTAGGACATGCTCACCTGGAGTCCACAGGGCCGATTGCATCAGGTGGAATGTGCGCTTCCGACTCCAAACCCTCAGACGCTATCTCACTCTCATTCTACTTAGATGCGATGGAAGCTGTGAAACAGGGTAGTACTGTTGTAGCCTGTGGGGTACGAGCCTAACACTGTATTTGCACGATGTTGATGATCTCTAATGTCTTCAAAGAACGAAAACTGTGTAGTGTTGGCTGCCTTGAAACGTAAGCAATCGAAACTATCTTCTACGCAGGAGAAAATTTTCATGGTCAACTCGAAAGTTGGCGTTGCGGTTTCTGGGTTATCAACAGATGGTGCGAGACTTGTGAAATTCCTGCGAGAGGAGAGTTCTCGAACCGAGTTTGTCTACGAACTTATAGCGAGCCCGAGCAAACTAGCGTCAACAATAGCCAAAGCACTGCAGGTAAATATTATAGCACGGTGAGTTGTATATCCTCATGTTATCTGAGATATCCACGCGACAATCGAATGGTCGGCCGTGTGGAGTAGGTCTTGTTTTGGTTGGCAACAGTAAAGAGTTAGGTTGTCAAATCTTTCAAAGTTGTCCTAGTGGTGATGTGAGTCAGATGCGATGTACTTCGATAGGTATGTTTCTTGTCTTGTATTTTGTCCATGTATAAAATGGACGCAGGTGCTCGATCTCAATCTGCACGAACATTCCTAGAGAAAAACAAGAGCACCCTCGAACAAGCTACAATGGATGAAGTACGTTTTAGCTACTGTGGGTGATTTGGGTGACATTCGGTACAGGTCATTCTGGTTGCTTTGAGGGCGTTGCGAGAATCGAGTACGGATGCTGATGCCGTGCATTTTACATCTGACAAGTTGGAACTACTTGCTATTGATACTGACATGTGCCTGTTGAAGACTCCAGCTGAATTGCATAGTTACCTTCAAAGACTATGACGTATGGCGTAATTCTATGCGTATCTATCCAACGTTCGTGACTTTTTTCTTTCCAATATTATCAAAGCATAGTGATACAGTGTTTTCGTTATCAACTTCTTTCACTTGTCACCTTCCGCCTAGAGGGAGTAAGTACTTGCAACTTTTAGATCAGAGCGTGCGCACGTTTCTGAAACCTTGAAGATACAATCTAAGAGGTTCAATATATTCTTCAAACCCTAATGTGCTCATCGCCCATAGTAAATCATCTCCGTTGATTGTTTTCCGTTTTTCGCGTTGACATTTGTCACTTGCCCTGTTTTTGCATGTTAGCTCAACTCTTTCAAATTTGAATGGCAAACACACTCGCTTGTGATAAAGCTAATGAACTCCGATACACACTCTTGCACAGTTTCCTTGGCGTCTTTCGCAACTTTTGCATTCGTAGGTAGTGCTTTTTTCATGATCCTGCTTATGTTGGCTACAGGTAGAAAACGGTCTTGCTCGCGAGTCGTTGCGCTTTCCGCAGAAGTATTCATGGCGCACTATTTTGGGATGAAATCAGGTTAGCGTTTCACAAATAGCTGCGAATATAAGTTTCGCAACGCTAAGAAGAGTCAGCGCGCTCGCGTCACTTGGGTTCGGACTTGTTCAGTCGGTGTTTTTTAGAAGTTTCAAAGCGCTTGAGCGTCACGACGTCACGACTGAATGAGTGCGAGTCTTAGATGTCTACAATGTACCTACAATTGTATCGTGTTGTTGTTGTATTTGTTGCCATACTGTACTACTACAGTGTAGTATTTATTTATTTTTATCAACCCTTGTTGTGCGAAGAAAACTAAGTAGTCTCTGACCAGCGCTTCGCTCGCCATACTGCAAGAGTGCGCCTTGCCAGTCGCGCCAGTTACGCATGAAGCTTGCGATCTTAGTGTCACGTGGCGCAAGTGACCGTGGAGACAATTAGTCGGCACAAGACCAAGCGAGAAACGCGAGCGGCTGGAAAACAGAAAAGGTGTCCAGTCGCTTTTCAAAAAGTACGCTTTCGCCGTTGCCTGATGTCTTGTGTCGCCGCGAACGAG
>Ga0181571_10002703_pt1 | contig 13211 bp, 4 predicted proteins | sample 101ome_17_FD_132440 | JGI IMG/M metagenome (GOLD analysis project Ga0181571, IMG submission 132440) | Coastal salt marsh microbial communities from the Groves Creek Marsh, Skidaway Island, Georgia - 101407AT metaG (megahit assembly) | ecosystem: Environmental > Aquatic > Marine > Intertidal zone...
CGAGTTCAACCGCATCAACCTGGACGTGCTCTCGGTGTGCGCGCAGCAGGTGTTTTGCGTGCTGAGCGCGATTCGCGAACGCAAGAGCGAGTTCATCTTCACGGACGGCGCGAAGGTGAGCCTGGACCCGCGCGTGGGATTCTTCATCACGATGAACCCGGGGTACGCCGGTCGCCAAGAGCTCCCGGAGAACCTCAAGTCTCTGTTCCGCGGCGTGACGATGATGGTGCCGAACCGCCAGATCATCAAGAAGGTGAAGCTGGCGGCGTGCGGGTACGAGAAGAACGACTTTCTCGGGAAAAAATTCTTTGTGCTCTACGGCTTGTGCGAGCAGCAGCTCAGCAAACAGAAGCACTACGATTTCGGCTTACGGAACATCCTGAGCGTTTTGCGCACGATGGGAGCGACGAAGCGCGCGAACAAGGACCCGAAAAAGTCCGAGGAGTACCTCGCGATGCGAACGCTGCGCGACATGAACATGTCCAAGTTCGTCGCCGAGGACGTCCCCCTGTTCAAGTCCCTCATCGGGGACATCTTCCCGGGCATGGACGCGGACAAGGCCGTGTTCCCCAAGGTTGAGGCGGCGATGCGCGTCGTCGCGACGAGGAAAGGCCTGCAGCTGCACCCGAGCTGGCTCGCGAAGTGCGTGCAGCTGTACGAGACGTACCAGGTGAGGCACGGGATCATGCTCGTCGGGCCGACGGGGGCGGGGAAGACGGCCATCGCCGAGACGCTGGCGGGGGCGCTGACGGAGATCGGGACGAAGACGAACATCTGGAAGATGAACCCGAAGGCCATCACCGCGCCGCAGATGTTCGGCCGCATGGACGCGAGCACGGGGGACTGGACGGACGGCGTCTTCGCCGTGCTGTGGAAGAGAGCGGTGGACGAGAAGAAAAATCACACGTGGATCGTCCTGGACGGCCCCGTGGACGCCATCTGGATCGAAAACCTCAACACGGTGCTCGACGATAACAAGGTCCTGACGCTCGCGGACGGCAGCCGCTTTCAGATGACGGGGGAGATGAAGGCGATGTTCGAGCCGGAAAACCTCAACAACGCCTCCCCCGCGACGGTGAGCCGCGCGGGGATCATCTACGTCTCCGACTCGGAGCTCGGATGGCGCCCGCTCGTGGACTCGTGGTTGGCCACGCGCGAGAACCGAGCGGAAGCCGCGTTCCTCAAATCCCTCTTCGACAAGTACGTCGACCGGCTGTTCCAAGCGATCAAGATGGACATGTCGCCGGTGATGCGCGGGGCGCCGTGGGAGCACGTCTCGCGGGACTTTTGCCAGGTGACGACGCTCATCACCATGCTCCGCGCGTGCCTCGCGGACGCCTCCTCCGAGTCGGACTCGGGTGAGCCGCGCGTCGAGCGCATCTTCCTCTACTGCCTCACGTGGGCGCTCGGGGGGATGCTCACCGCGCGGGACCGCCCGAAGCTGAGCGACGAGATGCGAAAGCTGAGCGGCGACCTCGCGCCGAGGTTCGAGGAGGACGGGGATACGTTCTTCGAATACTTCGTCTCGGAGGATACGATGGACTGGATGCACTGGGCGACGCGCGTGCCGGCGTGGGAGTATCCGGCGGCGGAGGAGAAGCCCAAGTTCGCGCGGCTGATCATCCCCACCCTGGACTCGGTCAGGCTGGACCGCCTCCTGGACCTCGTCACGAGCGTGAACGAGAAGGCGCTGTTCGTGGGCGGACCCGGGACGGCGAAGACGACGGTGATGAAGCAGTTCATGGCGCGGTCGGACGACGAGGGCGCGCCGGCGTTTACGCAAAAGGCCATCACCTTCTCGAGCCTCACGACGCCGCAGACGTTCCAGCTCTCCGTGGAGGCGAGCGTGGAGAAGCGATCGGGGAAGACGTACGGCCCGCCCGGGCAGAAGAAGATGATCGTCTTCGTCGACGACATCTCCATGCCGCTGATGAACGACTGGGGGGACCAGGTCACGAACGAGGTTGTGCGGCAGCTCCTGGAGCAGGGGGGGATGTACTCGCTCGAGAAACCCATCGGGGACATGAAGATGATCGTGGACACCATCTACCTCGCCGCGATGAACACCCCGGGCGGGGGAAAGAACGACATCCCCAACCGCCTCAAGCGGCACTTCGCGGTGTTCAACGTCCCGTTACCGTCCGTCGCCGCCATCAACAACATCTTCGGGTCGCTCGTGAAGGGACGCTTCGCGGAGGACGTCTTCGATGAAGACGTCTGCGACGCGGCGAAAAAACTCGTCCCGGTGACCATCGACCTCTGGAACAAGGTCCAGGCGAAGATGCTCCCGACGCCCGCGAAGTTCCACTACCTGTTCAACATGCGCGAACTCTCGAAGGTGTTCCAGGGGATCATCTTAGCCGAGAGGGACCGGTTCAAGCGCGTCCCGGACTCCGTCGCTCGCGCGCCCTTCGGCGGGAACGTGACCTCCCCGGAGGCGTATCTCGTCGCGCTGTGGCGGCACGAGTGCGAGCGCGTCTTTTGCGATAAGCTGACGACGCACGAGGATAAAAGGTGGGGGGACGAGCTCATCACGCGGCTCATCACGGAGACGTTCGGCAAGAGCGTGATGAAACAGGTGGAGGAGCGCGTGTACTTCGTGGATTTCCTCCGCGAGGCGGTGCCGGACGAGGAAACCGGGGAGATTCTCGACCTCTACCCGAGCTTTTACGAGTCGGCCGAGTCGCTCGACGCCGTCGCGGCGGTGGCGATGCGGAAACAAGAACTGCACAACCAGAACAGCAAATCGCTGAAACTCAACCTGGTGTTGTTCGAAGACGCCCTCACGCACATGATGCGCATCGCGCGCCTGCTGTGCATGGACCGCGGGCACGCGCTGCTCGTCGGCGTCGGAGGCAGCGGGAAGCAGAGCCTCACGCGGCTTGCGGCGTACATCGCCGGCGCGGCGCCCGTTCAGATTCAAATCACAAAGACGTACAACGTCATGAACCTGTTCGACGACCTCAAGGCCATGTTCAGGCTCGCGGGCCTGAAGGGGAAAGAGGGGAAGGTGGCGTTCATCTTCACGGACGCGGACGTGAAGGAGGAGAGTTTCCTGGAGTACATCAACCAGCTGTTGATGACGGGCGAGGTGGCGGGCCTGTTCCCCAAGGACGAGCTGGACGCGCTCGTGAGCGACTGCCGGCCCGCGTACAAGAAGGAGCACGGCAAAGACGCGGACACGAACGACGAGGTGTGGGACTTTTTCCTGGGCCGGGTCCGGGATAACCTGCACATGTGCCTGTGCTTCTCCCCCGTCGGCGATAAGTTCGCGAAGCGCGCGCAGAACTTCCCGGGGCTCATCAACGGGTGCACGATCGATTGGTTCCTGCCGTGGCCGCAGGACGCGCTCGTGGCGGTGTCGAGCAAGTTCATCGGCGATTTCGAGATGGCGTGCTCGGACGCGAACAAGCAGAGCCTGCAGCTGCATATGGGCTCCGTCCACGTCGCGGTGACCAAGGCGTGCCGGGAGTACTTCGAGCGGTTCCGGAGAAACGTGTACGTCACGCCCAAGTCGTACCTCTCCTTCATCGACGGCTACCGCGGATTGTACGCGCGGAAGCTCGCGGACGTGCAGCTGCTGGCGAAGAACATCAACGCGGGTCTGAGCAAGATGTTCGAAGCGAAGGACAGCGTGAAAAAGATGCAGGTCCATCTCGCGGAGGATAACAAGAAACTCGCCAAGGCGCAGGCGGATGCGGCGGTGTTGCTGAAACAAATCTCCGCGGACACGGCGGTGGCGGAGAAGGAAAAAGAGAAAGTCAACGACATCGTCGAGAAGGCGGTGAAGAAGAAGGAGGAGATCGATATCATTGCCGCCGATGTCGCCGCGGATTTGAAAGCGGCGGAGCCGATGAAGCAAGCCGCGGTGGACGCGGTGAACAGTATCAAGCAGGAGGACATCAAGAAGCTGTCCGGGATCAAGGGGTCCGGCGTGCCCAAGGCGTTTTGCCGCACGTTCGACATGGTTTTGATCCTGTTCCAGAAACCGATGAGCAAGGTGGGGTGGATCGAGGCGGAGGTGAAGGCGTTGGGGAAGGGCGTCATGGTGATGGACATGGACGGCCTGGAAAACTGGAACACGCAATCGCTCAAGCTCCTCGCGGACAAGCTGTACGAGAAGATGCAGAACTTCGAAAGTCTCAACAGGAAGACGAACGACGAGACGTGCGAGTTCCTGGACGCGCACTTCAAGAGCCCATCGAACGCGCCGGAGATTGCCTCGGACGCGATGGGGTCGCTGGCGGGCGTCATCAACTGGTGCAAAGCGATGAAGACGTACTACAACGTCATGAAGGTGGTCGGGCCCAAGGAGGTGAAGATGCAGGAAGAGAACGACAGGCTGGCCAAGGCGACGGCGGAGAAGGAGGCAGCGGAGGCGGACCTCGCGAAGGTCCAGGCGGGCCTCGACGCGCAACAGGCGCTGTTCGACCAGGCGATGACGGAGAAGAAAAAGTTGGAGGACGCCGCCGCGGCGACGCAGAGGAAGATGGACGCCGCGTCCGAGCTCATCACCGCCCTGGCGGGCGAGGAGGTGCGATGGACGGAGCAGTCGAAGCAGTTCGACATCCAGATTCAGAGGCTCACCGGGGACTGCGCGATGGCCTCCAGCTTCGTCTCCTACCTCGGGCCGTTCAACAAGGAGTTCCGCGACTTGCTGTGCGCGAGGGACTTTTACGGCGACTTGGCCGACCGCGGGATCCCCGTCACGGAAAACCTCGACGTCACGCGGTTCTTGGTCGACGACGCGGAGATCGGGGAGTGGAACATACAAGGGCTACCCACGGACGAGCTCTCCGTGCAGAACGGGATCATGACCACGCGTGCGACGCGGTACCCCGTGATGGTGGACCCGCAGGGGCAAGGGTTGACGTGGATCAAGAACCGCGAGGGCGGCGACGGGCTCCTCGTGACGACGCTCAACGACAAAAAGTTCCGCACGCACCTCGAAGATTGCATGACGTACGGGAGACCGTTGCTCATCGAGAACATCGAGGAGGAGCTGGACCCGCTCCTGGACCCGATCCTGGAGAAGCGCATCGTTCGAAAGGGGAACAAGGCGATGATCGTCATGAGCGACGGCAAAGAGGTTGACTTCGAGGACGAGTTCAAGCTCTTCTGCACGACGCGGCTGCCGAACCCGCACTACTCCCCGGAGCTCTCCGCGAAGGTCTTGGTCATCGACTTCACCGTCACCATGGTCGGCCTCGAGGACCAGCTCCTCGGAAAGCTCATCCTGAAGGAGAAGAACGAGCTCGAGGTGCAGAGGCAGGCGCTCGTGGAGGAGGTGAACACGTACAAGAAGAAAATCAGGGACCTCGAGAAGGCGTTGCTCAATCGCCTCGCGAACGCCACGGGGGACTTACTCGACGACCCCGAGCTCATCGGCGTCCTGAACAACACGAAGCAGACCGCGCAGGACGTCGGCGAGAAGCTCGCGGTGGCGGCGGAGACCAACGTGAAGATCACGGAGGCGTGTGAAGAGTACCGCCCCGTGGCGCACCGCGCGACGCTCATCTATTTCCTCATCGCCGAGTTCGCGACGTGCGACGTCATGTATCAGACGAGCCTCAAGCAGTTCAACGAGCTGTACGAGCTCGCGATCGACGAATCGGAGAAGGCGGCGATGCCGGCGAAGCGCATCGCGAACATCATCGCGCACATGACGTACGCCATCTACCTGTACATCCAGCGCGGTTTGTTCGAGCGGCACAAGCTCACGTTCGCGCTGATGCTCACGAACAAGATTTGCGTCTCCGCGGGGACGCTCTCGCCCGAGCTCGTGAACATCTTCTTGAAAGGCGGGGGGTCGCTGGACATCAAGTCGGTGAAGAAGAAGCCGAAGGAGTGGATTCCGGATAAGGCCTGGCTGGACGTCGTCGCGCTCTCGCAGCACCCCACGTTCGGCGACCTGATGGAATCGATGTACGTCAACGAGAAGCTGTGGCGGCAGTGGTACGACAAGGACGCGCCCGAGGCGGAGCGCGTGCCCGACTTCGAGGACAGGATGGACAAATTCGAACGGATGTGCCTCGTGAAATCTCTGCGCGAGGACCGCACGTTGGTCACCGCGCGCGAATTCATCTCCGAGGCGATCGGCGCGCAGTTCGTGGAGTCGGTGCCTCTGAACATGGAGAACACGTGGCGGGAGTCGACGCCGTTCGTCCCGCTCATCTGCCTCCTCTCCCCCGGCGCGGACCCGACGAAGCTCATCGAGGAGCTCGCGAAGAAGAAGAAAATCCAGACGCTCGGGGTGTCCATGGGCCAGGGCCAAGAGATCATCGCGAGACGTCTGATGGAGACGGCGACGGCGGAGGGGCAGTGGGTTCTGCTGCAGAACACCCACCTCGGGCTGACGTACATGGGGGAGGTGGAAACCTACCTCCTCAAAGCCGAGAACCTGCACGAGAACTTCCGTCTGTGGATCACGGCGGAGCCTCACCCGCAGTTCCCCATCGGCCTGTTGCAGATGTCCATCAAGATCACGAACGAGGCCCCCGTGGGGATGCGCGCCGGTCTCCGCAACTCGTACGCGTGGGTGAGCCAAGACATGATGGACGCCGTCGGCATCTTCGAGTGGCGGCAGATGCTCTTCGTGATGTGCTACATGCACTCCATCGTGCAGGAGCGGCGCAAGTTCGGCCCCATCGGGTGGAACATTCGGTACGAGTTCAACCAGAGCGACCTGTCGGCGTGCGTGCAGTTCTTGCAGAACCACCTGAGCGAGATGGACGCGAAGAAGCTGCCGTCGCCGACGTGGGACACGGTGACGTACATGGTGAGCAAGATTCAGTACGGCGGGCGGATCACGGACGGGTTCGACGAGCTCTTGATGGACACGTACGCGACCAAGTTCTTCAACCGAGGCAGCCTGGAGAAGGACCTCGTGCTGTTTCAGGGCTCGGGGTCCCACGAGCGGTACGCGGTGCCGGACGCGAAGAACGTGGAGGATTTCCGCAAGGCGATCGAGGCGCTGCCGTCGGAGGATTCGCCGGAGATTTTCGGTCTCCACCCCAACGCGGATCTCACGTTTCGCACGCTGCAGGTGAAATCGCTGGTGGAGACGGTGGTGAGCACGATGCCGAAATCCGGGGGCGGCGGCGACGGGCTCTCCCCGGCGGAGATTGTCGACAAGATCGCCGAGGACCTCCTGTCCAAGGTTCCGGCGTCGTTCGAGCCCGAGCCGACGAAGGCGCTCCTGGCGAAGCGCGGCGCGAACGAGCCGCTCACCGTGCACCTCCGGCAGGAGATCGACCGCCTCAACATCATCCTCGACCTGTGCCGGGCGACGCTGGCCAATCTCCGCCTCGCCATCGCCGGCACCGTCGCGCTGAGCGGCGACCTCGTGGACGCACTCGACGCGCTGTTCGACGCGAAGATTCCGCCCAAGTGGTTGGACAAGTCGTGGCAATCCGCCACCATCGGCGCGTGGTTCCAAGGCTTGCTGCAACGCCACGCCCAGCTCACGCGGTGGCTCGAACGCGGGCGCCCCAAGTCGTACTGGATGACGGGCTTCTTCAACCCGCAGGGGTTTCTGACGGCGATGAAGCAGGAGGTGAACCGCAAGCACAAGTCCGAGGGGTGGGCGCTGGACGACGTGGTGATGGCGAGCAAGGTGACGCACCCGCCGCAGAGCGTGGAGAAGCTCAAGGACGAACCGAAGGAGGGGGTGTACGTGCACGGCCTGTTCCTGGACGGATGCAGCTGGGACGGGAAGTTCGAGAGGCTGGTGGACTCGGAGCCGAAGAAGCTGTACGCCGCGCTCCCGGTGCTGCACGTCACGGGCAAGCTCGCGAAGGACGCGAAGACGGAGGATAAGTACGAGCCGTACGAAGCCCCCACGTACAGGGTCAAGAACCGCACGGGGCTAAACTTCATCGCTACCTTCGCGCTGCGCACGGAGGACCCCAAGGAGAAGTGGATCATGCGCGGCGTCGCGCTGCTCTGCAGCGTCGACTGATGATTTTTATACTCGCTCGACGATGTGATATTTTGACGGACTAGTCTAGTCTAAAAAAAGACGAGACGCCGGTTCGCGGGGGAACGGCGTCGCGAGGCGACGGACGCGAGAGCGCTCGAAGGCGTCGGACGGCGCGCGTCTCCTCATCGGTGTGTCGCTGAAAAACCGGAGGAGACGCGCGCGGGGTGTGTGACGACGCGGAGGGCGCGGCGGAGTCGGCGCCCGTAGTCAGGTATAGGAGTTGTAACGAAACGCGCGAGGCGTCAATCGAGGTGACGAACGACGATCGGGTCCGAAACGCCCGAGAAAGATCTACTGATGATGACTCAGCAGTATTTGTCGTTCTTTTGCGGCGGGGCTCCCATGAACTGGCATGACATCGCACAATTCTCGTGAATGCGCGCGAATCGTCACAACGTTCCGCGCCGCCGTCGGTCGGCCAGGAGAACGCGTCCCTCTCCCACCATGAAGGAAGAACATGGTTTCCAGAAACAGGTCGGCATGATCGTGCGCAGCATGTCGTACATCACGTCAAAGTTCACCAAGATCGTGGACTGGCGCCTCGCGGTGTTTTACTACATCATGATCGTCGCGTGCTTCGGCGGCATCCTCGCGTCGCTGTTTTTGGGCAAGACCTTCCTCTTCGACGAGACCCCGGTCGGCATCGTCAGCGCGTACGCGTACGGCGGCTCCGCATACACCGCGCTCCAGGCTGACACGGCTGACCCGGCCGCGGGGACCGTTGACCTCTGCTCCTCCGCCAAGCTGGTACGTACACGGGCTTTCTCGAGAAATTCTCGTTTTTTTTACTTCTTCCCCCTCGGATCCGGATCCGCTAGCGCGGCGACCGAACTGCCGCGCCCCCGCCCGTCTGCGCTCGCGCTAGCGTCGCTGATCTGACCGTCGTCCCCACCTCCCGCGCGTTCGCTTTTTCAGGACGCGTTCAAGTTCGTGTACGATGAGACGTTCGTGTACAAGAGCCCCAAGTGCGCGTACCTCTCCGCCGGCGAGCTTGTCGTCAAATCCACGAGCGGCGACATGTTCGTCACCTCGCACATCGACCACCAGAAATATTACCGCCAACCAGTGAGCACCGTTTCGCTCAGCGCCGACGGGACGGCCACCGCCTACGCCCGGTGCGCCGGCGTCCAGTCGGACATCACCGACGCGAACATGGCCCAGTGCACGGGCACGGGCACGAGTGTCCTCGGCAGCTCTCCGAACCGAAAGTGCTGCGTCGGCGGCGACGACGGCAACGGCAACTGCGATGGCTCGAATGTCGATTTCACGCTGGGCTCCCAAAACGACGACGTCGTGACGAGCAACCACGGCGTGAGGGACGCACCGACCGCCGTGAACGGCATTTGCACGTACATGACGAACACGAACCTGTTCCCTGTCGGCATCGAGAAGATCAACATGGAGATTTTGCACGAGTTCGACACCCTCTCCGATAACTACGGCGCGGTCAACCCGCCGACCAGGATTCGCCGCAAGGGTGACGACACCGACCGCAAGACGATCGCGGCGGGCAGCGCGATCGTTCTCACGGTCGAGGAGCTCCTCGAAATCGCCGGCGTCGACCTCGACAAGCCGTACGATGAGCAGCCCGGCGGCCAGGTTCCCTTGACGACGCTCCAGGGCAAAGCCCTCGCCGACGGATCGCTGTCCTCCGCCGGCGCGTTCCCGTACCCGCGCCTCACCGGCGTCCGCGTCGCCGTGGACATCAAGTACTACAACTACAACAAGGAGCAGACGGACGGGTTCAGCGAGCTGGGCACCTCCGACGTCTACGCCATCGTCGAGGTTGAGGCTCGCAACACGTGGACCTCCCGCGGGCAGGACATCTCCTACCGTAACACGCCGTGGGAGTGGGACCAGCCCGTGAACAGCGCCGGCAACCCGAGCGGCGGTTTCGAGGACATGTACGTCTACGGCATCAACATCGACGTCTCCGTCACCGGCGTCGTCGCGGCGTTCAACTTCCAGCTCTTCATCCAGACGATCGTCTCGGGTCTCGTGTTCCTCGGCGTCGCCAAGAACGTCTGCGACTTGCTCGCGATGTACGGCATGGGCGTCAAGTCCAAGCTGTATAAGACGTTCATCCAGGAGGAGGTGGACCTCGAGCGCGAGTGCGCGCGGTACGCCATCCAGGCGCTCATGGCGTCCGAGTTCTTCAAGAAGAAGGACGAGGACGGCAGCGGGAACCTCGACCTGGACGAAGTGCAGACGATGCTTCGCGAGACGTTCAACGCGGACACCGACGACGGCGACAACGTGGACGAGATCATGAACCTCTCCGACAAGGAGATCTCCTCCCTCGCGCTGTACATCCTCCGCTCGTGCGACGACGACCGCGAGAACCTCCGCCTCCAGGGCAAGGAGAAGGGCTTCGAGGAGCTCTCCACCTCCTCCATCTCCCTCCGCGAGTTCATCAACATTTCCACCGAAGACACCGTCAACGTCAAGATCCTCAAGGAGATCGTCAACCTCACCAACCTCGACGAGATGGTCGAGACCGCCTCGGAAGGCATCCCGGAGATCGAGTACGACCCGAAGAACTCCGTGTGATGAGAAGCGACGACGATGGGGAGAAGAATCAAGTCCCACCTCCCGCCGCGCCGCCGAGCGTTTGTTTTATGAAATACGAAAGTACTTCACGCTTTCGACACCACCCACGAAAGTGGAAAGTCAAATCCAGCGACCGACTCCACCGAGCGTCGCGGCGTCCCGTCTTCCTCGACCGCCGTTCCTCGGACGCGGGCGTTCCCTCCTTTCGTCGCGAGGCGCGCCTCGCCCTCCTCCTCACTTCGCGGCGCGTCGTCCTCGCCGCCTGGCGCGCTCGCCTCCTCTCGCGCCGACGATGCGCCCGCGCGGCGTCGCGTCGCGCTTGTTCGCGACGGTTCCTCGCTCCGGGTCGGCGAGTCCACGCGGCGGCGCCTCCGGGGCGACCGCGTTCGGGTTCGGCGTTCTCGCGGGTTTCGCCCTCGACCGCGCGACGACCGGTCGGGCGTCGCGCGACGCGAGCGCCGACGCGGCGCCCCCCCCGCCCCCCCCCTCCTCGCCCCCCGCCGCCTCCTCCTCGCCCTCCGGCGCGGCGGCGACGTGGAGGGGCACGTTCGACCCCGGCAGTAACCCGAGGGTCACGCGAAAGGCGGTCGAGCCCGGGCCGTCGTACTACGACAGCCCCTCCCCCGCGGGCCTGACGCTGTGGCAGCAGACCCTGCGCAGTCGCGACATGAAGCGGTTCAACTTCCCCGAGCTCGACCGAAACGGCGACGGGTTCTTGGAAGCGTCCGACCTCCGCCGCGCGTTCGGCCCCGACGCCGACGTCGACGCGCTCGTCGCCGCCGCCGACCCCGAGGGACTCGGGCGCGTGTCGTACAAAGATTGGCTCGCGCTCAAGGCGAAGCTCGCGGAGGCGCACGACAGAGACGAGCTCGCGGGACGGGGCGAACGCGCGTCCGAGGAAACGCGAGGGAGGGAGAAGGAGAACGCCGTCGCCGACGCAGAACGCCGGCGTCGATGATCTCCGTCTTTGTTTTGGAATAGACCAAAAAAAAAATACTTTCGAAACTCCCTCCCCTCCCCTCCTCCGCTCGCGTCGCGTCGCACCGCACCGCTCCATCACGTTTCTCTCGCTCTATTTCTTCGCGACGACGGCGTCTATGATCGGCTGCAGCCCCCTGGCCATGTCCCCCTCCGGGAACGCGTCCGCGCCGGGATCGTCCAGGAACCGAAACGCCGCGCGCACCGCCTCCGGGTCGGCGGCGACGGGCGCGTCCCAGTGCGCGGGGACGACGCGCTCGAAATCCCACGCGTTCGACCCGCACACGCGGTCGACGAACGCGCGGACCCTCCCCGGGTCCTGCGCGTACAGCAGCGACCGCACGACGGGCGGGACGAGCAGCCGGTCGCTCAAGAACGCGAAGTTCTCCTCCCACCCGGGCGTCCACTCCACCGTCCCGGGCCGATCCCTCGCGAGCTCCTCGTGCTCCGGGAAGAAGTACGTCACGAGGAGCGCCATCTTTCGCCACCCCGCGGATCGGTTCTCGGGCGTGTCCGCGGGCATGGGGTCCGCGGTCGACCGCTTCCCGACGAGGAGGAGCTTCTCCGGGGTCTGGAGCGGCGGGATCGCGGAGGGGATCCGCGCGAGGGCGTCCGTGACGATGAGCGTCTTGGACGACGCGTGGAAAAAGACAGCCTCCCGGATGGCGACGTCCCGCCCGCCAACCGCGAAGCGCCCCGCGCGAAGCACGTCGCACCGAATCTCGTCGAGCCAGGGCGGGTCTCGGGTCCGACCACCGCCCGCGTCGTCGTCCTCGTCGTCCTCGTCCTCGTCCGCCCCCCCCAGGCCGCGTAAGATGCCGTCCGGCTCGCGGCCGAACACGAGCCGGAGGGGCACCTCGATCGGGAACGAGAACTGCCCGGGGGCGACCCAGAGTTGGGCGCGCGGCCAGCGCTCGAGGGCGTCGCGCGCGAAGATCTTGTGCTCGAGCGCGTACGTCGGGACGACGACGTGCGCGGGGGGCCGGTCGGAGAGGCTCTCGACGAGCTCGAAGAACTCGCGCGTGGGGGCGAGCGGGGCGTGCACCCACAGATCGCCGTTCGCGAGCTTGACGACCACGCACCGCAGCGGGGTCTCGAGCGGCCCGATGGCCAGATTCTGCTCCAGCGCCCACACCTCGCCCGGGACGATCGCGACGAGGCGCGTCTCGCGCTCGTCCGCGCCAATGAACGGCGCGAAGAGCGTCGGGTAGCGCTGGACGTACGCGCGCGCGCTCGAGGCGGGCGCGTCAGAGCCGCGCGCGGACGCGGGGGCGAGAAGCGCGAGCGCGGCAGCGGCGGAGAGCGCGCCGCGACGCGACACCGCCCGAGGATCCCGCGAATCGGACTCCGACGCGGACGACTCGGACGACTCGGACGAGCGCGCGGAGGAGGAGGTGGAGGCGGCGGAGCGGCGGCGAGGGCCGCGACGCGCGGAACGCGCCGCGGAGAGCGAGCGAGGCGCCGAAGGCGCACACCGCGCCGCCGCGAGCGACATCGCCGCCGGCGCGCGCGCTCCAGTGCCGAGCGACGAGAAACGAGGCGCGGCGTGACGACAGGTGGCATCGCACGCCGGATCACGTTCGTTACGTCCGGGTTCGATCGTTCATCTCCGGCGGGCGGCGGGGCCGGCAGCCTGCGACGATTTTCCACTCATGATGACGAATAATACCGGGTGAACGCGTCACACAATCATCTCGAACGC